>Ga0073934_10000288_pt1 | contig 149704 bp, 116 predicted proteins | sample LarsenN4metaG_FD_76834 | JGI IMG/M metagenome (GOLD analysis project Ga0073934, IMG submission 76834) | Hot spring sediment bacterial and archeal communities from British Columbia, Canada, to study Microbial Dark Matter (Phase II) - Larsen... ... | reverse complement strand
TTCCGTCCGGCTCGATGCCGAGGTAGACGCTCGGCATCCATGCCGCGTCCGCCCCCGCGGCGTCCGCCGGCAGGACGGCGGCGCCCAGAATGACGGCGCCGGCGGAAAAGAGGTCCTCGAGGAACCCCCTGCGATGAACCAGCCTGACGGCGCTCATGCCTTCCCTCCCCCGGCCTGGCCGGCCGCCATGTGGATGGCCTTGCGGATCCGCTGGTAGGTTCCGCACCGGCAGAGATTCCCTTGCATCGCGGAATCAATGTCGCGGTCGGTCGGCTTCGGCTTCTCCCTGAGCAGAGCCGCGGCCTGCATGATCTGGCCGCTCTGGCAATAGCCGCACTGCGGCACATGGCAGGCCGCCCATGCCTTCTGGACGGGATGATCGCCCGCCGCGCTGAGTCCCTCGATCGTTGTGACGCTCTTGCCTGCCGCGCTCTTCATCGGCGTCACGCACGAGCGCGCGGCCGCTCCGTTGACGTGCACGGTGCAGGCGCCGCAGAGGCCCATCCCGCAGCCGAACTTGCTGCCGGTGAGATCCAGGATGTCGCGAAGGTACCACAGCAGAGGCATGTCGGGATCGCCGCTGAAGTCGCGGGCCGTCCCGTTCACTTTGAGTTGGATCATTTTTGCTCCCGAGGCTTCAGCGTACCAGTTTTGCCGTCGCCCCATGCCCGAGCCGGAACCAATCTTGCAGGGAACTCCAGACCGTCTGCGTTATCTTTTTCCCGTCGGCTACATCCAGTCGCGCGCCTGCGCCGTACATCCCTTTGAAGCGAGCCAGAAGGGCAGGGAGCCCGGCCCGGCCGGACTCCGGCGCCGTCGCCGCGTCTTGAGCGACAGTTCAACCGGCTCGCGCAACTGGAGCACAAACATATGTCCACACGATACGTGCGTTTTGCCGCGGCGGCCTTGATCACCGCGGCGGGAAGTGGTCTTTTCGCCTCGAGCCATCGCGAGGCGATGGCCGTTTTGAACGAGCCGTGCGCCGACAACACCGACACCTACGCGTGGGTGGAGCCGGGCTCGCACGATAAGCTGTACCTCATCATGAATTTCAACCCGTTGCACGAGCCAGGCCAAGGCAACCAGGGCCTCCGCGCCTGCAACGGTTACCGCTATGAGTTCCACATCGCCCTGGGTGCCAGCCTCGAAGACAAGATGATCTTCCGCGTGGAGTTCAAGAACACGCTGCGCCGGGAGGCGGCGCCCACCGCGCGCGACCCCCTTGGCGGCGGCAACGAACTGCTCTGGCAGTTGACCGGCGGAACCGAGACGATGACCGTCACCCGGATCATCCCCCGGGCCAGCGGTGACGACGAGTCCATCATGGTTCTTGACGCGCCGGTTCTCCCCAACAACCACGGCCCGCAGACGGACCGGCTGGTCTACGGTCTCGGACCCTTCCGCGGCTATGACTCGGGCGATCCCACCAGCCGCGAAGTCGGCCTTTACAACCAAGCCTTCGTCGACCGCTATATCCACCTCATGGGCAACGGCGGCAGGGTCATCGCCGGGCAGTTCGACGACCCCTACCAGCTCGACGAGAAGGGCATCTTCGACCTGGTCAACCTGGGCCGCGCCGATCTCGGCGGCATCAACGGAGCGCGCCGCGGAACGATCCGCGACGTCTTCACAGGATTCAACGTCTTCTCGATCGCCATGGAGGTGCCCATGCGCGAGCTGTTCCCGAACGGCATTCCGCACAACGGCGAACTCGTCCCGGAATCCACCGACAGCCTGGTTCGCGTCTGGTCGCGCGTGCTCCGGCGGCAGATTCAGACTGTCAACGCCGACGACCCGATCACAGGCGTGGAAGGTTCGGGCCCCTGGGTCCAGGTCGGCCGCAACGGCCTCCCGCTGTTCAACGCCGGCCTGGTAGGCACCCAGGACCACACCCGCTATCTGCGCAGCACGCCGCTGACGGACGTCTCCAACTTCGGCGCCAACATCCTGTTCCCCGTGCTCGTCCGTGACGCCGAGGCGCTCGGCATCTACAAAGCGCTCAACGTTCCCGACGCCGCCGTCGAGCGGCTCAAGGGACCGCGCCTCGACATCATCCGCGCGGTCAACCTGGGCCGGCCCATCCCGGTCCAGGACGGTTTCACGGGCGACGTCATCACGCTCGACGCTGCCATCGATTCATCGTTCCCGAACGGCCGGCGGCTGGGCGGAGGGACCGCTCCGAACCGCAACCAGGTGAACGTGAACACCGTCATCATCAGCCTGATCGTCGCGGGAGATCCGGGCGCGGGGCTGGTGCGCGGCGTCGAGGTCAACGACAAGAACTATCTCGACCGCTTCCCCTTCCTCGCCCCGGCCCACCAGGGCTTGTTCCAGGGTCATGGCGGCACGAATGTTCCGACCCAGCCCGACATCCCCCCGGTGAACTAGCGCAACCCGTCCGTCCGTGGAATGGCTCCCGATCCGGGAGCCATTCCGACCGGGCTTCCAGCGAGACCGCCATGATCCTTCAAGGTGTTTGCAACCATACGCGCGTCGCCCTGCTGCTGGCGCTGTTTCTCGTTCTCACGGCGGCGCAGGCGCACGACATGTGGATCGAGCCTTCCGCCTTCCGCCCCGCCCCCGGCGCGATGGTGGCCGCCCGGTTCCGTGTGGGCGAGGGCTTCGTGGGCGACCCGCTCCCGCGCGACCCCAACCTGATTCGCGAGTTCGTCGTAGAAAGCGCCGCGGGCCGCAGGCCCGTGCCGGGCCGGCCCGGCATGGATCCGGCTGGCCTGATCCGGGCCGAGGAAGGACTGGCGGTGATCGGCTACCGGAGCCACCGCAATGTGGCAGAGCAAGCTCCGGAGAAGTTCCGCCAGTACCTAAAGGAAGAAGGGCTCAACATCCGCTACGAACGTCGCCACGGCGCCGTTAGGGAACTCTTCTCCCGCTGCGCCAAAAGCCTGATCCTGACCGGGCCGCCGAAACCGGGACAGCGTGACCGCCTGCTGGGTTTCGCCCTTGAACTCGTGGCGGAGCGCAACCCCTACGCGTTGCGTCCGGACGGGGAACTGCCCGTGCGGCTGCTTTTTGAGGGCAAGCCCCTGGCCGGCGCCCAAGTCGTGGCCCTCAACAAGGCTCACCCCGAGCGCAGGCTGGTCGCGCGGTCGGACCGGCACGGGCGGGTCCGGTTCGTCTTGCACGGGCCCGGACCGTGGCTCGTGAAGGCCGTCCACATGATCCCCGCCGCACCCGGCCTGAACGCCGAATGGGAGAGCTTCTGGGCCTCCTTGACCTTCGAACTGCCCGCGGAATCGGAGGCGGGAGGCAGGCGGCCATGAGGATCCTTCCGGCCCTGACGGCGCTGTGTTGTCTCGCGGCCCTGGCGCACGAAATCGGCACGACGCGCGTATCCGTGGTCTTCCCGTCGGAGCGTTCCTGGGAGGCCGAGATCGTAACCGACGCGCAGTCGCTTGTCGAGAAGATGAGTCCCACGCAGGTCCCTCTTGAACGGCTCGACGCAATCTTTCGCAAGCGGATCAACGCCGAGTTCGACGGCGTTCGGGTCGAGCCGCGGGCTGCCTACAGAGTCTCCGATGGCGTGGCGTTCATCCGGCTGAGCGGCGCGGTCCCCGCCGGCGCGAGGAAGTTCACGTGGTCATACGGATGGACGTTCGCCACCTACGCGTTCTCCCTCCGCCCGTGGCCCGGCGCCTCTCCGTCGACCGAATGGCTGGAGGGACGCCAGACGAGCGCCCCGTTCGACCTCGCCGCCGTCCCGCGCGGCGGCCGCCTGGCCACCGCAGCCCGCTACCTGCGTCTCGGCTTCACCCACATCATTCCCCACGGACTCGACCACGTCCTGTTCGTGCTCGGCCTCTGCCTGCTGACCCGCCACTGGCGGGCCGTTTTCTGGCAGGTCAGCGCGTTCACCGCCGCCCACACGATCACCCTTGGGCTGAGCATCCACGGACTGGTCTCGGTGAAACCGGAGATCGTCGAGCCGCTCATTGCGTTGTCCATCGCGTACGTGGCGGTCGAGAACATCTTTCTGGCGGAGTTGAGATCGTGGCGCGTGGCGCTGGTGTTCCTGTTCGGACTGCTTCACGGGCTCGGATTCGCCGGCGTGCTGCGCGAACTCGGCCTGCCGCAGGGGGAGTTCGTCACGGCGCTGCTCAGCTTCAATGCGGGCGTCGAGGCGGGACAACTGGCCGTCATCGCAGCCGCGTTCTTGCTGGCAGGGTGGTGGGCGAACCGTTCCTGGTACCGGTCCTGGGTGGCCACGCCCGCGTCGGCCGGGATCGCCTGCATCGCCATCTACTGGACCTTCGAGCGTCTCGCCTTCTGAACCCTCGCGGGCGGATTCGAGTGGCAGATCAACAACCACGTTTCTTCGTGCGATATGAGGGCGTAGTAAACCGGATACGCCGCTCAAGCCGCTTTTGTAATGGCGGCCCCCACTCGCCACTGAACTTGGAGCCGGTCCATTTCGAGCTTTCACGCGGAACACGCTAACTCGTCACATGCCTACGTGCTCGTCCTTGGGGCGCCGCCAGACACGGCACGATTAGAAGGAAAGCGAGTCAACCAGGGTAGAGTTACTGGCGTTCGCTGCGATCTTATCGGTGGACTTGGTAATTTCCCAATCGTTGTAATGCATGGTCTCCCTGACCGCGGCGAAAGACTCCATAAAGGCGTTGAAGGTAGACTCCTGAATGTCCTGGAAATGGAGGACCACCCAATAAGGATACGGAATCCCTCCAGCGATGCCAACGGTATTGGTCCGAAGCTCAAGTCTGCCGCGCAATGTCGGAGGGCGCCCGCCGAGATGCTGTTTGGCAACCGCAAACGCTGCTCGAGCAGACTCGGCTGAGGCGTAAACGAAATAGTTGGCGATTGGCCCACTTGGTGGGCGGAATCCGTCGGGGTCGAATATCAGGTAAGCGTGGCTTCCGCCGCATCGCCGACATGCCGCCGACGGACTTCGTGGGTTCACCAGGCCCCCCGACTGACTCATAATCAACGTTCCGAGGCCGAGCGGGGTCAGAACAGCTTGACAGTTTGCGCAAGCGAGCCGGAGATGTATTTCAAAGTTGAAGCTCTGCTGAAGATTGGTGTCCGATGGCAGTGCGCGCAGGATTGTCTCCCACGTTTGACCGAACCTGTTGTACTCCACCCGGAAGAAGACGCGCGCTCTACTCGTGACGGCGCTGGCCAGTTGATCTGGCGTACCAACGGCATCGAAGCGCCGGTCCTCTAGAGTCAGCGTCATTGACGGCACTGGTGGCTTGACTGCCGACTGCCGCTGCTCCGCCGCGCTGGTTGCCTTCGGGGGGCTGGCGGTCGGGGATTGCGATCGGAACAACCGTTTCCAGAAAGTGATGATTCCCATCTCACTCCTTGGTGGGAATGGACGGATTGTATCAAATATGGGAGTTAAAAGGAACCGCCCGCGCCGGGCAATAGAGAACGAGTTCCGGCGCTCCAGAAACTCGGTGGTGGCGAGTTCCCGGGCAGCGCCTGCTTATCTCGGTCGGCCATTTTCAGTTTACCAGCCGTCAGCCGGTAGCTGTCCCTGATCCCTCCCAGGATGTAGGCATGATGGCGCGGCTGGTCTCGCAGGTCTCCAGTAAGCCGATTTCAATGAAACCTGCGGAAGCAATCGTGCCCGCACGCTGCCCCAGCCGGCCCGGATGGCACCATCATTCAGGCTAGGCGGTCTCCACCTTCGCCGCCGACGCCAGGCCGAGTCGTGCGATCTCCTCCTCGCGGATCCGGAACTTCTGGATCTTTCCGGTCACCGTCATTGGGAACTGGTCGACGAACCGGACGTGCTGCGGGATCTTGAAGTGCGCCACCTTCCCCTTGCACCACTCGCGCAACTCTTCCGCCGTCATCTGCTCGCCCGGCTTCAGCCGCACCCACGCGGCCACCGTCTCTCCGAGTTTGACGTCCGGCAGGCCGACCACCTGTACGTCGGAAACCTTCGGATGCGTGTAGAGAAACTCTTCCACTTCGCGCGGATAGATGTTCTCGCCGCCGCGAATGATCATGTCCCTGGCGCGGCCGGTGATGCGGAAGTTTCCGTCGTCGCGCATCACCGCGAGATCGCCTGTGTGGAGCCAGCCGTCGCGGTCAATGGCACGCGCCGTCGCCTCGGGTTCGGCGTCATAGCCCTTCATCACGAGATAGCCGCGCGTGCATAACTCTCCCTGCATGCCCACGGCGGCCGTCTCGCCAGTGGCCGGGTCCACGATTTTGACCTCCGTTTCCGGCATCGCGCGGCCCACGGTTCCGACCCTCACCTCGAGCGAGTCGTCCGCAGACGACATCGTGATCACGGGTGAGCTCTCGGTCTGCCCATAGGCGATGGTCATCTCGCGGCAGTGCATCTGCTCCACAACGCGGCGCATGACTTCGATCGGGCAGGGCGCGCCCGCCATGATTCCCGTCCGCAGCGGCCGCAGGTCGAATTCGGCGAACTGCGGATGCTCGAGCTCGGCGATGAACATCGTCGGAACACCGTAAATGGCCGTGCAGTGCTCCTCATGCACGGCTTCGAGCGCGGCCCGTGCGTCGTAGGTCCAGTTCGGCAACACGAGCGCCGAGCCGTGGACCACACAGGCCAGCACGCCCATCACGCAGCCGAAGCAATGGTAGAGAGGAACGGGCAGGCAGATCCGGTCGCGCTCGGAGAGCTTCATCTGGCGTCCCACGAGGTAGCCGTTATTCAGGATATTCCGGCTTGTCAGCAGCACGCCTTTCGGCATCCCCGTCGTACCGGACGTGTACTGGATATTGACCGGTTCATCGGGATCGGCGGGGTCTCGCAACTCGCCCATCCGCTCCCAGGAAAAGCCCTCGCCGAAGTAGACGGCCCGGACGCCGCCGCCGGCCTGCTCGAGGATCTCGCGGTAGTTCGCGCGGGCGTCGCGTTCCCAAAGGAACAGCGCCTTCATACGTGACTTCGCGATCACAAACCGCAGCTCGTGCGAACGGTAGGCGGGATTCACATTCACCAGCACCACGCCCGCCCGCGCGCAGGCTAACTGCAAAAGCACCCATTCGATGCAGTTGGCCGACCAGATTCCCACGCGGTCGCCCGGCGCCAGCCCCATGCCGGCCAGGCCGCGCGCCCACACATCCACTTCGCGGTCGAGTTCGCTCCACGTCAAACGCCGCCCCTGGTGGCGTGAAACCAGCGCGTCCCGGCCGCCGAACCGCGCCGCCGAGGCTCGCAACTGGCGCTGAATTGTCGTGGTGAGGAGCGACAGCGGTTCGCCCCGGCACTCGCTCCGCAGCGCAGATTCCGGCATGCTTGCATCTTACTCTTCTTTGCGGTATCAAAAAGAGTTCGCATGAGCAAACGAACCTCCATCGGATCCTGGGCCTACACGATCGGCCCGTATGCCTCGAACCCCATCGATTTCGACACGGTTCTCGACAAGTTGAAATCACTCGGCTTCGACGGAGTCGAACTGGGGGGATTTCCGCCTCATCCGAATCCGGGCAATCCGAACGGTCCGAACCATTCGTGGCCGGGCGCGATGCCGGAGAAGTCCCAGCGCGCGGAACTGGCGGCGAAGATGAAGTCGAAGGGGATGGCTTTCTCGGGGATTGCCGCCAATCTCTGGGGCGAGAAACTCATCAACACGGACGACCAGTCGAAGTACATCGAAGAGTTCCGCAAGAACTCCGAGTTCTGCCGGGACCTCGGCATTCAGGGCATTCGCGTCGACTGCGTCCAGCCGCCCACCATCCTGCGGGAGGTCGACTACGCCACCGCCATGTCGAGGGTCGTGAACACTTGGCAGAAGTGCTGCGACATCGCCGCCGGCAACGGGCAATACGTCACCTGGGAGGTGGAGCCGGGGTTCGCGTTCAACAAGCCGAGCGACGCGGTGCGCATTCACGATGCGGTGAACAGGCCGAACTTCGGGATCCAATATGACACCTGCCACGGACAGATGGTGGCCGTGGTCGGAGCCAGGCACGAAGGCGAAAAGGAGACGTATCCGAGCCAGGTCGACTACATCCGGATGCTTGACGGACGCATCAACCACATCCACCTGATCGACTCGGACAACACCTGCCACAAAGACGCCAACGGCAACGACGAGACTTCGTCCCATCCGCCTTTCGGACTCGGCGTTCTCAACTTCGACGAGATCATGCCCGCGCTCGTGAAGGCGGCGCGCCTTCCGCACGACTGGTGGACGATCGACCTCTGCTTCTGGCCCGACGCGTGGACGGCCACCGAGACGTGCAAGAAGGCTCTCGACGGGCTGATCGCGAAGTACGGCAACCAGTGAGGACGAGATATGGCGCACAAACCTCTTCGGGTCGGCATGATCGGCTACGGGTTCATGGGCCGCGCCCATTCGAACGCCTATAAGCGCCTGACCGACTTCTTCCCCGTCGAACACAAGCCTGTTCTCCAGGTGGCCTGCGCGCGCAACGCCGAGAAGGTCGCGGCGTTTGCGGCCAACTGGGGCTACGAGCGGACGGAAACGGACTGGCGGGCCGTCGTCAACGCGAAAGACGTCGACCTGATCGACATCTGCACCCCTAACGACACCCACGCCGAGATCGCCATCGCCGCCGCCAAGGCCGGCAAGATGATCGTCTGCGAGAAGCCCCTGGCGCGCGACGTCCGGGAAGCCGCGACGATGGTCAGGGCGATCGAGAAGGCCAAGGTCCCGAACATGGTTTGGTTCAACTACCGCCGCGTTCCGGCCATCTCGCTCGCCAAGCAGCTGATCGAGGAAGGCCGCATCGGCCGCCCCTTCCACTTCCGCAGCAACTTCCTTCAGGACTGGACCATTTCGCCCGACCTCCCGCAGGGGGGCGCCGGCTTGTGGAGGCTGGACGTGAAGGCGGCCGGGTCCGGAGTCACAGGCGATCTGCTGGCGCACAATATCGACACGGCGATGTGGCTCAACGGCGCCATCACGCGCGTCACGGCCCGCACGGAGACCTTCATCCGGAAGCGGAAGCACGTGCTCACCGGCAAGGTGGAGAACGTCGGCATCGACGACGCCTGCCTGTTTCTGTGTGAGTTCGCCAACGGATCTCTGGGGCTGTTTGAGTCGACCCGGTACGCCCGTGGCCACAAGGCCCTCAAGACGTTCGAACTCAACGGCGAGAACGGAAGCATCAAGTTCGACCTCGAGGAACAGGAATACCTGGATCTGTTCGAATACAATTCGGCCGATACGAACACGACGGTGCCCTCGCACATCCGCGGCTGGCGGCGCATCCACGTCACCAACGGCGAGCACCCGTACATGAACCGGTACTGGGTGCCGGGCCTCGTGATCGGCTATGAACACTCGTTTTTGAACGCCATCGCCGACTTCGTGATGGGCATCGAATCCGGCAAACCCACCCAGCCGGATTTCCGGAACGCGCTTCAGACCCAGAAGGTCTGCGAGGCGGTGCTGCGCTCAGGCAGGTCCGGACGGTGGGAGAAGACGGGCGTCGAGCTGTAATCGGGCGCTACGGCCGCTTGCGGCGGCGCGCCTGTTTGGCGCTATTGGCGTGTGCGCTCTCGCTGGCGGCGGCTCCTCCGCCACCGGGCAGGGTATGGATCGTCGCGCACCGGGGATTCAAAAGCGTCGCGCCGGAAAACACGATCGCGGCCTTTGACGCCGCCGCGAAGGCGGGCGCGGACTATGTCGAGGTGGACGTCCGGGCCACCAGGGATGGCCGCCTTGTCCTGGATGCACGACAGCAGCGTCGACCGGACCACCAACGGCCGCGGCCTCGTGAGCGATCTGACGTTCGACCAGATCCGCAGGCTCGACGCGGGCGCCGGCGAGCGCGTCCCCACGCTGCGGGAGGCGCTCGAGTGGAGCAAGCGCACCGGGGTCCGGATTGACATCGACCACAAAAGCGGAGACGTCGGCGCCATCGCCCAGGCCGTTCGCGAGGCGGGCGCCATCGGCAACGTTGTTATCGAGGGTCCCTACGACCGGCTTCTGCGCTTCGCCGAACTTTTGCCTGGCGTAGACACGATGCCCAAAGTGGAGTCGGCCGGGGAGATCGCCCGGACTTGCGCGTCCTTGCGGACCACGGTCGTCCGATTGTCGATCGCGCAGTTGCGCGACCCTGCGGCGGTGCGGGCGGTCCATGACTGCGGGGCGCGCGTGGCTGTGACGGTTCTCGGCGCGATGGACAGCGCGGAGGGCATCACTGAAGCAATCAGCTTGGGCGCACAGATGATTGAAACCGGCCGGCCGGACCTGGCGGCCAGGCTTCGCGAATCGATTCCCGGGCGAAAGTAGACCGGTCCTGGAAATCCACCGGCCTGATATGATCTACTCAAACGTAATGACACTTCGCGCGATTTTGTCTATTCTCGTCCTTGCAACCGCCGCGTGGGCTGAAGTCAATATCACCCGCCACGGCGACGAAAAGGTTTCGGTTTCCATCGACGGCCAGCCGTTCACCGACTTTTATTTCGGCGCCAGGACGACGAAGCCCTTCCTCCATCCCCTCCGCACCGCCGGCGGCAAGATCGTCACACGCGTCTGGCCGATGGAGGAAAAAGAAGGCGAGGCGAAGGACCACGTTCATCATCAGGGGCTTTGGTTTACCCACGGCGACGTAAACGGGACCGACTTCTGGGCTAATGATCCGTCCCAAAAGAGTCCGAAGAAGGGCCTCGTGGTTCTCGAGAAACTCGGCCGGATCTCAAGCGGCAGGAAGTCCGGGTCGATCTCCGCGACGTTCTTGTGGAAGGACAGCGCCGGCAAGGCGCTGCTGCGCGAATCGAGAACCATGACGTTCCACTCGGACCCGAAGCTCCGCATCGTCGATTTCGACGTGACCTTCACGGGCATCGAAACGGCGAAGTTCGGCGACACCAAAGAAGGCTTCTTCGCGCTTCGCCTGACCGCCCCGCTCGATGGCAAGCACACCGGGAGGATGGTCAACGCCGAGGGCAAAGTCGGAGAGAAGCAGGTCTGGGGCAAGCGCTCTGCATGGGTCGACTACGTGGGCCAGCTTGAAGGTGAAACCGTGGGAGTGGCGATCTTCGACCATGCGTCCAATCCCAAACACCCCACCTACTGGCACTCCCGGGACTACGGCCTGTTCGCGGCCAACCAGTTCGGCGAGCATGATTTCCATGCCGACAAGACGCGGGATGGCAGCATGACGCTGGAGCCAGGCAAGTCCTGGAGGTTCCGCTACCGCGTGGTCATCCATCCGGGCGACACCGAATCGGCCGGCATCGCCTGGCTCTACAGCTCCTGGAAGTAGACATCGCTCCGGCGTCCCCATCACCGAACCCCGGCCCGGCGCCGGGCGCGCGCCTCGCGGTTCTGATCCGTGTGGTCCTGTTCGGAGTGTTCGCGTACCTGACCTTGCAGATGGTCTCGGCGGCGCTGTACTACTTTTTCGGCCTGCTGATCGCGTCGGTTCTCGGAGCCTTCAGCGCCGCGGCCGTCGCCAACTCTTTATGTCTGCGAATCTACGAACACGGAACGCTTCCTGACATCGGCCTGAACTGGAGCCGGTCCTCTCTGCGGAACCTGCTCCTCGGAGTTGCGGGCGGCGGCAGCGCGGCCCTGCTCGTCATCGGAGCGCCGCTCGCCATGGGCTGGGCGGAATGGGTCCCGGCCGCGGAGGGATCCGCCGGCGCGGGCGGCTTCGTTTTCGTCACTCTCGTGCTGTTGTTCGGCGCGATCGGCGAGGAAATGCTCTTCCGCGGATACGGATTTCAGGTGCTGGTTCCGAAGCTCGGCGCGGCCGCCACCATCCTGCCGGTGAGCGTCCTGTTCGCGGCGGCGCACTCGGGCAACGCGAGCGTGTCGTGGCTGGCGCTGTTCAACACGTTCTCGTGGGGCGTCGTGCTGTGCCTCGCCGTGCTGCGCGCCGGCGACCTCTGGCTGCCCATCGGGATGCATTTTGGCTGGAACTGGATGCTTCCCCTGTTCGGAGTGAATCTGTCGGGATTCACGATGAGGCTGACCGGTGTGACGCTGCGGTGGCGCATTTCGGATGCGTGGTCGGGCGGCGAGTATGGTCCCGAAGGCGGGTTGTTGTGTACAGCGGTGATTGGGCTGCTGGCGGTCTTCCTGATCAAGGCGCCGGTGCAGCCCCAGTCCTTACGCCTGATACCACGGGACGAAGAGACGGCCTAACGGCCGCGGCCGGCGGCTTGTTGGGCAAGCCAGGCTGCGAGAAGAAGCGAAAACCGGGTTCGGCCTTCGCGGTTCAGATGGAGCGTGTCGGCGAAAAACTCCGGACGTTCGAGACCGGCGAACAGAGCCTCCGGCGCGCGAACGATGCCGAGCGTCCGGACCGCGCTGGGAAGGCCCGGCGGCGACGGGACCACTTGAGGTCCGCGGGGCAGCCGGATCGCAACAACCCGCGGACCGGCCAGTTCCTGGATCTTCGAAAGCCACCGCATCCGGTAGCGGTGGTGCACTCCGCGCTGCGGGGAGGGTACGCGAGCCGCGATGGGGCCCGGATTCACCGATTCAGGGCGCCCCTGGTAGCCGTCGCTCCACTCCGCCCCATGCGCCCGGAACTGAGCGACAGCGTGCAGGCGCGCCCGCGGCGCGGCGAGGAACTGCTGGAAGTCGCGTTGGAACGCGAACCCCTTGAACAAGGCGGCGCGGAGCGCGGCGGCGCGCGCCGGAAGGGAAGAATGCGACAAGACAAACTCCGGAGCGGCCGCCAGAGTCAGCGTGCCGGCCAGAATAGCCGTGTCGAGAGGGTTGTCGGCGAAATCCCAATCGCCATCCTCGTCCTCATAGTTGTCGAGAGGCACGACGATGGTTTGCCATCGCGCGGGATCGAGCCTCTGGAGAAGGTAGTACCAGCAACGCGGGGACGACCCCGGAATGGCGGCATTGAAATACCGCAGGGGCCCGCTGGAATCGGCGAGACGGGCTGAGAATCCCTCGGCGATGCGGGAGTCGCCGAGCACCAGCACGCCGGCTCGCGACCGGGCGGCCCTGTCGAGCATGATCTCCACCTGGCCGGCATAGGACGAGGGCTCGAGCAGGCGGCGGTACACGCCGGTTCGAAACGCGACCGCATCGACGGCGAAGGCGGCCACAACGGAGAGGGTGCAGCAGGGAAGGAGCCGCAAACTCCAAGTCTGCCATAGATTCCCGAACCTGGCGCAGGCTTTGGCGCGCGCCGTCTTTCTCGCGGCGCCGGACCGGAACTTCAGCGTGTCGCCGTTGCGGCCAGGCGGCGCTCCTCGCCTGTCAGCAGCGCCGCGTACGGGTCTCCGCTTCGCAACAGGTGCGCGAAAAGCTGCTTCTGAAGTGACGAAAGCGTCTGGCGGTAGCCGGGGTCGAACAGAAGATTATGAATCTCCTCCGGGTCCTCCTGGCGATCAAACAGTTCTCCCTCCGGTCCGAAGTAGTGGACGTACTTGTGACGGCGGGTCACAATGGCGCGGACGGGGAAGTGCTCCCCGTAGAACCGGTTGTACTCGCAGAAAATGGGACGGTCTTCAAGCGTGGCGTCGCCGGCGAGGGCGGGAGCGAGCGAACGTCCGTCACGGCGGGCCGGATCGCGAATGCCGGCGAAGTCGAGCAGAGTGGGCAGCACATCGGCCTGGCTGACGGGCGTGGAGACCCAGGTGGACCGGACTCTCCCAGGCCAGGAGATCAGCAGCGGAATGCGTGCGACCGTGTCGTACATGAAGGGGCCCTTGTCCTGGAGGCGATGGGAACCCATCGTGTCCCCGTGGTCCGTCGTGTACAGGAAGACCGTGTTCCCGGCGCGGCCGGTGGTTTCGATCGCCGCCATCATCCGCCCGATCAGGTTATCGATGTGGCTGACCATCCCCAGATAGCACGCCCAGGCTCCTTGCAACTCTTCCCGCGAACTCTGCTGCGCGCTCTTCCAGCCGCCCGGGTGGCCGCGCAGCGGGATCGGACGGCGGGGATTTGCAAACACCCTGGTGTTCTCCGGCAGCCGGATCGAACGGGGGTCATACATCGTGTCGTAGGGCTTGGGCGGAGCGTAGGGCGAGTGGGGCGAATTGACCGAAACCACCAACAGGAACGGCCGGTCGTGCTTCCGGCGGAGAAACTCGCATGCCTTCTCGACGAGATACGTGTCGGGATGGTCCTCCAAGGCGAAGATGGAGACGCCATACCGGGGACCTTTGCTCGAGTAGGCCGAGTGAGCATGCCCGCTGAAGCGATAGCCCTTCCGCGCGGCGGCGGCGGCGAAATCGTCCTGTCCGGGTTCCTCCACGTCGTCGGGGTCGCCGTAACGCGACAGCGTCTCGGCGAAGCCCGGCCGCCTGGCGCCGGTCAGGCAATGCCATTTCCCGCAATAGGCGGTGTGATACCCGGCCTGCGAAAACAGTTCACCCATCCAAGGAAGCTGCTCCCGGGAGGGCGTCTTCCATCCTGGCACCGGGCCGAGCGCGCTGGGGATCTTTCCCCACAAGTCCACGATCCCGTGCCGGTGCGGGTAGACGCCGGTGAAAATGGACGCCCGGGCGGGGCTGCACAGCGGCGTCGTACAGAACGCGTTGTCGAAGCGCGCGCCGCGCTCCGCCAGGCGGTCCAGGTTCGGTGTCCGGACGAGCGGGTTGCCGTAGCAACCGAGCGTGTCCTGCCTCTGCTGGTCGGAAATGAAGACGACCACGTTCGGCTTCTGCTGCGCGGCGTTCAGACGCTGGCCGGCCAGCAGAACCGCCGGGGCGGCCAGGGCGCTGCGCCGCGAGAGTTGCCTGTCGGAAGTCACCCGATTCATTGCGCGACGGCCGCGGAGACGGCGTTGGAGACCCGTCGGAGAAGTCCGCCGCCATCTTCGCCCGAAGGACGCGTCGTGAGGATGACGCACACGGTGCGCCGGTCGGGGTCCGCCCAGGCCACGGTGCCCGTCGCGCCGGAATGGCCGAAGGTTCGCGGCGACGCCAGTTCGCCGAAATAAGCCCAGACAGGGCTCGTGGCAAGACCCCATCCTAGTCCCCAGGGTTTGTTCAACGCGCCGTTCTGATCCCGCGTCATCGCCTCCACGGTGGCGCGGCTGAAGACCCGCCTGCCGTTATGCACGCCGCCGTCGAGAAACGTTTGCAGCAGGTGGAACAGATCACGGGTGGTCGAGTGCATGCCTCCCCAGGGGTGGCCCATGTCGCGCCAGTAGGGAGAGTTGGCGCCGAATCGCTCGTTATCCGGTCCGGACCCTCCCTGACACCAGGCCGTGTCCTCGATTTTGCGGCCGCCGATACCGAGCGAGCTGTCCTTCATGTCGAGAGGAACGAACAGTTCCTCGCGCAGGAAGTCGCGCAGCCGGCGCCGGGTGACGCGCTCGACGATCTCGCCCGCGAGGAGTGTCCCCATGCTCTGGTAGGAAAAATCCGTGCGGGGAGGGAACAGCAGCGGCGTGGACAGCGCGTGCCGGACGAACTCACTGAGCGGCGCGTGGGCCCGGCGCAGCGCGATGTTCTCCGGAAGCATGTCCGGCATCCCGGAGACGTGGCTGAGCAGGTCGCGCACCCGGACGTCCTTGTGCTTGTATTCGGGCAGATACACGGCGGCCGGGTCGTTCAGGGAAACCTGGCCGCGTTCGACAAGTTTCATTACGGCGCACGCGGTGACGGGCTTGGTGATCGACGCCAGCAGGAACACGGTGTTCTCGGTGGCGGGTCTCGAGCCCGGCGTGGGGGCCAGCCGCCCTGCGCCGCGGTGGAGCAGGATGCGTCCCTCTCTGGCGACCAGGAGCGAGACGGCCAGCACGCGCCCGGACTCGACTTCGCCAGCGAGCACCTGCCAGGCGGCATCGAGAGTCTGGCCCTGCGCCGTGACGCAAACCGCGAACAGCGAGAGCGCTTTCATGGCAGCACCACGTCCCAGACCTTGGCCCGGCGGTCCTTTCCGGCGGGGCCGGACACTTCGAGCGTCACGATGAATTCGCCGCCCTTGGCGTATCGGTGGACCGGATTCCGCTCGGTGGAGGAAGTCCCGTCGCCAAAGTCCCACTTCCACCGCTCGATGGCGCCGTGCGAGTCGTCACGGAAAGCCACGATGCGCCGCTCCCCGTCAAGCACGCGAAAGCTCCAATCGGCCTCGACGGGCTTGCGCAGTTCCTTTTCCATCGGCATGAGGCGAAAGGCGACGAGGTCAGAGGCGTTGCCGTACATCGTGGTCTTGTGCGACAGGTTCCAGAAGCCGCGGTACTTGGAGGCATTGACGTCGTCGTAGTCGAGCACGGACCAGGACATTCCGATCACCTTGTTCTCCTCCAGTTTGGATTCCACGGAACGCTCCGGGCCTTCGTAGGCGGCAAAGTCGAACGGCGTGATCCAGAATTCGAGAGTGAGCTTTCCGGATTCGCCGGGTTGGAAGGCGTAGTTGTAGGCGGCGTTGGCGTATGGCAGCTGCTTGATCCAGGGCTGGCAGCCCCAGACCATCGTCCAGTCCTTGTCCCGGGCTGGCGTGAAGATGTGGTAGTTCTGCGCGTGGACGCCATGGAATCGCTGGTGGGCTTCACCGATTTCGAGCTTGTTCGGATGCATCTGCTTGATGAAGGGTCCGCCGGAAAGATCGCCGTCCACGACAAGCTCGAAGATGTCGTTATGCAGGTCGAGGCGCGAAAAGTCCCAGTAGTTGTCAAAAGCTTCGTAGAGGAAGTAAAGGCGGTTCATCCCCTTGACCCACCCTACGCGGACCTTGACATCGAGGTCCCGGAAGTCGTGGCGGTCGCCGAGGCCGCTGACGGTTTCGCGCAGTTCGTTGGTTCCGATTGCGTAGCCGGCCGGAACAAGCTCCCAGTCGTCGGTCTTGCCGTCGATCCGCGGGATCCGGTCCGGAGGAAACTGGAAAATCCTGAACTCGACGCCGGGCCGTTCCAGAGCGCTCAGACAGAGGGCAATGAGCAGGACCAAGAGGAGCAGCCGCATTTCAGTTCATGTTACACCGCCCGGCGGCGCGGCAACGGTCGCGAGCTCCAGGCCGGCAATGCGGACGGATGAGAACAAAAAGGGCGCCGGTCGAAGCCGGCGCCCGGGGCGATTGCGCAGGTGGCCAGCGCGGTCAGCGGCGCGCCGTCATGATCTTCGGTGTCGCGAGGTAGCCCGCGATCTTATCCTTGCTCACGCTGTTGACCACGATTTCGTACGGCGTGCGGCTGCCGTTCACGTAGAACTGCACCGGCTCGTTGATCGTCTTGTCTTTCTTCTCCACCCGCTTGTCGTCGGCGATCACCTCGAAGCTGAACTTGTTCCGCTTCACGTCCGCCTTCTTGAGCGTCAGCACGATCCCGCCGACCTTCGCCGGTCCCGCCTGCCGTGTGATCGCGAATTCATGATAGTTCCGTTCCCCGAGTTCGCGGAGCGCGGCGAGTTCCTTCGCGTTGGTGGCGATCAGACCGCTTTGCACGCCGAGATCTCCGCGGACGCTCTTGAGATCCGCGATGGTGGCGTCCAGCGCCGACTTTGTGGTGGCCACTTCCGTCCTCACTCCGCCGACCTCGCTGGCGACCTCACCCACCTTGGCCGCATTGGCGTCCGTGGCCTGCTTGATCACGCCGAGCGCCTCGATGGTTTCCGTGTGACGGGCCTTGCTCTGCTCGGCCAGGGAGGAAACCAGTTCTTCCGCACGACGGGCGGCGCGGTCGGCGTTGACGCGCGACTGCTGTGCGGCGCTGGCGGCGGCCTTCTGCGCGGCGGTCTGCGTTTCCGTCAGCTGGCTGGCCAGGTCCTCGATCGACTTCCGGGCGTTCTCCGCGCTTTGCGTGCTGCTCTCCCGGATGATGCCGAGTTCCGCGTTGGTCGCCGAACGAAGCCGGCTCAGCTCATCCTCAAGACGGCTGCTTTTGTGAAACAGGAGTGCGTTGGTGAACAGCATCCCGCCCAGCGCGAGCCCGCCCGCCCAGACCGCCCAGTTCGTGGTTCTCGGCGCCGCGTCGTTGTTCGTCTTGGTCCCGTTGATCGTTTCCATTGGTGGTAGCCTCCCTGGCTTGCTTGTCCTCAGGTCGCTTGTTCAGCTTCCGCACGATGGCAGTGCAAGGCTCGTGCCAAACCGCCCGGAGCCGCATCGCAATGAAAACAAACAAGAAATACGTCGAATGTTTTTGAAACCCCGCGGCGGATGTAATTTCTATGCGATGGTGCTCCGGTTTCGCCCGCGGCGGGCGGCGTTTTTTACTGGCCTTGAGATCCGGCCGCTGCGTTTTCGATCGGCCTTACTTCGACACTCGTACGGACTCGACCTGCCCGACACGCAACCGGACGACGCGTCCGCCCTCCTCGATGAACTCGACGCGTTCGCCAACCGAGGCGCCTCCGGACGGTCCTTCGAGCTTGAACGATCCCGAAGGTTGCGGCTCGATACGAAGCTGGTCGGTGGGATCGTCGGACGCGGGATCGATCATGACAAGTTGATTGTTCAGTTCGACCACTTCGGTGTCTCCCCAGATCGAGCGGTACAGCCCCGCATAGCGTCTCCAGGCGGGGTTCCACAGTTTCGGTTTCGCCGGCCCCCTGGCGGCCTTGGCGACCTCGGCCCCGACCGTCTGGATCAGTTTCTCGGCGATCTGCGCGGGGCGGCTGTCGTCGCCGTTTGTGAGAACGACGACACCGACCCTGTCCTCCGGGCTGAAGTAGGTATGGGTCTTGTATCCCGCGAGCGAGCCGCCGTGGCCCACGTACACTTTGTCCTTGATGCGGGAGACGGCGAAGCCCAGGCCGTTGCCGCGCGTCCAGTTGTTCTCGAGTACGCGGACGCGATGCATCTCGCGCAGCGTCGCTCCGGCGAGGATCTGCGCGCCGCCCGCCTTGCCTTTCCCGAACTGGAGTGCGACGAATTTGGCCATGTCCTCGACGGTGGAGGTGAGTCCGGCCGCCGGCCCGATGCCCCTGGTGTCCATGAAGTCCATTTTCTGGCGTGAACCGTCCGGCATACGGCGGCCGTAGCCGGTGGCAAGCCCGTCGACGGGCTTGTCGATCGAGGAATCCTTCATCCCGAGCGGGTCGAGGATGTGCCGCTGGACGTAATCGGCCCAGGTTTCGCCCGAGACCTTCTCGACGATCATCCCCGCCAGCGTGAAGGCGAGGTTGGAATATTTCCAGCGCGTGTCGGGCGGGTAGGCGGCCTGCTGGGCTCCGATGGTCCTCTGAATGTCGCCGTAGCTGGGGAAGCGGAAGGTGATCCAATAGGGCGCGTCGGCTTCGCGCGGGAGTCCCGAGCTGTGCGTGAGGAGATGTTCGATCGTGATCGTGCCGTCGTCATTGCTGGCCGGCTTTACTCCAAACCAGGGGAGGTGCCGGCTGACCGGATCGTCGAGCCGCAGTTTGCCTGCGTCGCGAAGCTGGAGGATGGCCGTGGCGGTGAAGAGCTTGGTGTGGGAAGCCATGCGGAAGCGGGTCCGGGTCGTAACCGGAGTTCGTGAGGCCAGGTCGGCGTAACCGAAGCCACGGCCCCAAACAAGACCGCGGTCATGGATGACGCCGGCCGCGATACCGGGCAGGCCCCGGTAGCTCATCTGCCCTTCGATCCAGGATTCAAACAGGCGAATGGATCCCTGTACGTCGGGATTCTTCAGGAGAGAAGTTTGCGCCGGCAGCGCGATCGAGAAGGCTGCGGCCAGAAGCGGCGTGCGCATACTGTTCAGTGTATGCCGCGGGACCGCTTCCGCGGCCAGGCCGGCGCGGCAGGCGCCTGCCGGGGAGCGTCTCAGCCGCTGAATCCGTCGCCGTGGGGAACCGAGAGAGATTCCTCTTTCGCGGTGACCTCGCTTACCGCGCGCAGCACGGCCGCCGCCGCCTGCTCCGTGTTCATGCCGCGAATGTCGACCGGAATGATGCGGTGGCGCGGGAATCCCGATTCCGAGATCACGTCGCCGAAGTAGACGGCCTGCGTCGCCGGTTCACACCCCGCAAGCACAAAGTATGTGTCGTGAGTCGACGCACGAAACAGGTCGCGCATGGCGGAGTTGCCTCCTGAACCGCACAGCAGCGGGTGCATCATCGCGTACTCGATGTCGAGATCGTCATCGAGTTCGGCGGTGAGCACACCGAGATCGATGTTCTCCGGGACGAGTTTCCGGCTGTGGCACCCGCAAACGAGAACTTTGACTTTCATGACAGACAGCCTCCTTCCTGATCAATCCTGCAACACCGCCTCGAGCGGGACGGGCTCCTGGGCCCGCTCCCCGTTCGTCTTCATACCGAACTCGTAGCCAAGCTCGAAGGCGCGCAGATTGAGTTCCCGCGCGGCGGCGGGGACCGAATCGGCGATGGCGCCACGATACGCTTCGCCGGAAAGCAGTCCCGTCTTGGCGGCAAAGAACCCCACCATCACGACGTTAAGAACAATCTTCTTGCCGAGCTTCTCCTCGGCCAGACGTGTGGCCGGGATCCCGTAGACGCGGGTCGAAGGGGGCAACGTGGAGAGCCTCACAAGGTCCTGCTCGACGAGCAGAATCCCTCCCGGATTCATCTCGCCCACAAAACGCGTGTAGGCTTCCTGGGATAACACGACCAGAACATCCGGACGCGTCGTGTAGGGATAGAGAATGGGCTCGTCGGAGATCACCAGTTGCGCGCTCGATGCTCCGCCGCGGGCCTCGGGCCCGTAGTTCTGCGTGAGCGTCGCGTATCCGGGCGAATAGATCGACGCTGCCTTGCCGAGAATGTTCGCCGCCAGGATGACACCCTGGCCGCCGAATCCGGCGATGCGGACTTCCGTCAGTTTCATGCGAGTACTCCGTCACGGAACCGGGGCGGCAGATAGCGGCTGCCGAGCTTGGCCTGGTAGAAGTTCCGGAGCGTCGTCAAATACTCTTCGCGCTCCCGGTCGACGAACTTGCCGACGACGATCTGCCCCTCTTTGTCCATCTCGAGCTCGTCCCAGTTCGCCTTGTTGTTGATGCGGCTATATTCCTTGTAGAACTTGACGGCTTCCAGCCCGTCGCCCATCTGGTTCCGTCGCTGGTAGAGGGTGGGGCACTGGGCGACCACTTCGATGAAGCCGAAGCCCCGCTTGTGCAGCAGTTCGCCCATGGAACGTTCAAGCTGCTTGACGTGGTAGGTGGTCCAGCGCGCGATGTAGACGGCGCCGGCGGCGTCCAGCAGTTTCGGAAGATTCATGTTCGGCTCGAAGGTTCCGTAGGGCGACGTCGATGTGTTGGCGGACTCCGGAGTCGTCGGCGCGCTTTGTCCCCCCGTCATCGCGTACACGAGGTTGTTGACGCAGATGACCTTGAGATCAAGGTTGCGGCGGGCGGCGTGAATCAGGTGATTGCCGCCGATTGCAGCAAGGTCGCCGTCGCCGGAATACACCACCACGGTCAGTTCGGGGTTCGCCAGCTTGAGTCCCGTGGCGAAGGGGATCGCGCGGCCGTGCGTTGTGTGGAAGGAGTCGAAGCTCACATAGCCGGCCACGCGACCCGAACAGCCAATCCCGCTGACGACAGCGATCTTGCGCGTATCGAGGCCGGAGCTGATCACGGCGCGCGCGAAGGCGTTCACCGTGGTCCCGATGCCGCAACCGGGGCACCAGATGTGCGGCACCCGCTCGGTCCGCAGGAACTGCTCGACGGGATTCTCCGGGTGCTCCGCTTCGATCGAGCAGAGCTCCGGATCGGGAGCGTGGGTTTGTTCGAGGACGGCGTCGGTCATCGCAAGCCTCCTTCGATCGCGGCGAGGATCTGTTCGGGAGAATGCACGCCGCCGCCAGCGTGGGTGACGGGAATCACGCGCGCCGCGGACCCTGCGATTCGCTCCACCTCGAGCGCAATTTGACCCAGGTTGAGTTCAGGAACGACGATGGCGCGCACGCGCTGGCTGACTTCGCGCAGCCGGTCTTCGGGGAACGGCCACACGGTCGTGAGGCGGAAGCGGCCGGCCCGAATCCCCGATTCCCGCGCCATCTGCACGGCTCGCTGGGCGATGCGGGACGTGATGCCGTAGCTGACCACGACAACCTCGGCGTCCCCGGTCAGCGCCTCCTCGTAGCCGGCGATCCGGGCCGCCGCGTCGGCGATCTTGTCATGAAGGCGCCGGATCAGCTTGTCCTGGCTGGCGACAGTGAGGTCCGGGTAGCCCCGTTCGTCGTGCGTCAGACCGGTCACATGGATTCCATAGCCCTCGCCGGCGTGCACCATCGCCGGGACGAGATCGTCACCGGTGTGATAGTGGTTAAATCCATGGCGGCCGTCGGGCGCGGCCGCCGGCCGCCGCCGTGGCGTGATCTCGATTTCACCGGCCGGCGGAATGACGACCTTTTCCGTCATGTGCCCCACGCACTCGTCCATCATCAGCATGACCGGATTGCGATATGCCTCGGCGAGATTGAAGGCGCGCACGGTCAGGTCGAAGCACTCCTGCGGCGAGTTGGGACACAAGGCGATGATCGGATAGTCGCCGTGAGAGCCCCAGCGCGCCTGCATCATATCGCCCTGGGCCGGCAACGTGGGCAGACCGGTGGACGGACCGGCGCGCTGCACGTCGACGAACACGCACGGCGTCTCCGTCATCGCGGCATAGCCGATATGCTCCATCATCAGTGAAAAGCCCGGGCCCGAGGTGACCGTAAACGCCTTCGCGCCCGCCCAGACGGCGCCCTGAAGCGTGATCGACGCCGCCAGTTCGTCCTCCATCTGGATGAAAAGGCCCCCGCATTGAGGGGCCCGGGCCGCAAAGCGCTCGACGATCTCGGTGGAGGGTGTAATCGGGTAGCCTGCGGCAAATCGCGCACCCGCGCTGAGCGCCCCTTCGCAGCAGGCGGCGTCGCCGTTCATGAAATGAACACCCGTCAACACTCCCGCCGGTTCCGCGGTCATTGTTTTACTCCCTCCGCCTTCCCGGCAACGGACGGCGCCGGGAGCTTAAACCCATAGATGGCGAAATCCGGGCAGTACATCCCGCAAAGATCACATCCGGAACACTTTTCGCCATTGACGACAAACGGAGGGTGGTAACCTTTGGCGTTGAATGCGCTCGACATCCCAAGAACATGAGTGGGGCAGAATTCCACACAGATCCCGCACCCTTTGCACCGCTCGACGGTGATGTGAACCGCGCCTTTGGCCATTCCAACCTCCCTGCCATGCCCTGATGTGGCAATCGCGGGACCAAACCCGTCGGGGCAATCCGGACAGCCCGCCGGGACATGCCGCGCGGGTCGGGAAGGGCTACGCGCGGGCGCGCGCGAGAAGGGCGTCGTAGGTGGCGGTCTTGTAGAGATCGCCCAGCGTAGGGTAGTTGAAGCAGGCGCGCGCCAGAAGGTCGGCCCCCTGGCCGGCAAGCATCGCGATCATGCCGATATGGACGACCTCGGAAGCCTGCTCGCCGATGACATGAACGCCGAGGAGCGACATGTCGCCGGCCCGGAACAGGAGCTTGAGCAGGCCGGAACGGTCGCCGATGATCTGGCCGCGGGCGTTGTCGGAGTAGGCCGCGCGCCCGACGACGTAAGCGGCGCCCTTTTGCCGCAGAGACTCCTCTGTTTCACCGGCCATGCTGACTTCCGGGATCGTATAGATGCCCGTCGGCAGAAGCGGCGCCATCGTTTCCTTGAATTGCAGGTCGAAGGCGTGGCACATGGCGACCCGGCCCTGTTCGGCGCTCGTCGCGGAAAGCGCGGGAAACCCGATCACATCGCCGGCTGCGTAGATGTGCGGGACGGACGTCTGGTAGAAGGAGTTGACACAGAGAACGCCCTTCGGGCCCGGCGCCACGCCCGCGGCGGCCAGATTCAGGCTCGTGGTGTTGCTGGCGCGTCCCGCCGCGACGAGCACTTGCTCCACCCGCAACTCCAGGCCCGATTCGCAATGCACCTCCACTTCGGCGCAGCGGTCATCGGAACAGGTGCAGCGAACGACCTTCTCCCGCTTGTGAAACTGGATCCTCAGGCGGCCGAGAGCCTGTTCGAGAGCGGCCGAGATCTCCCGGTCGAGAAAGGGCATCAGGATCTCGCGCCCGTCAACCAGGTGAACCTCGCAGCCCAGAGCGGCGAAAGTGCAGGCATATTCGGACCCGATCACGCCCGCACCGATGACCGCCATCGTCCGCGGAAGGCGCTCGATCTCGAGGACCTCGTCGGAGTCATGTACGCGGGGATCCTCGAAGAAGAACTCCTTGGGCCGGATCGGCGACGAGCCGGTCGCGATCAGGATCTTCTCGGCCGTGAGTCGAATCGGAGGATCGACGCCGTTGCTCACCACGACGGTGTGCGGGTCCACGAACGAGCCCGTACCCGCGTACAGATCGACCTTGCCGTGGCGCAAGGTTTCTCTGACGCGCACCCGCTCGGCGTTTTTGACCCGGGACTCATGGTACATGAAATCCCGAACGGTGGCCTCACGGCGCAGCGAGAGATCCACTCCGAACAGATCCCGCGCGCGCAGTCCTGATAGCGCGAGCGCCGTTTCGCGCAGGGTTTTCGAGGGCAGCGTCCCGGTATTGGCGGAAGCGCCGCCGAGCGCGGGATTCCGTTCGACGAGCGCGACCTTGCGGCCGAAGGCGGCAGCCGTGGCGGCCCCCTTTTCGCCGGCCGGGCCAGACCCGATGACAACGAGGTCGTAGCTGGGCGTGGCCATCAGCGGCCGACACCCGTCATCGACACTCGCGCATCCTGGATCGCGAACCGCAGTTCGGCGCGCTGAAACGCGCCAAAGCTGACGCCGCCGCGCACCAGGACGAAGTCGGCGTTGTAGGTCTTGCCGTCCTGGACCATCCTGGCGGTGCCGGTGCAATCCGCCTCCACCCGATAACTGCCCGTGATCTGCCTTCGGGGCTGGGGCGATTCGAGGCCGGGCGTGTCGAGCTTGAAGACGCCGTTCTCCGCCACGAAGCGGCCCAGCAGGGACACCGGCAGCGTCTCGGGCGCGGCGGGATCGCCCGTATCGATGCCGGCGGCGACAATGCCGTAGGCCCCGCTCAGGGAGGAAGTGACGCAGCTCTGGGCCGAAATCGGACGGTCCAGCCGGAGGATTGTCTCCGAGCCCTGCCCGGTCTGCACCAGGCTCGCCTCATTGCCCCGGTCCTGAAGCACGCCCTGGAACGACGCCGAGGCCCCGGGGACGACGTCCCCGAAAAAGTTGAGGTTCGCCGCGAACCCGTCGGCAAGGGTCAGCGACATCGTACAGTCCTCGTTGACCCGGTACGTTCCGACCCGCGTGGTGACGTAGGTCGCGTCCGGCGGCGCCGCCAGCAGGTTTCCCAAACCGTCCGAAGTGATCCGGCCGGTAACAGCCAGCGGACGCTGCCCGGTCGCGCGTTCCAGAATTCTCCCCACGGCGGTATTGCTGAACCGCAATGCCGGAGCGGGGGTCGGAACCGCGGGAGCCGGTGGCGCCTTGGTTGCGGAGATCCGCGAGGCGACCATCATGTATGCGCCCTGAAAGTCCTGGTTGCCGGAACAGGTCTGGCCGGAAGCCAGACCGCAGTACAACAGCGCCGCCGCTGCAACGGGTGTGGGTTTCATGTCTCCGAGGGTCTCCTTCTCCTCAAGATACCCGATGGCGAGCCTGAGCGTTCGGCCGCGCCTCGTTCCGCCTCGTTTGCCGCAGCGTGCGCACGCCGCATCGCGCGGGTCAAGTTACGATGAAGGCATGGACCCCCGCCGCTCCGAACGGCTCGCCGAGAGCCTCCGGTCCGAACTCGAGGAAATCATCAACTACGAGCTCGAGGATCCGCGGATATCGTCGGTCGCGGTGACCGATGTCATCCTTTCCCCGGATGGCCGCAAGGCGCATGTCCGGCTGGCGGTCAGCGGCGAGGCGGCCGAACAGACGAGCTGTCTGCGCGCCGTCGAAGCCGCCAAGGGATTCATCCGCCACCGGATCGGCGAGCGGATCGAACTGTACCGACTGCCCGACCTGCACTTCGACTCCGATCTGCCTCCCGGCCTTCGCGAGAAGGCGCCGGCCCTGTTGCGCCGCATAAAGAGGGGCCGTCCCCGCGAGGAGTAATCTCAAGGGATGCGACGACGCGCGTTTCTGCACACGGGAATCCAGGCTGGTCTGGCCGCCGCTGTCCCTTCGATCCGCGCCGCGGTAATCGGCCACGCCGAGGGAGACCACCTGGGGCACTATTTCCGGACGGCCCTCTGCCAGGGCGTCGAGGCATTCGCAGTCTCGGATCCGTCCGGGAAGATCTTCGAGGCCGCGCGCAAGGCGGCCGGCGGCCGTGAGATCGCGACGTTCGCCGATCCCGTCCGGATGCTGCGGGAGTTCCGCCCGCACCTTGCCGTCATCTCGCTCGAACCCCGTTCGATGCCCGAAGCGATCATCGAAGCGGTGCGGGGCGGCGCTCACGTGGTCGTCGAGAAGCCCGCCTGCACGCGCCTTGACCAGTTTGAAGCCGCTGCCCGCGCCGGCAAGGCGGCAGGCCGGCAGGTGATGCTGGCCATGGCGACGCGACTGCATCCGGCCGTGGGCCAGATTCGCGAGTTGGCGTCCAGAGGTTACTTCGGACGTGGCTACGGCGCGGATATGCACTGGGTGGCAGACCAGACGCGCCTCCGCAACCCCGCTTATCACCAGTCGTGGAAATCGTCCCGCGAACGGGGCGGCGGCGGGAAGCTGATTTTCCATGGAGTCCACTACCTTGATCTCATCCAGCACCTGACCGGCGCGGCGATCTCCGAGGTCGCCGGATTCTGCCGGAATGTCGGCGGACAGCCGATCGAGGTCGAGGACGCCGCGGTGATCTCGATGGTGTTTTCAGACGGGATGGTGGGGACGCTGAACACCGGTTATTATCTCGACCGCGGTTATTCCAACCTGATCGTGTTGTGGGGCTCGGAAGGCTGGTTTCGCTTCGATCCGCGATCAGCGGCGCCCCTAGCCTGGAGCAGCGTCGCGCCGTCGGCACCGAAAGGAGAACAACGGGTCGAGAACGGCGCCGCGCCGAACCTGTACGACCTGATGCTGCAAGCTGCCGTCGACTACTGCCGCGGCCTTCGCGGGCCGTTCATGACGACGGATGAGTCCGTCGCCGTGCTGCGGGTTGTATTCGCGGCCTATCGGGCGGCGGAAACGGGGATCTCGCAGAAGGTTCGACTGGGAGCGGTTTGATCAGCGGAGATAAAGCCAGTCGGCGAAGGCGGTCTGGACGCTGTCCCGCAGTTGCCGCGCGCCGCCCGGCTTCAGGATGACGTCAAACCCTCCGCTGTCAAGGACGTCGAGCCAGAGCGCCTCGTCCGCGCGCGCGTCAAACACAATCAACCGCGAGTGCCCGCCCGTTTCCCGGATCGCGCTGATGAAGTCTCTCCAGGAGGCTGTGCCGACGTTTGCTTCGGCAACAAGTACGGCGACCGAACTCTCCTTCAGCAGTGTTCTCACTTCGGCCATCGACCCGGCGAAGACAAGCTGGTAGCGGGGGTTGCCGAGATGAGCCGGAAGCTGGACCCGATCCGCCGGATCGGTGGTGGCCACAAGGACCACGGGCGCTTCCGCAGCTGGCGCCGGTGCCATCGATTTTCCTCAGAACTGAAACGCTGCCTATGAGGGCTGGTACTGGAGAGTATAAACAACCTTTCAGGCCGCCGTCATCCATCGGCCGCCAGGGGAGCCCAGGGAGGCTGGTTCCCGTTTTTCCGGCTCTTCCCCTCGCGCTTCGGCCGCCTGCTGGCAGGGCAGGCAGAGCCGCGCCCAGGGTACCGCCGCGAGCCTCCGGGGATGGATCTCGCCTCCGCACTCTGTGCAATAGCCATAGCTGCCCTCAGCAATCCGATCCATGGCCTCGATCGTCTCGTAAAGCTGGTGCGACTCCTGATCCATCCGGAATCCCGCCTGCTCGCGCATCGTCGCGCTTTGCAACTCATCCATCGTGTCAGCCGAGCGCTCTACCAGGATCTCATCACGCTGCCAGAGCGTCTTCATCAGTTCGTCGCGCCGGGCACGAAGCGCCCTTTCGATCTCAGCCAGCTTCTGTTGGGTCATGTCTTTTCGCCCCCTGGAGGACGGTACTTTGCACGTGGGAGGCCAAATCGGGGACAGCGCCGGTCAGTGTGTCCGGCCGCATCTTTCCCGCCCGGCGGTGCTTTCACCCGCCGCGGGTCGGGGATGAGTGGATCAAATCGCACTCCGGCGCCGCACCGCGATGTTAAAATTCGAGCCTATGATCCGAACCGCCGCGTTCCTGCTGATCGCTCCGGCCGTACACGGAGAGTTCCGCGCCTCCGTCGTCAAGGCGGACATCACGCCCTCGGGCAGCGAGTGGCTGATGGGTTATGGCGCCCGGCGATCCACCGGGGTCCATGACCGGATCTGGCACCGCGTGGCGGCGATGTCGGACGGCGCCACCGAAGTCTTCCTCATCGCATCCGACCTGTGCGTCTTCTCCCCTTCGGTCTACGACGACTTTACGGCGAAGCTGAAGGACAGGACAGGAATCGAACCGCGCCAGGTGTGGTGGACTGTGACCCACACGCATTCCGCTCCCGAGGTCGGTCCGCCGGGCCTTTACGACGTGCTGCTCAAGGGCCGATCCGACCACGAATGGAGCCGCGAATATCTGCTGCTGGTCGAAGACAAGCTGATGGAGGCGATCCTTCTGGCGCGCAGCCGGATGGCGCCCGCCCGCCTGGCGGCCGGCGCCGGGTTTTCCCGAGCAAACATCAACCGGCGCAGCCGCGACGTGGACGGCACGATCTCGCTGGGGTTGAATCCGGACGGCCCGGTGGACCGTCAGATCGGATTGCTCCGGCTTGAACGGCCTGACGGATCGCCCCTCGCCCTGATCGCCAACTACGCCATGCATGGCACCGTGCTCGGAGGGAGATGGCTCGAAATCAGCGGCGACGGGCCGGGCATCGTGGCTGGCTACGTCGAGGAGAAACTGGGCGTGCCTCTCCTCTATGTGAACGGCGCCGCCGGCAACATCGCGCCGATTTACACCGTGCAGGAGAACCCGAAGGCGGCCAAAATGGGCGAGTTTCGTGTCCTGCTCGGCGACCGGATCCTCGAGTCCAGCCGGACTCTCGGCCCGGGTGGTGACGTCCGGCTGTGGATCGGGGAAAAGTGGGTCGAGACCCCGCGCAAACCCGGGCTGGGGTGGCCTCCGGAGCTTTCCCGATACGCCGCCAGAACCGCCGGCGGGGAGAACCTCGTCCGCATTCCTGTACGGTTCCTCCGGGCGGGCGACGTCGTCATGTGGGGAGCGCCTGTCGAGCTCTTTTGCGAGATCGCGATCCGGGTTCGCAATGAATCGCCGTTCCGCCAGACGTTCTTCTTCGGCTACGCCAATGGGTGGCTCGGATACCTTCCCACTGCGGACGCCTTCGGGCAGGGTGGCTATGAACCGAGAACCTCTCCCTTTACGGAAAGCGCGGAGAAAGACTTCGGCGACGCCGTCGTATCGTATCTTCACGGAATGTCGCGCTGATGCTGCGAGTCGCCGTGCCGGCTCACTAACGGACGGTCACGCGGATGTTGCGGACCTCCTGTCCGCCCGCTCTGCCCCGGTTCCGCGAAGCACCGAACGCGAATCCCGCGCTGCCGTCGTTGATTCCGGCCGGAGAGGCGGTTTCCCATTTCGGATCGAGGGGCGCCGCCGGCGTGCGGACTCCGCCGACATCGAACTCCACTTCCTCCTCATCTACCGTCACCCGAAGCGTCCCGCCCTGTAAGTCAGCCGCCAGTTTGTGAAAGCGACGGGGGTTGAAACCGGACGGCGTCCTGCTGAAGGCGATCGTCGCATACGGATGCAGACGCACGACACGGACCTGGCCCGTGCTCGCCAATTGGACCCAGAAGCCGGCGCTGGTGCCGCCAATCAGACCGTCGCCGGGGCTTGCGGCGCGGCTTCGAAAGTAGGGTCCCGCTTCCGACACCAGACCCGGCGCGTCCTCAAACCGCAGTTCGGCCTCGATTCTGAAGGACTGTCCGATGTCCGCCCCTCGGATGGAACGCATCGCGCACCCTGACTCCGGCCGGACGAACGTAATCCCGCCGAAATCCCGTTCCATCATTCGAACTCGTGTGGAAACCTCCCCGTTCTCCGGGGGAGCCAAGCTTACGCGCCCTCCAAACACTGGAGCGAAGAAGTACGCCTGGCCGCCGATCTCTATATCAGCGCGTCCGGCGAGGCATCGGTGCAAGGCCATGACCTCCGACGGGCGCAGCGCCCGGCCAAAGACCCGGACATCGTCGATGGCGCCACGGAATGGGGTGCCGGTTCGAAGGCCCCGCCCGATCGCCCATTGCGTTTCGCCTTGTCCTCCGAGCCAGCCTTGCACCGGCGTCCGGGCTTCCTCGATGCCGTCCACGTAGAGGCGCATCACCCCTGTCTCCCCGCCCTCGAACGCGCCGGCGATCTGATGCCAGTCTCCGTCATCCACGCGGCTCCGGCCGAAGGCAAAATTCTGATTACCGAAGTAGGCCACGCCGGTGTTGTGAAGACCAATGTGGAAGTGATCGACACCGGCGTCGAGAAGCGGGGAACCGAGCTGGAAAATCACCATGTCATCCGGCGCGCCGCCGGCCGCCCGGATTCTGGCGGACAGCGTTCTTGCCTGAGATCCCCGGGGCAGGTGGCCCCTGCCGGCTCCCTGGACCGCCACTTCGGCTCCGGTGAAATGCAGCGCGCCGCCGGTGGGGCTTTCCGTCCAAGCGACGCCCCGTGGAAGCGGCCCCCGCAAACCCGCTACGGAGTCCGCCGTTGTTTCTCCATGGCCCTCGTCGAGCTTCCACCAGGCGACTTCCCGCCGCTCCTGGTCAGCGGATCGGATTGCATAGCGGTACCAGCCCACAGCGGGCGCGATCGCCGCGGCGGCGACCAGGACGGGCACACCGGCCCTTCTCAGCGCGCTCACGTGCCCGCCCGCGCGAGCAGCCGGATCGACCTCCGCATTGGATGGGGACGGCGGCGGCGCCATCCCCTCCGGTCCGACAGCCTCCACGACACCGATGAACTGGTAGCCGAGCTTCGAAATCGTCCGGATGTAGCGGGGATTCCTGGCGTCGTCGTGGAGCAGCCGCCTCAGTTCGTTCACGCACTGCATCACCGAGTTCTGCGTGACAGACGTATGGGGCCAGAGCCGGTCCAGCAATTCCTGCCGGGACACGACACGGGCCTGGTTCTCGAGGAGGTAAACGAGGAGCTGGAACGTTTGGGCCCGGGGGTGAATGACCGTTCCGCCACGGCGAATGCAGCGCTGCCCCGTGTCGATTTCCGTGTCGCCGGCGCGATAGAGTTTGTGGCCCAGCGCTTTCTTCGCACCCCTTGCCGGGAGTATATCACGCCCCGGTACAGCCTGGAACCCCTTTTACATCAATAACCTGCACGAATTTGAGAAAAGTTTGAGAAAACTGTCATGACCGCACTTGAGCCGGATGCAGGCGGCGAGCCGACATCCGGCGCGCGGGTCGGGAAGGGTCCCCTGGCTAGAGCACCGTCGGCATGGGGTTGGGCATCGATTCCGTTTGCGCCTCCGACAGTTGACGACGGACGAACGGATTGTCCGGCAGTTTTCCGTCCCAGTGGCGCCACAGATCGAGCCGCTCCCGGAGCAGGGCGTCGGCCTCGCTGTTGCGGCCGGAGCGCCGGTAGAGGTCGCCCAAGTCGCGGTAAAGGCGGGACAGGGAGTTTGCGTGACGCAGGTCCGTTCGCGGCTGAGGCTCCGAGGCGAGTACCTTGGACCGAAGATCTTCATAGGCGGCGACCGCGGCCGCGGTTCGGCCGGTGGCGGCCAGATGGTCCGCGCGCGCCCGCAGCGTGACGTCGCTCTCCTCCCCCAGGCTGACACTGGCGGCCGGATAGAGGCGAAGGTTCGCCAGAATCGACATCGCGGCATCGATCCGGGCTTGTGCTTCCTGGTTGCGGCCCAGCCGCCGTAAAGCGTAGGCCGAACCTGCCAGGATCCATACTTCGTCCTGCCGCGCCTTGGCGTTATTTGGAACTTCCTGTAGTCGCCGCCGCGCCTGATCGTAGATGGCGAGAGCGCGGGCGGGCTTGCGATCCCGCAGCAGGTCGCCCAGTTCCCGTCCGGCCATCGAAACGTAGGACCGGCTCGAGTAGTCGTGCGGGTCGCGGCGAGCCATCTCTTCGGCCAGCTCGAAGTCCTTTTCGAGCAGGGGAATCGCCTCCTGCGGGCGGTCCAGGCTGATGTTGTTACGTTCGCCCAGGATGAGAGCCTCGCGCCACAGAGCGCCGCACAATCCGAGCACGTGTTCCGCGTTGCTGAGGTCCGGGGACTCCTCGGCGAGACGGCGCGATTCACGGGCGGCACGCAAAGCCCCGTTAAGGTCGCCGGAGAATCGGGCCGTGTTGGCGTAGACGCTCAACGTCCGAATCAGCAGGCGTTTGTCGTCACCCACCGCCCGGGCCATTGCGACAGACCGCAGACCGAAGCGCGCCGCCTCCTCGGCCTCGTGAAGATTCGAGTAAGTCTGGGCCAGCGCCGCGTAGAGGCGGGCCGCGGTCACGGACTCATCTCTGTCGGGACCGGTAGCCAGCAATCCTTCCAGGTTCGCGGCGACCTTTCGTCCCGCGGTGAGCGCGTCCCCCGCGCGCCCCTCGGTTTCACTCAGAATCATCTCGCCGGCGGAGATATTGGCGGCCAGCAGGAGCGCCGGCCGGCGCCGGCCGAAGTCCCGATCGGAGAGCACACGGTCGATCAGCGCCGACGCCCGCGACAGGTTGCGCCGCGCCGCCTCGAACTGACCCAGGCTGAGGTTACCCGGGATACCCTGCACGCGCGCCACCTGGAGATACGCTCGGCTGACCTCCATCGCCACATTCGGGTCGGCCTCGCCGCTGAGACCGTCGAGATACGCGGCCGCGCGGGAGACGATCCGGTTCCTTGCCTTCGTCGAACCGGGGACGTTTCGCAGCTCCGAATCCAGTTCGAGAAACTCCTTCGACAGTCGCCGCACCTGCTCACGCCGCCATTCGGCCACTGTTCGCTGGCGGTCGGCGGCGATCAGCACGGCGGCCAGACCGGCGGCGGCGAACGCGGCGGCGGCAATCGGAATCCAGCGCCGGCGAATGAACTTGCGCGCCACGTAGAGGACATTGCCGCGGCGCGCCTCGACCGGCCGGTGCGCCAGCCACGCGCGAAGGTCCGCCGCCAGCATTTCGACCGACGCGTAGCGTTCCTCGGGCTCGTCCCGCATCGCCTTCGCCAGAATCGACGAAAGCTCTCCCGGGAGCCGGCCGGCGCCCCGGCGCCGGTCGCCGGGGCTCTCTCCGGTGAGCAGGCGGTACAGCACCGCACCGAGCGAATAGATGTCCGTGCTCGTCGTCTGAACGCCACCCTGAATCTGTTCGGGGCTAGCGTATTCCTGCGTCAACACGCGGTCCAACGACGATGTCCTGTCGGAGTCATCGACGAGCCTGGCGATTCTGAAATCGAGCAGCCGGGGATGTCCGGCGCGATCCACGAGAATGCTGGACGGCTTCAAGTCCCGGTGAATGACCAGCTTGCGGTGAGCGTAAGAGACCGCATCGGCTACCTCGAGAAAGATGCCGACAACGGCCCGGATGTCCAACCCCAGCGTGTACTTGTCGATCCGGATTCCCTCGACGTACTCCATGGCTAGGTACGGGATGCCGGCGCTGTGCCCGGCGTCAAGGAGGCGGACGATTCCCGGATGATTGAGGGTTGCCAGGATCCGTCGTTCTCGCAGGAATCGCGCCCGGAACGAGGAGGCAACGGGTTCGAACCGGACAAACCGGATTGCGACCTTCTGCTCGACTTCGCCGTCGGCGCGCTCGGCCAGGTAAACCGCACCCATATCCCCGGTGCCGATCAGACGCACGAGCCGATATGGCCCGCAGCGGCCGTCCGCCGGAACGGGCAGTCGCCAGATCGGAACCTGCGCGGCCGAAGCTGGAGATTCCTCGGGTGGCAGGCTCAGCGTGGCGTCGCACAGGGGAGCAGATCCGGCTTCCCCGCGGAGGGCCGGGACCTCCGCATTCCGGTTCGCGTACATTTCCTTGCGGGAGGCCATCGAAAGCCTCCTGAGGCTGCGAAACAACCCCTTCCCTTCCACGCTCATTTCATCCGGTCGCACCCGCCCGTCAGGAAACGCGGAAACGGGGCTCAAGAAAGCTCACCGCAGGAGAAACATTCAGTGAATTCCGGCGCGGAACGGATCAGCCGCGGAAGAAGTCCAGGATTTGCGAGTCCCCCTGTCCGGACGGATTCAGCCGCGATCCCATGGCGTCGACCGGGTCGAGGACCAGCACACGGCCAGGGCCCAGCGCTGCCTCTAGGTCATCCAGGTCGTAGTCGTGGAGAACGCCCGGAACCACCGTCTCAAAAATTCCCCGGTGCAGCTCCGCGGCGACCACGTCGCGGTAGGACCGCAGCATCCCTTGGACCGCCACCCTGCCAAAGCGTCCGTCCAGCAACGCCGCGTGCAGGACCGCGACGCCGCCGTTCCCCCGTCCGACGGCGAAGACCGTTCCGGGAGCGACCCCCAACTCGGCGGCCAGCACGTCGATACCCCGAATGATATCCGCGGCGCGCATGCCGACCAGGGTCTTCCCCACCAGCAAAGCCTTCATCGTATTGGAATAATCGCCAAAGAATCCGCCGTAACGCTGGCCATCCTGCGGTTCGAGCACAGCCGTTTCTCCCGTGCCGCGCGCGTCAATGGCCAGGACGGCGTGTCCGGACTGGGCCAGCTTCCCGATGAGGCCTCCGGCCTCCGCGTCCGCCGATTTGCCGCCGCCGTGCACGTAGACGATCGGCGCCGCACTCGCGCGGGGGGCGTCTGGAAGAAACAGGAGCGATGGAACGAGGATGCCGGGCTCGGTCTGGTAGACGAGCTTCCCGATCCGATAACCGTCCCGGACGAGGGAGCCGAATCTCACGATGTCAAGCGGACCCGACGGAGCGGCGTAGGCCGTGCGGGCGCGGACGAGGCCGGCCAGTTGCTCACGAGTCAGCCGGTTCCGGCCCGGCGTCCGCTTTCGATTCAAGGACGCGACGGTCTCGCTCCCGAGCGAATCGTGGACCTGGCCGGTGGGAGTGCATCGGAGCGCCTCCTCGCTCTCGATGGCGACCGGTGTTTCAGGGGAGCCGGTCCTGTCGAGCCAGCGGTAGAAGGCCTCTCGCCGCGGTTTCGTGTAGCCGTGCCCGTCGTCCGCCTCGAACAACTCGAGTTGGCCCGCCGCCCCCAAGGCTTCGTAGATCCGGCTGGCCTCGGCGAACGTCGCGCGAGTGCCCGCAATCGAGAAAAAGTCACGGATCGCGGCCAGAATCAGGTAGGGTTTCGGTGCGAAAGCGGTAATGAAATCCGCCTGTTCGACTCCGGCGGCGAGAGATGGGATCAGGCTCTGTTCGGCGTCCTGGGGGCCGAGGGTCTCCATCAGGCGGGAAGCCGACGTGACCCAGCAGGACGGCGCCGCAAGGTGAACGCGGTCGTCGAGCGCCGCGAGGTACACAGTGAGATTTCCGCCGCCCGAGTTCCCGGTACAGGCAATCCGGCTTGCATCGACTTCTTTTCGCGACAGCAGGTAGTCGAGCGCGCGAATGCCGTCCCAGATCATGTATCGCGCCACGGAATCGCCGTTGAGGATGCATTGGATCCCCGGCATCGTGTGCTCGATGACGTAGCGGTGCGCGCCCAGTTTCGATTCCCTGCGGACCGGGTCGTAGTACTGGGCTCTTTCTCCCTGCCCGGCCGGATCCCAGGCGAGGCACACATAGCCGCGTCGCGCAAGATTTACCATCAACGTCTGCCAGTCCGGGTGAGCTTTTCCTCCGCGCTCGTGGCCCAGAGGGATCAGCACGGCCGGAAACGGCGGCGGCCTGTGGGTCGGCACATAGATGTTGGCGGTGACGAAGAATCGCGGCTGGCTTTCAAAGACCACCTTTTCGATCCGGTATCCGTCCCTTTCAAGGATCCCGGTGACGCGCGCATGGAGTGGAGTCCGCTCGGGAAAGCCGCCAACGGACTTGACGATGAACTCCCGGAGCCACGCCCGCCGGCGGGCGATGGCGGCGGCGGTCGTAAGGCGGCCAGCTTCCTGCTTCCGGCGGGCGAGGTGTTGCTTTGCGATTCCTTCGAGATAGGACGGCAGCATGCGGCGGAGATCCTCGAAGTCCGGAAGACCTGCCAGGAAGTCGAGACGCTCCTGCTGGGCGGCCGCCCGCCCCATGCCGACGCGGAGGGCCCCGGCTCGCAGAAAGTCACGCCGTGTCGGCATCCCGTTCTCTGGCTCTATTATCGCTGCTGCCCGAGCGTCGCCAGTCCGATCGTCACAAGGCCCGCCGCGTAGCCGGCGAACATCAGCACGATGAACGGAGTTGCCTGCTTCGGCGCCGTGCGGAATTCGCGCCAGATGGCGACCCCCCAGATCGCGGCGACCAGCGTCGCGCCCTGCCCCAACGCGTAGGAAATCGCCGGACCCGCCACGCCCGACGCAAGAATGTTCAGGCTCAGCGACAGCATCCAGATCATGCCGCCCAGCACGCCAAGCCAGTGAAGCCCGGGGCGCCCCCGGAAGTAGTCCCCGTAAGTCACGCCCGCCGACCGCATGAAAACCGTGTTCACCGCGAAATTGCTCGCCAGCAGTCCCGCTCCGAACAGCAGCAGGGCGGAATAGGGGGTCAGCATTCCGGGCAGAATCGGCGCCGTGTTGAACGCCGGCGAGATCGTGCCCGCCAGTTGAGGGTAGAACGATCCCATAAGACAGCCCGCTACCACGGCATAAGTCACTCCGCGCTTCCAGCCCTGACCGCTGGCGCGCGGCAGCTTGCTGTAGGCGGCGGCGGAAAACATCATCGCCAGCACGACCAGCGCCACCCCGGTGAACAACAGCATCGCGTTGCCCCTCGGGTTCTGGAGATAGCTGCTCACCGTCCCGATGACAAGCGCCAGTCCCACCCCTACCGGAAAGGCGACCGACATTCCCGCGGCGTCTATGGCGACCACAAGCAGGATGTTCGAAACATTGAAGAGCGCGCCGCTTGCGAAGGCCCGCCACAGGTGTCCTCCGCTGGCCCCGGCGAGGTTCGGCAGTGTGGCTTCGCCCGCCGTCCCGGCGCTTCCGGCGGTGAAGGCGAACAGCGCGGCGAACACAGCGACTCCGATTGCGTAGTCCCAGTAGTACAGCGCGAACGGCCAATTTTCCTTGCCCGCGAGCTTCTGGGTATTGGCCCAGGACCCCCACCCGAGCATGGTGAGCACGCAAAAGGCGATGGCCAGGCCAAGGTCGTTGACGACAAGCATGAGGTTACGGCTCCGCCCGCAGGCCGTAGGGAAGGCGAAGCGCGCGTTCCGCGCCCTTCCGGAAAACAGTCAGCCCCTCGATGGCGACTTCCGCCCCTTTCGAATCCCCGTAGGGCTCGCCCAGCACCACGATTCGCAGCGTGTGCCGGCCCGGCCTCAGATCAAAGGCGTGCCAGACGGATTCTGATATCTTGGCGGAGTCTTCGTCCGAGTACACGTCCACGGTGCGATCGAGCCTGCCGTCCAGGTATACCTGAAGCCTGCCGCCCGTGGGCAGGTACGGACCGGTCACGATCGCGCCGGAGCCGTCGAAGGAAACCGTTGCCTCGGCACCTCTTGCCCCGGCCGTCTTTCGAACCCGGCCGCGGCGGTCCGGGGACTCGGTGTTCCAGGATCCTGTCCAGGTCCAGCGGGAGTCTTCCGCGCCGATCCATTCGACGGGCGATCCATAGTCATCCCAAAGTTCCAATTTCGCCGGTTTCGCCGTTTGTGTCCGGATGACGAGGTTTCCGCCTTCCACGCGTCCGCCCGCCCGCCTGACGACCTGCGTGGCCAGGCCGACGGACGTCTCGGCAATCGTCTTGAACGAATAATCGGTGTATTGAAACTTCCTGTCGGCGATCGAAGCAATCCCGGATTTCCACTGGTCCGGAATGTTGTTGTAACCGAGCACCACGCCGATGATTCCGGCCGCGCTCGAAGGGTTGCAGTCCGAGTCCTGGCCACAGCGCGTCGAGACGCGGATCGTGGCGCCGATATCCCCCTTGCCATAGAGAACGCCCAGCGCGACATAGGCGCCGTTGAGTTTGGCGTCGATGTTGAAGGAATGCATGGCGCCAGCCGGGCATGATTCGCGCCCGTTCCATTTCGCCTCGATCCTGTTCCAGACGGCGATCCAGTCATCCGGGGAAGCCTTGGACCAGGCCAGCAGGTCGGCCACAGTCTGGGCGTAGGTCGACTGGGGAGGCAGGCAGGCCAGTCCCGCCTCCACAATCCGGCGTGGGTCGCTTTCGAAGAACGCAGCGGCATACATGCACGAAATGAACATGCCGCCATAGATTCCGTCGCCGTAGTTCATCACCCTGCCGGCGCGCCACGACAGATCAACGACCGACTGAGGCAGCCCTGGCGAGATCAGTCCGATGAAATCCGACTCAATCTGGAAATCAATATCGTTGGCATGCGCGTTGTACTTGGGAGTGCCGCTGAGCCGTGCGGAAACGCCGCGCCGCAGCGCCCGGCGCGCGGCCAGGTTGGCATGCCACAGGCGGTAGCGGGACTCCCGGAACATCGCGCCGAAGTCCTCGGTCGTCGCGTCGAGTCCCTTGTCGGCAAGCACCTTGGCGAAGGTCATGTCGACGTACAGGTCATCCTGGTTGAGGGCGTTCGAAACCTTTTCCGGGGTCCACGCGGGCAGAGCCTTTTCATCGATGATCTTGTTGAGGTGCCGGAACTCGGTGGGCGCTCCGTAGCTGACTCCGATCATCTGTCCGGCCCAGCCTCCCTCGATCTTGTCGCGCAGCCGGGCCAGGGAGATCGTACGCGTCTCGGCGGGCAGCGGCGCGATCGCAAGGGTGGCGAGGAAGCAGCAAAGAATACGTGTCATGTTTCGTTTACTCCCGATCGATGCGGGCGAGGAAGCCATTCACTTCCTCCCGGGTTGGGATCGAACTTCCGGCGCCGGGCCGCGTCACGCTCAGTGCGGCCGCGGCATTGGCGGTCCGGGCGGCGGAGCACAGGGAGGCGCCTTCGGCCAGGAGCGCCGCAAAGTAGCCGGCGAAGCAATCGCCCGCCCCCGTCGTATCGACCGCATCCACCGCGATTCCGGGAATGTGAACGGACTCGCCGGCCGTGTCGAGGCGAACACCCGAACGGCCAAGGGTCACCACATCCGCACGGCGGGCGACCGGTCTGGAGCGGTCCACGCCTCTCCCGCCGAGCTCGGCATACTCGGTCTCGTTCACGATCAGGATGTCCGTGTTCGCGAGAATGCCCGGCGGTATGGCCTGGAACGGGGACGGGTTCAGAATTGTGGTGGCGGCGGCGCCGCGCGCCCGGGAAAACAGCGCTTCCACGGAAGCCAACGGCACCTCGAACTGGGCCAGGCACACGTCGCCTTCCGACGGTGCGATCCCCGGGTCCCCGGCGGTCACCTCCGCGTTGGCGCCGGGAATAACGACGATCGAGTTCTGACCGTCAGCAGCCACGAGGATCAGCGCCGTCCCCGTGGCGGCATGGTCGAGCCGGCGGACCATGGAAACGTCGACGTTCTTGGACGCGAGAAAGGCCAGCAGTTCGCGGCCGGCCGCGTCGTCTCCGACGGCTGAGATCATCCTGCACGGCCGGCCGGCCAGGGACGCGGCGACCGCCTGGTTTGCCCCTTTTCCTCCGGGGTGGCGCTCCACGCGGGAGCCGACGATCGTCTCGCCGGGCAGGGGATGCCGCGGGCAGAAACCAACAATATCCTGGTTGATGCTGCCGAGGACAAACACGCTGCGCATGGCCGGGGCTACCTGGAAGTGCGACTCACTTCAGCCTCATGTTCGCACGTTCGCGAACGCCGCGCCCCGGGGCGCCTGCCGCCGCCCGGCCGGGGCCGCTACCGCTCGTCGTCGTCCAAATCGAGCGAGAGCGGCGCGAACACGGCTTGCCGCGTTCCCGGAAACGGCGTGTTCCAGCCGCGCGTGGCATGCCAGAGGATGCGATTCAGCCGGTCGGAGGGCACCGCGTCCGGCACGTCCCAGCGCATCTTCGCGGAATCGAGAGCGGCGCGCCGGGCCTCGCCGCGCAAGGCGGATACCGGCGGATTCAGTTCATAGAGATCCTGCCTGGGTCTCACCGCTTCGTAAGGCCGCGTGTCGGCCTCGTCTCCGAAACTGGCGCGCATGTCGTGGGCGATCAGGTCGAACAGGGAAAGCGTCGGCAGGCCCAGGATCAACTCGATCGTCTTCACCATGCTCTGGTTGGAATAGAACGTCGAGTCCACATGGCCCCGGCGCGTCCATGGGCTCACGGCCAGCGCCACGGTGCGATGCCCGTCCACGTGGTCCACCCCGTTCTGGGCGTCGTCCTCGACGATGAAAATCGCCATCTTCTTCCAGAACCGCGTCTTCGACAGAGCTTCGACGATGAGCCCGGTGGCCCAATCGTTGTCCGCGACCATGGCCTTCGGACTGCTGATGCCCTCCCGCGTTCCGAAGGTGTGATCGCACGGCAGTTGCACGATGACCAGGTTCGGCATCCGCCCGTCGCTTTCCCACTTCGCGATATCTTTCTTCAGGATCGCCGCCCGTACGACGTCCGGAATCGCGTTGGTGTAACTCGGGAAATAATCGGCTAGGATCCTGTTCATCGGCTCCACAGCGGCGCGGACTTTCCAGCGGTTGGAGAAGTCCGCTCCGGCCTCGAACTCCTTGAGGAGCTTTCCCCGGTCCGACGCCGCCGCTTCACTCATCCGCGGCACGTACTCGCCGTAGATGCGCACGGTCTTTCCCCTCGACAGGGCAAGGTCCCACAGGAAGCCCTTCGAAGCGTAGGCGATCGGATCCGATCCGTCGAACGGATAGCTGCGGCCGGCGTAGCCGGGCCAGAGAGTATAGGACAGCTCGTTGGCCTGGGTCACCCACTGGTGTCCGTTGGCGCTGTTTCCGCCGCTCGCGTAGAAGTTGTCGAGAAGGACGAACTGGTCCGCCAGTCTGTGCTGATTCGGCGTGACGTCCTCGCCGAACATGACCAGTGATGGGTCGCCGTTTCCCTTCGGCATGTCGCCGAACACCTGGTCGTAGGTCCGGTTCTCCTTAACGATGTAGACCACGTGCTCGATCGTGGAAGGCTCTCCGGGCCGCTCTGGAACGGGAATGGGCCGGACTCCCGGGCGCGCTGGCGGAGCGGGAACCGCCGGACCCACGCGCATGCGGTTGTTCTCGCCCACCGCCAGCGTGTAACTCGCCAGTTGCGGTGCGCCGGGCACTTCAATGACATGGAGCGACCCCCGGTAGGAATGGACGAAGCGCCTCTTCGGATCGTCACGCCATCCGGAACCGGATCCGAGCAGCGTCGTCACGGCGATGTACTTTCCATCCGGGCTCAAGGCAATCGCGTTCGGATACCAGCCCGTCGGGATCAGCCCTTCTACGACGCCATCCGCCGTCCGGATCCGTGCGATCGCATTGATGCCTCCACAGCCCGCCCACAGCGTCGCGCCGTCGGCGGAAACGGCCAGGGCCGTCGGCGCCACTCCCGCGGCCTTGCGTTGGAACGGCTGAATCTCGATGGTGCGGATCAAGCGATTGGAATTCGTGTCAACCACGGAGATGCTGTCGGAATTCGTGTTCGCCACGTACAGCCGGCCGCGGGGCTCATCCCAGGCGAGCGCGGTCGGATGAAGCCCTACGCTGACCCGCACGCCCTCGCCGCCCTTGTCGAGATCAAACCGCGTGACCGTGCCCGTGGAGGCGATCCCACGTGCATCGACAACAACCTTGTCCGCCGTCGGGGCCAGGCCCGTGGGCGCAGTCAGGTCCTTCTCTGACGGCCTGCGCCCGCCCCAGTTGCTCACCCAGGCCACCGTGCCCGCCTGGTTGATCGCCGCACCGAACGGCGCGATCTCCGTGTCGAGTGTCCGCTCGAGCCTGCCGCCGGCCAGGTCGGCCACGGCCAATTTGTTGTCAAAGGTCAGCGGGACCACCGCGCGCCGCCCCGGCGCCACGGCCAGCGCGCCGGCGATCTGCGTGCCGGCGCCTTCAAATACCGCCCGCGCCGAACCTCCGTCGATCGCCACGAGGCGCGTCTTGCGGTCGCGCCCGGTTCCGCTCACCAGCGGCCGGCCCTGTTTGGCGTCGAAACGCAACCCCTGGAGGCCGGGCGTTCCGCCATGCGCGATCTTTTCGATCACCCGGTTGGCCCGCCAGTCCATTCGGTAGACATGCGAGGCGTGCAGCACCCAGACTTCGGAGGAGTTCGCGCCGAAGGCGACGCCGTAGACCCGACCTTGGAAGACCGCCGGAACGCCTGCCGGTGTAATACTCTGCCGCGTGGTCACCACGCCCGGATCTGTCACAGACCGGACGGGCTGGTCTACGGTCTGCGCCGCCGCGGAGGCCGCGGCGGCCAGAAAGAGTAGGTTCATCACGGTTGCATTGTAGCGGAGCTGTGTGACTGCCGTGTTTCAGGTTCGCGCGCCGCGGGCCGATGATATACTCGCCGCTAATGCGCTCCGCCAAGCTTGTTGTGATCTGCGCCGCCAGCCTCGCCGCCCAAAAATACGATCTGCTGCTCAAGGGTGGCCACGTCATCGACCCGCGGAACAATGTCGACGGCGCCGCCGACGTGGCGGTTCGCGAGGGCCGCATCGCCGCCGTCGGTCCGGACCTGGCGCCTTCGGATGCCAGGAAAACCATTGACGTCAGAGGACTGTACGTCACGCCCGGGCTTGTCGACATCCACGCCCACGTCTACGCGGGAACGCACGGAATCGGAACCGCCGGAGGCGAACACAGCGTGATGCCGGACCATGTCGGCTTCCGCACCGCGGTCACCACCATGGTTGACGTGGGGTCGGCAGGTTGGCGGAACTTCCCCGAGTTCCGCCGCACGATCATCGATAACTCCCGCCTGCGCGTGTTCGCCATGCTGAATATCGTCGGCATCGGGATGCCGGTGACGGAGGTGGAGCAGAACCCGGCGGATATGGATCCGAAAGCGACGGCTGAGATGGCGCGCAAACATCGCGACGTGGTGGTCGGCATCAAGTCCGCGCACTGGCGCGCGCCGACGTTTGTCTCGGTCGAGCGCGCGGTCGAGGCCGGCAAACTCGCCGATCTGCCCGTGATGGTCGACTTCGGTTCGTTCAACAAGCCCTACCAGACGATGGTCACCGACATCCTGCGGCCCGGAGACATCAGCACCCATTTCTACCGCGTGCCCGCGCCGCTGCTCGACGCCAACGGCCGCACGGCGGAGTTTCTGCACGTGGCGAGGAAGCGCGGCGTCAAGTTCGACGTCGGCCACGGCGGCGGCAGCTTCTTTTTCAAGCTCGCCGAGCCGCTGGTCAGGCAGGGCTTCTGGCCCGACTCCATCTCCACCGACGTGCACTCGGGATCGGTCAACGGGGCCATGATCGACATGCTGAACGTGATGTCGAAGTTCCTCGCTCTGGGGGTGCCTCTCAAGGAAGTCATCCGCATGTCGACGGCGAACCCGGCGGCGCAGATCAAGCACCCTGAACTCGGCCAGATCGCCGTGGGCGCCGGGGCCGACATCGCGGTGCTGCGGCTTGAGCGGGGCCGCTTCGGATTCGTCGACGTGCGCGGAGGACGTATCGAAGGGGGCGAGCGGCTCGGGTGCGAGATGACGATCCGCGCCGGTTCGATCGTGTTCGACTTCAACGGCCGGGCCGGCGTGCCGTGGCGCGAGGCCAACATTCAGTATCCGGAAAAGTGAGCAGCCCGAACAGCCTTTCCTGCCGGCCTCCCCGGAACCCCGGCGCGCCCGGGCGGATGGCGTCGCCCGGGCTGTTCACCGGGAGCGAACTCCGCGACGCCGCGCGGGTGGCTACAATGCAGGATTGAGCAGCGCCACCCGCCGCCTGATCGTCAACGCCGACGACTTCGGATTCACAAGCGACGTAAACGAAGGAATCGTCCACGCCCACCGTGAGGGGATCGTGACGTCGGCGACCCTGATGGCCAACGGCTCCGCGTTCCACCACGCCGTGCTGTGCGCCAAAGAGAATCCGCGGCTCGGGGTGGGCGTCCATCTCGCCCTTGTGGGCGGCCGCGCGCTGAGCCGGCCCAATCGGGCCCTGCCCGCGACACTGAAGGGCCTGGTAGCCGCGCTGGTTTCGGGAGATTTGGATGTCGAAAAGGAACTCGACGCCCAGATCCGCCGGGTGCTCGACGCCGGCATCCGGCCCACGCACTTCGACACTCACAAGCACACCCACATCCTTCCGCCGGTGCTGCGCGTGGTGGCGCGCCTGGCGCAGCGCCACGGCGTCGGCTGGATCCGGCCCGTGCTCGGCGTCCCCCTGTTGAACCGTCTTGGCGCCCGCGCCATCGCCGCCCACGGCCGCCGCACCGTGGATCACCTGGCCGGCTACCGGCTCACGGGCAACTTCGGTGTTTCCGAATTGATGGCCGCGATCGACCGCCTCCGGCCGGGCGTGACGGAATTCTTCTGCCACCCCGGGTATTGCCGCGAGGAACTGCGCCAGTCCCGGACTCGGCTGAAGGAGAGCCGCGAGCGGGAACTCGCCGCCCTCACCGCGCCCGGCGTCCGGGAACATCTGCGAGCATCAGGCGTCACGCTGATCAGCTACGCGGACCTCTGATCTGCGCCGTTCACGGTCTCGAGGCGACCGCTACCGGCCCAGGTGCTCGCGGATGAGCAGCACCATCCGGCGCAGCGGCTCCGCCGCGCCCCACAGCAACTGGTCGCCGACGGTGAACCCGCCAAGATAGTCGGGCCCCATGCGCAGCTTGTGGAGCCGGCCCACGGGCACCTCGAGGGTCCCGGAAACCGCCGCCGGAGTGAGGGATTGAAGGGTCGCTTCCCTCGTGTTGGGAACCACGCGCACCCATGCGTTCGATTCGCGGATCAGTCCTTCGATCTCATCCGTCGGAACGTCGCGCCGCAGCTTGACGCAGACTCCCTGGCTGTGGCAGCGCATGGTCCCGACCCGGACACAAATCCCGTCCACCGGGATTGTGGCTGTTGTGCCCAGGATCTTGTTGGTTTCCGCTTCGCCCTTCCACTCCTCCCGCGTCTGCCCGCCGGGCATTTCCCGATCGATCCAGGCGAGCAGGCTTCCGGCCAGCGGCGCGCCGAACTCGGCCGTGGGCAGCCCGGGGTCGCGCTGGGCCGCCGTCACGAGCTTTTCCACTGCAAGCGCGTCCGCGCCGGGATTGTCGCAACCTGGGCGGGCCGAGTCTACCAGTCGCCCCATCTGCCGGGTCAGTTCGAGCATTTTCGCGGCGCCCGCGCCCGACGCCGCCTGGTACGTCATCGTGGTCATCCACTCGACCAGACCTTCGCGGAAAAGCGCTCCGAACGCCATGAGCATCAGGCTCACCGTGCAGTTGCCGCCGATGTAGTCCCGGACGCCGGAGGCCAGCCCTCGTTCGATCACGGGCCGGTTCACCGGGTCCAGGACGATAATGGAGGCGTCCGCCATCCGCAGCGTGGACGCCGCGTCGATCCAGTAGCCCTTCCAGCCCGACTTGCGCAATTCCGGGTGAACCCGCGCCGTGTATTCCCCGCCCTGGCAGGTGATGACCACATCGCACCGGGAAAGCGCCCCCAGGTCGAAGGCGTCGGCAAGCGTGGCTCCGGCGCCCGCCTCCTCCGGCGCCTTCCCGCCGGCGTTCGAGGTCGAGAAGAAGGTGGGCTCGATTCCGGCGAAGTCGTTTTCCTGGCGCATGCGCTCCATCAGAACGGAGCCCACCATCCCGCGCCAGCCGACCAATCCTGTTTTGAGCATTGACGGCAGGGTCCGCGTCTTAGGCGAACGTGTACTTGCGTGTCTTGTCGTTCCAGATGACCTTCTTGTTGTTGCGGAACGACAGTGTGGCCAGATGGCCTGAGATCGCGGCCTGCTGACCGACTTCAACGGGCGCCACCAGGCTCGCCTTGCCCTGCACCGCCTGCACCAGGTTGCGCAGATGCGCTTCGACGGCGAGGTTGTCGTTGCCGGGGAGCTCGATCCGCACCTCCTTACGGTCGCCTATGGGCGCGGGCGGCGTCCCCGCTTTCTGGGGCCAGAACTGCAAAACCTGCCGGTTGGTGACCTCGATCGTGCCCTCGTTGCCGCAGAACTGCTCGCCGTAGCCGAACTGGTCGTTGCCCAGGTAGCAGCTGTAGTTCAGGTGGAACTTGTCCTCGTAGTCGTAGAGGGCGCTGAGCGTGTCGGGCACGTCGCGGTCGTCGTTTTCCGTCCACCGGTAGACGCCGCCCGAAGCCATGCATGTGTTCGGAACGGTCTTGCCGAGAACGAAGTTGGTGATGTCTGTCTGGTGGACCAGCAGGTCCGTTGAAATCCCGCCCGAGTAATCCCAGTACAGCCGCCACTGGAAGTACCTCTGCTTGTCAAACGCGCGCTTGGGCGCCGGCCCCAGGAACCGGTTCCAGTCCGTGTTCTGCTCGTTCGTGTCTTTCGGGATCGCGTATCTCCAGGCGGGAATTCCGCCCGCGATCGCGTTCCGGTACCAGAACGCGCGGACGTAGTGGCAGTCCCCGATCATTCCCTGCGAGATCATCTGTTTCGCCATCCCGTAGAGGGAATTGCTTCGGTTCTGCGTTCCCACCTGAACCAGCTTGCCGGCCTGCCGGGCGACCGCGAGAATCTCCTCGCCCTCCTCGATGGTGTGCGCCAGCGGTTTTTCGATGTAGACGTTCTTGCCTGCCTTGAGCGCCGCGATCGTCATGACATGGTGGAGGTGCTCCGGCGTGGCGATGATGACGGTGTTGATGTCTTTGTTGGCGAGCAGTTCCGTATAGTCGACGTGCGTCGTGGGCGTGTTGGCGCCCATCGTCTGGACGCGATCCTTGGCCCGGTTGAGGTTCCCCTGGTAGGTGTCGCAGACGGAAAGAATCCGGACGTTCTTGCCGCTGCCGACGTACAACCGCTGCATCAGGTAGTAGCCGCGGCCGCCGGTGCCGATGACTCCGAAGGTAACCTGGTCGCTGGCGGCTCTGGCAGGCACGACCGCGGGCGCCGCAACCGCGGCGGCGGATTTCACGAGGCTGCGCCGCGAGACGGGATCAGACATGGGTTGAACTCCTTGAAGGAAGGTGTGCTCCCCTTCAGAATATCCTAGTCGGCGGGAGGGCTGCTCAGACAGGTGGCGCTGCTGATACGATTGTGGAATTCGAACGTCCCTCATGATGACAAGACGAGATCTCCTTCACGGTGCGGCGGCGCCGGCCATAGCCGCGCCATCCTCCCGCCACACCCTGGATCTGTGGGCCTTCAGCGACGCCCATGTCGGCACTGACAAGCGCAACGGCCGCGATAGCCTCGTGGAGGCCATAGGCCACGCCGAGTCGGACTTTCACTGGGAGATCGCACTCGACATGGGCGACCAGTCCGGCGGCCAGGCTGTCCCTCAGGACGAAGAGGGCGAGGAGGTCGTGCGGCAGTTCGGGGCGTTGAAGAAGCATCGCCGCGAGGACGTCTACAATGTCTGCGGCAACCACGACCGCTCGGGCCTCGACGAGCCCAAGAACTGGTGGTGGCGAAAATGGGTCGACCCGATGGGCGAGAACACGAAGTTCTCGCGCGTGGATGCGAAACGCCGGAATTATAAGACGGAGGGGACCTGGGAGCGGTACTCGTTCCGCGTCGGAAACCTTCTCTTCCTGATGATGAGCGATATCAACGAGCCGTCGCAAAAGATCGGCCGCGGAACGCTCGGCGGCAACCCCGGGGGCGTTGTGACGGGCGAGACCTTCAACTGGTGGAAGAGGATGGTCGAGTCCAACCGCGACAAAATCATCATCTCGGCGCACCACTACGTGCTCAAGAACACCACCGTCGCCAGCGGCGAGTGGGAGGGGATGCGCAAAGACGAAACCGGCGCCTGGAAGTCGCGCTACCACGGCTACTTTCCGCAAGGATCACCCAAGGGCGCCTCCTACCTCTACTGGGTGGACGGCAAACCGGACGCGCAGGCGTTCGAGCGGTACCTCGAGGCGAACCCCGGCTCCATCGCGATGTGGCTCGGCGGGCACACCCATACGCATCCCGACGACACCTATGGCGGAAAGTCGCACATCGAAACCAAGTGGGGTGTGCATTTTCTGAACGTGTCGGCACTCTCCGCCAACCATGGCCGGACGAACGTCCCCATGAGCCGCGTTCTGACGTTCTCCGGCAACCAGGTCCGCGTGCGATGTTATCTGCACACGTCGAAGTACGCGCCGCGGGGCTGGTATCCGAAGTCCGAGCGAATGCTGTCGCTGGCGAAACCGTTCCGCCGGTGACGACCCCGCCCGCCTGGCAGGACCCGAAATCTCCGCTCCATTCTCTACGCCCGGCGGCGATGTTCTGAATTGCAGCCGCGCTGCCGATGAGTACGGGGGAGGAGTCGGTGAGATTCAGCCTTCGCCTGTCGGTATTGACGAGCTTCACCACGATGGCCCTGTCTGGGCAGCCGGGGAATATCTCCACCATCGTGGGGGATGTGGCTCTCGGCGATGGCGGCTTGGCCACGCAGGCGGCGCTCTACTTTCCGTCACAACTGGCGCTCGACCGCGATGGCAATCTCTACTTCCTCGATTCGCGCGGTTACCGTATTCGCAAAGTCACTTCGAACGGCAGGATCGAGACGGTGGCGGGCACGGGCTTCTGGCCGTTCGTCACCGGCCAGACGTCGGTGGTGGCCACGCGCTCCGTCTCCTCGGCCGTGGAGGCGACGGCGCTGGCCGTGACGCGCGACGGCGCCGTCATCTTCGCGACTCTCGACCTCTACTGCCCCTCCGGGGCGCAGCGCTCCTATGTCATGGCGCTGACGCGCTCCGGCGAACTGGCGAGGCTGGCCGGCGGAGGGTGCGGGAGCATCACCTCCGATGCGCCCGCCCATTCGGCGCCGCTCGGCAAGATTGACGCGATCGCGGCGGGAGCGGGCGGCGAACTTTATCTCGCCGAGAGAGAGACCGCCCGGATCTTGCAGCTCGACGGAGGAACCGTGCGGATCTTCGCCGGGAATGCCTTCAGACGGATCAGCGCGCTGGCCGCCGGCCCGGACGGGACGGTCTTCGCCGCCGATCCGGAAGCCGGCCGGATCTGGCGGATCTCTCCCGCAGGAGCGGTCGCGCTGGCGGCCGAAATGGCTGGTGTCCGCGACATCGCCGTCGGCCCGTCGGGAGAGGTTTTCGCTTCCGCCCTCGGTCCGGTCTTTCGGCTGACCGCGGCGGGACAGCTTGAGCCGTTCGTCTCCGGGCTCCACATCGATTTCACGGTGGATTCGTTCGGACGCGTCTACTCGCACGGCGATTCCTCCCAGATCTGGCGTCACCAGGGCCGGGACGCCGTGGACCTCGTGGCGGGTCGGCCGGTCCTCCCGGAAGAAACCCGCACTCCGGCCTCGGCCCGGGTCCTCTTCCTGCACCGGATGCGGTTCGGCCCCGGCGGGGACCTCTGGTTTTGGGATATGGTCGGGCTGCGCCGCCTGCGCCCCGACGGGTTGCTCGAGGCGCCTCTGCCCCGGGCAAGCCCGGTCTTCGCCGTCGACGAGCGGGGACTCTACTTTGTCCTCGACGGCGCTATCGAGCACCTCGATCCCCTTGGCGTCCGGTCGGTTTACCTGGAGTCGGCTGCACTTCAGGGGCGCCTGCCCGAGTACCTGCTCGCCGCCGGCGGCAAGCTCTACTTCTCCGTTCCTTCCTCGAACGAGGTTTACGTCGTGGACGGGCCGGGACAGCTCCGCCTGCTGGCGGGCGCCGGAGCCCTGGACAATCCCCGAGACCTGGCCGCCGACCTCGCCGGGAACCTGTATGTTTCCACGCGCCGCCTTCTCGTGAAGATCGCCCCGTCCGGCCGTATCTCCACCGTGCTCGGTTCGGCGGCCTGCTTCACGGCCCGGCCTGAACCGGGCGGCGGCGCGGAAGGATTGTGCTTCGCCAACCAGGCCATCGACGCAGACCGCACGGGCAACCTGTTCGTCACCGTCCGCCACTTCGAACCGGACAAATACGGGTCCTACCGGAGCGAACTCTTCCGCCTCGCCGCGGACTCGGGCAGGGTCGAGCCCCTGTTGTCAGGAGAAACCGGACTCTCCGGCGACGGTGGACCCTCCCTGGCGGCGCGGCAGACCGGAATCGAGCAGATCGCGGTCCATCCGTCCGGCAGCGTCTACCTGATCGCCGACGAACGAATCCGCAGGATCGCGGCGGAGCGGCCCTTCTCTGTGTCGCCGGAAGGTCTCCGGATCGTTCCCGGCGCCCCGGCCTCCAGCGTTTCCCTTGCCGCCGGGCCTGGCGCCGTCCGCCCCTTCCGCGTGCGGGTGCTGTATCGTGGATCAGCGGCTGGCTGGCTCTCCGTAACGCCGGAGGAGGGTCGGCTCGTTCCGGGAGAAACCACGCATCTGCGGATCGCGGCCAACGCCGCGGGCATGTCGGCGGGGACCTACTACGCCCTCATCGAGGTCATGGATACCGCATCCGGGGAGCTGATCCAGATCCCGGTCGGCTTTGGACCTCTCAGCCCGCGCCTTTGAGACATGGCCTTTCGGCATCGGAGCCCAAAGACAGAAGGTGGCTAGAGTCGACTGCATAAGGAATGAGGCCTTTTACCCTAGCCTTCTTAAGGTATTCGGCGAAGGTACAGAATGTGCCGGTTCGTGATGAAATGAGCCATGTGAACGGATGACGTAGGCGCAGCAGGGCGGCAGGCGATGAAGAGGGAACCCGGGCCTTCGTTTCATAGTGGAACCCGATTCGGAACCCAATTCGACGTCGCCCGCCATTCGACGAAAGAGAGAACTCAAGTTCCAGATCGTTCGACTGCCTGCTGCGGAAAAGGTAAGTCTCTTTAGATTTTGGAGGTTGGGGCTGCCGAACGGCCACCGGGTTGGACCGGCCCTCGACACTTCCGCGTTTTGGCCGTTGAAGTGCTTTCAGGGAACCAAGTGTTTCCTCCGGCTCGGTAGAAGGATCCCTGCGTAAGAGAGAGGCGCAGAAGGTCCTCGTTTATTACGCTCTAATACTATGGACGCCCGCACGGGCGCACGACTTGAGGAGAGTTGTGTTCATGCAAGCCAAACGCCTGTCTTCGACCAGTCCCTCCGCCACCCCGGCGGTCGTGATGGCGATGCAAACGGACCGCCGCCCCGATGAGACAACGGCGCAGCGGGACAAAATTGTCCTCGAGCATTTGCCGCTCGTCAAGGCGATCGCCGTGCGCGTGCACGAAAACCTCCCGGTCCACGTTGATCTCGACGACCTTGTCCATGCCGGAATTCTGGGTCTTTTTGACGCGGTCAACAAATTTGACCCCGAAAAGCAGGTTGCATTCTCCTCGTACGCGAAGCACCGCATCAAGGGCGCGATCCTCGACAGCCTCCGCCAGCTCGACTGGGCCTCCCGCGACCTCCGCCGCCGTCACAAACAGGTGGAGGCGGCTACACGGGACTTGACCGCCGAGCTACAGCGCGCTCCGACCGACGCCGAAGTCGCCGAAAAGCTCGGTGTCGAAGAGCATCGCTGGCGTCAGATGATGGTCGACCTTCGCAATGTCGGGCTCATCTCGGCCTCCACGCGCGGCCAGGAAGGCGACGATCTCCCTCCCCCCGATTTCCCGGCCGGCCCGGAGCTTCAACCCGACATCATGTGCGCCCGCGAGCAGTTGCGCGGCATGTTGTCGAATGCGATGCGGACCCTTCCCGAGCGCTACCAGAAAGTGGTCGTCCTCTATTACTCCAGCGAGATGACGATGAAGGAAATCGGCGGCGTGCTTGGCATCAACGAGAGCCGCGTGTCGCAGATTCATAAATCGGCGCTCGAGAAGATGGCCGCGGCCTTGTTGGGCGCCGGAATCTGTTCGGCGCAGGCGTTCGCCGACTGAAGTCCCATTTCAGGCTGGCTCTTGCCCGCGGCACGTCGTTGCCGCCCGACTCGCCTTGTTGCCGCCCGACTCGCCTTAACGATGGCGCCCCGCCTTGCCATATCGTGGACGCCCACCCGCCGCGACCGTGACGCTGTCAGCTGTGGCCCAGGCGTCGGCTAGAATTCCGGACGGCGCGATCACCGTCACCGCGGCCGAGTTTCGCAAAGCCATCCCGGACCGCGGGTCGACGATGTGCGAGTAACGAACGCCGCCGATCTCGACGAACTGCTCGGAGTCGCCCGACGTGGACATCGCCCGCCCGGACAATAACACCGTCTCGCCGGATGCGGCCGCGCGAACCCGCCAGCCCGGCCTTCCCGGAGGAGCGTCCCCGGCCACGATATCCCCGCTGGCGGCGATCAGCGCGGCTCCGAGCCCTCTCTGCCGGAGAGCGGCTAGCATCTCGTCGGCGGCGTAACCCTTCCCGATGCCCCCGAAGTCGAAAATCATGTCCGTGCGCGACAGAAACACCGTGCGGCCGGCTGCATCGAGACGGACGTGCCGCCAGCCGCACCGTGTCCGGACCCGGGCGAGTTCGGCCGCGTCGGGAAGGATCCGCCGGCGCCGGCACTCCCTCCACAACCGGAACAACGCGCCGGCCGTGACGTCGAATGCCCCCTTCGATTCCTGGTAGATCCTGCGCGCCGCCTCGAGCACCGTGAACAGCTCGGTGCTGACCCGGCCTCCGCCCGCACGGCAGAGTCGGTTCGTCTCGCTGTCCGGCTCGTAGTCGGACAGAATCGCCTCGATCGCGCGAGCCCGGGCGAACGCCGCGTTGAACGCACCGGCCGCCTCCTCGAGGGAGGGAGCGTAGAGTTGCGCCTGGACCAGCGTACCCATCACCGGTTCCACCCGTTCGTAGAGCCGCGCCTGTGACGCCCGGCCCAGCGCGGATCCGACGGCGCACAGAATCAGTCGCCGGCGCGAACCCATCCGTATGCCGCGTTGTCTCGTTGCCCCCCCTGTTGCTCGTACGCGGCTTTCAGCCGTTCGAGCGCGTCGCCGGGAAGCGGATTCCTCTTCTTCTTCACATCCACCCCGTACAGCCGCGCCGCGTTGAGACCGAAGATCATCGCCTTGTCCTGCTTGGTCAGTTTCCGGTAGCCGAATTTCTCGCAATACTCGTCACTGATCTGAAACCGTTTGAACGCGTCGATCAGCCACTGCGGAGACCCCCACCAGATGCAATCCGTCCCCCAGATCACGTGGTCCGCTCCATAGTGCTGAATATTCTTTCCGATCCCATGCATCGCCAGGCCCGGGTGGACGAGCGCGAGGGGGCCGAAAAAACTGCCCAGTTCGCAGTACACGTTCCGGATCTTCGGATTCCTCCTTTTGATGTCCATCAGCACGTTGTGCCAGGACATGTCGCCCGTCTCCGGATTGACCTTGGCCGGATCCTTGAAATCCGGCTCGTTCACCCCGTGCTGGAGCGCCGAATGATAAATCACAAAGTTCATGTCCGGATGATCGAGCGCCGCCCGCTCCACGTCCTTCGGATTGGCCAGGTGCCCGAGCGTCCTCGATTGATAGGAATATCCTTTGTGAACGCTGATGAGCCGCATCCCCCGCTTCTTCGATTCCTCGTAGAACCAATAGGCGTTGGGGTCGTCGAGTTGGAAGCCGCCGCCCGAACGTCCCGGATCGGTGTGGCAGTACCATTTCCAGGAGCGGATTCCATACATATTCAGTTCCCGCTCCATCTGCTCGATGGTCGCGGCTTTGTCCGGCGCATTCCTTGCTCTGTCCCAGTAATGGTTCGGCGCCAGATTGCCCTGCCAGAGCGCGCGGGTCGACCCCGACAGGCTGTTCAGCGTCCTCCCTGCCTCCGACATCAACCACGAGGGCAGGATTCCACCTCCCCGGGCGCGTCCCTCGAGCGGAACCCCTTGCGCGTCGCGCTGGTTCTCACGGCCTGGAACGCCGGAGAGCACGATCATGTCGGTTTCGGAATCGAAAAACATCTCCTTGACGAAGGTCCGAAAACTGTATGACTCGGGGTCGTCTTTGAGATCGAACCCCATGCCCTTCACGATCGGGTCTGAGCGAAACCGCAACGCCTGTCCATTGGTGAAATGAGCCTGCACGTCGAAGATGAAATACTCGCCCTTGGGGTATTTCTCCGCCGTCGCCGCGGGCTCGTAGGCTTCCGCCTCGTCGACCTCCCAGTAGTTGCCGTAGACCCGGTTGGCCGCCAGGAAGCAGGTCGCCAGCCCCATCGACGTGCGCATGTAGTCGCGGCGCGAAAGACCCACGCGCCGCGCGTTGGCCTCGGCCATCTCGCCGGTCAGATGCTCCACCTGCTTCTGGCGCGCGTTCTGCGGCCGCGGAGTGAACTCCTCGTTTGACACAATCTGGGTGGGGACAGGCGAGTCCACTCCTTTGCGCCGGTCGCGCTCGTACTTGCGGATCCACATGGTTCCAATCTAACGCCGGAACCATCCGGCTGGAAAGCCGCCGCGCGGCTCCACCCCCGCCGCCGGGATAAGATGAAGAGACGATGCCGGAGGAACCCCAGGACCGCGCGGCGCGGGAAGCCGAGCGAATCCGAAGCGAGTACGCCCGCCGCGCCCGGTCCGATGAACCTGGCTACTATTCGGTTCGGCGGCCAGTCAACCAGTTCTTCCGCGCCCAAACCATCCGCGCCTGCCTGGCCGCCCTGGATCGCCACAGCCTCCTCCCGCTGACCGGAAAGCGCATCCTCGATGTCGGCTGCCGCCAGGGCAACTGGCTACTCGAGTTTCTCTACTGGGGCGCGGAGCCCGACATGCTTGCCGGAATCGACCTTGCTGTGCCCGAAATCGAAGAGGCCCGGCGCCGGCTGCCCGCGGCCGACCTCCACACGGGCGACGCCGCGCGGCTCCCGTTCGCCGACGCCTCCTTCGACCTTGTCACGCAGTTTGTCGTGTTCACTTCGGTTCTCGATCAGGAGGTAAGGCGGCAGATCGCCGCTGAAATGCTGCGCGTGGTCAAGCCGGGTGGTCACATTCTTTCGTACGACTTCACGGTCAACAATCCGAACAATCCCAACGTACGCCGTCTCGCGCCGGGCGAACTGGCATCGCTGTTTCCCGGCTGCGCCGTTGACGGGCGCCGCGTCACGCTGGCGCCGCCCCTGGCGCGCCGTCTCGTGCCCGTGTCCTGGCCGATCGCCGTCGCGCTCGAATCGATCCCGTTTCTGTGCACGCATTACCTGGCCGTGCTCCGGACCCCCACGGACCGGCCGCCCGCCAGGGCCGCGGTCAGAACGTGAGCCGAAGCGCCAGCTGGAAGGTCCGGGGCAGGTTGGCCTGCGACGTGATCCGGCCGAAGTTTCCGCTCGTCATGTTCGTTTCCGGACCGTTGAAGATGGCGTGGTTGAACAGATTGAACGTCTCGGCGCGAAACTGGATCCGGACCCGCTCGGCCACCGGGACGGACTTGATGAGCGAAAAGTCGATGTTGTTGATCCGGTCGGCCCGGTAGGCGGAAAAGGCGCTCGGGAATGTCCTCCGGTTGCGGTCCAGCTGCCGGGTCGGGTTGGTCTCGAATCGCGTCGTGTCGAAGGCCCGCGCCAGGTTTCGCGCGTTCCATTGCAGGTCTCCGCCGTAGTAGATCGCGTTGCGGTCCTCCCAGCTGACCGGGCCGCCCGATTGCAGATTCAGGATGCCGGCAAACTGCCACCCGCCGATCAGCCGGTCCGCCCACGGCCCCACGCCTGAGGCCAGCTTCTTGCCGCGCCCGAAAGGCAGTTCGTACGTGCTCGAAAAGACGAACCGGAACGGCCGGTCCTCGCCCGCGATGCGGTACTCCAGGCTGGGCGCCGAAGCGTAAAGGTAGCGCATCGCCTCGAGCATCTTCGACCACTGGAAGTTGGTCAGAAACTGCAACCCGTTGGCGAATCGCTTGTCCAGGCGAACCTGGAACATGTGGAAGTTCGAGTAGCCGACCGTCTGGGCGTCCTCCCGCACGCCGCCGTTGCCGTTGAACTGCGGATACCGGCGAAGCAGGTTCTCCACCGCGATCGTGTTTCCGTTCAGGGTTGTACCGGGCAGCAGCCCCCGGAACGGATTCGGCACGAGCGCCGTCAACCGGTCGATCGTCGCCTGGTCGCGCACCGGCTGCGTCGACAGAAACTGGTCGGGAACGAAGTTCAGTTCGCGGTCGACGGGGAGCTTTTCCGCCTTCGAACCCATGTAGCCCAGTTCGAGCAGAAGGTTGCTGCCCAGCTCCCGCTGGATGTTGAAGTTCCACCGAATCGTATACGGTTGATCGAGATTGCGCGTGACGTAGCGCACGCTCTGGCCGAGGAACGTGTTGACGCCGTTGGCCGCTCCCACCGGCTGCAAGATCCCGTTCGGGAAGGGGTTCGAGAAGGTGACGGCGGGAGTCAGGAAGTTGTCGAGCGTCGCCACCAGCTGCGTCGTCTGGCTGAATCCCGGCTGCTGGATTCCGAACGTTCCGGCCGTCGAATAGAAGACGCCCACTCCGCCCCGCAGAGCCGTCTTCCCCCCCAGCGCGGCCGGCGACCACGAAAATCCAAACCGGGGGCTGAAGGCGTTGCTGGCCGTCCCGTAGATCGCCCTGTTGGAGGGGTCGGCGTAAAGAATGCCGCCCGTCGGGTTGAACTGGCTCGCCGGTAGAAGCGGGTTCGGGTTCGCCGCGTAGGCCGCCCGGGCGGCCGCCGTAATGGAAAGGTTCGCCGTTGGGTCGAATCCGCGAACGGCGCGGTTCCAGCGTTCGATCGTCCCGGTCTCTTTCTCATAGCGCAACCCGAGATTCAGCGTCAGGTTCCCGCGGACCCGCCAGTCGTCCTGCATGAAGAAGGCCAGGTAGTTGGCGCTCTGTGTCCGCGTCGCGTTGACGTCGAAGCTGCCGCCGGTCGGAAGGCCGAGCATGAACGCGGAAAAATCCTGCCCCAGGGGAGCCGCCGGGGAATTGTCCAGCGGACCGCGCGTCCAGTTCTGATTGAACGAGTAGAGGCCGGACGAATTCCCGAAGCTGTTCGAGCTTTCCCGCTGCGAGCGCAGGTCCGTTCCGAACTTCAGCGTATGGGCGCTGACCACTTTTGTTGCGGCGAGAAAGATCTGGTAGCTGTCGAAGGGCGTCCGGTCGCCGCCGGAATCGCCGAAGTCGGTGCCATTGCTGAAGTCGATGCGGGGCAGCACCAGCTTGGTGCTGGCTGAACGCAGCGCCGTGGGCAGGCCGAGAGTGGTGAAGTCGAACCCGTCGTGTGGCCGCGTGTTGCCCTCGACGAATCGCGTCCAGTTCAGGCGCGTGTTGACGAACAGCGTCGGCGCGACCGTGTAGACGTCGTCAAACGTGACTCCCCAGTTCTCGCGCGAGAGAAAGTTGCCGGTGGCGATATTGGAGAAGCGGTTGGAGCGGTTCTCGACGCGATTGTTGGTCCGGGCCGAGAGAAACAGCTTGTGCCGGTCCGAGACGTTCCAGTCGAGGCGGCCCATGTAGGAATAGAACGTGTCCGACCGGACCGAATTGTTGAAGTAATTGTTTTCGCCGTTGGCGGCCCCCGTGGTATTCGGCGCCGGAAGAAACTGGAGGAAATTGCGCGCCACGGAGTTCAGCCGGGCGGCGGGAATGCGGTTTCCGGCGAACGGCTGGCGGCGGATACGAGCTCCCTCCGCGACACCGGTGGCCGGATCGTAGATGGTGTAGACGCTGCCGGCCGCGAGCAGGCCCGAAAAGTCTCCGGCGCGCTGCGCTTCGGTGGGTATGGTCGAAAACGTCGGCTCCGGCTCGGACTGCCGGATTCCCTCATAGCCAAAGAAGAAAAACAGCTTGTTACGGCCGTCGAATACTTTTGGCAGCCAGATCGGCCCTCCGACCGTCAGACCATACTGATTGAACCGGGTCACGGGCTTCCTCTGGTTGGCCGCGTTGGTGAAAAAGGGCGTCGCCTTCAGCCGCTGGTTCTGGTGGAACTCGTAGACCGAGCCGTGAAAATCGTTGGTGCCGCCCTTCATCACCACATTCACCGTGCCACCGCCCGTGTTGCCGTACGCCGCGTCCGGCTGGAACGCCTCGACCTTGATCTCCTGCACGGCGTCGACGGGCGGATTGTAGGCAACCCGGCGGTTGCGCGTCATGTCCGGAGACCCGTCGAGCAACAGCTCGTTGGTCTGCGCCTGTCCTCCGCCCATCGAGAATCCCGACGGACCGGCGTTGTCGAACGGCCGCGTGAACCGCGGGTCCGACGAAGGCGTCACCCCGTAGGAGAGTTGGGCCAGCGTCAAGGGAGTCCGTCCGTTCATCGGCATCACGGCAATCTGCGCTTCGCCGATGACCTGGCCAACCGAAGCGGTCGACGTTTGCAGCATCGCGGCGTCGGCCGACACCGTGATCGACTCCGCCTGACTCCCCAGTTGTAGCGCGATGTCAATGGCGATCCGCTGATTGGTGCCGACCGTTACGCCCTCCTGGACGTACTTCTTGAACCCGGCCGACTCCGCCGTCAGCGTGTATCTGCCGGGCGGCAGGAACGGCAGCGAATACTCGCCATCCACTCCAGAGGACGTCAGCGACCGCGCTCCCGTCCCTGCCTCCACGGCCTCGACCTTCGCGCCCGCGATGGCGGCGCCGCTCGGATCGGTGATTCGGCCTGATACGGTCGAGCGAAACTCCTGACAAAAGAGGACTCCGCCGGAAAGAACGCAGCAAAGAAGGAATGACACGAAATGACGTGACAGCATAGGACCTCACCCAATTCCCTACCAGCGCATCAGACTCATGCGCCTCTGTCCGAGAGAATAGCACGCCGGACTTCAGGGCAGGTCAAAGGTGAAAATCGAACTGCCCGCCGCGATCGCGACCACCTGCTTGCCCTGCGCGGTGTAACTGATCGGATTCGTGCGAATGATTCCACCGCAGTTCTGGCGCCACAACTCCTTGCCCGATTCGGCGTCCAGGGCGAAGAAATAGCCTTCGTCGCTGCCTCCGAAAACAAGATTCCCGGCCGTCGAGAGGACTCCGGCCCAAGGCTTTGTGTGAAGCCGGTACTCCCAGACCCGGTCGCCGGTTTTCGGATCGAGCGCGCGGATCGCGCCGTGTCCGGGATCGTCCGGAAGGTCGATCAGCGGAACGCTCGCGATGTAGCGGTTACCGGGGGTGTATCTCTGATCGCCCTTCCGGTAGACGCTCCGGTTTTCCCATACGGAAAGATAAAACCGCCTGGTGACCGGGCTGTAACTCGGCGAGTACCAGTTCGTCGCGCCCTGCACGCCCGGCCAGATGTAGGTTCCTTCCGGCGACGGGTCGATGTTCGGCAACCGGATCGGGCGCCCGCTGGCGTCCAGGCCTTTCGCCCAAGTCTGCGTGGCGAACGGCTTTCCCAGCAGGAACTGGCCGGTGACCCGATCGAGGACGTAGTAGAAACCGCAACGGTGCGCCCAGTAGACGAGCTTGCGCGGCTTGCCCTCCCAGGTGTCGTCGACGAGCACCGGCACCTGAACCGCGTCCCAGTCGTGCACATCGTGAGGAACAAACTGGAAGTGCCACTTCAGTTTTCCCGTATCCGCGTCCAAGGCGACGGCGGAGTCCGTGTAGAGATTGTCGCCGAGGCGCACATCGCCATTCCAGTCTGGAGCCGGGTTGCCTGTGCCCCATATGATCAGGTTCTGTTCGGGATCGAAAGACCCCGTGACCCATGTCGAGCCGCCCCCCGTCTTCCACGAATCGCCGGACCAAGTCTCGTTCCCTTTCTCTCCCGGTCCGGGGATCACCCAGAAGCGCCAGCGCCGCTTCCCCGTCCGGCTGTCGTAGGCGTCGAGAAACCCCCGGATGCCGTACTCTCCCCCCGCGATCCCCGTGATCACCATATCTTTGACGATGAGCGGCGCCACCGTCACCGAATAGCCCGCCTTGTAGTCGGCCACCTCCACGTCCCACAGGACGTCCCCGGTCTTGGCGTCGAGCGCCACCAGGTGCGCGTCCACCGTCCCCACAAACACCCGGTCGCCGAGCGCCGCCACGCCGCGATTCACCTGCCCGCAGCAGACGTTGACCTTCGGCGGCATCTTGCGGCGGTACTTCCAATACTGCTTGCCGGTCGCAGCGTCCACCGCGACCACGTTGCTTGGCGGCTCGCTGAAGTACATCACTCCGTCCACTACCAGCGGCGTCGTCTCCACCATGTGCGTGGTGGGCATCTGGTACACCCAGCGCACTTTGAGTCCCGCCACGTTGGCCCGGTTCACCTGGTCGAGCGCGCTGTAGCGCCACCCTTTGTAGCTGCCGGAGTAGGTCATCCACTGGCCCGGCTCCGCCGACGCGTTCAGAAGCCGCGGATAGGTGACCTGTCCGGCGAGCGGCAGCGTGATCAGGCACAGAGCGATCGTCTTCATCGGGATTCTCCTTGCGGCCGCAGCGACGCCAGATAGGCGACGAGGTCTTCGGCCTGCGCCTCCGTCGCTTTCCCTTTGATCGAAGGCATCTTCGAAGTCTTCTCGACCCGGTAGTCGCGCACCGCGGACTTCACGACCGTGACGAGATTCTCGCTGGTATCGAGGATCTGCGCCGTGTAGGTGTCTTCGTTCATCAGAAAGCCTTCGCGCCGGGAACCCGATGCGTCCGTGTAGCGGACCACCCAATACCGCTGCCGCACGTCCGCGTTCGGGTCGAGAATCGCCTGGCGCAGGTGATCGAGCGACCGGGCGCGGCCGATCTCGCTGAGGTCCGGCCCCAACCTGCCACCTTCGCCGCGGATGCGATGACACCCCCCACATCCAAGCTCGGTGAACAGTTTCGCTCCCGCGGCGGCGTTCCCCTTCGCGGCGGGCCGTGCGTTCAGCGAGCGGAGATAGGAGACAACCTGCCAGACCCGGTCCGGCGAATAGAACAGACCGGGCATCTCCGTACCTTCCACTCCGTCAGAAATAACCCTCAGCAGTTCGGCGTCCGTCGTGGCGCGGTAAAAGCGCCCCGTGTTCAGGGCCGGCCCCCGGCCTCCGCCGCCGTCGAAACCATGGCACGGCGAGCAATGGGAACGGAAGGTCTTCGCCCCGGCCTCGATATCGGCGGGGGAGGTCGCGGGGTTCCGCGTCTCGTCTTGCGCAGGCAACAGGGCTGCGGCCAGCAACCAGCTTAGGCGTCTCACGGCTGTTCTCGGATAGGGCGGATTATAGCGCGTCGTGCGACGCGATGCGTCGCTGGTCGCCCGTTCTCAGCAGCCCGCCAGCTTCGCATAGAGCGTGCGGAACTCATCGAGCGTCAGCTGCTCGGCCCGCCGGTCGGCCTCGGGAATCGTATCAAGCAACTCGCGGCCGAAGATGTGCGCCAGGTTGTTCCGAATGGTCTTGCGCTTATGCTGGAAACACAAGCCGACGAAAGCGATCAACGGCGTCGGATCCGCGGCGGCGGCCCTCGGCGTCAGCTTGACCACGGCCGAATCCACTTTCGGCGGCGGGCTGAAGGCGCCCGGAGGGACCTTGAACAGATACTCAGTCTCCGCCACCAGTTGTGTCGTGACCGTCAGGAAGCCGTAATCCCGCGTCGAGGGCCTGGCGGTGAGCCGCTCCGCGACTTCCTTTTGGACCAAGAATACGGCGTGTTCCAGCGTCTTTCCCATGGCCAGAACGCGCTCGACGATCGGCGACGTGATGTAGTAGGGAAGGTTCCCGGCCACGACCGCGTGACCCCACTGGGTCAGGTCCGTCGTCAGGATATCCCCCGCCACCACTTTCAGGCGTCGGTCCCCCAGGTGCTTCCGCATCAGGTGCGTCACCAGTTCGGCGTCCAGTTCGATGGCCACCACCCGGTCCGCCCGCTCGAGCAGAAGCTCCGTCAGGGCGCCCCTGCCCGCGCCAATCTCAATCACCAGCGGAACCTTGTGCGGACACGCGGCGTCCGCAATCCGCGTGAGATAGCTTTACTTGTGCAGGAAATGCTGGCCGAGCTTCTGACCCAAGCCTCCATTTTGGACCAGTTCGGCCCGCGAGGCCAGCCTCCTTCCGCCCGAGCCCCCGGCCCGCGAAGCTACAATCGGACTTCATGCGCGCTGTCCCGATTCCGGCCCTTGCCCTGCTGCTCGCCGTGGCCGCCTCGCCTCAGCAGACCCGCTGGCTCCATCCGAAGGCAAGGCCTTTGCCCTCCCCTTACATGGGCCCTTTCGTGACCACGGCTGACGGGGCGATTCTCACGGTCGACAAGGGAGACGCTCTCCTCAGCCGGGACCGCGGCCGCACCTGGCAGGCCACCCCGATGTTTCCCGGCCGGAACATCGAAATCCGCCCCGAGCGCGCCCTGCTTCAAACCCGCGCCGGAACGATCCTGCTGGTGTTCCTGAATCAAAATGAGGTGCGCTGGAGCTGGAATGACGTTTCCCGCGAGGCCGCCCCGGATGTGCGGCTGGACGTCTGGGCCGTGCGGTCCACCGATAGCGGCAGGACATGGACCGGCCTCCAGCGCATTCAAAGCGGCTATTGCGGCGCGATCCGCGACATCATACAGACGAAGTCCGGCCGCGTCGTGGTCACGGCGCAGAACATCGTCCCGCCAGTCCCGCGCCATTGGACCGTCACCTATTCGACCGCCGACGAAGGACTGACATGGACCCCCTCGAACATTCTCGACCTCGGCGGGTCCGGCCACCACGACGGATCGATCGAGGCGACCGTCGAGCAGCTCCGCGATGGCAGGCTGTGGCTTCTCATGCGAACCTCACTCGACCGGTTCTGGCAGGCGCACTCGGACGACGACGGCCAGCGCTGGACCTCGTTCGGACCTTCGTCCATCGAAGCATCCACGGCCCCCGGTTTGTTGAAGCGGTTGCGCTCCGGGCGGCTCATCCTTCTCTGGAACCGCCCGCATCCGGAGGGCCGGAAACTCGAGAGAAGACCGGGAGGCCAGGCGTACGCCCAGCCCGTTTGGGCGCATCGCGGCGAACTGTCGATGGCGTTCTCGAACGACGATGGCAAGACGTGGTCGAAACCGGTCGTGATCGCCCGGGAGGAAGGCAAGTCCCTTGCCTACCCCTATCTCTACGAGCCCGAGCCGGGAACACTCTGGATCACGACAATGCAGGGCGGCGTCCGCCTGCTTCTGAACGAGAGGGATTTTTGAGCCGCCCGGCCGCCCGCGGCGCGCCTCACCGGCAGGAGCGTATTTCCGTCACCACCAGTCCCAGTTCCCGCCCGTCCACCCGGCCTGGCTGAATCGCCCGGTTCAACTCGAACGCCACCGTCCGTGGCGCGCCGTCTTCCGGCAGGTCGCAGTAGTAGGAATACGCGCCGTCGGAGACGATCGCCAATTCCCCGAACTCGGCGCCGCCGCAGCGCGCAGACAGGGTTACGCTCCCCAGATGCTGAATCACGACAGGCGAAACATACACCTCCACCGCCAGCCTCCCGTGACAGAGCGTCTCGAAGGAGAAGCGGCGCTCCGTCCAGCGCCATCCGGCTTCTTCCTCCCCGTGCCAGCCTTCAAGCAGCTTCACGTTGCTTAGGCGCGACCGGCTTCGCAGCAGGCAGAAAGCACGTTCGTCGTTGGCGACGGTGTGGGGGTCGGACGGGGAATCGCCCCCGAGCGTCAGAAAGTCGAGCACCTCCCAGTGCGTCCGCCGGATGAGCCTCCGCAGCCCGGGTTCGGAAAAGATCCAGAAGTTCGTTCCGTCCGAGTTCAGTTCGTTGTTGTCGAGCAGGTAGGCGACCGGTTCGGCGCCGAACGCCAGCCCGCGCGGGCTGGTGCGGGCGATACGCGTGCTCAGAAACAGGTAGCGCACTTTCTTGGAAAGTGTATCGAGCACGTAGAACGGGTTCTTGAGGTGATAGAGGACGCCGAGCATCATCGCCACGCTGTAGCCCCGCCCGGGCCACGTGAATTGCGAATCGAGATCCATTTCGTGAACCTCGATCCGGGAGCCCAGCGCCTGTTTGAGCGCCCGTACGCCGCGCATTCGATTGATGTTGGTGGCGGGAAAGTCCACCGCGTGAACTTCGTGGCCAAGCGATTCCAGAAAGAAGGCGGCGTCGCCGTCGGCGCACCCGATATCGAGCACCGGGCCGCCGGCAAGCAGCGCGTCGAAATCGCGGTGGGCTCCCGTCAGAAGCAGGTCGAAGTGTTCGAAGTTGCCGAGAGAGTAATACCGGTACCATTCGAAGTCCCGGCCCGGGAGTTCCGCCTTGATCTTTTCGAGGTGGAAGTAAAACTGGCCAGCTCGTTTCGCGATTTCGCCGATGTCAGCCACGCTTCACTCCGATATGCAGGGCCACGATGCCGAACGTCATCCGGTGAAACCGGACGTCCACGAACCCATGCGCCCGCATCTGTTCGGCCAGAGCCTCGGCGCCGGGGAATTTCCGCACCGAATCCGGAAGGTACTCGTAAGCCTCGGGCGCGCCGGAAATCCAGGCTCCGATTTTCGGCAGCACGTGCCGTGAGTAGAAATCGTAAATGCGCCGGAATTGCGCGTTCGGCGGCGTGGAAAACTCGAGAATCGCCGCCGCCCCCCCGGGACGCAACGCGCGGTGCATTTCAACCAGACCCCGGCCATAGTCCACAAGGTTGCGAAAGCCGAAGGCGGCGGTGACGAGGTCGAGGGAGGCGTCCGGCACCGGCAGGCGCAGCGCGTCGGCCTCGAACAAGAGCGGGGGCAGCCGTCTCGCCTCCGCCTTGCGCCGGGCGGCCCGCAGCATCTCGTGGGAAAAATCGGAGCCGGCCACCGTCGCCGCGCCACGTGCCTGCAAGGCAAGAGTGAGGTCGCCGCTTCCGCAACACAGGTCCACCACGCGCGCGGCCGGCCGGCGCAGATAGGCATCAAGCAGCCGGACCGTCCGCCACCGCCAGTACCGGTCCGTCTGAAACGAAAGCAGGTGGTTCAACATGTCGTATCGGGGCGCCACACCGTCGAACATCCGCCGGACCCACCGTGAAATCTCCTCTTCGCCTTCCACCCCGGCCGGCCTCGCGCCTCGCGTCTTCAAGTCGATGGTCATCGGACGGGAGCCAACTCCGCCAGCGACATCTCGGTCGCCTCGCACACGAGCGCCGGGTCGATCCCGCTCATCACCCGGACCGATCCGATCCGATCCGGCAGGACAAAATGAACTTTGCCCTGCACGGTTTTCTTGTCCGCCCCGGTGCGCGCAGCCAGCCGGGCGGCGGAAATGCCTTCCAGCGGGGGAATCGGGCCATAGGCGTCGATCGCGGCCAGAATCCGCCCCCTGTCCTCCGCCTCGAGCACTCCCGTGAGTCCCGCCAGGTGGGTTGCGGCCCGCATCCCGAACGCCACCGCCTCCCCGTGCAGCAACCGCGCGTACCCGGTTTCGGCCTCGAGCGCATGGCCGATCGTGTGGCCGAAGTTGAGGATCCGCCGCAAACCGCCCTCCCTTTCGTCAGCCGAGACGACTTCCGCCTTGATCGCGACCGATTCGGCGATGATTTCCTCCACCACGGCCGGATCCTGGGCCAGGACTCGCGCCGACTCATCCGCCATCGTATTGAACAGCCGCTCGCTGCGGATGACGCCGCATTTGAGCACTTCGTAGAGACCGGCGCGGTACTCGCGCGGGGGCAGCGTCGCGAGGACATCCGGATCGATCAGAACCGCCAGCGGCTGATGAAACGCCCCGACCAGGTTCTTGCCGCACGCCAGGTTTGCGCCGGTCTTGCCCCCGACGGCGGCGTCCACCTGCGCCAGCAGCGTCGTGGGCGCTTGAAGAAAGGGGACCCCGCGCATGAAGATCGCCGCCAGAAAGCCCGCCAGATCGCCCACGATGCCCCCGCCGAAAGCGATCACAATGCTGGAACGGTCCGCGCCGCGTTCGACCATCTGCTCGGCCAACGCTTCCACTTCGGCCATTCGCTTCCGCTCCTCGCCCCCGGGAAACAACAGGACCTCGAACCCGCGCCCGCCCAGCGCCGCCTCCATCTTCGCGCCGTGAATCCGCCACACGTCCTCGGTGGTGACCACGAAGGCCTTGCCCGCCTTCGCCGGGATGTGTTCCCGGATCCGGGCTGTCGCCCCGCGCTCCACCACGCACGGATACTCGCTACCCGGCGTGCGCACGAAAAATGTCGGCATAAAGAAAGTCTCGCACACGGTTCTCGGCCCACTCCCGGACCGCTTCGTCGGATCCGAACCCGTCCACCCATTCAAGCGAAGCCTGCCGCCGGAACCAGGTCCATTGCCGTTTGGCGTACTGCCGCGTCCGCAGTTGGGTCTCCGCGACCGCGGCCTCCAGCCCGATCTCACCCCGGATCACCCGCAGCGCCTGTGCGTAGCCGAGCGACTCAAAGGGCTTGACGGTTTCCTCGAATCCCAGCGCCAGGATCCGCCGCGCTTCCTCAATCAGGCCCGATTCGAAAAGACGCCGCGACCGCGTGTCGAGCCGCCGGTACAACTCCTCGCGGGGAGGATTGAGTCCGAGTTGAAGCGCGCGAAATCCCTCCAGCCGTTTCCGGCCCGTCCGGTGCATCTGGCTGACTGGCCGGCGCGACGTGAGGATGACTTCAACGGCCCGTATCACCTTGTTCACGTCGTTGGCATGGATCCTCTGCGCCGCGTCCGGATCCCACCGCCTCAGCAGGCGGTGCAGCGAGCCCGGCCGTCGCCGCTCCCGATGAGCCAGCCGCGCGCGCATCCCTTCGTCGCGGGCCGGGCCCTCGAACAGGCCCTCGAGCAGCGCCCGGAGGTAAAAACCGGTGCCACCGACCACAATGGGCAGGCGCCCGCGACCCCGGATCTCGCGCAGGGCAGCTCTCGCCAGCCGGGCGTAGTCGCCCGCGGTGAAGACTTCATTGGGAGAAGCGATATCCAGGAGGTGGTGAGAAATGCCACAACGATCGGCGGCCGGTATCTTGGCCGAACCGATGTCGAAGTAGCGATAGACCTGGACCGAGTCACAGTTGACGATTTCACCGCGGAAGACCGTGGCCAGCCGGACGGCGAGGTCCGACTTGCCGGACCCGGTTGGGCCCGCCACCACAACCAGGGGTTCCATGCCGCGCACCCCTATTTTACTTCCGCCGGTTCTTACCCGAATATGTGTCATGCTAATCTGAGACGGGAGTTCCCTTTCGGGCTCCAGGAGCCCATTCAAGGAGTAGACAAGCGATGTCAGGTGTGTCCAGTTCCCGGCTGCTGCTGGCGACTGTTGTCATGTGCGGCGCTGCCGCCGCATTCGGTCAGGTTAAGGTCGGAGTGATCGATACGCAGAAAGCCCTGCTTGATACGGCCGAACTGAAGAAGGCGCAAAAGCTGATGGAGGCCAAGTACAAACCTCGGCAGGATCGTTTGGACCAGCTCCAGAAGGAGATCCAGCAGTTGAGTCAGCAGTTGCAGACCATGGCGGGAAAGCTGACTCCGCAGGGCGAGGCCGACATTCGCGCCCAGGGAACGCGGAAACAGAAGGAGGCCGAGCGCCTCCAGCAGGACCTTCAGGAAGATGTGGACCGCGAGCGCCAGGACATCCTCGGCCAGTCCTCCACGCGGATGCGGGCCGTAATCCAGAAAGTCGCCGAGGAGAAAGGTCTGGACTTGGTTGTTGACGTGGGTACGGCGCTCTACTTCAAACCCGTTCTCGACATTACCAAGGACGCCGTGACCGCCTACGACAAGGCCCACCCGGCCAACTGAAGCCGGGCCGAAACACACCGGTCATGGGCAGCTACCTCGAAGGCTACGGAGCGGGAGAGGAGGAGCGCGCCCGCCTGATCAAACGTCTGCTGGCCCTGGCTGGCGTTTTCGGCATCCTGGCCCTCGGCGGGTACTTCCTCTTCCGCGATTACCGCGAAAAGCGTCAGGCGGACCACTTTATCGAATTACTGCGCGCCCGACAGTACGAAGCGGCCTACGCGCTCTGGGGCTGTTCGAAAGAGAAACCCTGTCCCGATTACAACTTCGACAAGTTTCTCGAGGACTGGGGACCCCAGAGTCCCCACGCCGACCTCGGCAAGATGAAGATCGCGCGAACGCAGCATTGCGCTTCCGGCATCATCCGCACCCTGGAGTGGAGCCCCTCCGACAAGGTTCCCTTGTGGGTCAATCGAGGCGATCTTCAGTTGAGCTTCGCGCCCTGGCCCGTGTGTGACTTCCGGTTCCAGATGCCCATAAAATAGGGCCCCGCCACACCGGCCGCGGAGCCCCCCCTACCTTTCGATGTAGTTTGTGATGGCGCCGCGAAGCGGAGAGACAGGCAGGTGTGCCTTCCGGACGAGAAGTTCCTCCTCGGGCGTGCCGGCCTGAATCCGCGCCAGCCAGTCCTCGGGGTCGAACTCGACCCCGAGCGGATTGAGGCTGAAATGACTCTCCAAGAACGCGGCGGCGTCCGCGCCCGATCCCAGACAGTCCACCTGGAACTCCATCTGGTTGCCGTCCGGATCGGCGTAGTACAGGGATGCCGTGATCCCGTGGTGGATACTCCAGTAGGGCATGATCCCTTTTCTCTTCAACAGGTCATAGTTCTCGAGAAGCTCCCGCAAGGACCGGTAGCTGTAGCCCAGGTGATCGACGCCGATGGCGCCCTGCCTGTCCTTCTCTGTTCCGTTTGGCTGGAACGCCTCCATGTTGGCCAGGGCGAACCGGTGATGCTCGTCGTCGAATGTCAGGAACGCCAGGGCCGGATTGGCGTAGCGCACCTCTGCATCGAAGACGGTCTGATACCAATCGAGCATTTCTCGAAAGCGCCGGGTCCGGTAGACCACATGAGCCACTTTGGCGGGACGATGGCAAGTCATAGCGGCTCCCATTACACCATGAACTGCCAGGCGGAGCAGCGGGACGTTGGCCCGTTGTCAGAAATACAGCTTCACCGCCGCCTGGATGATCCGCGGGTCTCTGGTACTGTTGAACTCACCGAAGTGCTGCCCGAACAGCGCCGTTGAAGCGGCTGTGCGCACGTTGTTGGTGATCCGTAACCCCGTGTAGTTGGCGAAGACCGCGTTGCCGATGGCGCCCGTGGGGGTGGTCAACTGCGTGCCTGCATTGATGGTCGCAAACTGGGTGGAGTTGAGGAAGTTGAACATCTCGAGCCGGAATTGGAGCTTCCGCGATCCGTCCCCGCCCAGTGGAAAATTCTTGAAGATCGACAGATCGTGATTGAGAAACCACGGGTTGCGCAGGTACATCCGCGGGTACGGTCCGATATCGGCGATGCCCGGCGCGGCGAATTGGTCCGGATTGATCTGCAGCGGCCCCGCTTTGTCGGGCGCCCCGCCGACCCGGTAGGGGCGGACCGGCAGGTTGTAAGATCCGACAAGCCTCTGCGCCGCATTGATTCCCTGAATACCCAACCCAAGTTCAAACGGCTCGCCGGTGTAGAACTGCGAGATTCCGGAAATCTGCCAGCCGCCGAAGACCGCCTTGCCGGCTGCGGAACCCGTCAGGCGCCTGGGGGAGGGCAGGTCATAGACGTAGTTGGCCACAAACACGTGGGTTCGGTCGAACTCGGCCACGGCGTAGTCGTAGGCGCGCGTGTTGTAAGGGTGGTTGCCTTCGAAATCCGTGTCGCCGGTGACGAACGCGCGCGACCACGTGTAGGCCGCCTGGAACGAGACCCCCGCCGCCAGCCGCCGCGTGGCGGAGATCTGCAACGAATGGTAGTTGGAGGATCCGACGAACTCGCGATAGTTCACTTCCGCGAAACCCGGATAGGGCCGCAGGAAGTTCAACGCCAGCGCGTTGGCGCCGCTGAAGTTGAAGCCCGCCTGGCGGTAGGCGGCGGGCAGGTTGGGCTCCACGTCCGGCACCACGCCGCCGGTCCGCGTCGGGTCCTGCGCGGGCCGCTGGAACGTTGTGAAGTAAGGGATCGTGTTGAGGTTGCGATTCTGGGCGAGGTGCCGTGAAAGGGTTCCGACATAGGACACGTCCACGACCGTTCCGAGTCCGATGTTGCGCTGCACGCCGAGAGAGAACGAGTGAATGTTCGGGATTTTGCCGTCGCGGCCGGCGCCGACGATATTCGTCGGAGGCAGCGTCGCGCTCTGGCTGCGCAACTCCGTCAGGTTGCCGAAAAACAGCCGCGGAATAATGTTGGTTGGCGGCGTGTTCAGTTGGCCCAGGACGATGTTGGCCTGCAAGCGCTCGTAGCTGATCCCGTAGCCGCCGCGAACCACCGTCTTGCCGTCGCCGAACAGATTCCAGGCGAAGCCGATCCGCGGTCCCCACTGGGGAGGACGCGCGTCGAATCCGCCGCGCGGATATCCTTCCCTCGGCGACGTGATGCCGTTGAACGGGTTGCCGGAGTTGGGAACCACCAGGCCCACGAACGCTTGCGGCAGCGTGTTCACGGTTGTCGGAGTTGCGGGCCGGTTGGCCGGATCGACGGCGCGCGTGGCGCCGCCCACCAGGATCGGAGTGTACAGGCGGACCGACTTGGAGAAATCGTACAGGTCCGGCACGAAGACGTTGTTCTGAAGCCTCTCGTCGTAGCTTGGCCCTATATGCGAGATGCGCAGTCCCACGTCCAGCGTCAGCCGCGGGTGCGCTTTCCAGGTATCCTGCACGAAACCCTCGATCGTGTGGTACATGACGCGGCCGTCGACAATGGCGTTGGCCTGGGAGAACTGCGTATACACGCCCAGCAGGGCGTTGGAGAAGGGGTGGCCGCTGTTCAGCGGGTTGTTGGCGTCGTTATTGAAGTTGATGTCCCCGTTGATCCCGTTGCGGGGCGTGAACAGGAAGCGGTTGCGCTGGTAGAAGAAGCCGGTCTTGAAGGAGTGCTTCCCCAGGAACTTTGACACGTTGTTGGTGATCGTGATGTTGGAGTCGCCGGAGCTGACCGGCAGCTTGCCGAGGACGAGGTCGGGAAGGGTCTGATTGGCGATGCCGGCGAAGGTCATCGTCGGAAGGAACGTGCGCGCCACTTCGTGGTCGAAAAGTAGCGGAAGCTGGATGCCGTAGGGGGCGCGCAGCAGCCTGTCGTCCTTGTTTTCGCAGGTTGTACGGCTGCGGCTGGGCGCGAACGTGAACTCGTTGAGCAGCGTCGGGCTGAACGTGTGGACGACGTTCAGCGAAAGGTTGCGCGGGCTTTGTGTGGACTCCAGCGTCGAGACCGGAAGGTTGTAGGCGATATTGTTGCAGCCGCCATAGCGCTGCACGGTCCGCTCGGAATTCTGGATGTAGCGGCCGGCCAGACGCGTTTTTCCGGAGATGTTCCAGTCGATCCGCACGATGTCCTCGCGGCGCGGCGTTTCGTTCGAGAATTGCGAGCTGTAGTTGTAACGCGATCCTCCTGTCGGGTCGTTCGGCTCGGGAAAGATGCTCATGATGCGCGAGCCGTCGGCCAGGAAACGGGTCCGCGGGATCACGTTGCCCGGGAAGCAGCCGGCGCGATTGGCCGCCGTGCACGGCTGTCCGCTCAGCGGATCGCGGATCAGAACAGGGTTGCCCGTGCCGTCGGTGGTCCCGGAGAAGTCGCCGTTGCGCTCCGCCACGGTCGGAACCCGGACGGTGCGGACGGCCGCGGGGATGGTCTGCCGGTAGAACTCCTGGTTCCAGAAGAAGAACAGCTTATCTCGGTTGCGATTGAACCCGGTCCCGGGGATCGTCACCGGCCCGCTCACGTCGTAGCCGGAGTAGTTGTAACGGTAGATCCGGCGCGGCGCTCCGCGGAGGTTGTTGAAGAAGTCGTTCGCGTTCATCGAATCGTGCCGCCGGAAGTAGCGGGCCGCCGCGTGATAGTCCCGGCCGCCCGATCGCGTCGTGTACTGGATGAATCCGCCGGCGGTCTTCCCGTATTCAGCCTGGTAGTTCGACGTAAGGACCTTTACTTCCTGGATCGCGTCCGGGTTGATGGTCACATGCACCCGCTGGTTGGCGCCGGCGATCACGTTCGACGAGCCGTCGATGCTGACCTCCTTTTGCGTGCCTCGCGCGCCGTTGATATTGAAGTTCCGCACGCCGCCGTCGTTCGACACCTGCCCGTTGACGTTGCTCACCACGCCGGGGAGGACCTTCATCATGTCGAGGATATTGCGGCCATTGAGGGCAAGATCGCGGATCTGCCGGTTCGTGATGATCTCGCTGCGCTCCCCCGTCTCGGTTTTCAGTTGCAGGGCGCCGGCATCCGCCGTCACCTGCACGCTGGTTCCCGTGGCGTCCACTTTCAGCTCGATGTCGAGAGCCGTCCGTGAACCCACCTCGAGAATCACATCTTCGATGGTCATCGTCGCGAAGCCCGGCATCGCCGCGCGCAGCGTGTAACGGCCGGGGGAGAGCAGGGGAAACGTGTACACACCCTCGGCGCTTGTGCGCGTCTCCTGCTTCACTCCGGTCAGATTCTGCGTCGCCGTAATGGCCGCGCCCGGGATGACGGCGCCGGAAGGATCGAGAGCGCGCCCGGTCAGCGTCGCCTGAAACGTCTGCGCGGTCGCCGGAAAAAGCCAGCCCGCAGCCAGGAAAGCTGCGCAGATGAGACTCTTCATGGATGCCCCTTTCGTTCGATTCGCGCCGACGAGTCTATCACGAATCTCCCGCAAGGTTGGCGGCCCTCCGGAGCCCTTGCGCAGCTGGCGTGATCGCTTTGCGGCGAAGGCGGGCCGCGCCCGCGAATATGAGGCCCGGAAGGCGGACGAAGCCGGCTCCGGGGATCGTTACTTTTCGGCGCCTTCGGTCGCCGCGACGCCCTTCTTTTCGCCCGTCATCGGACCGCCGCCGAGGGCGATCTGGGCCCCCGTCCTGATCAGGCTGGACTCACCGGGCCCCTGGAAGAACGTGTAGCCGTGGCGCTCCCTCCACGCCAGCGGTCCGCCGAGTTTCTTGCCCGCGCGCAGCACGCTGTCGTGGATCTTCGTCACCATCGCCTCATACTTCGGATCGCCCTGCTTCAACCCCGAAAAACTGCTCAGGTCCGTGCTGGCGGCGAACACGACATCCACGCCCGGCAGCGCGGCCAGTTGGTCCGCGATGGCGACGCCCGCCGGATTTTCGATCATCGCCACAATCACAAGATTGGCGTTCGCGGTGGCGCGGTAGTCGGGACCCCAGATCGCGCCATATTGCCCACCCCCCTGGCTGCGGGCCCCCACCGGCGGATAGTTGGCGAACTTGATCGCGTTCTTCACCTTTTCCACCGAATCCACCATCGGAATGATGATGCCGAGAGCTCCCAAGTCCATTGCCTTCTGGATGTCTCCTTCCGTGGCGTCGGGCACCCGGATGAATGGGACCGCGGGAGCGCCCTTGCAGGCCCGGACCATGCGCGCCACCTCCTGGTAGGTCAGCGTGCTGTGCTGCATCTCGATCCACAGGAAGTCCCAACCGGCCGACGCCATCGCGCAATAGATGTCCGGATCGCTCGAGGATACCGTTCCACCAACGATCTGCTTGCCCGCCATCAGCTTCTGCTTGGCGGTGTTGTAGATGCGCTGCGCGCCGGCCTGGGGCGCAAGCGGGAGGAGCATCGCTCCGGCAAGGGCCGCGGTGATGGCTCGATTCGTTCTCATTCCTAACTCCTTGGTCCCGGCGGTCCCGGGAAGCTCTTGGAAAGTATACCTGCTACCGGCGCCTTCTGCCGCTTCCCGACCCGCCCCCGAGCGTCCCGTCCCACGGTCCCGTCTGCCGGTCGTAGTTGCCGAGCTTGTCCCAGTCCTCGCGTGTGAGACCGTTGCGGTCCCACTGGACCCGGCCGTCCTTGATGGTGATCTCGGCGGTCAGGCGCTTGTTTCCGCGCAGCCGCGCTCCGGCCACGTCGACAAAGCCGAACTGCCCCTGCTCAAGCCGGATCACGGCGATGTCGGCGATGGCCCCCACCGACAGATGGCCCAGCTCTTCCCGGCGAATCTGGCGCGCCGGCGCCCAGGTCGACTTGGCGATCACGTCGTCCACCGTCATGCCCATGTTCAGGAATTTCGACATGACGTTCAACATGTCCTTCATGCCGGCGTTCATGCTGTTGACGTGCAAGTCGGTCGAAATGGAATCCGGCGCGAAGCCCTGCTTCATCGCCGGCACCGCGTGTTTGAAAACGAGGCTTCCTCCTCCGTGGCCCACGTCAAACAGCACTCCGCGCTTCCGGCCCTCCCAGAGGTAGTCGCGGACCTTGCCGTTGGCGTCGAGCATCGGCACGCTGGCAAGATAAGTGTGCGTGTACATGTCTCCCGGACGGAGCTTTTCCGTGATCAGCTTCTCGTGGGGACGCTCGGGGGAGAACCGGCCGAAATCGACCATCAGCGGCACGTTCGCCTTCCTGGCCGCCTCGAGGGCCCGGTCCACCGCCGTCCAGTCCGGCGGAATGTAGTGGGCGGTTTTGATTCCGACGATATGGTCGCGATACTCTATAACCCGCTTCGCCGTCGCCTCCGGGTCCATGTCATTGGTGTTCTGCTCGATGGTGTCGTTGCCGCCCATGCCTGTCCCGACGATGTTCAGCAGCGCCAGCACGCGCGTCCGGGATCGGTCGATCGTCCGCCGCTTGAACTCCGGAAAGCTCTTCCATCCCGATGAACCGGCGTCGACCATTGTGGTCACGCCGCTGCGGAACGAATGGTCGTCGGGCGCCACGCTCGAAACGCCCATGTACTCGGACCCCTCGCCGAAGAACACGTGAACGTGCAGGTCGATCAGGCCGGGCGTGACATACAGCCCGGACACGTCGACCGCTTTCCGCGCCTTCGACGCCGGAATGTTCGGCGCCACCTCGGCGACTTTTCCGTCCAGGATGGCGATGTCACGGCGCCCGCTGATCCCGTTCCGGGCGTCGATGAGATGCCCGCCCTGAAGGACGAGGTCGTACGGCGGCTGCGCCAGGAGCGGCAGGGCGCACAAGGCGACTGAAACGGCTTTCGTCATCGAAGCCATTATAATGAACAGCCTGCCGGCCGGCCGCCGCGCCGGTTCGGCGGCAGAGGCTACGCCGCCGTCCAGCCGCCGTCGATCGTCTGCACGCTGCCGTTGACGAACGCGGCTTCGTCTGAAGCCAGGTACAGGGCCATGTAGGCGATCTCGACCGGCTTGCCGAGACGGCCGATCGGCTGGCGCTGGTTCAGCTCGGCGCGGACTTTTTCCTTCTCGTGCTTGTGATACTTCTCGAGATACGCCTCGACAAACGGGGAATCGACCGTACCCGGGCAGATGCAGTTGACGCGGATCTGCGTGGGATAGTCGAGCGCCAGTTGGCGCGTCATCATTACGACCGCTCCCTTGGTGGCGCAATAGGCGAAGCGTTTCTTCACCCCGACCAGTCCTCCCACCGACCCGATGTTCACGATCGAGCCGTGCGAGGCCAGCAGCAGCGGCAGCGCGCCGCGGGTCATCAAAACACGCCCGTGACGTTCACCTTCATCAGGCGTTCAAAATCTTCAAGCGACGTCTCCTCGACGCTCCCCACCAGACCGATGCCGGCGTTGTTGACGAGAATGTCGAGTTTCGGCGTCGACTTGAACAGGTACTCCACGGCGCTCTCTTCCGAGATGTCGCAGATGGCGACCCGGGATCCGGGCAGCTCCCGGGAGAGCGCTTCGGCGCGCTCGCGGTTCAGGTCGCAAATGATCACCTGCGCGCCTGCTTCGGTGAAAACGCGGCATGTGGCCTCGCCGATGCCGCTTGCTCCGCCCGTGACGAGGGCGATCTTGTTGTCCAGTCTGAATGGCATGTTCCGGTCCTAGATCGAGTCGAGCGACTTCACGATTTCGCGCGCCTTCTCATAAAGCATCCCGGTGTCCGACGAACAGCCGAGAAACCGCATGCCGCGCTCGCGCCAGAAGCGCGCCATCTCGATCGTGCGTGTTTGGGTGCCGGGAGCGATGCCCCGGCGGTCGCAGGAATCCCGAATCGCCTCCATGGCCTCCACCAGTCTGGGATGCTGGAACTCGCCCGGAACACCGAGCGAGATGGAGAGGTCCGCCGGGCCGATCATCACCGCGTCGATGCCCGGAACCGCCAGCAGTTCCTCGCGCATCTCGAAGGCGCGCCGGGTCTCGATCTGGAGGACCACGAGGGTGTTGTCGTTGCTGTGTCGGATCATTTCCGGCATGGTCATCGGCTTGTAGTCGTAGTGGAAGGCGTTCAGGCCGAAACCGCGATCGCCCGCGGGTGGGAACTTCGTCATCCGCACAGCCGCCTCGAGCAGTTCCACCGACTCGACGCGGGGGAAAATGATGCCCTGCGATCCGCAGTCGAGGGCGCGCGCGATGAGCGAGTACTGGAGGTCGGCCACGCGGACGATAGGAGTAAATCCGTAGGCCGGCGCGATCCGGCACAGATCCTGAATCGTCTCGATGCCGAAGCCCCCGTGCTCACAGTCGATGAACGCCCAGTGAAATCCGGCCGAAGCCAGGATCTTGAGGACATCCTGCGACCGGAAGACGCCGAAATTGGTGCCGTACTGGACCTTGCCCTCGGCCAGGGCTTTCTTGACGAGGTTGACTGCCATCTTTAGCGATTAGAGAGTGAGAACGAGGTGATCCGGACACTCCAGGCTAACACTTTCGCGCAGCCGGCCGACCAGGTCGGGCCCGTGACGCGCCAGGAACGGCAGGATGGTGTAGATGCGCTCCTGGGGGTGGCGGTCGTGGAAAAGCAGCCGGGACAGGTAGGACGCCTCCTCTTCCGCCCGGGCGTCCCGCCGGAGGCATTCCCGGGCGGTCTTGCCGCTGATCTTCGCGGCCTGGTGCCGGATCTTGGCGCGGCTCTTGTCGAGCGACGCGGCGAGGGTCGGGTCGAAAGCCGCGAGTTCGCCGCGCAAGGCTTCGAGCGCGTTCTCGATCACGGTCCGCGTCCCCTGCATCCGTTCCCGGAGCGCCGGGGGAACCAGGCGTGCCGCGATCTTTTCGCGTAACGGATCCAGCCCCTCGGCGCAATCCGTTACGCTGAGGCCGTACCGTTCGAGAAGCTTGGCGGCGCGGGCGTCGAGCAGGGTGAAACCGCCGCGTGGCGCCACGACCGGCGCAGGTCTGTCGAGCACGTCGTAGAGAACCTGCGTCTGGGCCAGGTAGGCGATTTCGGCGGGTCCGCCGATCTGGACGACCGTGGGCAGCACGTAGTCCTGCACAACGGGCCGCAGCAGCGCATTCGGAGACAGGTGGCCGGCCCGCGCGGCCAGTTCGGCCCTGGAGTACGGCCCGTAACGGTCCCCGGCCCGCCGCAGCGTGACCCTCTCGCCTCCCTCGAGGGAGAAAAAGAAGGACGTCTTCTCCTCGAAGTGAACCTGCGCGTGATAGCCCGCCGCTTCCAGTTCGCGGCTGCGAGCGAGCAGCCGCGCCGTCATCTCGCCATCACGCTCGACCGCGCGCGCCAGCAGCGGCGCGGCGATCTCCCGGATCGCCGGCTGCATCGGATCGAGGTACAGCAAACCCATGCCCGGCAACAGCCGCTTCAGGAGCGCGAGGAACGCGTCGCCCATGGTCCGGCCGCTCGAGTAGGATTCCGCCACCGCGGCCGACACTTCCTCGCCAAACGGAAACTCCGCCAGCGCCCGGCGCAGGCCGTCCACGGGGAAATTCGCGACCGCGATTCCGCCCACCGGCCTGTGCCCGCCGCCGTTGGCCGGCACGGTGTGCAGCACCGGCGTCTGCCGCGCGTCGAAGCACCAGGCGTGATTGACCTCGGCGAAGTCGTGATCCTCCGTCGCCAGCCAGAACACCGGTACCGCCGGGATGCCGTCCGCTTCGAGTTTCGCGGCCAGCCGCACGGCGGTGAGGGCTTTGTAAATCGTGTAGCAGGGGCCGGAAAACAGGCCCACCTGCTGGCCGGTGACCACGGCCACCGTGCCTGGACTGGCTAGCTTCGCCAGCGCATCGGAGTCTTCATTGATTTCCCGGAGCGCAGCCGCCAGGGCCTGCCGCCTCTCCGCCGGGTAGTCCAGAGACCGCACGGCCTCGCGGTAGGATTCGGCGCGCCAGGGATTGTGCCGGTAAAAGGATCCCACGTGGTCGAACCGGTAGAGGAAGTCCGCGAAGAGGCGGCTGGTGCCGGGCAGTTCGGTGTGGCGCAAACAGGATGGGATCATTCAGCGGCCGTGGAACGTGAGATCAGCTTATTCAGGTTATCAGACCCGCTACCATGGAAAAGATGATGGCAGACGCTTCCGGGTTTCAGAAACGGGCCGATTCGGCTCTCGAATCGTTGTTCGAGGCGCTCACGGCGGCCGGCGACAACCGGGGCTTCGAAGCCGACTTCAACGCCGGCGCCCTTACGATCGAGTTCGACGATCCGCCGGCGAAGTTCGTCGTCTCGCCGAACGCCCCGGTCGGACAGATCTGGGTCTCGGCCAACGTGAAAAGCTTCAAGCTTGACTGGAACGACGCCCGCGGCGAGTTTGTGTTGCCCGCCACAGGCCAGAATCTGAAGCAACTGGTCGCCGAGGCGATCTCGACGCACCTCGGCGCGAAGGTCGAACTGTAAATTGCCGGGCGTCTACATCTCCTATCCGTTCTGCGGCCAGAAGTGCACTTACTGCAATTTCGCCTCGGGGGTCCTTCCGCTGGAACTCGAGCGGGAATACGTGGACGCGCTCGAGCGGGAGATTCGGGGCCACTCGTGGCGGTGGACGCCGGAGACGGTCTACCTGGGCGGCGGCACGCCGAGCCGGCTGGCGGCGGCTGACCTGGAGCGGATTCTGAACGCCATCCCGGGCCGGCCTTGGATCGAAGCCACCATTGAGGCCGCTCCGGGCGGCATCGCTCCGGAGACCGCCCGCGCGTGGCACGAGGCCGGAATTACCCGGGTAAGCCTCGGAGTCCAGTCGTTCGTCAGCCGCGAACTCCGCCAGACCGGGCGCCGGCACGACGCCGAGACCGTCCGGCGCGAAGTGGAAGTTCTGCGGGACGCCGGAATCGGCGCCATCAACATCGATCTCATCGCCGGACTGCCGCTGCAATCCGCGGAATCCTGGCGCGAGTCCCTCGACTGGATTCGCCGCCTCCGTCCGCCGCACGTGTCTGTGTACATGCTCGAAGTCGACGGGGACAGCAGGCTGGGGCTGGAGATCCTCGGCGGAGGTCCGCGTTTCGGCGCGCGCGCTGTTCCGGACGACGAAGCCGTCGCCGGGTTCTACGAAGAGGCGGTCGCCGCCCTGGAAGAGGAGGGCCTTCGCCGGTATGAGATTTCGAACTTCGCCGTCCCCGGCCAGCAGTCCCGCCACAATCTCAAGTACTGGCGCCGCGAACCATACGCCGGCTTCGGCAGCGGCGCGCACAGCTTTGACGGCTCTCTCAGGCGGAGCAACGCGGAGGATGTGCGCGACTATCTGGCGCGCATCCGCCAGGGGCTTTCGCCCTGTGTCGCCGAAGAAGCCGCCGGCGAAGCCGGGGAGCGGTTCTTCGTAGGACTGCGGCTGGCCGAGGGCGTCGAGCCCACCGGGCCGGAGTGGGACCGTTTCGCCGCGCCCATTGCGCGCTTCACAGCCGGCGGCCTGCTCGAACGGGACGGCGCGCGGCTGCGGCTCACGCCGCGCGGCGTGTTATTGTCGAACGAAGTCCTCCAGGAGTTCCTCTGAAGATGATCGATCTGCGCAGCGATACCGTCACCCGTCCCACTCCCGCTATGCGCCTGGCCATGGCGAACGCCGAAGTGGGCGACGACGTTTACGGAGAGGATCCCACCGTGAACCTCCTCGAAGCGCGCGCCGCGGAGGTGGCCGGAAAAGAGGCGGCGCTGTTTGTGCCGACCGGCACGATGGGCAACACGATCGCCGTCAAACTTCATACGCGCCACGGCGAAGAGGTGATCTGCGAATCCCGTTCGCATGTGTTCAACTACGAACTCGCCATGGTGGGCTGGTTTGCCGGCTGCGTCTGCCGTCCCGTCCCGGCCGCCAACGGCATCTTGACTTGGGACCGGATCCGGGGCGAGGTCAAGCCGCTCAGTCCCCACTTTGCGCCAACCGGCCTGATCGCCATCGAGAACACGCACAACATGGCCGGCGGCACGGTCACGCCCGTCGACGTAGTCGACGAAATCTGCCTCCGGGCGCATGAACTGGGCCTGCCCGTTCACATGGATGGCGCCCGTGTGTTCAACGCGGCGGCCGCTCTCGGTCGGCCGGTCCGCGAGATCGCCGCCGGCGTCGACACGGTGATGTTCTGCCTGTCGAAGGGCCTGGGCGCGCCGGCTGGCTCGATGCTGGCCGGGTCGCGCGAACTGATCGACCGCGGCCGCTTGTATCGAAAACGGCTGGGGGGCGGCATGCGCCAGGCGGGCATCCTCGCCGCGGCCGGACTGATCGCGCTCGAACAGATGCCGGCGCGCCTCCATGAGGACCACGCCAACGCGCGCTTCCTCGCCGAAGGCCTCGCCGCGATTCCCGGCATCGCCGTCGACCCGTCCCGCGTCCAGACCAACATCGTGATCTGCGATGTCTCGGCGACCGGCCTCGCCGCGGCGGACTTTTCGGCGCAGCTGAAAACCCGGGGCGTCCTCGCCAACGCCGTTTCTCCCACGCAGGTGCGGTTCGTCACGCACTACGATGTGTCGCGGGCCGGCTGCGAGACCGCGCTCGGCGCCTGCGCGGATGTCGCGTCCAAGGTCGCCGCCTGATCCTTACTTGTCCGTGCGGAGCTTCGACGCGTAGAACTCCCTCGCGCGGCGATATAACGCGATCAGATCCTCACGGCCGCGGACTGCGTCTTTGGCGAGCAGATCGTCAATCCATTCCACGAAGTAGCGGGCGTCGGCGTCGGGGTTCCAGACCCCGGGCAGGTCGAACACCGAGGTGTGCGCCATTCGAACGGTGTCCGAGGCGGCCGTGTAACAGCGGGCCGCGGCCCAGGTGCGGCCCTGCGCCGGAATGTCAAAGGAGGCGCGGTAGCGCCACTTGCCCCCGCGGACCGTCGCGCTCCAAACCACCTCGCCGTTGGCGACCACATCGACGCGGCGCAACGGTTCCCGCGCCTCGGCTTCGATCCGTCCCTTCAGCCGGGATCCTTCCAGCCGTGGAGACCAAGTCAGGATCGGACCGTTGGTCACCAGGACCGGCCCCTTCTGAACAGCCCGGTACCATTTCTCCACCGTCAGGGGAGGGTCGAGCTTCGCGTAAACGCGGTTGTAACCAGCCGGATTCGGAAGCACGCCGCTGGCCGACCCCGCTGAGAAAGGGATCCGGAAGCCCAGATTCAGATACCGGTAGTGAAGGCTCAGCGAGTAGTCCGAGAACCCTTCGATTCCGGGAAAGCGGACGGTGTCGCGCGGCCTTCCCCAGGCCTCGTTGGCGAGCATCGTGTATTGGTTGTAGTGGTTGTGCAGCAGGCCGATCGAATCCGGCGGCGCGAGAGCCATCATCACCGGGACTTCCCACCAGATCGGCTTCTCTGAATCGAACCACGGGAACAGTCCGCCGTCGCGCTGCGCCCTCGCCGCCTTCACGAACTCGATCCCGGGAGGAACCCAGCTTTCCGTCGCCCGTTCCCGCTCGGCCAGCACCTTCTCGATTCCGAGGGGACGGCGCAGCTGGTGCAGCATCCACGCGCCGCCGCCGCGTTCGTCCTCCGCGTTCATGACGGTAAGCAGGTGGTTCGGCGTCACGGTGATGACCGGGTCGGGCGCTGGGGGCTGGCCGGCCCACAGGTTCTGGCGGTTCCACATGGTAAAGACGACCCCGACGTTGAGGTCCTCGGCCTCGATCAGCGCCCGCGAATCTTCGACCGGGCGGTGGATGTGCATGTCGCCCGACCACCATCCGCGGCCTCGCATCCGGACCCAGGGCCTGAGCCGGATTTCCACCCGCGCCGCCGCGACAACCTCCACGGAGCGCTCGGCGCGTTCATATTCGAGGCCGTGCTCGGCGACGATCCGGTAGCGGCCCGGCGCGACGTCCAGTCTGCACGCACCCTGGACGACGAAGCTGCCCGTGTACGCCGTGCGGGGCGCCGAGCCGGGCCGCGAACTCAGAATCGCGCCTTCCGGCTGAAGCATTCTCCCGTCGGATGTGTGGACCTCGAGCCGCGTCCAGACCGGCGCTCCGGTCTCATCCGTCACGTGAATCCTCAACTCGGCTGCGACAGCCGCCGTTCCCACCCACAATAGGATCGCCGCGCGCATTTCGATTCATCCTATCCTGAAACGGAATGCTTCTCCTGATGTTGGCGCTGGCGGCCCCGGACTGGCCGCGGTTTCGCGGCCCGAACGGATCCGGCGTCGCCGACGGGCAACCCCTGCCGGCGGAATTCGGCCCGGAGCGAAACCTCATCTGGAAAGCGGCGGTTCCGCCGGGCTATTCCTCGCCGGTGATTGCGGGAAAGCGGATCTTCCTCACGGCCGCCGAAGGCGGGGTGTTGATCACACTCGCGCTCGACCGGGCCACGGGAACGACGCTGTGGCGCCGGGAGGTCCGGAGCGCGCGGTCGGAGAAGTTGCATAAACTCAACCACGCGGCGGCCGCCAGCGCCGCCACCGACGGCCGGAAAGTGTTCGTCTTCTTCGGCGACTTTGGCCTTCTCGCCTACACCGCCGAAGGCCGCGAACTCTGGCGCGTGCCGCTGGGACCGTTCAACAACGTTTACGGCATGGGCGCGTCGCCGGTGCTCGCCAACGGCCTCGTAGTCCTTGTGTGCGACCAGAGCCGCGGCTCTTTTATCGCCGCTTTCGACGCGGCCACCGGGCGGATGCGCTGGAGGCGCGAGCGGCCGGACGCGGTGAGCGGGCATTCCACTCCCGCCGTCCACGCCGGCCGGATCCTCGCCCCGGGATCTTTCCGCCTGGACGCCTATGACGCCTCTTCCGGTAAGCCGGAGTGGAGTTTTGCCGGACTGCCGGGCGAAATGAAATCCGTCCCCGTCGTCGACGGCGGCGCCATTTACGTGCACGGCTTCAACACTCCGGAGAACGACCCCGGGAAGCTGCCGGCCATCCCTCCGTTCGAAGAAGTGATCCGCTCCCACGACCACAACGGCGACGGCCGCATCTCCCGGCAAGAGGCGCCGACAAAGCACATCGCCGGCCTGTTCGCCTACAACGACCTCGACAGCGACGGGTTCCTCGATGCCTCCGAGTGGGCAAGCTACCAGCGCGTCATGCGCGCCGAGAACGCTCTGCTGGCCTTGACCCTCGACGGCCGGCTGAAGTGGAGGTTCCAGCGGTCGATCCCGCAGTTGCCGTCGCCCCTCGTCTACCGGGGCGTCGTCTACATGGTGAACGAATCCGGCGTGGCGACTACGATCGAGGCGGCCACGGGCCGGCTGCTGAAACAGGCGCGGCTGCGCGGCGCGGCGGACCGCTATTACGCGTCGCCCGTGGCGGGCGACGGCAAAGTGTTCGTCGCCAGCCATACCGGAGTGATCACCGTACTCAAGGCTGGCGGCGGCCAGGAAACGGCAGCGGTCAATGAACTCGATGAGGAAATCATGGCGACGCCGGCGCTCGCCGGCGGCCGGATCTACGTACGGTCCCGCTCGACGATGTGGTGCTTCGGCCGGTGAGCGCCGGAAGGCCCCGTGTGCACTTCCCTCCGGAAGCGTAGTATGGGGATAGGGGTCTATTATGCACTCACGTTTGCTTCCCTTCCTGCTCCTCGTCGGAGCGCTTTCGCCCAGGATCCGCGTGGATTCATTCGCGGGACGGTGACCGATACCAGCGGCGCCGTGATTCCGGGCGTCAAGGTCCGCGCGACGGCCAATGACACCGGTGTGGCCGCCGTCGGCCAGACCAACGAATCCGGACTCTACAACCTTCCCTATCTGATCCCGGGACTCTACAAAATCACCTTCGAACAGACCGGGTTCAAGAGCTACGTCCGCTCCAACGTAGAGGTGCGTGTGTCGGAGACGACGGAACTGCCGATCCAGCTCGAAGTCGGGCAGGTCGCCGAAACCGTCGAGGTGCGCGATACGACGCCCGTTCTCGAAACCGCGTCGGCGTCGCTCGGCCTGGTGATGGACCAGCGCCGTATCAACGACCTGCCGCAGCGCGGCGGCAATCCGCTCGAGCTGACGCTGCTGGCGCCGGGCGTCGCCAACACGACCAACCTCCGGCTTCGAAAGTCCATGGCGCCCGAGGCGACATCCGATTTTGCCGCGGACGGCGCAGGCCGGTACAACAACGAGTTCCAGATCGACGGCATCTCGAACACCGCCGCCGACCGCGGCCGCGGCTACGCCCGGGTCGCCTACGCTCCGCCGGCCTCGGCCGTGCGCGAGTTCAAGATGCAGACATCGGCCTACGACGCTTCCGTCGGACACACCATGGGTTCGGTCGTCAACGTGTCGACCGCGTCGGGGACGAATCAACTGCACGGAGAGGCGCACTGGTTCCTGCGCCACTCTTCACTCGACGCTCCCAACTTCTTCAACAACAAGAACAGGACACCGAAGCCCGTCTACCAGGACAACCGCTGGGGCGTCTCGCTCGGCGGGCCTGTCGCGGTGCCGAAGCTCTACGACGGACGGAACCGCTCGTTTTTCTTCTTCGCCTACGAAGGCAACCAGTTCGGCGTGCCGTCGCAGTTCAGCCGGACGGTGCCCACGGCCGCGCAGCGCAACGGTGACTTCTCCGCGCTGCTTCCCCTGACAAACGCCAACTACGCGATCTATGATCCCAGGTCCACGGTGGCGGCCGCGGGCGGACGCTTTTCGCGGACCCCGTTCGCCGGCAACATCATCCCCGCGTCACGACTCGACACCCTCGGCGTCAACCTGGCCCGCCTCTATCCGCTCCCGAATTCGCCGTCCACCACGACAGCCGACGGCCGCAACAACTTCTTCAGTTCTCCCAAAGCGATCCAGAAGACGTATTCCACCCTGCTGCGGCTCGACCATGCCGTCAGCGAGAACCATCGCGTGTTCCTGCGCCTCCATTACGACTTCTGGAAGGAAGACAAAAACCACGACTTTCTGAATGAATTGAACGGCATTCACCAGAACCGCCCGAACCGCGGCGTGGCTCTCGACGACGTGATGGTGCTCAACCCGACCACCGTTCTCAATCTCCGCTACGGATTCACGAGCACCAAGTGGTGGCAGTACCGCACCTCGCGCGGCATTGACTACGCGGCTCTCGGCTTCAGTCCGCAACTGGTCGCACTCACCGAAAGGGCAGGCGCCCCTGCCCCGCATCACGCCGGGCGCCTATTCGCAGCTCTCCTGGTGGGAGGACCCCGGCGACGGCGTCAACTCCTCGCTGACCCACTCCGCCACGGCGAACATCACCAAGATGGTCGGAAGCCACTCCCTCCGGTTCGGTCCGGAATGGCGCGTGTACCGGAGTTTCAACAACCGGCGGCCGATCGGCAACGCGCCGGACTACAGCTTTACGACCACCTACACGCGCGGCCCTTTGGACAACTCGCCGGCGGCCCCGATCGGCCAGGACCTGGCTGCGATGCTGCTGGGCGTGCCCGACGGGTCGATGGAAGTCGTGGCCAGTTCGGCGTTGCAAAACCAGTTCCTCGGCCTCTACCTCCAGGATGACTGGAAAGTGAACCGCCGGCTGACGCTGAACCTCGGCTTCCGTTACGAGATCGAAACTCCCGTCAACGAGCGCTACGATCGCCTGCTCGCGAACTTCGACGCAACCACGCCCAACCCGATCAACGCCGCGGCGCAGGCCAACTACGCCCGGAATCCGATCGCGGAGCTGCCTGTCAGCCAGTTCCGCGCCCTCGGCGGGTTGACATGGGTGAACCAGAACGGCAATGGCCGAAGCCCTTTCCGCGGAGAGAAGAACAACGTCATGCCCCGCGTTGGCTTCGCCTATGAACTGACCCCGAAAACAGTGCTCCGCGGCGGCTACGGGCTCTTTTTCAACACGCTCGGCGTGAACACCATCCTCCCGCTCCAGACCGGCTTCACTCAGTCGACGCCGATCCAGGCTTCGCTCGACAGCGGCTTGACCTACCGGGCCACCACCGCCAATCCTTTTCCTTCCGGGTTGATCCAGCCGCTGGGTCCCGGAGGCGGACTGGCCACCAACCTGGGACAAGCCCTGACCACTTACTTCCGCCCGAACCTGCAAGGCTATTCCCAGCGGTGGTCGCTCGGTGTGCAGCGAGTCCTGCCGGCCATGCTCGCACTGGACGTAAGCTACGTCGGCAACCGGGGTACGCGACTCGACGTGGAGCGGGAACTCAACGCAACCCCGAACGCCTACCTCAGCCGCTCCCCCGTGCGGGATCAGGCCCGGATTGATTACCTCTCGCAGCAGTTTCCGAACCCGTTCCGCGGAACCAACCCGATCTACGGCGCCAACATCACCCGGGCGAACCTCCTGCGGCCTTACCCCCATTTCGGCAACATCCGGCAGGAGGAGCCCATCGGCTATTCCTGGTATCACTCCCTTCAGGTGCGCGCCGAGCGCCGCTTCGCCCAGGGATTCACCTTCCAGGGCGCGTACACGTGGTCCAAGCTGATGGAAGCGATCGAGTTCCTCAATGTCGCGGATGAGTTGCCGTATGAGAGCATCAGTTCGTTCGACCGGCCGCACCGGTTCGCCGCCAGCGGCATCTGGGAGATTCCGGTGGGCCGAGGGCGCAGGTTCGGCGGGTCGATGGCCAAGGCCGCCGATTACGTGGTGGGTGGGTGGCAGATCGGCGCCATCGTGGCGCTCCAGGCCGGCGGTCCGATGGGATTCGGTAATGCGATCTTTAACGGCGATATCAAAAACATCGCCCTTCCGGCCAGCCAGCGCGACGTCGACCGGTGGTTCAACATCGACGCCGGCTTCAACAGGAACGCGAACCAGCAACTGGCCAGCAACGTGCGCCAGTTCCCTCTGCGTTTCTCCGCCGTGAGTTCGCCGGGCCAGAAGAGTTGGGACTTCTCCCTCATCAAGAACTTCCCGATTTCCGAATCGGCGAGAATCCAGTTCCGGGCGGACGTCTACAACGCCTGGAATCACACCAATTTCAACGCTCCGAACACGACCCCGACGAATACAGCCTTCGGGCGGATCACGGGAACGGCAGGCGACAGCCGCAACTGGCAGGGTTCGCTGCGCGTGATCTTCTGACGGCCGGCCGGGCGGCGCGTCAGGCCAGAATTTCCTTGATCACACGCCCGTCGTGGACGTCAGTCAGCCGCTGGTCGCGCGTCTCGTAGTGATAGGTGAGCCTGCTGTGGTCGATCCCCAGCAGGTGGAGGATCGTGGCGTGGAAATCCGGCATCAGGACCGGGTTGTCCACCGCCTTGTAGCCGAAGTCGTCCGTCCCGCCGTAGGTGACGCCGCCGCGGATGCCCCCGCCGGCCATCCACAGGCTGAAGCCGAACTTGTGATGGTCGCGGCCGTCCTTGCCCTCGGCCATCGGCGTGCGGCCGAACTCTCCGCTCCAGATGACGAGCGTGTCGTTGAGCAGCCCCCGCTGCTTGAGGTCGGTAAGCAGCGCGGCCGCCGGCTCGTCTGTTTTCCGGCAGATGTCGCGCAGGCCCGATTCGTTCTTCTGGTGGGTGTCCCAGGGCTGGCCGTTGTGCAGAACCTGGACGAAGCGCACGCCCCGCTCGAGGAGACGCCGGGCGAGCAGCAACTGCCGGCCGTGGATCCCCGCCTCCGCGTCGCCGGTCCGGTAGAGGTCGTGCATCGCTTTGGGCTCGCGCGAGAGATCGAGCGCCTCGGAGGCTTCCAGTTGCATGCGCGCGGCAAGTTCGAAGCTGGCGATCCGGGCCTCCAGCTCCAACTGGTCCGGACGCGTGCGTAAGTGCTCCCGGTTGAGCGCCTGTGTCAGCTCGAGACGCGCCGCGGCGGCCTCGCGCGAACCCCTGGGCGTCAGGTTGAGAACCGGCGTCCCTTCGGCCCGCATCGCCAGCCCCTGGTAGACCGGAGGCATCCACCCCGCCGAGAAGTTGCGCACTCCGTCAACCGGCAGTCCCTTCGGATGGAGAATCGCGGCGAAGGCCGGCAGGCTCTGACTCTCGGAACCGAGAGCATACGTCACCCACGAACCGATCGAGGGCCGCCCGGGCTGGATCGACCCGGTGTTGAAATGCCAGATCGCCTGCTCGTGATTCTGGTGGTCGCTCACCATCGACCGCACCAGGGCGATGTCATCGGCATGGCGCGCCAGTCCGGGCAGCAGCTCCGAAAGCATCATGCCGCACTGGCCCCGGGGCTTGAACTGGAACGGCGTACCGAGCCACGCGCCGGTTTTCTTGACGTCGACTGTGTTGACGTAGCCCTCCCCAGGCTTCTGGCCGTGCCGCTTGTTCAGCTCCGGCTTGGGGTCGAACAGGTCCACCTGGCTGGCGCCGCCGTTCTGAAACAGCAGAATGACCCGTTTGGCCCGCGCCGGGAAATGCGGCCTGCGAGGCTTCACGTCATAGCGGAACGCTTCGCTGCCGGCGGCCGCGCCGGCCCGGTCCGCCAGAAGCGAGGCGAGCGCGATCCCGCCCAGAGCCGACCCGATTCCGCCGAAAACGTCGCGCCGGGTCAGCATGCGGCGAACGGGAGTGAACACGGTGTGTCTCATGGCTTGCGGACTTAATCAATATAAAGAAACTCGTTCGCCCCGAGGAGCGCCTGGCAGAGGTCGGCGAAGACCATGTGGCGGCGCGCGGACTCCGCCTCGCCGGCGTAATGCGCCGCCTGGCGGCGAAGAAAGGTGAACAGCGAATCCGCTTCGGCTCCGGTCGGCTCCCGGCCCAGGGCCAGCCGGAATGCCTCCCGCGCCGCCTCCGCGTCGTCCGCGCGTGCGGCCAGAACGCGCCGGGCGAAGTGCCGGGCCTGCGCGGTGACGAAATCGCCATTCATGAGCGCCAGAGCCTGGGTGGCGGTCGTGGACACGGCGCGCCGCGAACAGTTGACCTCCATCACCGGCGCGTCGAACGCATTGAGCAGGCTCTGCGGCGCCGAACGCCGCACAACGTGGTAAAGGGAGCGCCGTCCCGGACCCTCGTCGCCCACCGGCGCCACCTCTCCCGACGGTTTCGTCTCCGTCTTCACGGACTCCCCATACATCCGCTCATCCAGCTGTCCGGCCACGGCCAGGATCGCGTCGCGGACCGCCTCTGCCTCCAGGCGCCGCGGACTCATGCGCCACAGCAGCAGATTCTCGGGGTCGGCGGCGAGGCCTTCCAGGCGCGCGGCCGCGGACTGCCGGTACGCGGCCGACATCACGATCCGCTTGTGCAGATGTTTCAGGCTCCAGTTGTGGGCGACGAAATCAAGGGCGAGCCAGTCCAGCAGTTCCGGGTGCGTGGGAGCCGCGCCGGACCGGCCGAAGTTGTCGATTGTCGCGACGATCCCGCGGCCGAAATGCCCGGCCCAGATCCGGTTCACGATGACCCGGGCCGTGAGGGGGTGGTCCGGCCGTGTGAGCCACCGCGCGAACGCCAGCCGCCGCCCCGAGGTGACCGCACCGGGAGGAGCCGGCGGTACGCGGAAGTCGCCCAGCACGCGCGGAGCCCCGGGCTCGACCGGGTCGCCGGGCGACAGCGGGTCGCCGCGACGGAGAATGTGCGTCACCGGCGGCGCGGCGTCCTGGTCGGCGAGGACGCGGATGGTCGGCAGTTCGATTCGCCTCGCCTGCGCGTCTTTCAACTCGGCGGCCGTATCGTCGGCCTTGCGCGCGAAGTCGGGAAAGTCCTCCCTCAGATCTTTTTCCGTGGCCGACTCTCCCTTCGGATGCCGCGCCCGGTACTGCGCCAGCCGCGCGGTCTGAAGCTCGCGCAAGGCCTTGATCACCGCATCGAGCGGCTTGTTGTTCGCCTCCGCGCGCCTGCGCTCGGCGGCCGGCGCGTCCACGATGGACCGTTTCGCGCTGGGCAGCACCGGACCGTTGGGACGGATCGCGCCGGCGAACACGGCCAGCAGCGAGTAGTAGTCCCGCTGAGTCAGCGGTTCGTACTTGTGATCGTGGCAGCGCGCGCACTGGATGGTGAGCCCCATCAGCGCCGAGACGGCGATCTGCTGCGTGTCGAAGTAGGTGCGCCACTGGTATTCGGCGAAGTCCCGCGGCTGGAAGTCCTCGCGCGTGGCGTCGACGGCGGTGCGCAGAAACCCGGTGGCCTCGAGCTGTTCGACCACCCGCGGCGGGTAGTCGTCGAGCTGATGAAAATTGGAAAGCTCGTCGCCGGCGAGCTGTTCGCGCACGAACTCATCGTAGGGCTTGTCGGCGTTGAGCGCGCGGATCACGTAGTCGCGATAGCGGTAGGCGTCGGGCCGGAGGACGTCGGCGGCGAGCACGCCTTCGGACTCGGCGTAGCCGGCCGCGTCCAGCCACTGGCGGGCCCAGCGCTCCCCGTAGCGGGGCGAGGAGAGCAGGCGGTCCACGGCGCCTTCGTAGGCACGGTCCGAGGAATCGGCGACGAACGCAGCGGTTTCGGCGGGCGTGGGCGGCAGACCCGTGAGATCAAACGTCAGGCGGCGGAGCAAGGCGGCGGGCGCCGCTTCAGCCGACAGGCTGAGATTCTTTTTCTCCAGGGCGGACTGGATGAAGTGGTCCACCGCGTTGCGGAGGCGCGCGGTCTGTCGGGGCCGGGGGATGGCCGGTTTCTGCGGCGGCACAAACGCCCAGTGCCGGACTCCATCCGGCGGTGGCGCTGCGTCAGGATTCCGCGCCGGAGCGCCGGCGGCGATCCACGATGCAATTAGGGCCGCGTCGGCGGCCGGGAGCGGCTTTCCTCCCAGGGGCATCTGTCCGTTCCGGACGCGGACGAGCAAGGGGCTGGCGGCCGGCTTTCCGGGAACGATCGCGGGTCCGGTCCGGCCGCCTTTGAGCAGGGAAGCGCGCGAGCGGACATCGAGCGAGGCTTGCGCGTCCGGTCCGGCGTGGCAGCGGGAGCAGTGCGTCTCAAGAAGCGGCAGGATCTGGGATTCGAACTCCTGCGCGGCGGCGGAAAGCGAGACGGTGAGCAGGATGGCGGGCGTCGCGCGCGGCATGGACCGGGTGTGGAACTCCTGTTGTGGACGGTATCAGTGTCGCGGGATTCGTGTCAATTTGCGTTAGACTTGAGAAGGGTCGGGGCGTAGCGCAGCCTGGTAGCGCACCTGCCTTGGGCGCAGGGGGTCGCCAGTTCAAATCTGGCCGCCCCGACCAGATCTAAAGCGCTTCGAAAAAACCGACTTCGGAGCGAAACCCGACCGACTGAAAACAGCTCCCAGACCAAGGCACCGCCCGAAGATCATGTTATTTTGGTTGCGCAACCCCAGAGTCGCGGGGACCGCGCGGTGTTGACGCGCCGAATTGATTCGCCAATTCCGGGCACAATCCGGTTGCTCTTGAGCTGGGTGACTGGCAAATCCGGCAAGTTTGACGTACACACCGAGAGTGTGTACAGTGTGACTGGAAACATTAAGCAAGCGCGAAGGAGACCCATGAATAAGCGCATCAACGTCGTGCTGCCCGTAGAGACCGTCAAGGTGTTGGATAGGGTCGCACCCAGGGGCAACCGCAGCCGCCTGATTTCGGAGGCCGTCCTGCATTATGTGGAGAGCCGGGCCAAAAACAACCTAGCCGACAGGCTCAAAGCGGGCGCCCTGGCCAACGCCAGGCGGGATCTCGAGATCGCCCAGGAGTGGTTTTCCCTTGACGAGGAAGCATGGCGACGCGCAAAGCCCGCGCCAAGGCGCACAAGGTAAGCCCGCCCCGGCGGGGCGAGATCTACCTCGTCAACCTTAACCCCAAAATCGGAGCCAAGATCAAAAAGACCCGGCCGGCTTTGGTAATCCAGAACGACATCGGCAACGAATACAGTCCCATTACCATCGTAGCGGCTATCACCTCCAGGTTCGACGAGCCACCTTACCCCACGGAGGTCATCATGGAACCCGCGGAATCCGGGCTGTCCCTGCGTTCGGCCGTGGTCCTGAATCAGATCCGCTCGGTTGACCGCCAACGGCTGGTCAAGCGTCTCGGCCGCGCGAGCGCCGGAACCATGAATCGCGTAGACCAAGCGATCCAGATCAGCCTCGGGTTAATCAAGATTTGACACGGCATTATCTTCTTCTCACCAGCGATCGCGGCGACTCGGTGGGGGGGCCAAACCCGAATCCACAGCGTTCATCATCGTGCTCTGCTCTCACCCCGCCATAACGGCCCCGGGTGGACCTGGAGATAAGTTTCTAGCTGTTCGGCGCTTTCGGATTCAACAAGGAGCTACACGTTTCAACTGATATCCATATCTCAGTGCAACATGCATAGCTTATAATAAGGCCTTTTCGGAGAGGGCCGAGAAATGTCTTGGACGCAGGAGGTCGCCAGTTCAAATCTGGCCGCCCGCCGAGTACAGTCGGGCAGATACGGCCATTGTGCAGGCCATGCCGGCGTTTTGCCCCGCCCTCCGGACTATCTCGCGACTCCGTTGAAAGCTCGCCCGCAAACCAAGGGACTTTCGCGGCATCGTTGCGCCCATCTGTCCCGGTAAAGGAAACCTGCCCCGGGTGCGGCAATGCCGGCGTCACGGACAACGCATTCGCGCAGTGGGGACCGTTCAGGCCCGTTCCACGTACACGTAGTATGCGCCCCGCTCCGTGCCGTCCCGGTCCGTGAAGCACGTCTCCAGTTCCGCCGGACCCGCCTTCAGACCGACTTCAAACTCCGCCGCCTTGTCCGTCGCCGACACCGCGAGTGTTCTCTCCGTTCCGGCGATCCTGAGCCGCGCCTGCACCGCGTCGATCGCCTTGCCCGCCATCGACTCCCGGTTCGGCTCCCGGTCCCGGTAGGGCGCGTTGATCGGCAGGTCCACTTCCCTCGGCCAGCGGCGCAGTTCGAACCGGTAGCGGCCGGCGCGCACTACGTCGAGCGCCCAGAATCCGTTCGCCACCGCCGCCGCCCGGATCGCCCGCTGGTTCCACACTTTCTCCGAACCGGCTCCATGCCAGTCGTGAGCCGTCAGCCGCGTCAGCGGCTGAGCCGGAGACCCGATCGAAATCCGCACGTACTCTTTCCCCCGGACCGACACCATGGCCCACCAGCGGTCATACTCCGTCTTCAGTCTGGCGACCACTTCGGGATGCGCCGCCGCGATGTTCTGCCTCTGCCCCGGGTCTTTGCGGATATCGTACAGCTCGATCTTCGACGGGTCGCCGTCCGGGCTCGGGTTGACGAGCCGCCATTGCCCGGTCATCACCGCCGTTTGCCGCCACTTCACGAGCTCGTCCAGACGCTGGGAGTCGGTCACCACGGTTCGCTCCGGCCACGGCCCGCCGGCCCCCTCAAGCAGCGGCCGCCACGACCGCCCGTGGATTGCGGGACCCCTCACGCGCTTGAGTCCGCACAGCTCGCTCAGCGTCGGAAAAACGTCGATGTGCGCCGTCAGCGTGTCGATATCCCGTCCCCCCGTCAGGTTTCCCTTGGGCCACCGTATGAAGAAGGGCACGCGATGTCCTCCCTCGTACGGAGATCCCTTCGCCGCCCTCATCCCGGCGTTGTGAACCTGTGCTCCCGACGATGTGCCGTTGTCGGTCGTGAAGATCAGGATCGTGTTCTCCTCGAGCCCGGTGTCCCGGAGAAACTGCGCCAGCCGCCCCATGTTCTTGTCCACGTTCTCGATCATCGCGAAGAAGCCCGGTTCCCGCACGCCCTTCGCCCCCTCGAACCGTTTCTCCGAGTCGCCCGGCGCCCACATCGGACCGTGCGGAGCGTTGGTGGCGATGTAGCAGAAGAACGGCGCGCCGCGGCGCCGGGCGTCCGTCATGAACGACATCGCCCCGTCGAACCAGACGTCCGTGCAGTAGCCCCGGAACTTCTCCGGCTCTCCGTTGTGAAAGTAGGTGTCGTCTGTGTAGTCGTTGCCGAAGTAGTCGGGCGTTTGCCAGATGCCGCCCCCGCCGTGGACCAGCACTTCGTCGAATCCGCGGTCCTGCGGCCGGCACGGGTGATTGTCGCCCAGGTGCCACTTGCCGAAAATTCCGGTGCGGTATCCGGAGGCCCGGAAGCAGTCGGCGAGCGTGACCTCTTCCGGATGCAGAAAGCTGCGTCCCATGATCGTGTGCCATGCCCCCGTGCTGTTGGTGTAACGTCCCGTGAGCAGCGCGGACCGCGTCGGCGCGCACGTGGGGCTGACATGGTAGTTCGTCAACCGGACCGACCCGGCGTGCAGGGCGTCCAGATTCGGCGTCTTCAGCAGCGGATTGCCGTGACAGGCCAGATCGCCGTAGCCCTGATCGTCGGTCATCACCAGAACCACGTTCGGCGAAGCCTTGGCCGCGGCGCCCGCCGCCGCCAGCGCCAGAAAATCACGTCGGGAAACGAACATGAACTCTAGTATGATTCGTCTCATGCCGCTCCGTCTGATCCTTCTCGCGGCCTGCGGAACCGCCGCCTTCGCGCAGTCGCCGCCCCGCGGATACTCGATTCCCTTCATCGACCTGGCCGCCGAAAAGGCCCGCCAGACGGTCGTCGACCGCGAGCCCGGGCAGTACCTGGGCCATCCCACAACCGTGCTGCTCGAGGACCGCAAGACGATGATCATCGTCTATCCGAAGGGGCACGGCCGCGGCGGAATCGTGATGAAACGCAGCAGCGACGCCGGACGTACGTGGTCCGGCCGGCTGCCCGTCCCGGACAACTGGTCCACCTCCCTCGAGGTGCCGACTATCCATCGCGTCGTCGATCCGGCCGGCGCCAGGCGCCTGATCCTGTTCTCCGGCCTCTTTCCGATCCGCATGGCGTCCTCCGAAGATGACGGCCTCACATGGACCCCGCTCGCCCCCATCGGTGGCTTCGGCGGCATTGTCGCCATGGGCGACGTGATCCGCCTGAAGGACGGATCGTACATGGCCGTCTTCCATGACGACGGGCGCTTCCTCCGCGACGCCCGCACCCGGGGACCCTTCGTCGTCTACAAAACCCTCTCGCGCGACGGCGGCCGCACCTGGAGCCAGCCCGAGCCGGTCGCCACGCATCAGACCGCACACTTGTGCGAACCCGGACTCGTGCGCTCGCCGGACGGCGGTCAGATCGCCGTGCTCCTCCGCGAGAACAGCCGGAAGATGAACTCGTTCATCTCCTTCTCCGCGGACGAGGGCAAAACCTGGTCTGAGCCAAGGCAACTGCCCGGCGCCCTGACTGGGGACCGCCACGTCGCCCGCTACGCCCCCGACGGTCGCCTCTTTGTCACCTTCCGCGACACGACTCTCGAAAGTCCCACCAGGGGCGACTGGGTCGCCTGGGTGGGCCGCTATGAGGACCTCGTCCGCGGAAGCGAGGGCCAGTATCGGGTCCGCCTGATGGATAACCACAAGGGCGCCGACTGTTGCTATCCCGGAGTCGAGTCGCTGCCGGACGGGTCGTTCGTGACCACGACGTACGGGCACTGGACGCCGGGAGAAGAGCCCTACATCGTCAGCGTCCGCCTTCAGCTTTCTGAGTTGGATGCGCGCGCCCACCCCCGCCTCGCCCATGTCGAGCGCGTGGCGCCCGGAGTCTGGACCGCCGGCTTTGGCTGGTCCGCCGGCCACGCCAACACCGGCTGGGTCGAAATGAGCGACCACACCGTCCTGGTCGACCTTCCCCGCGGGCTGCCGCTCGCGGACTACCTCGCCGAGGTCCGCGCCACAACGGCTCGGCCCGTCCGCAAGCTTGTACTCACCCGGTACGACGACCGGGATGCCGGCGCGTTAAAAGACCTGACTGCCGCGGGTGTGCGCGAGATCGTCGCCGCGCCCGCCATCGCCGCCCGCCTGCCGCCCGGTGTGAACGCGGTCTCCTCGATCCCCGGAGGTATTCTCGCCGCCGGCGCGCTGGCGTGGCGCCTCGAGGACCGTGGCGTGCTCTTCGCCGGACCCCTGGTCGTGAACGGCCCGCGCGCCGTTTTGACCGGCCGCGACACCGCCGCCTGGACGGCCGCCTTGCGCGATCTCGAAAAGAAAAAGTTCACCGTCGTGATTCCCGGACACGGCTCGGTGTCGGACTCATCGGCCGTCTCCCGCCAGCGCCGCATGCTCGCCGAACTGCGCCGCCAGGTCGGTTACGTCATCGCCCGCGGAATGCCGCGGGAGAAACTGACTGACGAAGTGCGGATTTCCTCGGAGTTTCTCGTCTGGATGAACGGCGACACGCCGGCGAAGGAGGATGTCGAGTGGGTCTGGTCGGAGTTGACAGCCCCGCACGCTCCGTTCAATGGGAAACCGGTGAGCCGGTCCGACGCCGCGCCGCACGCCCTCGTGCTGATCGGCGATTCTCCGCATGAGCCGGGGCATCTGGAAGAGGGTTTGAGGCCGGTTTTCGAAGCCGCCGGCGTCATCGCGCATTTCACGGTGGACGTCAGGACCCTGAATGCGGAGAACCTCGGCCGCGTGAACCTGCTCGCCATCCTCCGTGACGGATGGATGCGTCCTTCCGGCCCGGGGTCCGAGTACATGTGGATGACCCGCGCCCAGCAGGAGGCCGTCGCGGACTTCGTCGCGGGCGGCGGCTCGTTCCTCGTCCTTCATAACTCGATGGGACTCTATCCGGAAGGACCCTATCTCGAAACAGCCGGCGGCCACTACATGGGCCATCCGCCCCTCGAACGGTTCCGCGTCGAAGTTGTGGACCGGAACCACCCCGTCACGCGCGGCGTGAGCGACTTCACCGTCGCCGACGAGCAGCACACTCCGTGGGCCGATCCGCGGGTACGCCTGCTGCTCCGCAATCGCGCCCCGGACGGACGCGTCGGAGCGGCCGGGTGGGTTCATGAAGCCGGGCGCGGACGTGTCTGCCACCTCGCCAACGGCCACACCCGCGAAGCGCTGGGCCACCCGATGTCGCAGTTGCTCCTGCGAAACGCCGTGAACTGGCTGCTCAGGCGGTAGCCCCGGGACCGGCGCAGCTATTCGGCCGCAACTATGACGCGTCGTGCGGCGGAGCCCCCGAGGGCGTTGAAAGCCCGCACTTCGATCGACTGGATCACCGAAAAATCGCTGCTCAGCTCGAACGGAACCACCAGCGTGAACTGGCTGCCGAACGGGCGCGAATCGGCGCTCCGGTACCAGGCGTCGAACTGCGCCGCCACGTTCACCCGCACGGTGCTGGTCTGGAGCCGCACTCCCGGCGCCGGCGTCAGCGTGAACTCGAACCGCTCCACGGTTCGCGACGGCGCCGCGCCGCGCACAACCAGATCGAACGCCTTCGACGACTTCGCGACCAGAGTCGCCCCGCGCAGCACCGGCGGTCCCGCCGGAATCTCGACCGTGGCCACCGGCGGAGACGATCGTGTCAGGTCGAACCGCCCGACGCTGATCGCCGCCACCAGAGTGATCGTGCCCGCGATGCTGCCCGTCTGCATCCGGATCGAGCGGAGCGCCGCTCCGAAAACCGCCGCTGTGGAGCCCGCCGGAACGCGGAACTCCGCCGTCCGGCTGCCGTTGATGAACTGCACAGCCGGGTCGTCGATGAAAGTCTCGGTCGAAAACGTGAGCACGATCCTGCCGGTCAGCTCGTACGGATATGGTTCCTGAAGCTCCAGCCCGATCGCCGGTTGCTCGAGGACCTCGGCCCGCGCCGGCGCCCCGGTGATCGCAACGGGCGGCAGCGGCGGCGGCTCGCTCCCCACTCCGATCATCGTGAATGTCCGGTCGTGAACCACGAGCGACCCCGTCACCACTCCGGTGGCCAACGGCGCGAACGCCGCCTCCACGCGTGCCGTCTCGCCCGGCCTCACCGGCAGCGGAAACCGCGCTTCCCGCGACAGCGAAAACCCGTCGCCGCCGACGCTCACCGCCGCCACGAACCCGGTCTCGTCGCCCGTGTTGTCGACCTCGATCGCGAAGACCCGCCTGCTTCCCACGTCCGTGTTGGGCACTACCGCTGGCACGTTCGCCCGCAGCGGAAGCCGTATGCCGTCGAACGTCAGGTACATCGCCAGGTCCGGACCCGTCCCGCGCCCCGAAAGCGCGTACTGGACGGTGTCGATCCGGAGCTGTCCGAGCAGGTCGCCGACTTCCCGCGGCGAGAACTGGATTCCGAACTGGACGGCGTCCCCCGGGCGCATGGGCAGGGGAAGCCCCGGCGCGTCGAGCATAGTGAAGGAGCTTCCGCTGACCTGGATGTTGCCGACCACTGTTTCGGCATTCCCCGTGTTCCGCAGACGGAGCCGCTGAATGGCGCGGCCGACCCCGGCGGCGGTGTTCGGGAAAAGGATGGTCGAGCCCGGCTGAAGCAGCGCGCCGTCCGCCGCCTCGATGCTCAGAACAGCCTTCGTTCCAGCGCCGCGCAACAGAAACGATCGTTGGGCGCCGGCGACAGTGAGACTCAGCCGGCCCACGTACTCCAGCCCCTCGGTGGGCGTGAACACGACGTTGAACCGCAACTCCCCGCCGCCCGTGATCGTCGCCGGTAGAATCGGGATCTGGTTGACGTCGAAGCTGTCCCCGGAGACGGCGATCTCGGTCAGGGAAGCCGGCCCGACGCCGCGATTCATGACGACGACCGCGATCGACGTCCTCGAGGAAACCCCGGTCGGCGGGAAAGGGATCGTCTGGCCGTGCTGGATCAGCGTCTGGTTGCCAGCGTTGTAATTGATCCAGCTGACGATGACCTGTTCGGGGGTCGCGGGCGCCGTCTGCGCAGCCGCAGCGGCCGCGGCCCACGTCGCGGCCGCCAGCAGTCCCGCGCCGCCACCGGCCCGGCGGCGTTTCCGCGCTCCCGTTCTCATTGTGATTCCCCCGCCGGAATGAGGAACGCGCCCCGATCCTGCGCCAGGTCGATCACCATCAGCGGCGACCGGTTCACCCGGCTCAGCTCGAGGATCCGGCCCGCGGCCAGGTAGGCCATCTTCTCCGGTGGTGCCGGCAGCTCGATCGCGCCTGTGACGGCGCGCCGCCGAAGATCAATGACCACCGCCCGGGCCGGTTCCGCGTGCACCGCGGCAATCTCGTGCTTCGAGATCGCCCGCACTCCCTTGAGGTCGGCGAGCCCTTCGGCCAGCACTTCGATCTCGCTGGTCTCCACCGGCGGCGCGAGCCGGATGACGCGGCGCAGCTCACGATCCGCCACGAACAGGCCACCGTGGGCCTCGGAGTAAAACATGGCCGCCGCGTCTCCTTCGAGTTCGCGCAGGGCCCGGCGCTCGGCCGGACGGTCCGCGCACATCGCCTCCAACGTCTTTCCGCCCAGCAGGAATGCGCAGCCGGACTCGCCCTCGAACGCGGCGAGGCGCGCGGCGCCGGGCGCCGGAAGGGAAGGCGCCGGAGTCGAGTCGAGCCCTGTCACAAACCGCAGCGTTCCCTCGCGGGAATCAGCCAGGAGCGCAACCGTGCCCTGGTCGCTCAGATGTGCCGAATCCGCCGCGCCGAGCAACCTGGCTGTGGGCTCCGCGCCGCCCAGGCCGCGCACCAGATAGGCGCGCGGCTCCTCCTCCGAACTCACGACAACCGCGATGCCGCCCCGAACCTCTGCCTCCCTCACTCCGAACGGCAGCGCCACCCTCCGGCCCAGGTAGGCCGCGCCGGGAATCCCGATCACCGGGCGCAACGACTGCGCGGCATGGTCCGTAACGAAACCGGACTGCGCGCCTCCGAGCGCAACCTGGCCCAGGCACGCCGCGCGCGCCGTCAGGAAGGCGACAATGAGGCTCCGCGGCTGGATCAACGGGGTCCGCCCACCGCAACAGGCCCGACGCCGACAGCCACGGGAGGCGTTTGCGGTCCTCCCCCGCCCCGGCTGGCCAGAACGCCCACCGCCGTCGCCGCCGCTCCGATTCCCAGAACCAGCGCGACCGCCCGCGACCGGCTGGTTCGGCGCGCGTCCGGTTCCTCCAGGCTCGAGGCGCGGTAGTGAAACAGGCTGCTTGACTGCGTGATCGATGTTCCCGCCTCCCGCCCCTCCGAAACGGCTTCCACGGAGACGGAGAACCGGCCCTCTTGACCATTGAGCACGAACGCCGAGTAGCCGGCTCGCCCGCGGGCATCGGTGCGGACCTCCAATGTGCGGCTGCCGTCGACGAACCGGCCGCCCGGCCCCAGTTCGGGCAGCGTGAAGCGGACCCGGGCGCCCTCGACCGGCCGGTTGCTCCAGTCCCGGACCTCCACCGCCACCGGGCTCGTCGCCTTGCGCCGGATGTTGTGCACGGCTCCTTCGCCTTCGAGCACCAGGATCTGGAGCCGGGCCGCGTCGGCCGGCCAGGCCGGAGTGCATTGCAGTGCGGCCAGCGCCGCCGCCATGACCTGTCGTATCAAGGGACCGCCTCGCATGACTCGTTTTTCTCCTTCCGCTACTTTTGGACCATGACAACGCTCTCGAGCGCCGCTTGAACATTGGTCACGCCGCCCGGAGTCACCACCAGCACCCGCTCCCACGGAGCCTTTCCCGGCAGCATCAGCCTTAATTGGTGCTCTCCGGGTTTCATCCGCAGGGTGGCGGGGGCGTAGCCCATGAACGCCCCGTTGATCAGGATCTCGGCCCCATCCGGCTTGGACCGGATATGAACCGAGGCGAGATCCGTCCGGGCCGCCAGCGTCTCCTTGCGCGCGGCCTCCAGCGGGTCCACCGCCGCGGGGCATCGGCCGGGCGAGGGCCTCGCCAGCGCCGTGCGGTCGATTTCCACGTCCTCGGCTAGATACGCCGTGAACTCACGGCCTTTGGGAATCATGACGTCATGGCCGTACAGAAACACGAGCACTGGAAGGGCCGGAAGCGCCAGGACGCTGTCGCTCGCCCTCGTGTCGATCTCTCCGCGCCTGCTCAGTCCCCGTGGAACGGCGCGCAGCGGCGCCGCTGAGTTGTCCGGAAGACAGACGGCCTGGAGGTCGAGATCCAGTTTGCCGTCCTTGCGGAGGCGGCTGCGCGGCGCCACATCGGCGATCACTCCCCATGCAAGGCTCCCGCGTGGGATCACAATGAGGTCGGAGAGGCGTACGTCCTCGACCACTTCGAACTCCACCCGCTCATCCTGGCGCGATTCGGCCGAAGAGATCGTCTGTCGCAGTCGCAGTTCGATCTCCGTATCCTGGGCCACCCGCACCCGGTTGTGGTGCGATGCCGGCGGCTGGCTGATGGCCGTCGCGGCCGCCAGCGCGAACACGATGGACCCGGTCATGCGCAGGTTCAAGCCGGGCCCCTTCCACGGCCGGATACTCATCGCGCCGCATCCTTCCCCGGCGGAAACAGCCGCGGCCACACCGCAGGATCTTCCTGGCCAAGCCGCCACGCCGAAAAGCCGCGCAGGCCGTACCGGGCCGCCAGGTCGCGGCGAAGCGCCACGCTGCGCGCGTCGTGCAGCCAGATCACGTGCGGGGAGGAATCCTCGTAACGGATGACGCTCTCCTGGTGCAGGCGGTCGAACAACGAAGCCACATTGGCCCGGATCGCCGCCGCCTGCGCCTCCGCCCACGCGCCCGTCGTCACCCGTGCGCCGGCCCAGTGGCGGTGATACAACGGAACCCCGAGCGTCACCTTCTCCGCGGGAACCCGCTCCAGCAGGTGGCGGACGCACGCCTCCACCCACGGCAGTCCGGCCACCGGACCCGGCGCGTCCGGCGTTGCATATTGGTCGTAGGCCATCAGCGTGAGAAAGTCCGCAGCCGCCGCCAGACGCTCGTAGTCGAAAGCCGCGGATCGCGGCGTCGGCTGCCAGGAGACCGGAGGAGCGTTCACCGGACCGGTCGAATAGACCGGCGCGGCCACCGCCACGCTCAATTGACGCCCACCCCGGCGCAGCGCCGACCCCAGTTGCTCGGCCAGTTTCGAGTAGCCGTCGCGGTCGGCCTCCTCCAGATTCTCGAAGTCGAGTTGCAGTCCCCGGAATCCCTCCACCAGCGCGAATCGCGCCAGCTTCATCGCCAGCGCCGTCCGCTTCCGGTCGTCGCCCAGCACCTCGCGCGCGATCTCTGGACGGAAGTCCTGGTTCATCACCACCGGCATCAGTTCGAACCCGGCCGCGCCGGCCAGCCGGACCACCCGGTCGTCGACCGACGTCCTCACCTCGCCTCCCGTGCGGACCTCGATCCACACGGGCGAGAGAAGATCGATGCTGGCCGCGTTCTGCTCGAGCGATTGCCAGGCGGCGGCGTCATCCACATAGTAAAAGTGCGCCAGGCCTTGCCGCGGCCCGCCCGCGGCGTGCATCAGCGCCGGGGCCAACAGGATCGACAGTGCTCTCATGATTCGTCCAGCGCCACCAGAGACACGTGGCTCGATTCCCGGCCGAGCCTCGGAAAATCCAGCCGCAGGCGCTCGCCAAGCGGATCCAGTTCAAATGCCGGCAGCGTCTTTCCGATCAGCTCCGAGATCAGCCGGATCTTCGCCGCCGGGACCGGCAGGTGCAGGTACACACTCACCCCGTCCACTTCGTACCGGTTCCGGTTCACCAGCGACATCCGGATGCGGTGCTGGTTCACTTTGTGCGTCTCCACGCGAAGCTTTTCGCGCGTGGCCCACCACTGAACCACTTCCTGAGCCGAGGCGAACCATGGTTGCCTCGCCTTCAACCGCTCCACGGCCGAGCGCACAATGCGTATGTTTTGCGGCGTGCCGAGCAATTGGCTCCCAAAGTGGAGCGTATACAGGCCGCCGAGAAACCGGTTCATTTCGAAGTCGTGCAGGAAAGCGTCGGCCAGATCCTCCCGCCACGGCGTCGGACCTTTGTACCGGGCGACCGCGTCGAAGTCGTCCGGCCACCCCGCTCCGATGCGCCCCACTTCCACACGTTTGCCAAACCACGTCGCGGACGGAAACTCGATGATCTCCACTGCCGCGCGCCGGCTTTGCGAGCGGTCCAGGAAATACTGGTACCCGGCCGAGCGCAGCGCCACCGTCGTATCGAGATTCCATTGGTCGTTCGGTGGCTTGAATCCCACCACCGGGGACAGTCCCGCTTGCTCCAGCGCCGACTTGGCCTCCCGTAGCGTCTGTATCTGCGCGACCACCACGCGGTCTACCATCGGAATCGCGGGATCGGCCGTCGCTGCGATCTCCACCGCTCCCCGGGATCTCGGAACGCCCCCTGCGGACACAAACAGCGTGCCCGGAATCTTCGCGTCGCGCAGCATCGCCGCGGCGGCCTCGGCGGCGTCGCGATTGTCCCCGACGTCGCCCGCCACGGTTACCGCTGCCGGCGCGTGATGGGGCCAGGAGGCCACCGCAATGAGCGGTTGCCGGCTCACCCACCGAATCGCGTCCCGCGCCAGCGCGTCCAGGGGCTTCTGGTCCCGGGCGGCCGTCAGCCTCTCGTTGTATCCGAACCACACCACCCGCCCGTTTCCGTACGATCCGTGCACCCCGATGGCGACATCCTCGGCTGAGGATCCCTCCATCGGCTTCCACTGCGCGTCGCTCCAGTAAATGTCCGGGGCCGGAGCCATCCCCACCGTGAACTCGTGGGGAGGCAGTTCCACCAGCATCCCCGGCGCGACGGCGCCGGAGAAATACTGCTCCCCGCGCCACGCGGCGTACGTCGCGCCCTCCGGGGTAAAGCTCTCGATCTCGCGGACCCCGGTCACCTCCGTCATGAACTCCCAGCCTTTCCACGAACAGTCCGCGTTGCGCGGCCCCAGCGGTCCGGTGGCGATCAAGCCGTTGCCCGCCCGGACGAAGCGCAGCACGGATTCCCGCTGCTGGTCGTTCATGCAAACCGCCCACGGCAGCACCAGCACGTTGAAGGACTTGTCGAGCCCCTCGGCCAGTTGCTTGTCGGTGATCATCTCAAACGACGTCTCGTCGGAGTACACGAGAAGCTGCCAATAGCTGCTCAGATCGTAGTAGTACTCCGGATGGTCCCCGCTGCGGGCCGCGCTGTAGTCGCTTCGGAGGATTGCGACCTTGGTGGAACGCTCCCGCAGTTCATTCCAGTAGAGCCTCTTCATCAGGGGAAGCGCGCCCACAGTCTGATCGATGATCGTCAGGTACGAGCCGCTCGAGGCCACCAGGAGAAGAGAACACCAGATGAGAAGATAAAGCCCGAAGGGCCGTCCTCTGGAAGTGGATGCTGTGCTGGTTGCCGGCATGACGTTCAGTTCGTGGGCTGATAAGGTTTAAAGAAACGCGGCCGCGCCGCGGCCTTCGGCGGCGGTGGAGGTTCCGCCGCAGCCGCCCCTTCAGCGGGCGGTGCGGATGGCTCGCCTGCCGGCGCCGCGCTGGAGGGCGCCGGGCTGGACGAAGAATGACGCGCGGCAGCCTGTTTCTTCAGCTTCCGCGACTCGCGAACCCGGAACAGAATATAGGTGAACAGGGCGAAGAGAACCGTCGCTACGCTGGTGAGCAGGATCGCCAGCGCCAGCAGCGAATAGAGTTCTATCTCCACCTGTCAGATCCTTCCCATTCGCTGTTGCGTGAACCACCCCATCCGGACGTTGAACAACTCGTCGATCGACGCAAAAAAGCGCATCGAGTCGACGAACGGAATGAAGAAAAGCCTGTACAGAATGGCGTAGGGGACCAGCCGCAGGTCCTCCTTCTCCTGCGTCAGACAGAACACCGCCGCCAGCACGTCAAGCAGCGTCAGCTCCACCCACCACAGGAAAACGAGCGAGGAAACGCCGCCGCCCAATGCCATCAACAGGAAAAGAAGAATTCCCGAGAAATCCATCGCCACCATCGCGATGCTCTCAAACAGCATGTTCCAAAGCATCAGACAGGCCAGCGGGTCCCGGAAAGGATTCCACAGGTGGCGGCGGTGCTTCATGACCGCTTGCAGGATTCCCCGCCCCCACCGGTAGCGCTGCTTGAACAGGGCGTTGACGCTCTCGGGCGCCTCTGTCCACGCCACGCACCGGCTCTCGTACTTGATCCGCTTGCCCGACAGCATCAGCCGCAGCGTCAGATCGCAATCCTCCGCGAACGTGTCGCTCAGGTAGCCGCCGATCTGCACGATCGCGTCCTTGCGGAATACCCCGGACGGCCCGGGAATCACCGTGATTTTTTGCAGAAACGCCTGCGCCGCCCGCACCAGGTTGAGTCCTTCGATGTACTCGAGCGACTGGAGCCGCGTCAGCATGTTCAGCCGGTTGGCGATCTTGACATTGCCCGCCACCGCCACCACGTCCGGATCGGTGAAGTGCTTGATCGCCTCCTTGAGCGTCTGCGGCTCCAGCCGTGAATCGGCGTCCGTGCACAGCACAAACTCCCCTCGCGCCTTCGAGATCGCGTTGTTCAGCGCCCGCGATTTGCCGCCGTTGGGCTGCGTCATCACCTGGAGTTTTCCGCCGTAGTAGGGCTCCAGCGCCCGCGCCCGCTCGTAGGTGTCGTCGGTCGATCCGTCGTCGATCACAAGGACCTCGAAGTTCGGGTAGTCCATGCTCATCGCCCCGCGGATCGACGCCTCGATCACCGGCCCCTCGTTGTGCGCCGGCAGGATGAGCGTCACCATCGGGTAGTGGTCGAGTTCTGTGGCCAGCGGCGGATTCTCCCACTGGTAGAGCGTCGCCAGCGACAGCAGGATGCAGTAGCGCAACAGCATTGTGATCAGGAACGTGAACACGATCAGGCCTGACGCTTTCAGAAAGATGTGCGTCACCATTAGCCGCGACACATAGACGTCGAAATAGAACGCCGTGATCAGGCCCAGAGTCAGCAGCGCCAGGCACACGATCGCCGAAGCCTGGAGAATCTTGCGGACGAAGCTTGTTCCCTTCGACGTGGTGACCATGCGCCCTTAGCGGATCTCGATCCTGTTCAGATTCGGACGCGGAAGCGCCGGCGTCAGGTAGGTCCCCAACCCGAAATCAAGGTTTCCCGTGCTGTAGACGGGTGAGCCGAACGCGCTGCTCCGGCCGCGGCCGAACCGGTAGCCCAGGCGGAGATTGAGGTCCGGCCGGATGTCCCACACGATCGACGGGAACACCGAGAGTTCGAGGTTGTTCACCCCGCCCGTGTCGTACCGGTTGATCCGGCCGTAGCCCGCTTCAACGTCGCCCACGAAGCGCAGGCCGTTGGCGAACGGCTTGTCCCAGGTCCAGCTCAGTCCCGACACCCCGTAGAACTCCGGACTGAAATAGAGCGGAGAATACTCGCGGAAGGCGCTCACACGCACGTAATACCCGGCCGTCATCCAGGGCGTGACCTGGTAGTTCGCCCGCACCGTCACGCGCCGCTGGAGATTGCTCCCGAAGTAGCTGTCCCGGCTCGCTGAGTAGCGCGCTGCGCCGGCCGCCATCCAGACGTTCCAGCGCTCGCTCAGGGGCATCTCGAAGCTGGCTTCCAGCGTGTCGCTGGTGATGCCGGCGTGGAGCGTCGAAATCGTGTTCACATCGTAGGCCGCGTCCCGCCGGCGGAACGCCAGCACGAACCGCTTCCGCGCCCCCGGCCGGACCACCAGCTCCGCCGCCAGCATCGGGTTCCAGCGTTGCAACGGCCCGCCGAACTTCAGGCTGCTCGCCTCGGCGTGGAACAGCACTTTCTGGTTCGGCTCCAGGTCCAGCGCGAGCCCGCCGCCCACGCCCTTGAGCGAACCGCGGTTGGCGCAGATCTCCTCCGACAGTCTCCGGACCGCCGGATCCTGGGGCCTGCCGTCCGGACCTGACCCGCACACGCGTCCGCTCACTTCACGGAACTGGTTGAAGTACCCGTAGCGGAACAGTGGTGAGACCCGAAGTCCGCCCCGGAACGGAAACGCCGTCTCGATTGTGCTGATGGAGCGGTGGAACTCATCCGAATCCTGGAAGGACTGCTGCCTGAACTGCACAGCCGGCGACACCTGCGGCGCGATCTCCGCCAGCCGCCGCCGCGAGGTCCGGTTCCCCGGCTCGAGCGCCAGCACCCCCTGGTAGGCGCGGTAGACCGAGAAGCGGTCGTCGCCCCGCTGGTCGGCGATCTGCGTCAGCCCGAACAACGCGTGGGCGTTGCGCGGATCCATGTTGAGCACCGCCCGGTAGTCCGCTTCCGCCGCCCCCGTTTTGCCGTTCCACCGTTGCAGGTCGGCCACCTCCAGCCGGACCGGCGCGTCGTCCGGATACCGGCTCAGGTACTCGTGATAGGCTTGCACCGCCTTGCCCGCCTGGTTGTCCCAAGCGTACAGTCGCGCCATGGCCAGCTCCACGTCGCGGTCCGCGCCGTAGCGCGCCGTAAACGCCCGGTAAGCCTGTAGCGCGTCGGAAAAGCGTCCTGTCGCGGCCAGGACGCGCGCGCCTTCCAGTTCCTGCGTCCGGGCCTTTTCGACGACCGTCTTTCGTGCGGCGCGAGCGGTTTCATGGTCCGGGTCGATCTCGATGAGACGTTCGAGAAACGGCTGCGCCGCGTCATATTGGCCTTCCCACAGATGCGCGTTCACCAGACCCGCGTAGTCCTCGGCTTGGCCTTTGCCGGCGCTGACGATCGCCCCGAGAGTCTTGCGGGCGCCCGCGAAGTCAGGCAGCGACATCTGTATGCGCGCCAGCTCCCGCATCGCCTCGTAATCGTGCGGCTTGCGTTCCAGGTACGCTTCGTATTGGCGGATCGCGCCGGCGTTGTCCTTCGCCCAGCTGTACAGGCGCGCGATGCGCAGCACCGTCTCGTCGTCCTTCGGGTTCTTTTCGAGATACGCCTGGAACGCCTTTGCCGCTCCGGCGTAGTCGCCTGACTCTTGCATCCGGTAGGCGTTGCGCAGCAGGATGTGCGGCACCAGCCGGTTCCGGCTTTCGATGGCTTCCTTCTGATCCGGCGCCCGCCGAATCGTTCGCTCCAGCGCCTCCAGCGCGTCTTCCGGACGGTCCAGGTGTTCGTAGCACTGCGCCAGCGCCATGTCGATCAGAGGGTCCGTCGGCGCCGCCTTCTTCAGCTGCTCGAACTCCGGCAGCGCCTCCTTGTATTGGCCCGTCCACAGAAGCGCTTTCGCCATGCTCAGCCGCGCCTCCTTGTCCTCCGGGCGCAGTTCGATATAGCGCCGGTAAGCCCGGATCGCATTCGGATAGTCGTTTGCCCAGAACAGAACGTTGGCCAGTCCCAGCCGGGCCTCGGCGTGATTGGGATCGAGTTCCAGATAGCGCTCGTAGCTCCGGGCGGCCTCGGGAAGATTCTTGTCCCAGGCCAGGTTCTGAGCCTCGCGCAGCCGCATCTCCGGACTGGCGCCGGGAGCGCTGGCGAGCAGGCCGTACAGGCCCGCGGCCTTGCCGAAACGCTTCGTTTGACTGTAAATCTCGGCCAGACGCAGCTTCGGAATGGTCAGGCCCGGCTTTTCGTTCACCAGCGCCTCAAGCAGCGGTTCGGCCGATTCGAAGCGCTGCTCCTTGATATGCCGTTCGGCGTCGTACAGTCGCGGACCCGCCAGTTCGCGCTCGGACGGGATCGGCCGGGATGCCTCCCCCAACGGCGGCGGAATCGGCGGAGCGGCCAGCCTGGGCGCCGTCGCGCGGCGCCCGGCCGCTGGTCCGACCGGGCTTGGCTTGGCCGGCCCCTCGGACATCGCCGTATCTCGTCTGGTCCTGCGCAGCTTGCTCACAGGCGCCTTCGAATCACACGACTGGATCAACCGCCGCACCGCGGCGTTCTTCGGCTGCCGGGCGAGCATCTGCTCGAACAGCGGCTTCGCCTCCGCACAGTTGCCCCGCCGGTATAGCTCCAGGGCGCGCACCGAAAGTTCATTCATGCTCGCCGCGCCCCGCGCAAACCAAGGGATGATCAGAAGCACGGCCGCGCCGAAAACCGCCTCCCTCGTCATTTCGCCGCCGCGCCCTCCTCCCATGTGTGGATCGCCGGATACCTCTCGCCGCTCGCCATCGCCACGCGCCCCCGCCCGGCGGCCGTCGCGAACGCGCCGGCCTTTCGCGCCGTGCTTCGCACCCCCACACGGGACGTGACGAACTCACGGGCCCGCTGCAAGAACGCGTCCTGGTTGAGAAACCGCAGCTCTTCCACGACCGGCGAGAATCCGCCCTTCCAGTGGTTCCAGAACCTGTGCAGAAACATTTGCGGCGAATCCGCCTCGGCGAGCAGGCAGGCCACGCCGTTCGACCCGGCGAACACGGAATCGTAGGAGCGGATCTGCATCGCCGTAAACGACGCCAGCTCCTCAACAGCCGCTGGAACATCGGGCAACCGGAACGTGAGGATGACGAAAGAAAGTCCGTTTTCCCGCGCATACAGCGTCTCCCGCGCGATGCGCCCACAGAACGCTCCGAGATCCGTCGTGCAGGAGTGAGGCTCCGGTTCTTCCGGCCGCACCATGCGGACCGCCTCCGCCCGCGCCTGGCCGCGCCGCACGATCCCGATCCGTTGCATCAGGTTGAGCAGCGTCAACCGGAGAATCCTCGGGTCGGAGGAGTAGCCGAAACAGAGGTCGACTCCCGCGGCCAGAGCCCCGATCTGCTCCGGGGCCCTCCGGAAGATCTCGCCCAAACCGATCAGCAGCGTATTGTCACCTTTCTCCCGCAGCATCCGCGCTACCTCGACCCCGCTGACGCCGGCCATCTCCATCGCCACCAGAATGGCGTCCGGTCGTCCGATCGACATCAGCGTCATCGCCTCGTTCACCCCGGCCGACTCGAGAACGACGAAGTTCTTTTCAAGGTGCGAGCGGAGCGTGAGCCGCCTGGTGGCGTCCGGCTCGATCAGCAGCACTCTGGGGCCCGATTCCCCGCCCGTCGGACTCCCCGGAGGCCGCACGGGTTGCCCGCTGGCAGCCCCGTCGGCGGAAGACAGTGTCGTCAACAGACGCAGCGTGCTGTTTTCACAACCGTCATCGTAGACCTCCCGGGTCGATTCGCGGACGGCGATCTCACGCGGCTCGCTCCACGGCTGTAGCAGCTTCGGCTTGAGATCCGGAGCCTCCACCAACCCGGCCCCAAGCTGAATCTCGAACCGGACGGGCTCGGGCTGCGAGTCCCATCCCGCGCCCTCCACCGTCAGCTCTCCCGGCGCTCCCCCGGACGGCGCCGTCAGGGCGATCATTCCCCCCACCGCGTCGACGAAGGAGTCGAGAACATCTTCCCACGAACCCTCCACGACAAAGAGAGCGCTCGCCTTCAAATTTGAAAATGCTCTCAGTACCGCGCGACAGCGCTCCGGGTCCAGACGTCCGGCGACGGCCGCCAGCGGATTCACCGGGTCGAACACGAGCCGCGTCACCGGCCGTTCCCCGATCAGCCCGCGAAACTCCTCGACCATCCGCGTGTGGTCCTCCAGAGTCGCCACTTCGTCCTCAATCGTCTCCGGGTACTCGAAGACGAGCGCCTGTCCTTTCCTCAGAAAGGTATCCAGATTGCACCCGAAGGACCGCGCCTGCTCAACAAGGTCCGCCGGCGTTCGATTGGTCACCAGCGCCACGGTCTCGCCCGCCCTGAGCCCTTCCGCAAGAAATCCCAGGCACAGCGTGGTTTTCCCTGATGCAGCCTCCCCCCGTACGAGGTAGGCGTGCTCCCTTTCACGGCTAGCGAGGAGTTCGTCGAGCTTCCGAAACCCTGTTGATCTCGTCGAAATTCACGTATCTGAGACAAGTGTTTATCGGCTTCCCTCGGACAGAACCTTAGGACCACCGGGGTCAAGGAATATTTCGCTAGGGTGAGTATCTGAGCGCCGGGAGAGCGCCCCGGGAAAATTAGAAACTCGCGGGTTCAAGGGGCGGCGAGGGCCGGGAATCGCGCTACTGGAATTCCGCCCTCAAAGAACTCGGTTACCCTGAAAGTCCTGGCCGGCGTCAGGCCCGCCGCCACGCCTCTTTCCACGGCGTTCCTTCCAGGGAATGTCCGCCGCCCTGTTTGTAAAGCCGCAAACTGAGCTTGTCCGGCGAGAGCGTGGTTTCCCGAAGAATCGCGCGGCTGAAGGCCTCGGCGTAGGATTCGATGCTGTCGCGCTCGTCCACGGGCAGAGCCTCCGGCCAGCGCCCCTCGTTGATGACCACCGATCGCGGCGTTTGCTTTGGAACGGGCGGCTCCTCGTACGTGCGAATCCGTCCCCCCTCAAACGACTCCGTCAGCCCCTCGCGCCGTTCCCAATCGAGAGCCCGCTCGCGCAACTGGCCGGCCAGGGGGGACGGCGCCACGTTGTTCCGTTCCTCGGCGTCCGCCGCGAGGTCGAAAAGCTCCTCCCTCCCTCCGGCCGCCCAGAATGCATATTTGTGGGTCCGGGTGCGGACGCTCACCCACCGGCTCGGACCCACGCCGAACTCGGCCACGAACGACTCCCGCGGCTGCGCGCATCCGCCTCCCGGGGCCGAAATGAGACTCATCCCCGCGGGCTTCGGCGCGCCCGACGGATACTTCAGGCCCAGGCCGTCGAGAATCGTCGGGAAAATATCCGTCAGCCCGACAAGATCCCCCCGGACCCGCCCGGCCTCCGTACGGCCCGGCCACCGCAGCAGCAGCGGCACGTGCACGGAAGGCTCGTAGGGCACGGACTTGTGTCCGAGCCCGTGGTCGCCAAGCATCTCCCCGTGGTCGCTCGTGAACAGGACGACCGTGTTTTCGGCGAGCCCCGTGCGGTCGAGTTCGGCGAGGATGCGGCCCGCCGCCGCGTCGATGTGCGAGATCTGCCCGTAGTACAAAGCCTTGATCCGCCTCAGCCGTCCCTCGTCCTCCTGGGCGCCGTCCATGCGGGCGCGTTCCTTCCATGCGGGGGAAGGAAGAGAGGCCAGCGGGCGCTCACGGTAATACGCGAGGGGCAGCGCCTGCGGATCATACGCCTTGTCGTAGGGTTCGCACGGCGCAAACGGCGGGTGAGGCGCGATCCACGACGCCCACAGGAAGAACGGCTGCGAACCGCGGTGGCGCAGATGCTCGTTGAGGAACGCGATCGAACGGTCGGCGATCCAATTGTTCTCCGAGTGTTCGAGCGGAATCCCGGAAGTCTGAGGTTGCAGGTACAGCAGGTCGCGCAGACCTTGCGGATGGCGCGTGCGGACCCCGTTCCGCCTCAGGTACATCAGGTAGTCGTCGTCGATCCGGTGCCGTGGCGTCTCTTCCATCCGCTCGTGCCGGTGAAGTCCGTAGTGGCGGCCGTCGAAATGCATCTTGCCGACGGCGTGCGTGCGGTAGCCGGCCTCATCCAGCGCGTCCATGATCGTCGGCAGGCGGGCCGGTCCGCCCGCCAGCCGGCTGTTGCCGGCGATGCGCGTCAGCCGGCAGCGATGGCCGCTGATCAGCGACATCCGCGCCGCGATGCAGATCGGCGAAGGAGTGAACGCGTTTGTGAAACATACGCCGGACGCCGCCAGCCGGTCCAGGTTCGGCGTGCGGATGTGCCGGTTGCCCATCGCCCCCAGCGTGTCGAAGCGCTGCTCGTCGGTGAACAGAAGAACGATGTTCGGCCGCCTTGCTGACCCTCTTGACTGCACGGCCGGAGCCTGCCCGAACAACGGCGCCGCCGCGGACGCGAGGAAGGATCGCCTGTTCATGCGTGATCAATGGTATCGCATGCGGGTCGCGCCGCCGCCGGTCAGCCTGCCTGTCAGGGAATCGCGGGATTCCGGCGGGGCAACTGCGCGTCCACTCCCCGAAGCCATTCCTCCAGCCGCCCGCGCAACGCGGCCGCCCTCTCCGGCATCTTCGCGGCAAGGTCGGTTTTCTCGCCCTCGTCGCGAGTCAGGTCATACAACTCGTCCCGATTGTCCTCGTAGTAGTGGAGCAACTTGTAGTCGCGGGTGCGGATCGCGCTGACCGGCGTCGTCGTCGCGTAGTAGTGCGGGTAGTGAAAATACAGCGCGTCGCGGTCGAGCGTTTTCGCCGAACCGTCCAGCAGAGCTGTGAGCGGCTTACCGTCGCCCCCCGGCGTCTGCGAGAGCGTCGAAAACAGGTCCGTCGAAACCACCGGCTCGCCGCAAACAGATCCCGGCTTCGTCTTCCCTGGCCAGCGGATCAGCAGAGGCACGCGAATACCACCCTCGTATAGGGAGCCCTTTCCACTCCGCAGCGGGTGATTGTTGGTCACAGGCTTACCCTCAAAGGGGTTAATATACCCCCCGTTGTCTGAAGTGAAGACGACGATCGTACGGTCGGCGAGCCGCTTCTCTTCGAGGTGCCGGAGGATCCGGCCCACGCTCTCGTCGAGCGAGTGGACCATGGCGGCGTACACGGGGTTCTGATGATTCATCCCCGGGCCGATCTTCTTCTGGTAGTGCTCGATCAGATCTTTCTTCGCCTGGATAGGGGTGTGTGGCGCGTGATGCGCCAGGTATAAGAAGAAAGGACGGGACGCTGAACGGTCAATGAACCGGATCGCCTCCTCCGTGAAACGGTCCGTGAGATACTCTCCTTCTTTGCCGCCGTCGAGCCCCGGCACATACCGGAACTCGCCCCCAAACCGCCCAGTCCCGCGATACGGGTAGAAGAACGAATTCGGCGCGCCCCACAACGTTCCGCCCACATTGCTGTCGAATCCCTGCGTTTCCGGATAGTACGCCGCCGAGCCGAGATGCCACTTGCCGACCAGTCCCGTGGCATAGCCGCGTTCCCGCAAAACTTCCGCCAGTGTGGTCTCGGAATGGGGCAGGTCCGCCACCGTAGCCGGGGGAATCAGCTTCCTGTCCCGGACCGCCCGCAGCGCCCCCTCGTACCAGATCGTCATGTGAAGGCGCGCCGGATGCTTGCCGGTCATGATGGAGGCGCGGGTCGGCGAACAGATCGGCGCCGCCGAGTAGGCGTGGGTGAAGCGCATGCCGGATGCCGCCAGCCGGTCGATGTGTGGGGTCTCGTGGAGGTCGCCGCCGTTGCAGCCAACGTCGGCCCAGCCGAGGTCGTCGGCGAGCACGAAGACGACATTCAGGCGCGGCTCCGGTTGGGCCAGCGCGGCGGCCGAACCCGCCGCGGCGAGAAGAAACTGCCGGCGGTTGTGCATGGGCGCCTTTCAGTATCGCGCAACCGGGCGCGCCGCCGGCGTCCTGCTACGGAGCGGTCTCCCCGCGGACCTCGCGTCTCCAGCGCTCGATCCGGCTCGTCAATTCATCGGCCACGGCCGGATTCGTCCTCCGAAGGTTCACCGATTCTCCGGGGTCTTTCGACAAGTCGGACAAATGCACCGCGTCCTCGCCCGTGAGCGTCTTGTTTTCTTCCGCCGACCGCCCGTAAGGATTCCCGTTGAGGACCAGTTTCCACTTGCCCTTGCGAGCTGCCAGTTGTGCTCCGTTTTCCCAGAAAATGCACTCGTGGGGCGACGGCGCGCCGCGGGCCGCCACGGCGAGAATGTCCTTTCCGTCGATCCGATGTCCTTCCGGAATCGCCACCCCCGCCGCGGCGCACACGGTCGGCAGGATGTCCATGGTCATGACGACCTCATCCACGGTTCGTCCTGCGGGAATCGCCTTCGGCCAGCTCATGATCCCTGGTACGTGGGTTCCTCCGTCGAACAGGCTGAACTTGAAGCCTCGATATGGGCCGTTGTCGCCGGCGGTAGCGGGCCGCTGTCCGAGCCCCGCACGCGCCTCCGTGGTCGCGCCATTGTCGCTGACAAATACGATCAGCGTGTTCTCCAGCAGTCCGTGCTGCGCGAGCGTGGACCTGATCATCCCCACGCCGTCGTCCACTGCGGCCAGCATGGCGGCATAGATCCGGCGTTCCTCGGCCAGATTCGGGAACCGCGCCAGGTAGCGCGCCGGCGCGTGCATCGGATAGTGCGGGGCGTTGAAGGTGACCGTGAGAAAGAACGGCCGCGTCCAATGGGCGCGGATGAACCCCGCCGCCTCGGCGGCGATGCGGTCCGTCAGATACTCTCCGTCCTCGAAGATCTCCTCACGGTTGCGGTACAGGGAATGATAGTTCACTGTTCTTCCGCTTCCGGTCTCGCCCCAGTAGAATCGGTGCGAGTAGAAGTCGACGCACCCCGGGTGGAAACCATAGAAGTAGTCGAACCCGTGGGCGTTCGGCGCCGTCTCTGGTGTGTCTCCGAGATGCCACTTTCCGATGAGCCCGGTGGCGTAGCCCGCCTTCTTGAGCAGCGTGGCGGCCGTCTTCTGACGCACCGGGTCGAGCGTTCGCCCGTTGGTGGGGACGCCGGCGCGGACCGGGTAGCGGCCGGTCATCAGGGCGGCCCGCGAAGGTGCACACACGGGAGCGTTCGAGTACCAGTTCGTGAACCTCGCTCCGGAGGCCGCCAGCGCGTCAATATGAGGCGTCTTGAGATCGGAGGCGCCGAAACAGCCCAGGTCGCGCGATCCCTGGTCGTCGGTCATAATCACCACAAAGTTCGGGGCCGGCGGCGCGGCAGCTCCCGCCCCGGCGGCGGCGGCAAACAGGAAGTCCCTTCGGAGCATTCTGATCATACTATCGCGGCGTCCGGCCACGCGGAAGGACTCCGTCCGATTCGCCCCCCATTCGGACTTCCGCGAACTTCAAGCGCGGCGGAACGGCAAATCTAGTACTATGGATACTGTCCGGGGATCCGCATCGGTGGAGGTGCGGCCTCGATCCCCTTTTCCATTAACGCTGGAGGAATTGGAGTCGATTCCAATTGAAGATGATGATGACCAGACCGACCGCTCTCTTGGCTGTGTTCGCGCTGGCGTTGGCCAGCTGCGCCGGTGATTCGGAGGGATCCAAGAGGCGCTTGCTTGAGACCGGCAACAAGTACTTCGACGCGGGCAAATACAAGGAAGCTTCGCTGGTCTACCGGAAATTGATTAATAAGGATCCGCGGTACGGAGAAGCATACTACCGGTGGGGCTTGACCGAACTCAAGCAGGGCCGCTATCAGGACGCCCTGCGCGCCTTGCGCCGCGCGTCGGAACTACAGCCGGAAAACGACGACGCGCACGCCAAACTCGGCGATCTGTATCTGGCGATCTATCTTTCCGACCCGAAGAAGTTCAAACAGGTTCTGGCGGACTTCGAAGACCTCTCCAAGCGTCTGCTGAAACGCAATCCCAACAACTTCGAGGGCTTGCGAATGAAAGGCTACCTGGCCATCGCCAACCAGGACTTCAAGGCCGCCATCGAAACCTTCCGCGCAGCGGACCAAGTCAAGCCAGCCCAGGGACAGGTGATTCTGGCTCTGGCGCAATCTCTCGCCCAGGACAAGCAGGAGGCAGAGGCCGAGCGGGTGCTGCGCGATGGCATCGCGAAGACGAAGACCTTCGGCCAGCTCTACGACTTCCTGTACCTGCTCAAAGCCCGCCAGAAGAACGAGGCTGAATGCGAGCAGATCCTGCGGAGCAAACTGGCGAGCAATCCGGCTTCGGTCGCCTACTGGCTCGATCTGGCCTCCCATTTCGTCCGTTTCCGCAAGCCCGACCAGATGGAGGCGACGCTGCGTGAGTTTCTCTCCAAAGGCGAATTGAAGGACCGTCACAAGCTGGCCGGCGACTTTTATGTGCGGATCGGCAACCTGCCCGCCGCCTATAAGCTTTACGAAGAGGGAATCAAGGCGGAGCCGTCGTCCAAGGTCACTCTTCAGAAGAAGATGGTGGAGATCCTCGCCATGCAGGGCCAGCTCGATGAGTCGATCAAGCTCGCCGATTCCGTGCTGGCCGCGCACCCGGAGGACAACGAGGCCAAAGCCATCCGCGCCGCCCTGCGCTTGCGTTCCGGCAACCGGAAGGAGATCGAGGCGTCGATCAAGGAGTTTCAGGACGTCATCAAGGCGATGCCGGACAACGCCGTAGTCCGGTTCAACCTCGGCGAGGCTCTGCTGGCCAAGGGCGAGGTGGATCAGGCGCGCAGTCAGTTTCTCGAATCGATCAAGATCCGGCCCTCCTACATCTACCCCAAGGTCGCTCTCGCGCGGATGTATCTGGCGCAGCGCGACTGGGCCAAGGCCCAGCAGTACGCCGACGAGGCGTTGCAGGTCAACCAACGCTATCTGCCGGCTCGTCTGGCACGGGTTTCGGCCTTGATCGGCGTCCGCGAACCCAACTCCCTCCGCACCGCCCGCGCCGAACTCGAACGGGTGCTCGAGACCAATCCCGATAACCGTGACAGCCGCTACCTGCTCGCCATGGTGGACATGATCGAGGGCAAAACCGCCGCGGCGGAAAAGGGCTTCTCCCTGCTGCACACCGCCAACCCTCCGGACATCCGCGGCCTGTTCGGCCTCACTGAGGTCTACATGGCCACCAAGCGCGCCAATGAGGCCCGGATTCTCCTGGAAAATGAGCTCAAGAAGGGAGCAGGCAACCAGCGCGGTCTCCGCCTGGCTCTCGCCAACGTCGCGGTCCGCAGCCGGAACTACCCGGCCGCGATCAGCCAGTACAAGACTCTGCTCGAAGAGAACCCGAAAGCGCCGGATCTGTGGATGCGGATGGGTGAAACCCACCGCCTCGCCGGCAGCTACGACGAGGCCATCGCCGCCTTCGACAAGGCGCGGGAGTTCGCGCCCAACAATCCGGCCGTCTACCTGCGCAAGGCGCTGACCATGGAGATGGCCGGCCGCCGCACTGAAACCCGCCCCATCTACGAACAGATCCTCAAGCTCGCCCCGGACAACCCGTTCGCGCTGAACAACCTCGCCTACATCATGGCGGAGAACGACAAAGACCTTGACCAAGCGCTCACCTTCGCGCAGAAAGCCAAGCAGCAGTTGCCTGACAACCTCGACGTCGCCGATACCCTGGGCTGGATCTATTTGAAGAAGAACCTCAACGACGACGCGATCAAGGTCTTCCGCGACCTGCTTCAAAAGAAGCCGGAGCATGTCACCTGGCGCTATCACCTCGCTATGGCCCTCTTCATGAAGGGTGATCGCCTTCAGGCCCGCAAGGAACTCGAATCGGCGATGAAAAACAAGCCGCGGCCGGACGAGACCGCCAAGATCAACGCCCTGCTCCAGCGAATCGGGTAAACCGGAAGGACGCCGGACGGCGCAGCCTCCGGTCCGAATGAATCATCCAAGTCTGCCCTACATCGCCCCGATGGGCGTCTTCCTCCTCTTTCTCGCCCTCGGCGATGTCCTCGGTCTGGGCCCGTGGGAGCATCCCTTCCGCGCTGCTGTCCTCTTCTTCGTCGTCTGGGCATTCTCCCGCCGGCTGCTCGACCTCAACGTCCGCTCCTGGACCCTCTCGCTTGGCGTGGGCATCGCCGTCTTCCTCGTGTGGATCGCACCCGACAGCCTTGTTCCCGGCTGGCGGTCGCATTGGATCTTTCAGACGTTCGGCTCCACCGCCAGTTCTCTCGGTGACGGGCACAACCAGTTGCCCGTGGTGCTCGTCTTTCGCACCGTCCGGGCCGTCATCCTGGTCCCCGTCATCGAAGAGTTGTTCTGGCGCGGCTGGCTCCTGCGCTGGCTCGTCAAACCGGACTTTGAAACGGTGCCGCTGGGCTCCTGCACCAGGTCCGCCTTCTGGATCACGGCGGTTCTCTTCGCCAGCGAGCACGGCCCCTTTTGGGAAGTCGGCTTGCTCGCCGGCATCGCCTTCAACTGGCTGATCATGCGGGTGCGGAGCCTCACCGATTGCATCATCGCGCACGCGGTGGCCAACGGAGCGCTCTCGGCCTATGTGATCGTCTCCGGCAAGTGGGAATACTGGCTCTGAGCCATGCTCCCTTCCGGCCGGCCTCCGCTTCCTCACCACTTCGGCCTCGATTGCAAACCCCGGGGTGAACGTATAGAGTAAAAATGAAATCATATGCCTAGCAAGTCCGACATGACCCGACGGGAAGCTTCCAAGCTGGCCGGAGGAACGGCCGTCGCTCTAGCGGCGGTTCCATTCATCCGCAAAGTGAACGCCGCCGGCAACCAGGTGAACTACGCCGTGATCGGAACAGGCGGCCGGGGCCAGTATCACATTCAGCACTTCAACGGCCTCGATGGCGGCCGCTGCGTCGCCGTCTGCGATATCGACGATACGAACCTCGCCAAGGCAAAGGCGCTCTCCAAGGATAAGCCCGCCGGGTTCAAGGATTACCGCGAGGTCCTCTCCCGAAAGGATGTCGAGGCGGTCGTCATCGCCACCCCCCTTTACGCGCACTTTCCCGTCACCAAAGATGCGCTGCTCGCGGGCAAACACGTCTTCTGCGAGAAGAGCCTCGTCTTCAAGCCCGAGGAGGTGCACGAACTGCGCCGGTTGTCGACAGAGCGGCCCAGGCAGGTCCTCCAGGTCGGCTTGCAACGCCGCTATAGCGCGTTCTATCAGACGGCCAAGCAGATGATCGAGAAGGGCACGATCGGCAAAGTCACCCACGTCTACGCCCAGTGGCACCGCTCGGGCCTTGGCAAAACCTGGACCCCGCCGAGCTGGCGCTGCTACCGCAAGTTCTCCGGCGGTTTGACCGCCGAACTGGCTTCGCACCAGATCGACGTGGCGGACTGGATGATCGGCTCGCACCCGGAATTCGTCCAGGGCGTGGGTGGAATCGACGAATTCAAGGACGGCCGCGACATCTACGACAACATCCAGCTCACGTTCAAGTACCCGGGCGGCCAGAAGCTCAACTACAGTTCGATCTCAACCAACAAGCACCTCGCCCTGTTTGGGTCCACCCGCACCGAGTTCGGCGAGATGATCATGGGAACCGAGGGCACCATCCACATCACCGTCGGCACCGACAACGAACCGGCCACCGCGATCTGGTTCTACGAGCCGAGCCCGAAGAAGGCGGCCGAGGCCAAGGGAAAGGAAAAGGCCGCCGTGGCCAACGCCTCGCTCCTCAGCACCGGAAAGGGCAGCAAGGGCCTGCCCATCCTGTTTGATCGCGACCTCGTGCAGAGTTCCGATTCCTTCCTCCAGAAGGAGCTCAAGTACGCCCGGCTCTGGCTCTACAGGAAGGGCGTCATGGTGCCGGAGGAAGACCGCAATCCGGTCGACGTGCAGCTGGAGTCGTTCCTCGAATGTGTCCGCAATCCCGCCATCAAGCCGAAGGCCGATCTCGAAGTCGGCCTTGCCGACTCGGCGAACGTCATTCTGGCGAACCTGGCGATGGACGAAGGCCGCCGCGTCTTCTTCAAGGAGATGGAGAAGATGGGCAACACTCCGGCTGCCCCCGCCAGGAAGGCCTAGCCTCCGGTGCGCGGCTTCGTCACGCTCTTCGCCGCCGGCGGCCTGTTCGCCGCTCCCGACGCCGCCACCGAATTCGCCCGCTCCATCCGGCCCGTTCTCGAGCAGAACTGCGGCGCCTGCCACAACCCGGACAACCCCAGGAATCGCGTCGACTTTCTCAAGGCGCGCGACGTCTCCGGCATTGAGTCCAACCGTGGCCTGTGGCGCGATGTGGCCGTGCAGCTCCGCAACCGCACGATGCCGCCGGTTGCGTCGAAGCTCTCCGAGCAGGATCGCCTCCGCATCGCCGGATGGCTCGAAACCCGCCTCCGATCCACCGCCTGTTCCGCCGGAGACTTCGCCGGCGCCGTCCCTCCCCGCCGCCTGAACCGTCGCGAGTACTTCGCCACCATTCGCGACCTGCTCGGGCCGGACATGAGCGGTTCGGACCTGTTCCCGGCCGACGAGTCCGGCGGCGCGGGCTTCGACACCAACGCCGACACCCTCTACATCCCGCCGATGCTGCTCGAACGCTACCTCGAGGCGGCCCAGAAGATCCTCGACCGCGTCATCGTCACCCCGCCGCTCAACCGCAAGGTGGTGTCCGCCGAAATGGATCCTCCCCTTCCCAGCGACAAGCCCGGCCGGCCGATGGAGCCGCGGGAGGAGCTGTCGGCGCAGGTGACCGTCTTCCTGGAAGGCGAGTACGGCATCCGCGTCTCTGTCGAGCGTCCCCGGGAAATCCCGTTCGACCTTTCCGTGAAGGTGGATGAAGCGGCCGTCGGCTCGATGTCGTTTCCGCGCGATTCAAACGGAGGGCCGACCGCCCGCAGCGTAACCCTGACGCTCACCCGCGGCGTGCACAAAGTCACCGTCGCCGCCGGCGCTCTTCCCTTCGTCCTCTATAGCGTCACCGTCGAGCAGCGCTCGCCGGAGCCGTCGGCCGAAAAACGCGCCCTGCATTACCGCCTGTTCGGAACAGAGCCCGGACAGGCGCCCGTCGAACCGCGGGCGGCGGCTCGCCGGCTGCTGGCGCGATTCCTGCCTCGGGCCTACCGCCGGCCGGTTGAATCCGCCGAAGTGGATCGTTTTCTCACCCTGTACGATCGCGCGGCCCGCCGCGGCGACCCCCACGAGGAAGCCGTCAAACTCGCCCTCAAGGCCGTTCTCGTTTCCCCCCGATTCCTGTTCCGGGTCGAACGGAAAGCGCCGGATTCGGGGATCCACCCGCTCGGACACGAGGACATGGCGTCGCGGCTCTCCTATTTCCTCTGGTCGACAATGCCGGACGGCGAACTGCTCCAGCTGGCCGCCGCGCAGCGCCTTCAGGATCCCGCGGTGCTCGCGGCGCAGGTGGAACGGATGCTCGACGACCCGCGGTCACGCTCCTTCGCCGACGCTTTCGTGGGGCAATGGCTCGGCACCCGGGATGTCGGCGGCCGCGTCGTGCCGCTGCTCACCGAGCTGCAATACTACTACACGCCCGAAGTGGCCGCGGATCTGCGCCAGGAACCCGTCCTCCTCTTCGAGCACCTGATCGCCGAGAACCGCAGCGTGATCGATCTCCTCACCGCGAACTATTCCTTTCTCAACGAGCGGCTGGCGAAATTCTACCAGGTCGACGGCAAGGTCGGCGGGGCCACCGGCGACGCCTTCGAGCGCGTCGAATGGCCCGACGCGAACCGTGCCGGCGTGCTCGGCATGGCCTCCGTCCTTGCGATGACGTCGCACTACCGCCAAAGCAGCCCCGTGCTCCGCGGCGCCTGGGTCCTTGACACCCTCTTCGGCACGCCCGTTCCGCCGCCCCCGCCCGACGTTCCGCCCCTCGAAAAGGCCGCCAGGTCCGAGAAGGGACTTTCGATGAAAGAGATTCTCTCCCGCCACCGCACAGACCCGTCCTGCGCCGCCTGCCATAATCTCATGGACCCCATCGGTTTCGGCCTCGAGAATTTCGACTGGATGGGCCGCTGGCGCGACAAAGACTCCGAAGGCCGCCCCATCGACGCTTCCGGCGCGCTTCCCTCCGGCGAGCAGTTCCGCGGCCCCGTCGAGCTCCGGCAGGTCCTTCTCACCCGCAAGGAGGACTTCCTCCGCCACTTCACCGGCAAGCTGCTCGGTTACGCCCTCGGCCGTCCCTTGCAGGACGGCGACCATTGCGCCGTCCAGCGGATCGTCGACGCGCTGGAACAGGACGGCTACCGCGCCCGGACCCTGATCCGCGAAATCGTGCTCAGCGTCCCGTTCCGGAATACCCAGGGCGGCGCCGCGGCGGCCGTCTCCTCCACGCCTCAACCCAAACGCACCAGCCGGAAGCTGCTCGGCGACAAGTAGCCCATCCCGGCTTCCCCCCTCCCGTCCCGGCGCCCATCCCGGAGCGAATAGTGATAGGCTGATCGAAGCAGGAGATCCTTGTGAACAGGAACGTTTCCCGTAGAACCCTACTCCGCGGCGCCGGTGCGGCCCTCTCTCTTCCCTGGCTCGAGTCCATTGCCGCCGGCGCTCCCGTCAAGGCGGAGGACCGGCTCGCCGAGCCGCCCTTGCGCATGGCGTTCCTGTTTATGCCCAATGGCGTGCGCCCCGACCACTGGACCCCTCCCGGCGACGGCGAGGACTTCGAGATCACCCCGCACTTGAGACCCCTCGAATCCCATCGCAGCGAATTCCTGCTCCTTGAAAACCTCTGGAACAAGAATTCGGTCGGCCGGAATGGCCACTGGCCGAAGGTTCCGGCCTGGCTTTCCGGCGGCTTCGTCGAGCGGACGACCGGCAGCGACCTCGATTCCGGCGGAACCACCGTGGACCAGTTCGCCGCCCAGCGCATCGGCGGACAGACCCCGCTTCCCTCGCTCGAGCTGGGCATCGACGCCCCGCGCACGGGGATTGATACCGCCGGCGGCGGTTTCCCTCGCGCCCTGGGGTCGTTTCTGTCGTGGGCCAGTCCGACCTCGCCCGTGCCCAAGGAGATCATCCCGCAGCTGGCCTTCGACCGCCTGTTCCGCAACAACCGGATGCGCGTCATCTCCGGCGCCGACCCGAAGAACCGCGCTCTCGTTGAATCGCTTCAGCGCGATGAAACCAGCGTGCTCGACATCGTCGCCGATCAGGCCCGGTCGCTCCGCCGGCGCAGCAGCGCGGGCGACCAGGCCCGCCTCGACGAGTACTTCGAATCGGTTCGCAACGTCGAGCGGCGGCTGGAACTGGCCCTGAAGCCGCAGAAACGCTGGATCAACGAGGGCCGCTTTCCCGTGGAGCGTCCGGCCCCGGGCATCCCCGCCGTCCATCAGGAACATGTGCGGCTGATGCTCGATATCCTCATCCTCGCCTTCTGGACCGACAACACCCGCATCGCGACCTTCATGTTCGGCGATGCGCAGTCCGCCCAGGATTACTCCTGGCTTCCTGGAGTGCGCGGAACCTTCCACGGCCTCTCACACCACCGGAATATCGAGGCCCAGCGGTCGATGTACGAAAAGATCATCAACTGGCACACAGCGCAGGTCGCCTACTTCCTGGACCGCATGCGCAGCCTCAAGGAAGGCGACGCGACGCTGCTCGACAACTCCATGATCGTGTTCGGCGCGACGCTCAAGGACGGCAACCGCCACGACCCCGAGGACCTGCCCGTGCTGCTGGCCGGCCGGGCCAAGGGCAAGCTGCGCCCCGGGCGCCGCGTCCGGTACCCCGAGAAGACGCCCCTTTGCAACCTGTACCTCTCCATGCTGCACCGGATGGGCATCGAAGAGGCATCATTCGGCGACAGCACCGGCACGCTCGATCGCCTGGGATAGCTCGGCGCTCCTGTTGCGCCGCAGCCTTCTCCGGTTGGCGCCTTTCAGCAAAGCCCCCGCCCGCGTCATCGCGCACAGCCTCTTCCGGGAGAATGCTCCGCGCGGCGGGAGCATTCGCGGCGGGATATACTCAGGGCAAGCGCCTTATGCCGAAATCGGGTTTGGTTGTGTGCCTCGCGGGTGCCGTCTGCCCGGCCGCGCTCCTCGAGCCCGGTGGCATCGTTCTCGCTGGCGCCGGCGCCTCGCAGCAACTCGTCGTGACGGGCCAAGGATGCCGCGTCAGTTCCTTGCAGCCCGGCGTCGCCTCCGTCGATCCGCGCTCGCTCATCGTGACCGGCCGCCGCTCCGGTGTCGCCTGGATCCAGGCGTCCTGCGGCGCGGAAAGCCATCGCGTGCGCGTCGAGGTTCGCAGCCAGCCCGCCGCCCAGTTGGAGGCGCGCTTTTCGACCGAGATTGTCTCCATCCTCACGATCAAGGGTTGCAACGGGTCCGGCTGCCATGGCTCGCCCGCCGGTCAGAACGGATTCAAGCTCTCTCTGTTCGGCTATGACGTTGAAGCCGATCATGAAATGATCGTTCGCGGAAACGGCGGCCGCAGGGTGAATCTCGCCGACCCCGGGCAGAGTCTGCTGCTGCGAAAGCCCCTGTTCGAAGTTCGCCACGGCGGCGGCAGGTTGTTGACGCGCGACTCCGAGGAATTCCGCACGCTCGTCCGGTGGCTGAGCCAGGGAGCGAAACTCGAGTCCGGCGGTCCGCGACTCCGGAGTCTTGAGATCTACCCGCGGGAAGCTCTTCTGACCGGGGCCGGCGCCGCGCGGCAGGTGGCCGTGATCGGTCGTCTTTCCGACGGGTCCACGCGCGATATGACCCGCGAGGTCCGCTACTCGACCGCCGACGCCGATATCGCCCGTGTCGAGCCCGGCGGCCTGTTGCGCGCCGGCTCGTGGGGCCTGACGACTTTGCTGGCCCGCGGGATGGGCCAGGTGGCCGCGATGCGCGTCGGCGTCCGCCTCGAGGAGCCCGTGGCCGCCGCCACCGCGGACGTAAACTTCATTGACGAGCTCACCTCCCGCCTCCAGCGGGCCATGAACGTCAGGCCCGCCCCGCTTTCCTCTGATTCCGTCTTCCTCCGCCGCGTCTTTCTCGACTGTATCGGACGTCCTCCCACTCCCGATGAAACACGCGCGTTCGCCGCCAACCCGGATCGCGCCGCCCTCGTCGGCAGGCTGCTCGAAAGCCCGGATTACGCCTCCTTCTGGACCGTCAAGTTCGAAGACTGGTTCCGCAACCACCAGCTAAACTCCCAGGGCCGCGGCATGGGCGTGTTCAAGGACTGGATCCGGGAATGGCTCGCCGCCGACCTCCCCTATGACCGCATGGTGCGCGAAATCCTCACCAGCCAGGGCGATGCGTTCCTCAACCCCGCCACCGCGTTCTGGGCGCCCGCCACGGATTTCATGCTCAAGAAGTTCGAAGTGAATCGGGCCACTCCCACCGTCACCCGGCTCTTCCTCGGTGTGCGCCTGGAATGCGCCGAATGCCACAACCATCCACTCGAAAACTTCACTCGGGATGATTTCTACGGTCTGTCCGCCTTCTTCGCGCGCCTGCGCGTCAAGCACGGCTACGGCGAATACCGCCGCACCTGGTATCTCGAGGACGAAGGCGAGTTGGAGCACCCCGTCACCAGAAAGCCCGTCGCCCCGAAACTGCTCGGCGCCGGATCTCCGGCCATCGGAGAGTCCGAAGACCGCCGCGCCGTCCTGGCCGCCTGGATCACCTCTCCGGACAATCCGTACTTCGCGCGCGCCACGGTCAACCGGATCTGGAACGAATACTTCCAGACGGGAATTGTCGAGCCGTTTGACGACCTCCGCCAGTCCAATCCGCCCACCAATCCCGAACTGCTTGACCGGCTGGCGCGCTATTTCTCCGACAGCGGCTTCCGGCTGAAGTCTCTCCACAGGCTCATCCTGACGTCGCGCACCTACCAACTCTCCTCTCTTCCGGCGGAGGGCAGCGTCAATCCTCCGGAACTCGAACGGCTCCTGTTCGCCCGCTATCAGCCCCGGAAGCTGCCGGCCGAAGTTCTCCTCGATTCCCTTTCGCAGGTTTCCGGCGTGCCTCATGCCTACGCCAACCACCCGAAAGGCACGCGCGCCGTCGACGTCTACATGCCGGACTCGCCCGACCCGTTCCTGGTGACGTTCGCCTTTCCCCGCCGCGACATCCTGTGTCAGCGGTCCGGCGCGCCCACGCTCGCCCAGATCTTGCACCTGATGAACGGGAAAACGATCCAGGCCAAGGTCGAGAACAAGGACAATGTGCTCGGCGCCTGGGAGGGTCTGGCCAACGAAGAGGTCTCCCGCGCGCTCTACGAACGGGCCTTCGCGCGCCAGCCTGCCGCCGCCGAAGCCGCCGCCGTCGCCGCCTACCTGGACGCTGAGAAGTCCGCCGGCCGGACCCGCCGAAAGGCGCTGGAAGGATTGCTCTGGGCCGCGCTCGCTTCGAAAGAGTTTCAGATCAATCATTAGCAGAGGGAACAAGGAAGCATGACGCCATCCACCCGCCGCGATTTCCTCCGCATCGGCAGTCTCGCCTTTGGCGGACTCAACCTGCGGACACTGCTGGCCGCCGAACAGGGCCGCGCCAGCGAGCGCGCCTGTATCGTCATTTTTCAGAACGGCGGCGCCAGCCAGCTGGATTTCTTCGATCCCAAACCGGACGCGCCCTCCGACATTCGCGGCAGCTTCGGCACCGCCCCCACTCCCGTCCCCGGCGTCCATTTCTCCGGCCTTCTTCCGCGGACCGCCAGAGCGTTCAACCGGTTTGCCGTCATCCGTTCCATGCACTCCGACGAAGCCATCCACGAACGGGCCCGGCAATACATCTTCAGCGGGACCAGGCCCCGCAACGATCTTCTCCATCCGAGCTATGGCGCCGTCGTCTCCAAGGAGCGCGGCAGCCGGAACGGCCTGCCACCCTTCGTCGTCATCCCGGAAAAGGATCTCTCCGCCGAGGCCGGTTTCCTCGGCTCCGCCCACGACCCGTTCGCTACCGGCGACCCTAACGCGAAAAATTTCGCGGTCAAGGACCTCACGCTGCCCGCCGGCGTCACTGCTGAGGAATCCGCCGCCCGCCGTGCTCTGCTCGCCCGCATGGACGCCGAGTTCCACAAGGTCACAAGGTCGCCCCTGCTGGCGGACATGGACGGGTTCTCGCAGAAGGCCCTTGACCTCATCTCGTCGCCTCTGGCCCGCAAGGCGTTCGACATCCAAGCCGAACCCGACAAACTTCGCGACGCCTACGGCCGCACCGGAATCGGCCAGGGTTGTCTCCTGGCCCGGCGTCTCATCGAGTCCGGCACACGCCTGGCGACCGTCTTTCACGGCGGCTACGACACCCATCGCGAGCACGAACGCGGCGTCAAACGTTTCACGCCGGATTTTGACCAGGCCTTCCCCACCCTGCTGGAAGACCTCGACCAGCGCGGCCTGCTCGCCACCACCCTCGTCCTTGTCATCGGCGACTTCGGACGCACCCCAAAGATCAACTTCTCCGGCGGCCGCGATCATTGGCCCCGCGGATTCTCCGTCGCCCTGGCCGGCGCCGGGATCCGCGGGGGCCTCATCGTCGGGCGCTCCGACGCGCATGCCGGCGAACCTGTCGAGCGCCCCGTCACGATCGAAGACCTGGGCGCCACCGTCTACAAAGCCCTCGGCATCGATCCGAACAAGGAGTACCACGCCAACGGCCGGCCCGTCCGCATCAACAAAGACGGCGTCGCAGTCCGGGAACTGTTCTCCTGATGCGGCTTCTCGTCCCCCTGCTCACGGCCGGTTCCCTCGCCGCCGCGCCCGAACTCATCCGTCTGCATCCGCTCGGGGCGCGGGCCGGCTCCACGGTCGAAATTGAAATCCTGGGAAAACAGCTCGACAACGCCGCCTCGGTCGAGTTCGATTGTGCTGACCTTGTCTGGACACACACGACCTCGCGCGAGACGGGCCGGATCACAGGCCTCGTCGCGATCGCCCAAAGGGCCCCGCTCGGCGGCCATATGCTCCGCGTTCTGACGCCCGCCGGCCCCAGCACCTCGCTGTTGTTCAACGTGGGACAGTTTCCCGCGACCGTCGAAGGCGATCACCGCGCCATCCCCTCCCTTCCGGCCGAAGTCTACGGCCGCCTCGACGGAGCGGCGGACATCGATCGCTACTGGTTCACCGCGAAAGCCGGAGAGCGCTGGCTGTTCGACCTGCGGGCCATGGAGCACGGCTCGGCGGTCGAGGCGCGGATGTATCTGTTCGACAGCCGCGGCAGGCGCGTCGCGGGAAACGACGACCGCGACCAGTTTGACGAGAACCCGCTGTTCGAACATACGTTCGCCGCCGATGGCGTCTATTCGGTCCAACTCGACCAGTATCGTGGCCCCCGGGGGTTCACCTTCGGCAAGAACAACGCCTACATGCTTCGGATCTCCGCCCTGCCGCGGCTTCGGTCGGTGTCGCCGCTCGGCGCGCGCAGAGGTTCGCGTGTACGGCTGACCGTGGAGGGTTCCGCGCTCGGCCGCGTGACCCGGGCCTACCTCACCGAAGCCCGGCGCGCAGACTACGCCCGGATGACGTATCCCTACACCATGCCGATCCGCTTCCGGCCGGATCCGGCCCGCTTCCAGGATGTGGCCCGCATCGAGGCTGTTGCGGTCCACACCTCCGCCGATCGGCTCGACGCCGAGTTCGCCATTCCGGATTCCGCCGCGCCGGGCTTGTGGCGGTTCTGGGTCGACGGGCCGGACGGAACAGCCGACGGTCCGAATCTGGAGATCGGCGATGCCCCGGAGGTCCCCGAGGATTCCCCGCCTCCGCCGGTTCCGTTCACGATCAATGGAACGCTCTCCAAGCCGCGCGAGCGCGACGCCTTCCGGATCGAAGGCCGTGCGGGTGTTTCCCTTCGCCTCACCGTGCTCAGCGCCCAGTTGGGCGGTCCCTTCCTTGACTCGGTGCTGACCCTGCGCGACGAGAGCGGCCGGAAACTCACCGAGGCGGATGATGTCGTGGCCGGCTGGGGCGGACTGCTCGGGAACCCCGACAGCACTCTGTTCTATACGCCGTCCGCCGACGGGCCCCTGTTCGTCGAAGTACGCGACCGTTTGAATCGCGGTGGTCCGGAGTTCCCCTACCGGCTCAAAGTGGAGCACGGAAAACCCGGCTTCCAGCTCTTCACCACGCCCGAGAATTTCATTGTCCCTCGAGGCGGCGAGGGCGCCGTCAAGGTTCACCTGGCGCGCGAGGCCGGGTTCACAGGCCCGGTTGAAGTGTGGTTCGAAGGGCTTCCCCCGGATGCCGCGCCGTCGCGCGCCCGATTCCGCGAAGACCAGTTGTTCGAGCCCAACGCCGACGGCGCCGACATGATCATCCCGGAAATCGAGTTCCGCGTGAAGACGAACGCTCCCGCCGGTGTCTATCCCATCCGGATCTTCGGCAAGGGCCGCGACGGGCTCATCGCGGAAGCACAGACGGCGACCATGATCGGTCCCATCTACCAGGGGGAATGGAACTACTATCGCCGTCCCGTTCCCTCCATCACCCTGACGGTGGTGGATTAACCGGGGGCCTCCGCCGGGTCGAGCTTCTCGAAGACAGCCCGCACCGCCGCGAACGGATCGCCCATCCCCTCCACTTCGCACAACTCGAGCATCAGCGGGTACTGCGTCGCCCGCGACCGCAGCAGATCCATCGCCTTCTTCCAATCGATGGTGCCGCCCGGCGCGACCACGGGAAACAGGTGGGCATCATCTCTACCGTCGTTGTCGTGCACATGCGTCGACCGCACCCGGTCCTTCATCGCCTCGAACTCGCGTTCGACGCCAGCCATCATGTGGGCATGGCCCGTGTCGAAGCAGAATCGGTTGCCGAGGTGCGTCATCGCGAGGAACGAGGCCAGCCGATCCGCGCCCGACAGGCCGTTTGGTATGTTCTCGAGCAGAATCTCGACACCGCGGTCCCGCGCGAACACGTTCAGCTGTTCGAGCGAAGAAAACGCCGCGTCGAATTTCTTGTCCGCGTATTCCTCGCCGCTCATGCCCATGTGCAGCACGAGGTAACGGAAAGGCATCCTCTCGGCGGTCTCGATCACCCGCTTCAACTCGTCGCAGGCGTCCCTGCGGCGGATCCGCTCCGTGTCGGCCACGTTCACCATGGCCCCGGGACCCGTCCGTCCCCAGCAGTCGTCGCTGTAAATCGGCGCGTGCAGCGAATGCAGGCGCATCTCGCTGTCGCGGAAATACGAGGCGATCTCGCCCACCTGGCCCCGCTCGCGGTAATCGAATGACTGCCGGGCGCAGAAAATCTCGATTACGTCCACACCCGCGGTGCGGGCCCGCTCGAGCCACCGGGGCGTCAGCTTCTCATTGACCCCAAGGTACGTCGAAAGCCCGTGAATCATGTCCTAGAAACCCGCCGCTTTCCCGTTTCCCCGGCCGTCGGAGGCGCCCTGAAGCCATCCCCCGTCAACCAGGATCGACTCGACGACCGCCACCGACCCGATCGAATCGACGTCGTGGCCCATCGCCTTGAGCAGCGAAATCGTGTCCGGCGAAAATCCCTTCTCAAGCGACAGCTTGTCCGGCTGCCACTGATGATGAAAACGGGGAAAGTCGATCGCCTCCTGCATGTTCATCTTGTGATCCACCACGTTGAGGATCGCCTGCAATACTCCGTTGATGATCCGCGATCCACCCGGCGCGCCGATCACCATGTACAGCCTGCCGTCCCGCGTCAGAATGGTCGGCGTCATCGACGACAGCGGCCGCTTCCCCGGCTGGATCGCGTTTCCTTCCCCCTGCACGAGCCCGAACATGTTCGGCGCTCCCGGCTTGGCGGCGAAATCGTCCATTTCGTTGTTCAGCAGAAATCCCAGCCGTGGAACCGTCACCCCGCTGCCGTAGCCCCCGTTGATCGTGTACGTCAGCGCCACGGCGTTGCCCGCCGGATCGACCACGGACAAATGCGTCGTCTCGGACGATTCGTAAGGCGACAGTCTGCCCGGGCCCACCACGCGGCTCGTCGACGCCCGCCGGGGGTCGATCGTCGAGCGCAGGTGCTCGATGTATCGCGGAGCGAGCAGCGCCCGCACCGGCACACGGAAGAAGCCGGGATCCCCCAGGTGCTCGGACCGGTCCGCATAGTAACGGCGCATGGCCTCGGCGACGTAGTGAATGGCCGCCGCGGAACCCGCCCCGGCCTTCTCATACCCGGTCGGCTCGAGCACCCCCATCATCTGGAGGAGGCCGATGCCCCCGGAACTCGGAGGCGGTGCGCTGATCACGCCGAGGCCTTTGTAGGAGCCGGTCACCGGCGTCCGCTCCACGGCCTGGTAGGTCCGCAGGTCCTCCGCCGTGATCAGACCCCCGTTTCGCCTGCACTCCTCGGCCAGAATGCGCGCCGTCTCGCCTTCGTAGAACTCCCGCGCGCCCCCGCGCGCCACCCGCGCCAGAGTCGCCGCGAGTTCGGGCTGCGCCAGCACGTCCCCCGGCTCGTGAAAAGATCCGTTCTTGAGAAAGATCCGCTTCGACTCCGGAAACGCGCTCATCAGCGCCTCGGCGGATCGCAGCGACCGCGCGGCGGCGTAGGAGAGCTCGAACCCTCGCGCCAGCCGGATCGCCGGTTCCACCAGAGATCGCCACGGCTTCGAACCCAGCTTCTTATGGGCGAACTCGAGTCCCCGGACCGTTCCCGGAACCCCGGCCGCGCGCCATCCCGCCACCGAGTCCCGCGTCGGGTTTCCCGCTGCGTCCAGATACATATCGCGCGTTGCGGCCAGCGGGGCGGCCTCGCGAAAGTCGACGAAGGTGGTCCGCCCGTCCGCCATTCGAGCGAGAAGGAATCCGCCTCCGCCGAGATTTCCAGCGGAAGGAAGCGTCACCGCCAGCGCGAACGCCACAGCGATCGCCGCGTCAACAGCGTTGCCTCCCTTCCGCATCACTTCCACGCCGACGTCAGTGGCGTGCGGCTCCTGCGATACCACCATGGCTTTGCGCGCCCGGACCGGTTCGCGCGCCGGCGCGATTTGCGTCACCGCGAGGCTCAACAGGATGGCCAGACCGGACGTGCAGCGGCGGAGGCCGGGAACGGAAACCATAGGGACAGTGTAGACGTTTCCACTGGGTGGCGAAGATTGTGCGGGACGAACAGGGCTAACGGAGGAGTTCGAGGATCGCCGCCAGCTCGCTGCGGACGGACGCGGGAACCTTGCTCGGAGCCGCCTGCTCTCCTGGCGTCCCCGCCGGGACCGTCATCTCCCCGAACAGACCGCTCTGGGCGGGAGCCGCCTGCGGAACCGTCGCCACTTTCGCCACTCCCCGCTTCTTGTTCTGCTCGAAGTACAGCCGCGCGCCCTCGATCGTGAACCGCTTCTCATATAGGAGCCGTTTCACCTCGAGGACCAGTTCCACTTCCTTGCGGCGGTACAGGCGGTGTCCGGTTCCGGACTTCTTCGGGGCCAGCTGTGGAAATTCGGTTTCCCAAAACCGCAGGACGTACGGCTCCACTCCGGCAATCCGCGCGACCTCGCCGATCCGGAAGTACAGCTTGTCGGGTATCGCTGGGGTCGTGCCCTGAGGCGGAGCGGCGGTTCCCGGAGACGTCATGGGATAAAACAGATCTCTAACGTAATGTTAGATTCTGCCGGGCCCGGCGTCAACCGGAAAATCGAACCCGATCCGCCGAATCAGGGTAAAATGAGTCCTCTCATGAGTACCTTGCGGCGGCATGGTTCATCTCTGATCGACGAGATCGAGCAGATGCCCTGCTGGAATCCCACGCTCTGGTGGCTGGGACACAGCGGGTTTGCGCTCAAGTATCACTCGATGATCCTCTACCTGGACCCGTGCCTCTCTCCGCTCCCGGCCCGCGTTCTCGAAGCGCCTCTTGACCCCGCCGCCATCCGCCACGCCGACCTGGTGCTCGCCACGCACGCCCACGCGCGCCACATGGACGGCCGGACGCTGGCGCCCCTGCTCGAAGCGTCGCCCCGCGCCCGTCTGATTCTCCCAAAAAGCGCGGCCCACCATGCCCTTTCCCTCGGAGTCCCGTTCAGCCGGATGACCACCACCGACGCGTCTTTGCGCGTCGAGTACTTCCATAGCGGCGATTACATCCGCGTCTACGCCGTGCCTTCCGCGCACCCTGAACTCGATCACACGCCGCTCGGCGGCTATCCGTATCTGGGTTACTTGATCCGCTGCGGCGGATGTACGATCTACCACTCCGGCGACTGTGTCCCCTATCCGATGCTCGCCGCCAGCCTCAGGCCTTACAGCGTCAACGTCGCCCTCCTCCCAATCGACGGCGAGAACGGCGCCCGGAACTTCACCGTCGAGCAGGCGGCCGGCCTGGCCGCCGAGATCGGCGCGCAGTGGGTCGTCCCGATGCACTATGGAGCTTTCGCCACCTCCCGCGTCGAACCGGAACGGTTCGTCGACCATATGCTGTGTCAGCGCCCTTCGCAGCGCTTCAAGGTCTTCGAATGCGGAGAATCCTGGTCCGTTCCGGAGGATTGACGGCGCCGGCCGCTGACGGCCCAACGCCCTGACCCATCCGCGCACGCCTGTGTTAACGTGATTTCGTGCGGTTCAGGGCTTCAGGGAGGTCGATCATGTCTGCTTCAACCGTCTTCCGCGCGGCGGCTGCCGCGTGCCTGCTCGCCGCCGCCGCGGCGGCCCAGTCCAGCACCGGTGAAATCGCCGGAGTCATCACCGACGAGACCGGCGCCATCGTACCCGGCGCGCAGTTGGAGATCACCAACACCGGAACGAACGAAACCCGCCGGTATGAAAGCGACCGCCTGGGCAACTTCGCCGTCACCCAGTTGCTGCCCGGCGCCTACCGCGTCTCCGTCGAAAAGACCGGCTTCCGCCGCTACGTTCAAACCGGCATCCAGTTGCAGGTGGGCCAGCGCGCCCGCCTCGACATCTCTCTCAAACTGGGCGCCGTCGCTGAGAGCGTCGAGGTACAGTCCCAGGCGTCGCTGCTCGACGTGACAGAAGCGAGCCTCGGCCAGGTGATCGAGAACCGCAAGATCCTCGAACTGCCTCTCAACGGGCGCAACATCGTCGCCCTCACGGCTCTGACGACCGGCGTCACGCCGACCTCCGCCTTCTTCGGCGTGGGCGCCGCCGACGGCCGCGCAGCGTCGACCCAGGCTGGCGCGGCCGGGTTTTCCGTCAACGGCGGATTGACCGAGCAGAACGACGTCCTGATGGATGGCGTCCCCCTGGCCCTGTGCTGCCAGAACCAGATCTCCTTCCTTCCCTCCATCGACACGACGCAGGAGTTCCGCGTCCGCACAAACATGTACGACGCCCAGTACGGCCGAACCGCCGGCGGGCTGGTGACCTTCGCGAGCAAGTCCGGCTCCAACGAGTTCCATGGCAACGCCTACGAATTCCTCCGCAACAGGGTCCTCGACGCCAACAACTTCTTCAACAACCGCAACGGCGTCCGGAAGGCCCATTTCGTCTACAACCAGTTCGGCGCCAGCCTCGGCGGACGCATCGTCCGGAACAGGACTTTCTTCTTCGGGAACTTCGAGGGAGTGCGGAACGTTCGTGGATTGTTTGAGACGGGTTTGACGCCCACCGTCGCCGAGCGGGAGGGCCGCTTCGCCCAGGCCGTCTACGACCCCCTCACCGTCCGGCGCGACGGAAACAGTTTCCTCCGGGACCAGTTCCCCGGCAACCAGATTCCCCGCTCCCGCTTCGATCCCGTCTCCGCCCGCCTGACCCCGTTGTACCCCCTCCCGAACGCACCTGGAGCGAACAACTTTATCAGCAACGCTCCGACGCCGGAGAACATGAACCAATACAACATCCGGGTGGACCACCTGCTCAGCGCCACGAACCGCCTCTTCGCCCGCGTCTCCGTCGTCAGAAACGACGGCGTCACCTCGAACGCCTATGGCAACATCGCCGGCGTCGGCTGGAGCCAGAAGGTGGACAACCGGAATGTCGTTCTCGACGACACCATCACCGTTACTCCCACCTTCATTCTTAACCTGCGCTACGGACTGGCGCGGCAGAACAACCGGCGCGTCGCTTTCAGCGACGGAGCGGACCTCACCGAGTACGGCTGGCCCGCCGCGTACTCGGCCGCCCGGCAGGCGCCGCTGCTTCCCGAGATCCGTCCCGCCGGCTACCTCGGCCTCGTCCGCTCCACTCTGTTCCGCCGCGTGGCCGACAGCCACACCGGAGCCGGCGACGCCACCCGGATCACCGGCCGCCATTTCATCAAGTTCGGAACCGATTTCCGGGTCTACCGCACCAACTGGACCGACAACGGCCGCGCCGGCGGCAACTTCGCCTTCAACAACGGGTTCACACGCGGACCGAACGCCCAGACCGGAGGGGGCGGCAACGCGTTCGCGAGCTTCCTGCTGGGCGTGCCCGCCTCGGGCGGCATCGACATTGTCGAGCCGTTCTCGGCTACGTCGTTTTATGACGCCTTATATCTGCAAGACGATATTCGCGTCACGTCGAAACTGACGCTCAACCTCGGTCTGCGCTGGGAAGTCGAAACCGCCCGCACCGAGCGTTACAACCGGTTCAGCTTCTTCGATCCGGACGCCGCCTCGCCGATCGCCTCGAGCGTCGGCATCCCGTCGCTCCGCGGCGGCATGCGCTTCGCCGCCGTCGACGGCTTTCCCCGCGCCCAGCACGACACGGACTGGAACAACCTCGGGCCCCGCTTCGGCTTCGCCTGGAACGTCCTCTCCCGGACCGTGGTCCGCGGCGGCTACGGCCTCACCTACTCGCCGCTTCAGAACTCCCGCTACCAGAGCCCGGCGAATCCCGGATTCTCCTCGCCGACATCGTTCTTCAGCTCCGTCGACGGCATCACCCCGGTCGGACGGCTCAGCGACCCCTTCCCGACCGGAATCACCCAGCCCCCCGGCGCCGCCCGCGGACTCCTCACCGGCCTCGGCGAAGCCATCAATGCCCTGGTCCGTCCCGGCCCGGTTCCGTACAACCAGCAGTGGTCCCTGAACATCCAGCGTGAGCTGACGACCGATCTTGTGGTCGATGTGGCCTACGTCGGAAACAAGGGCACCCGGCTCGACCTCGACATCGCCGCCAACGTTCTGCCGGATACGTTCCTCTCCCAGGGCAACGCCCTTCTCCAGCAGGTGCCGAATCCGTTCCGCCCGCACGTGACAACCGGAACGCTGACCGGCGCCAACACCACCAGGCTCCAGTTGCTTCGTCCCTTCCCCCACTTCACCGGCGTCACCAATAACGCCTCCCTCGGGTCCTCGATTTATCACGCCTTCCAGTTGAAGGTGAACCAGCGGTTGAAGCAGGGCTTCAGCTTTCTGGCCAGCTACACCGTCAGCAAGATGATCAGCGACGCCGAGGGATTCCAGAACATCTACAACCGCCGCCTGGACCGTGGCTTGTCCACCTATGACATCCCGCAGCGGCTCGTCGTCAGCTATGTCTGGGAACTCCCCTTCGGCCGCGGGCGGAGGTTCTGGACCGCCGCTCCGCGCGCCGTCGATTTCGCCCTGGGCGGATGGCAGCTCAACGGCATCACGACGTTCGCCGCCGGCGCGCCGGTGGTGCTGTCCAACACCATCCCCACCACCTCCGGCGCTACCGTGCCGAATAACATCGGACGCAGCGCCGCCAAGGCAGGCCGCGTCCAGGACCGCCTCAACGAGTACTTCGACCGCGCTGTGTTCACCGCCCCCGGCCCGTTCGAATTCGGCACCTCCGCCCGGCGGCTGCCGGACGTCCGCGCCGACGGCATTCAGAACTTCGATGTCTCTCTGTTCAAGAGCTTCGCCGCCGGCGAGCGCCTCCGGCTCCAGTTTCGCGGCGAGTTCTTCAACCTGTTCAACACGCCGCAGTTCGGCCCCCCGAACGGCGCTTTCGGCGCGCCGGCCTTCGGAGTCGTGGCCACCCAGGCGAACTTCTCTCGCAGCGTCCAGTTCGCCCTCAAGGCGATCTTTTGACCGGCTGATCGGCGCCGCGCCTGACCCGCGCGCTCAGCTCCAGAAAGGAAACCACTTCCTTCGCGGCCGCACCGCCGGCGCCGCCGGAAGCGGCCTGCTTTCGACGATCGCCTTCGGATTCGCCACGGTCAGGGCCGCGGCCACCTCTTCGCCCCAGCCCGCCGCCAGCGCCTCGCGCCCGCTTTGGAGCGACGGAGGGCGACGCTTGAGGTCGTGGCCGTCGCTCGCGATCACGTGAACCAGCCCCTCGCTCACCAGGGTTCCGGCGAACTCCTTCGCCCGGCTCCCGAACCGTCCCGTCAGCGATTGCGCCGTCACCTGGAGCAGGCAACCGGAATCCACCCAGCTCCGGATGTCCGCCAGCCGCTGCTGCAACAGGGCGTTGCGCTCCGGATGTGTGATCACCGGGATCATCCCCGCGTCCATCAGTCGCCGGAAAATGTCCGTCGTCGTGTGAAAAATCGCCAGATCGGAAAACTCCACCAGCAGGTAGCAGCCGTGATTGATGGTGTACTTGGTTGGATTCTCGATCGCGTCCTGAACGTTGTCGAAAGAAAGGTGGAAGTCACAGCCCGTGTGAAGGCGCGGTTTGCCCCCCGTCGCCGCCTCCAGTTCCGCCGCCCGCTGGGCGATCAGTTCCGGCCGGAACGGGTACTCCGGATTTGCGTGCGGAGTGGCGACGAGATCCGTCGTCCCTGAACTCGCCGCCAGGCGGGCCATGGCGGCGCTCTCCTCCAATGACCCCGCCCCATCATCCAGCCCGTGGAGGATGTGGCTGTGTATGTCGATCAGATGAACATTTCCTCGTCCGCGGTGGCCTGATCCACGGTGGGACGCCCCCGGGCCGTCAGAAACTGGAGCCCGGCGCGAATGCCCGCCGCAAGCCCGTTCAGTTCACGGATCGGCTTCAGCACACTGCTGTTCAACTGGAGCACCGTGTCATGCACCCGGCTCACCGTGTCGTCCAGCACCATTTCGGCGCGGTCCATTTGAACGCGCGCCCTTTGCGTGGCGTCCCCCACGAATTCGTCAACGCGGGCCAGTTGCGCCTGCGTCGAGTCGAGCACCGTGTTCGCCTTGGTCGTAATCTCTCTGATCTGCCTCTGCGTATCCGCCAGGGCCGCCTTTGCCTGGACGAGGAACTCTTCCGCCTTCGGCAGAAATACGTTGGTGCGCTCCTGGATCGACCGGATCGTCCGGTACATCCCGAACGCCATCAGGGCCATGGCCAGCATCGACAGGGCGGAGAGGACCACCGCGAAGGTCATGACCACGAGAACTGTATTGTCCATCGGCCGGACGTCAGATGCCTTCCGCGCTCGTCGACCGCTCCGGTCCCGCTACCGCCTCGCGATACGCGCTCTTGCCCGCTTCCACGGCCGCGGCCAGGTTATCGCGTCCGCGCAGCACCGCGGACCGGCCCCGCTCCACGTAATCCGTGGCCGCCTCCCGCACGTCTTCTGTGCGGCGCTTGATGTAGTCCTTTCCTTCCGATGCCTTGCTCCTCAGGATCTCTCGGGTCTCTTCGCCGGACTTGGGTGCGAACAGGATCCCTGCCGCCACTCCGATCCCCAGGCCCAGGAAGAAATAAGACAACCGTCGATCATCTTCCATGTCGGTTTCTCCTTACAGTTCTGAGTTTAACCCAGTATCCTGAGAGATGTCAGTGTATGCCGCCGCGGCCTCGCAAATCCCCGCCCAAACCCTATGACGCCGCCCGCCTGTGGACGTACGCGCTGAACGCGCTGGGAAGGCGGGCGCTGTCGGAAGGCGAGATCCGGATCCGGCTCGCCCGCCGCGCCGCCTCCCCGGCTGATGTCGACGCCGTCATCGCCCGCCTGTCCGAATATGGCTACCTCGACGATCGCCGGTTCGCCGAACAGTTCACCTTGTCCCGCATCGAAAACCAGAGCTTCGGGAGCCGCAGAGTCGTCCGCGATCTGCGAGCCCGCCGCGTGCCGCCGCCAACGGCCGCCGAAGCGGTCCGGCAGGCCTACCAGGATCGTGACGAGGATCTGTTGATCGAGCAATTCATCGAGCGCCGCTTCCGCAAGGTGGACCTCAGCGCCTACCTCGCCGACCCCTCTCACCTGGCTTCGGCCTACCGGAAGCTGCTGATGGCGGGCTTCGGCGGCGCCGCCTCGATTCGCGTGCTGCGCCGGTTCACCCAACGCGCCGATGACCTCGATCCGGCCTGCCAGATGGAAGAAGACGGCCCCGCGGCCGGTTGACGCCTCGCGCTCTCATTTCAGGACGCGCCACAGGCTCGTGAAGTCGTCCGTCCACGTCAGCGCCGCGCCCGGCGCCGGCGCGCCCGGCTCCAGCACCATCCAGGACGCGGAGTACACGCCTTGGCTTGGATCCGCCGGCGACTCCACCCGCCGCGCCCCCAATCCGATATGAGCGGCCATCCCGCGGACGACGGGTTCCAGTTCGAGCGCCCGGTTTGAGATGTGGATCAGGATTTTCCCTCCCTTCCGCAGGTGCCTCCGGTAGATCTCCCCGCACTCGGCCGTCAGCAGGTGCGTGGGGATCGAATCGCTCGAGAAGGCGTCCACCACCAGGATGTCGTAGTCGCCCGGCGGCTCCTCGCCCAGCCGCAGCCGCGCGTCGCCCGCCGTCACTTCGATTCTGCCTTCGGAGTCGGCCAGGAACGTGAAGTGCCGCCGCGCCATGCGCTCCACGTCCGGGTTGATTTCGTAGAAGCGGAACACATCGCCCCGCCGGGCGTACCGCGCCAGCGTTCCGGCGCCCAGGCCGATGATCCCCGCGCGCAGAGTACCGCCGGGACGCGGATGCTGATCGAAGGCCAGCCCCACTGCGCTCGCCCATCCATAATACGCGGTGGGAGTCCGTCGCCGCGCCGGGTCCAGAAACTGCGCGCCGTGTGTAGTGCGTCCATGCGCCAGCGTGCGCCGGTCGCCTTCTTTGTCCTTCCAGTCGCTGACCTTGAGCACGCCGTAAAAGTTTCTTGACCGCTCGACCACATGGTTTCCCCCAGCCTCAAGGGTCATCAGAGGCGCGGCGATCGCCACGCCGAGTCCGCCCAGCGTCGCCCGGGTCAACAGCGGCGCTCTCCCCAAGCCGCGAAACTCGCCGCTGCGGCAGCGCTGCGTCACCGCCAGGACGGCTGTCGCCGCCAGCAACAGCGGAAACTCCGCAAAGGTCGAAAACAGCCGCGGCGCCGCGATCGCCACAAAAACGCCTCCCAACGCCCCGCCGGCCGCGACCGCCAGGTAGAACGCGGTCAGCCGGGACGCCCCCGGCCGCGACCGCGCCAGTTCACCATGCGCCACCATCAGGCAGACGAACAGGGTCCCCAGGTGGACCGCCGTGACGGTTTTGAGCGGCAGGCTGGTTCCCGTCACCGTCAGCACGCAACTCGCCGGAATCGCCGCCGCGGCCAGCAACCCGAAGGCGGCGCGGCTGTAGAGCCCAGGCAGCGCGAATACGATCACGAACGTGGCGAGGTAGATCGCCAGCGGGATGACCCAGAGAAAGGGAACCGGCGCCACTTCCTGGCAGATTTCATTCGTCGCCGCGGCCAGCAGGCCGGACCCGCAGGCGGCCAGCGCGATCCACGTCAGCATGTCCGGCCAGGGCGCCGCACGGAGTCCTTCCGTGGCTGCCGGCTTCGCCCGGACCGCCGCCCATGCGCCCGCCAGCACGAACACCGTGTAGCCGGCCGACCAGGCCGTCCGCTGTGCCGCCAAAGACATCCAGGGTTCGACCAGGAACGGGTAGCTCAGCAGGCCTGCCATCGACGCGGCGTTCGAAACCGCGTACAGCCGGAACGGGTTGGCGAGGCCGGACCACCTTTGGATCAGCGGCGACGTCGAGGCCAGCATCGCGTACGGACCTCCGATCGAGGCCGCCAGCGCGCGGAGAATTCCCCACGCCGGGTCGCCTTCCATGCTCGGATTCGGAGCCGGCGGAAGGGCTGCGCAGGACGCGATCAGAAGCGCGATGTGGACCCGCGGCCGGGTGAAATGCGCGTAGGCGTAGCCCGCCAGCAGCGCCCCCTGGAAGAAAAGCAGACACACGGTCCACACGGCGGCGCCCCCGCCGAACAGCGGCAGCAGCTGTTTTGCGGCCATCGGCTGGACGATGAACAGAAGAAACGCGCCAAGCGCGGCGGCGATCAAGCCAGGCGCCATCCCAGCCTCAGGACAACTTCAGGCCCCGGTAGATCCGCGCCAGCTGCCCGTCGACAAACCCTGGGAACAGGACGTAGCCCAGTTGCAGCAGCCGGCCAAGGGCTGGCACCACCACCGTGCGCTTGTCGCGCTCCATTCCCCGGACCGCCGCTTCGGCGCACTGGTCCGCCGTGATCGCGAATTTCTTCATGCTCCACAGCCGGTCCGGGGGCCGCCCGGACAGAGCGTTGTCCTGAAACCCCGTCTTCACGTACCCCGGACAAACGGTCATGCAGCGGATGCCCGCAGGCTGAAGTTCGATCCGCAACGCGTCGGTGAAGGCGCAGACCGCGAATTTCGAGGCCGTATAGTTGGTGAACCACGGCAACGCCACCTTGCCGGCGATCGAGCTGACGTTGACGATCATCCCGCCCCCCTGATCCCGCATCAGCGGCGTGACCAGTTGCACGAGCTCGATCGGCACGAACAGGTTCAACTCGTACATCGCCCGCACCTGCGTCATGTCCGCCCGCCAGGCGGGCACGTACATCCCGACCCCGGCGTTGTTCACCAGCACGTCGATCCGCCCGTAGGCGGCCAGCGTCGCGTCGAGGGCGGCTTGCCGCGCCGCCGCCTGCGTCACGTCGCCCGCCGTCCAGACAGCGCCCGTGGCGGCGGCCACCGCCGCCAGCTTGTCCGCCGTCCGCGCCACCAGAGACAGCTTCGCGCCGCGCCGGTGAAGCGCGCGAGCCATCGCCGCTCCGATTCCGTCTGAGGCCCCTGTGATCAGGACCGATTTTCCGTTCAGTTCCATGTCGAGCCGATGTGGAAAAGGGATGGTACCACGGACGGGCGATAATGTTGCTATGCACGGCGAACTGCTGCCCCTGTTTCCCCTGTCCGTCGTGTTGTTTCCGCGCCTTGTCCTCCCGCTTCACATCTTCGAGGAACGCTACAAGGAGATGATCGGTCTCGTCATCCGCGAACAGTCCGAGTTCGGAGTCGTGCTCGGAACCCACGAGGGCATCGCCTCGGTGGGCTGCACCGCCTCGGTCGACGAGGTTGTGCGGACCTACGAGGATGGCCGGATGGATATCGTCACCCACGGCCGCCGCCGCTTCCGGATCCTGGAACTCGACTCCAGCCGGCCCTACCTCCAGGGACGGATCGAGCCCTTCGACGATACTGAGACTTCCGCTCCCGGCGAGTTGCGGGAGCGAGCCTTGCGTGCCTGCGGCGGCGGGACCGGCGAAGATCCCCCCTGGGACCTCGAGGATCCCCAACTCAGCTTTCAGCTCGCCCGCCGCCTCGAGGACGTCCGCTTCCGCCAGGCGCTTCTCGCCAGCCGGTCGGAAGCGGAGCGTCTCCGGATGCTCATTGATTATATGCCCGGCTATCACGACCGCCTCCGCGAAGCGGAAAGGATGAAGGAACTCGCTCCAAAGAACGGCCACGGCCGCCTCCATCCCGGCATCGAATGAAGCTCGAACTCTGGATCGACGCCGACGACACGCTCTGGGAAAACAACGTCTTCTTCGAGCGGGCCTTCGCCGCTTTTGTCGAATACCTCGATCATTCCTCGCATTCGCCCGAGGAGGTGCGCCGGATTCTCGACGGAATCGAGCACGTCAACAACCGGATTCACGGATATGGCGCCGCCAACTTCGCGCGGAATCTCGAGCAGTGCTTTGAACGGCTGAGCGAACGCGGCGTCACCGCCGAGGACCGCCGCCATATCCGCCGCTTCGGTGAGGAACTGGCCAATCATCCCATGGAACTGATCGAGGGTGTCGACGAAACTCTCGCCTACCTCGCCTCCCGCCACAAACTGATGCTGTGCACCAAGGGAGATCACGCTGAACAGACAGCCAAGGTGGCCCGCAGCGGGCTTGCCCGCCACTTCCACTCCGTCCGTGTCGTTCGCGAAAAGGACGCCGCCTGCTACCGCGGCCTGCTCGCTGAGCGCGGGGCCGATCGCGAACGCTGCTGGATGATCGGCAATTCGCCCAAGTCCGACATCCGTCCTCCGCTCGAAGTCGGCATGGGCGCCGTCTACGTGCCGCATCCCCGCACGTGGCATCTCGAACACGCCGAACTTCCCGAGCGGCATGACCGCCTGCTCGTTCTGGACCGCTTCGCCGACCTCCGCCGCCACTTCTGACGGGTGTCCGCGCCGTGCTGTAAAGTGGTGCTGATGAAAGCCAGCGTGCTGTGCCTGTTTACCGCCGTGTGGGTCTTCGCCCAGGAAGCGGCGATCCGCCCCACGCAGACCCTCCGCCTGTTCGACGGGAAGTCGCTTGACCCGTTCGAAACCTGGCTCGTCGACCATCATCACAGCGACCCCAACCGCGTCTTCACCGTTGTCGACGCCATTGACGGCGCGCCGGCCATTCGCATCAGCGGCCAGGGTTTCGGCGGACTCATCACCCGCCAGCGCTTCCGCGACTACAAGCTCGTCGTCGAATACCGCTGGGGGCCGCTCACATGGGGCTCCCGCAAGGACAAGACCCGCGACAACGGAATCCTCCTCCACTGCCAGGGCCGCCCCGGCAACTCCCGGCCGGACTTCAACGGGCCGTGGATGAAATCGATCGAGTTCCAGATCATCGAAGGCGGCGTCGGAGACATCATTCTTGTCGGCGGCTACGACGACAAAGGTGAACTCACCCGGCCCAGCCTGAAGGTCAAAACCCGGAAGGACCGCGACGGCGAAATCGTCTTCGACCCCAACGGCGAAGAGGGCGTGCACTCCAGCCGCCGCATCAACTGGTGGGGACGCAGCGAGGATTGGGTCGACAAGCTCGGTTTCCGCGGGCCGCACGACCCCGATACCCCTGGCTCCGGCTGGACCCGGCTGGAAGCCATCGTAGACGGCGGCAGCCTCACTTACTACGTCAACGGAAAGCTCGTCAACCAGGGACGGGAATCGTCGCTCACTGAAGGCAAGCTGCTGTTCCAGACCGAGGGCGCCGAGATCTACTTCCGCCGGATCGACCTCGAACCGCTGCCCTAGCGGGAGACTATCCGCGCGGCGGCACCACCCAAAAGAACACCTGTCGGTATCCCCGCTTCACCCGCTTGTTCGGCTTCCAGTCTCCCATGCCGTTAAATTGGTGCGAGACCACCCGGGCGCCCGGTTTCAACTCGGCGAGCAGCTTCGGCTTCAGCTTTTCGTTCACCGCCGTCAGCAGATACATCGTCACCACCGAGGCCGGGCGGAGGTCCACCTGAAACAGATCCCCTTCGCGGAACTGCACGCGTTCGCTCACACCGGCCGCCCTGGCGTTTTCGTTCGCCTCCTTGATGCGTTCCGGGTCGATGTCGATCCCCACTCCGCGCGCCCCGTACGTCTTCGCCGCCGCGATCACAATGCGCCCGTCACCGCACCCCAGGTCGTACACCGTGTCTCCCGCGTTCACCTTGGCCAGTTTGAGCATGATGTCGACAATCTCTTCCGGAGTCGGCACGTAGGGCACGTCGCCCTTGCCTTCTTCGTACTGCCCGGCGAGCCGGTGACCCCACAACGCCGCGGGAGCCGCGGCCAGGAAACGCCTGCGTAACATACCCCCATGATAATCGGACCTCCGCGTTCTCTCGCACGGGCAGCCCGCCACGCCGATTTACTTCCACCCCGGCAGCGACACAGTCGCCCGGTAATTCGACTCGTTGTAGTCCGGGTTGCGCGCCGGCTTGTACATCCTCTTCCCGCTGAACGGACGATCCTGCGTGTAGATCCACACCCGCTTCTGGTCCCACAGGACCACTTCGTCGCGCTCGTCGCCGGTCAGGTCCGCCACGTGAGACGCCAGGTCCGGATGCCCGTCATCCGGGAACATCACCACCCTGCGCAAATGCCCGTCGATCATGCCGCCCTCCCGGATGTTTCCGGAAAGCAGCGCGAACTCCGGCCCGTCGCCGCGCCAGTTCACCGGCGCCAGGTGTGTCGACCCGGGAACCATTTCGTCCTGCGCCAGGATATCCCCCTCGGAGTCGAATAGCGTGATGATGCCCGGGCTCCGCCAGAAGTTCGCCACCATCAACTGCAATCCCGGCATCTCGGGGCGGTAACGGCCGACGCTCTGCGTCTGCGTGTGCCCGATGCGCTGGCGCTTGAGGATGCGGCCGTCTCTGGAGATCACCACCAGCCCCTCGTCGCTCCCGCAGATATACACGCGCGGCGCCTCGTCCGGACGTCCGCTGAAATTGCCCATCGAAATTGCATCCGCGTGATCCTTCATCGTCCTGTCGTGCGACCACAGCATCCTCCCGTCCTGCGTCCACAGCGCGTAGCCGATGACGAACTCGGGCCTGCCGTCGCCGTCGGCGTCCGCCGCGAACGGATAGTGCCCCGTCTGTCCGCGGCCTTCCCATTTCAGGTTCAGGTCGGGACCGTACACCCAGAAGCCGCTGTAGCGGTCTTTCAGAAGCATGTCGCGGCCGAGGAAGAAGATCGAGTCTCCGTTGTTCAACTCGTAGGGAACCTCGTCCCTGTTGTTCGGCAGCGCTTTCGCGAGCCACGTCCTCTGTCGCAGCCGGCCCGTCGCGCCTTCCAGCACCTGGAGTTGAAAATCGCGCACCACCACCACTTCGTTTTTGCCGTCTCCATCGACATCGCGGATCTGGAAAGGAGTGTCGTTGGTGAGCAACCCGTTCTCCGGATTCGGCCGGCCCTGCTGCCAGATCACCTTTCCCTCCAGCGTGACGGCGGTCAGGCAACTGATCTGGTCGAAGGCGTCGCCCCGGAACTTCGGCACGTTCTGGCCGATCAGCATGTCGGTCTTCCCGTCTCCATCGAGGTCCCCGAAGCGGACATTGCGGCCGGCGCCGAACCCCGGCGTGGCGAACTTCCGCCACAGTCTCGGCTTCGGATTGGCGGCCCGCAGCTTCGCCAGTTCGGCCTCGCGCGCCGCGGTGCGCTCCCGGATCGCGGCGTGAGCGCGGTCGCTCGCCGTCACCCGGAAGTCGGTGAAGCGCGCGGGCCGGTTTCCGGTCAGCCCGGCCTCGCCTTTCAGAATCTCCCCGTCGGACGCCTCGATCACCGTCCGGCCGTCGATGGAGGCGCGCATCCGCGGCCCGTCGTTTTCCACCCGCATCGTGTAGTACCGCGTGGTCTCGATGTTGAAACGGGCCCGGCCCAGTTCGCGGTATTCGCTTTTGCGGAACTCTTTGTCGAAGGGCAGTCGCAGATACAACCGTACCGTGTCCGGGCCGCTGAGCACGAACGCGTAGTAGTGGCGCGACGTGCGGTAGCGGAAAACAAGGCCCCGGTCCCCTTCCTTCGACAGCGGCCGCACCCGCGCTTCCACAACATAGTCCGACCATTCCTTGCCGCCGGTCACAAACAGCGGCATGTAACGGCCGTCATCGGTCGCCTGGTGCTGTTCGACGTAGGACTTGCCGTCTTCGTCGCCAGCGGCCCAATGGTCGGTGTGGACGATCGGATTGCGCCATGGGAACGTGCGAACTCCGCGGTGCTCGATGTAGTGGTACTCCTGAATCGCGCCGTTCAATTGTCCCATGGGCTGCGAAAGCAGTCCCGGCGCGAAACGGGAGAAATCGTCGCGGAACAACTCCGCGGCCTGCAAGCTGGCCGCAGCCGTCACGATGAAGAACAACAGGCGCATCTTGCACTCCAGTCTCGCACTGACGGCGAATCCGCACCGGAGCCACCGCCGGATCCGCGCGGCCCGGCCGCGCCGGGCTGGAAACGCGGGCCCCCCATGTGGCCCGGGTCGGCCCCCTTTCGCCCGTGCGCGCAAAGGCGTACAATTCTCACCCAGCGAGCCACGTAGCGAGCTTCGTACGCAGGGCTCGGTTGAATTCTGGGGAGGTGTTCATCCTTATGTCAACCGCGGCGCCAGTCGAGGCGCATGCCCCCGGCGGCATTTCGCCGTCGCCAATCGTCAATGATTTCAGCATCCACGTCGCCACGGTCAACGGCTCCGGCAGCCAGACCGCGAACAACGTGCTCATGCGATCCATCTTTCGAATGGGCGTTCCTGTCTCGGGTAAGAACGTGTTTCCCTCCAACATCCAGGGACTACCCACATGGTTTACGATTCGCGCCAGCAAGGAGGGCTGGATTGGTCACAAGCGCCAGGTCGAAATCCTGGTCGCCATGAATCCGGAGACGGCGCGGGAAGACGTGATGGAGATGCCGCCGGGCGGAGTTGTCCTCTACGATGAACCGCTCCGGCTGAGCGAGCTTCGTTCCGACCTGACTTATTATTCCGTTCCTTTCGATAAGATCCTGCTCGGAGTCTGCCCGGATGCGAAACTCCGCAGGCTCGTGCGCAACATCATTTATGATGGAGTCCTCGCCCACCTGCTGGGCATCGATCTCGACGAAATGCGGGCCGCCCTCTATAAGCAGTTCGGCCCGAAAAAGAAGAAGGCGGCCGACCTCAACTGGGGCGCCATTGTCGCCGGCGCCGAATGGGCGCGGAACAACCTTGTCAAACGCGACGGCTACCGCATCGAGCGCATGACCGCCACCGCCGGAAAGATCCTGCTCGACGGCAACCTCGCCGCAGGGCTCGGCGCTATTTTCGCCGGTTGCACCGTGTTCACGTGGTATCCGATCACACCGTCGTCGTCGCTCATGGAGCAGACCATCGACCTGCTCCACCGCCTCCGCAAGGATGAAGAAGGCCGGAACACGTTCGCGGTCGTCCAGGCGGAGGATGAACTGGCCGCCATCGGCATGGTCATCGGCGCCGGTTGGGCCGGGGCCCGCGCCATGACGGCCACGGCCGGCCCCGGCATCTCCCTGATGGCGGAGTTCATCGGACTCGGCTACTATGCCGAAGTCCCCGCCGTCGTGGTTGACGTGCAACGCGTGGGCCCCTCCACCGGGCTCCCGACACGCACGCAGCAGTGCGACACGCTCAAAAACGCCGTCCTGTCCCACGGGGATACGAAGCACCCCGTCCTGTTTCCCGGCTCGCCCATGGAGTGCTTCACGATGATGTCGGACGCCTTCGATCTCGCCGAGTTCGCCCAGACGCCCGTGTTCGTCAACACCGATCTCGATCTCGGCATGAACAACTGGATGTCCGACCCGTTCCCGTATCCCGAAACCCCGATCAACCGCGGAAAGGTTCTTTCGGCGGAGGATCTGGAGCGCCTCGGGGGCTTCGCCCGGTATGCCGACGTTGACGGCGACGGCGTCGGCTACCGCACGATCCCGGGTACAAATCATCCCGCGGCCGGCTACTTCACCCGCGGCAGCGGCCACAACGAGAAAGCGCAGTACTCGGAAAAGCCGGCCGACTACAAGCGCAACGTGGATCGCCTCGCCCGCAAATGGGAAACAATCCGCGCCCGCGGCCTGAAACCGGAAATCTCCTCGCGTGGCGGCAACCGGGTCGGAATCATCTGCTACGGCACCTCCCGCTACGCCGCCGAAGAAAGCCGCGCGCAGCTTCGCGACCGGCACGGTCTGGATACAGACTACTGCCGGATCCGGTCCTATCCCTTCAGCGTGGAGGTGGATGAGTTCATCGACGCGCATGACCGCGTCTACGTCATCGACCAGAACCGCGACGCGCAGATGCTCGCGCTCATGAAGATGGACTACCCCGCCGATCGCATCGCCAGGCTGCGCAGCGTCCGCAACTACGACGGTGTGCCCATCGACGCCGTGACCATCACCACCGCCATCCTGGAAGGAGAAGGACGATGAGCGCCACTGCGATCCCCCAGCCCAAACGGAACCGCCTCGGCCTCGATGTGCTGGCCTACCGCGGCTCGAAAACCACCCTGTGCGCCGGCTGCGGCCACAACTCGGTCTCCGAACGCATCGTCGAGGTGTTCTTCGAACTCGGGGTCCAGCCCTGGAACGTGGCCAAGTTCTCCGGCATCGGATGCTCCTCCAAGTCGCCGGCCTACTTCCTGGGGCTGTCCCACGGGTTCAACGCCGTCCATGGGCGTTCCCCCGCCGTGGCCACCGGCGCCGCGCTCGCCAACCGGAACGTCAAGTGCATGGTCGTCACCGGCGACGGCGACACCGCCTCGATCGGCATCGGGCAGTATTTTCACCTGCTCCGCCGCAACGTCCCGCTCATCTACATCATCGAGGACAACGGCGTCTACGGCCTCACCAAGGGCCAGTTCTCCGCCACCGCGGAAGTCGGCGCCAAACACAAGACCGGCGCCATCAACACCATGCCGAAAATCGACTGCGCCCTGCTCGCCATCGAAATGGGAGCGACTCTGGTGGCGCGCACCTTCTCCGGCGACAAACGGCAGCTGGCCGCCGTGCTGAAGGCTTGCGTGGCCCACAACGGCCTGTCTGTCGTCGACGTCATCTCGCCCTGCACCACCTTCAACGACCACGACGGATCCACCAAGAGCTACGCCTACGTCAAGGATCACGCCGAACCGCTCCACGACATCGATTTCGTCCCCTACTTCAATGAGATTGAGGTCGAGATCGAGGAGGGGGAGGTGCGCGACATCGAGCTGCACGACGGATCGCTCCTCCGGCTCCGCAAGCTCGGCCGCGACTACGATCCCACCAGCCGCCGTGCCGCCATCGATCTCATCCATTCGAGCGAAGCGAAAGGGGAAATCGCCACCGGCCTGCTCTATGTGGCTCCGGCCGGCCCCACCTTCGTCGACACCTTGAATCTGACCGCCGCGCCTCTGGCCACCCTGCCGGAATCCGTCACCCGGCCGCCGCGCGAGGCGCTCGAAATGGTGATGGAGGAACTGCGCTGACCGCCCCCCTCCCCGCTTGAGATTCCGCCGCCGGGCCCGCCGAGGCACCCCGGCGGCTTCCCTTGCCAGCCCGATTATCGACGTGGTAGCCTGCAAGCGAGTGTTGGAGGGTTGTTTTTCTGCGTCTGGTTGCTATTTTCACCCTGGGGATCGTAACGGTTTTCGCGGAGGATACCAACTGCCCCCGCTATCCCGCCAGTGAGCGCACCGAACTGAACGCGAGCATCGAACTCGATCAGCTCGCCGCACAGCACTGGCAGACGCGCGCCCGCGCCGCCTACCCTCGCTCCGCCGTCGCCAGGAATAACTTCGTCGACAATTACATCTTCGATGCCATCGACCGTTCCGGCATCACGCCCGCCCCCCTCACCACCGACGCCGAGTTCCTGCGCCGCGTCTCGATCGACCTGACCGGCCGGATCCCGCAGCCCGAGCAGGTTCGCGCCTTCCTCGAAAGCCGCGCGCCGGACAAACGGGCCCGTCTCATTGAGGAGCTGATCAGCTCGCCCGCCTTCGTCGATCAATGGACCCACTTCTTCGCCAATAAGTTCGAAGTAACCTCCGGCTATTACTCCTACATCGGACTCCAGGGCCGCACCCTCTTCCGCCGTTTCCTCCACGATTTCGTCAACCGCGACCGGTCCTATAAGGAGGTCGTAACCGAGATGCTCACCGCCGCCGGCGACGCCAACGAGGTCGGACCAGCCAATTTTCTTGTCCGCGGCTGGCAGGACGGCGATCCGATCCAGGATACCTACGACACCCTCACCGACCGCGTCACCACCCGCCTGCTCGGCGTCAAAACCGAGTGCATTTCCTGCCATGACGGCCGCCGCCATCTCGAACAGATCAATCTGTATATGTCCACACGGCGGCGCCGCGACTTCTACGGCATGTCGGCGTTCTTCTCGCGCATGACATTCCAGCGGCTCAACGTGGATGGCTTC
>Ga0073934_10000286_pt1 | contig 150170 bp, 125 predicted proteins | sample LarsenN4metaG_FD_76834 | JGI IMG/M metagenome (GOLD analysis project Ga0073934, IMG submission 76834) | Hot spring sediment bacterial and archeal communities from British Columbia, Canada, to study Microbial Dark Matter (Phase II) - Larsen... ... | reverse complement strand
TCTGGAGAGACCTCTCACCGAAGGGCTCCAGCTCATCTACCAATTGCATTACTCATTAATCATCAATCAGTTCTCATTTTTCATCGTCGCCGACGGTGTCAAGTGTGTGCGCAGATCAGCGCCCGATGGGTGGGGAGAAGCGCCCTCCGGGAGCTGACGAGCCCGGCCGTGCCCCGGCGTGTCGCAGTCCGCGACGACGGTAGCTGATCGGAGGTCTGATGGGAATCGACGCACGTTTCACCAGTCTTGTGGGAGTGACTCTCCCGATCATCCAGGCCCCCATGGCAGGCTGTTCGGATGCGGAGCTTGCCATTGCCGTCTCGGAGGCCGGAGGACTCGGCTCGCTCCCGTGTGGCATGCTGACGCCGGATCAGGTGCAGGCATCATTTCAGACGGTCCGGCAACGCACGAGCCGGCCCATCAACTTGAACTTCTTTTGTCATCGAAGTCCTCGAAGCAACGCCGAGCGTGAGTCGCGTTGGAGAGAGCATCTCGCTCCGTACTACGAGGAGCTTGGCGTGGACGCCTCTACCGACGCAGGCTTCCCCGTCCGCGCGCCCTTCGACGAGGCGATGTGCGACGTTGTGGCGCAACTGCGGCCTGAGGTGGTGAGTTTTCACTTCGGCTTGCCTTCGAAAAAGCTGCTGGAACGCGTGCGCTCGACCGGCGCCAGGATCCTCTCTTCGGCGACGACCGTGGAGGAAGCGCGCTGGCTCGAAGCCGAGGGATGCGACGCCGTCATTGCTCAGGGCGCCGAAGCTGGGGGTCATCGTGCGATGTTTCTTACCGAAAACGTCGCCACGCAGATTGGCACAATGGCGCTGGTTCCGCAGATTGTCGATGCGATCCGAGTCCCGGTTATTGCTTCCGGAGGGATCGCAGACGCCCGTGGAATGGCCGCTGCGTTTGCGCTGGGAGCTTCCGCCGTGCAGATCGGCACGGCGTACCTGAGATGTCCGGAATCGAAGGCTTCGGCTCTCCACCGCAAGGCGCTTCAGGCGGTGGGCGCCGACGAGACCCTGCTGACCAATGTCTTGACTGGCCGGCCGGCGCGGAGCATCGTGAACCGGCTCATCCGCGAGCTTGGACCAATGAGTGAGCTCGTTCCGGATTATCCTCGTGCAGCCGCTGCCCTGGCGCCGCTCCGATCCAAGGCGGAGAGTCAAGGGTCGTCGGACTTCTCGCCACTGTTGTGCGGACAGGCTGCGGCGCTGTGTCAGGAAATTCCCGCCGGTTCGCTGACAAAGAAGCTCGCGGATGAATGTTTCCGTTTGCTGAAACAGCTTTCGGCGTAAGTTAATGCCCCGGCCATGATTCTCAACATCCACCCTGGCCAGAAACGAGTTTGTTCCGTGGCTGGCCGCGACAGGCGAACTGGCCTATAGGCCCGATTGTCCGCCGGCGCGGGACTACTACTTCCAATACTCGTGGATCATTCCGGGGATATTTCGCGCGGGCGCGAAATATCCGGCGACATTTCTGGTTTGGGACTCCGTACAAAGACAATCCCGACGTCAGACTTCTCCTGGCGTTCTGGAATAACGCAAGACGGGGAAAGGTCCACGCTCTGTTTGTTGCGAACGGAATGGCCCGGCCCACGGATCTCACCGCGCCGTTGGCGGTCTATCGTCACTCTGACGTCCATTTGGCGGGGCGGAGCGTCTGCGCTGACCGGAAGTTTGGACCCAATTACGTGAAACTCCGCACGCCGCTGACGAACATCCGCATCACCACCTTCGTCTGCAACGAGACGGAGGTCAAGGTCATCGATCCCAACAAATCGGAGATCATTGACACGTTTGGCTGCAGCGTCCAGGAAGTATACGTTTGACCGCATCTACAACCGGGTGCTCTTGGGATGAATTGACGGTGCGGTGTTTTGCGAATGTGCAGCAACGTCCCAATCCACGTCCGTAGCGCCCGATGGCGGCGTCCGGATGGACTGAACTTCGTTCAAAGCATCGGCCGAGAAAAGCCACGGTCAGCAATCCGTACGTATTCGGCTTCCGGGTGGTCCCTTACCTCCTCCAGCCTGGCTCCCGGGTTCCCAGGGCTTCACAGTGTGGATGGACCACACTCACCGGAACACCTCGACAACTTCAGCCACGACGTGCACCGCGTCTTCGTCCTCGGCAGTAAGGACGATTGGTTCGAATGCAGGATTGTTGGGAAGCAGCGTGATTTTCGAATGACGCCAGGTTCCATCAGGCGCCACAGTCTTTTCGCTCTGGTAACGCTTAACCGTGTACCGTTCGCCGGTCTCTGGGTCTTTGTCATCTCTCATCTGAACGAGGACGGTGCGACCTTGGCGAGATCCCTCAACCGGGGATGAAAAGAGGCAGTACGAACCATCGGGAATCGCGGGCTCCATGGATCGTCCTACAACCTGGGCCACAAACATCCCCGGGCGCAATCGGCGCTGGCCTTCGATTTCGACCCACTCCCAATTTCCATCCTCGACGATCTGAGGATCACTGAAAGCTCCGGCAGCGGCCTTGAGCGGAACGAGCGGCGCACACGTGACGTAGCGGTCTTCCGGGCGTGGCTGAACGATTCGCAGATGAAAGCCACGCGGTCGAGCTTGTTCCGCAACCCAAGCCTCCGAAAGCACAGCCGCCTGTTCGAGAACGGTTCGCGTGGCCTGCTCTTGCTTGTCCGGTGGATAGCCGTACCTGCGCAGAACGCGTTTGACGAGCACGCGCAGATTCGCACGGACATTCTCACGAACGGTCCAGTCAATCGCGACGTTCTTCTTGACCGTTTCAACCAATTCCTGCGCGATTGTTTTGAGCGTCGGCGCTCCCAGCACTTTCACGGCGCTATCATTTGTTTCCAGGGCGTCGTAGAACGCCAGTTCTTCGTCCGAAAGTCCGAGTTCCTGGCCGCGTGCATCGGCTTCGCGCATGTGCTTCGCAAGCGCGATCAATTCCTCGATCACCTGCGCAGTTTCGATGGCGCGATTCTGATACTTCCGAATGGCTCGTTCCAACAGCTCCGCGAACGACCGGGCCTGAACAACATTCCTTTTCGAGCGGGTTTTGATTTCACCCGAAAGCAATTTCCGGAGAAGTTCGACGGCCAGGTTCCGCTGCGGAAGACCACGGACCTCGGAGAGAAACTCGTCCGAGAGGATCGAGATGTCGGGTTTCTTTAGACCAGCGGCCGTAAAAATGTCTACGACCTCCCCCGTAGCAACAGCTTTCGAGATGATCTGACGGATGGCATGATCCAGTTCTTCATCGGTCTTCCGCTCTCCCGGCCCGCCTTTCGCAAGGACGGCGCGGACTGCCTGGAAGAACGCGACATCATCACGAATCTGCAGTGCTTCTTCATGGGGCACAGCAAGAGCAAAGGCTTGTGAAAGCTCCGTCACGGCACGGAGCAACCGGTTCTTGCCGTCCGGCTGCTTCAGGATGTGCTCCTGTGCGAGCGGCAACAGAGACAGGCGTTCTCGGGGTGCGCCGCCGGCCCAACGCGACCAATTGAACCCTTGAAAGAGGCCCATGCAGACCTCGTATTTCTCCAACATGAGTGCAACGGCTTCCGCCTGATCAATTGCCGTCTTCCCGGTTCCGCCGCTCTCCGTATATATGGCGAGCGCCTGCTTCAGTTCGTCAGCCAAACCCAGATAATCGACCACGAGGCCGCCCGGCTTGTCCTTGAACACACGATTGACGCGCGCGATAGCCTGCATCAGTCCGTGGCCGCGCATGGGTTTGTCGACGTACATCGTGTGCAGGCTGGGCGCATCGAAGCCGGTCAGCCACATGTCGCGTACGATGACGAGATTGAACGGATCTTTCGGGTCGCGAAAGCGCAGGGCAAGCTTTTCGCGCCGCTCCTTGGTGCGTGCATGCTCGGAGACGCGAGGGCCTTCAGAGGCATTACCCGTCATCACGACTTTGACCGCGCCCTTGTCGTCCTCGGCGTGATACCACGACGGCCGTAAGCGGACGATCTCATCATGAAGATCCATCGAGATCCGCCGGCTCATGCACACGACCATGGCCTTGCCTTCCATTGCGGCCAGTCGAGTCTCGAAATGAGAAACCAGATCGCGGGCGATGAGCTTAATGCGATTCTCAGATCCCACAACGGCTTCTAATTGCGCCCACTTCGATTTGAGCTTTTCCTTGCGGTCAATCTCCTCGCCTTCCGTAGCTTCTTCGAACTCCCGATCGATCGTCGGGCGCTCCGAATCCTTTAGTTCGAGCTTCGCGAGACGGCTTTCGTAGTAGATCGGCACGGTTGCGCCATCCATGACGGCCCGCTGGATATCGTAAACGCTGATGTAGTCGCCGAACACGGCGCGCGTGTTCGCGTCCGTCTTCTCAATCGGCGTGCCTGTAAAGCCGATGAACGAAGCGTGTGGAAGAGCGTCGCGCATGTGACGGGCAAACCCGTCAATGAAGTCGTACTGGCTTCGATGGGCCTCATCGGCGATCACCACAATGTTCCTGCGCTCCGACAAAACCGGATGACGGTCGCCCTTTTCTTCCGGAAGAAACTTCTGAATTGTCGTGAACACCACGCCGCCGGACGCAACGCTAAGTTTTAACCGAAGATCGGCGCGACTCTCCGCCTGAACTGGGGGTTGACGCAAAAGTTCCCGGCACCGCGCAAACGTGCCGAACAATTGGTCGTCGAGGTCATTTCGGTCCGTCAGAACGACGATGGTTGGGTTTTCCATCTTCGGATGAAGGATCACGCGCCCTGCATAGAACGCCATCGTCAGGCTCTTTCCGGAACCTTGCGTGTGCCAAACCACACCCACGCGCCTATCGCCGGCCAGCGCCGCGCGGAGAGTCTCCTCCAGAGCCGCGTGAACAGCGTGGAATTGATGGTAGCCCGCCAATTTTTTGACCAGTACTCCCCGTCCCATCTCTTCAAAGACGACGAAATATCGGATTAAGTCGAGGAAGCGCCGTTTTTCAAAAACACCCTCGAGCACGACCTGCAATTCGGAAAGACCGGCGGCGTCATCCTTCCCGGTGATTGTCCGCCAGGGTTTGAACCATTCTTTGTCTGCAGCGACGGCGCCGACACGCGCTTGCACGCCATCGGACGCGATGAGAGCGACGTTGGCTGCAAACAGCGATGCGATTTCCGCCTGATACGTTTGAAGCTGCCTGAATGCTGTCCAGACGGTGGCGTTCTCGTCAGCGGGATTCTTGAGCTCGATGACCGCAAGCGGCAGCCCGTTGACGAACAGCAGCACATCCGGGCGGCGTGTGTGTTGTCCGTCCGATACGGTGAACTGGTTTACGGCGACCCAACTGTTATTGCTGGGATCGTCGAAATCCAGAACTCGCGCTTGCGCTCCTGCGATGGAACCGTCGTTGCGCCGATACTCGACTGTGATGCCGTCCACCAGCATCCGATGGACGATTCGGTTTCTTTCGACGAGGAATGGGGCTTCGACGCGAGTGACTTTCCGAAAAGCCTCTTCGAGCGCTTCGGGAGGCAGCGCTCGATTAAGGCTGGCGAGGGCCTGGCGCAGCGAATCTTCCAGGACGACATCGCGGTAGCCCGGATCGCTCCGAACAATCTCCGGACCGGATAACACGTCGTAGCCGAGGTTCTCCAGCCACGCCAGTGCGGCATCTTCGACCTCTGACTCCGTAAATCTGGCCATAGAACGGCAATCTAGGCGGGAATCCAGAGCGAGTCAAATAGGTTCTCAGTTTGCGGGTTGGAGCCACCCAAGCTCGGTGAGCCGGACCCACGCTGCCGAAACCTGTTCGGGGCTCATCAGTCTCGCTTTGCGGGTGCTCCACGACTGAATCGCGCGTAGGGCTGTTTCTGGACTGGACGCGGCATGCTCCCGTGCTGCGACCCAATGGACGGTTGCCAAAAGTTCCATGCCCAAGGGAGTTTCGAAGCCTTCAATGAGCTGTGCTACACGATCGAACCGCGACAAGGTTTCGGGATGTTTCTTTAGAAACACAGCCGCTTCCTCTGCCGCTCCAGGTAGCAGGTGGATGGGGGTGTCCGGCTTGTTCTCGCCAGCGCCGTAGCCAGTAATAAAGTGCCCTTCCAATTTTTCAAGAACGTGCCGCAAGACGTCTGCATAGGGGCCGTAGTGGTGCTTCACGAAGTCGACACGGGGGAAATCCTCGCCGGCTTCTTTTAGGAAGTACACCAGCTTTTGAATTTCCAGCAGCGAGATCGGGTAGTCAAAACCGGGTACCAGGTATCGGTCGATCAAGCCAATCACAGCGGCTCGGCCTTGAGTCATCCGGGGTCGTGCCGTCCGATTTTTCATTGCCTCCGGCTTTGGCGCACCTTTCGGTTCAAAAACCATCCATCGCACATCCGGAGCGAGCGCGAAGGCGGCGCGCATTCGAGGGAGAACATCGGTCCAATTAAGCTCGCCATTGCCGCAGCCGAGGGGCGGAACGGCGACAGAACGAATCTTCAGGCGTTGAACATCCTTTATAAGGGCATCCAATCCCGCTTCGATGTCTGCAATTCGGGATTTGCTGCGCCAGTGACGCTTTGTAGGGAAATTGATGATGTAGCGGGGAAAGGTCAGGGTGCTACGGTCGAATATGAACATGCGTCCTGGTTGGACTTCTCTAGCATCGCAGGCCTTGCGGTAAGCCTCGTAGTTCTCCGGATATGCTTTACGAAACTGTAGGGCTATTCCTTTACCCATGACGCCTTCCGTGTTGACCGTATTCACCACAGCTTCGACATCTGCATCCAGTAAATTGCCTTGCGTAATTTCAATCATGTTCTTTTTTCAATAATACCAGTCCCGCCGAACAGTGACCTGTGGCCTGTGATCAGCTTCTGTAATAATCCTCTGAACCTGTTCGGCGACGGTGTTGTTGATCACCGCAATCCCGGTGATTGCAGTCCACGGACACCAGTCGTGAAGGAGAAATTCAGCCTGGCGCCTCTCTTTAGTTTCCGTGTTGCCGCCCCACTGACGCAACGGCATAACTTGCCAGTCGATCTTCTCCAAAGCGTCCAACGACGCAAACTGCTGCGCATAACCGAGGTCCGCATGACGGTCTGTAAAGAACCAGGGTCTACCGGTTGCGACGGCTGTCTGAATGGACGACACGAGGTGAATGATCTGTGACTGACCTCCCGAATAATCCTGATGCCCCTGGGAAACGACATAAAGCATTACAGACCGAGAACAAAAATTGAACGGCACGTACTGCCCCAACGTACCGCCGGCGGCGACCAGAACTGGTCTCTTCATTCGCCGGTCTTTGATGTGGCTGTAGCCGATATTTGTGGTGGCGATACCTCTTGCTATCCTTTGGGCGTCCGACCACAGGCATCCGTCAGCCACGATCTGGGAGAGATTGTCCAGATGCGTGATGTGATAGATTGCGGGATCGTTCATTGATCTCGTGCTGACTTGGATATTCTGCGGCTATTTTTTCCTAGCACGTCGTTGAATCCAAATATCGTCCAGGCTCTGCGTCTTGAGCGCTTCGCGGATCACATCCAATGCTTTTGGGGAATAGCGTTTGTGGAGTTGGCTGCCGAGCTTGAATTCCTTATAGCATTCCGTGTTCGTACGCAACCCAAGGTGCTCCACGACAGCAATAACCTTCGGTATTGATGCGCCGAGTTTCTCGGCGAGTTGTCTTGCTCCCAGGCTGTAGAAGTCCAGTTCGTTGATACGTTTCACGGCGACAACGGAAGCGCCCGGCGTGCCCTCGGCGACCAACTGAATCGGTATGCCTTCCTTCTTCGTCAGTCGAAGAGACAGGCTAGGCCCGACACCTTCCGACTTAATTTCCACCGCTGAAACGCCCTTGAATACGTCTGTCCAGATCTTTTCTTGTAAAACCCCTTTCGCTATCTTCCGTAGATCCGAATCGCTGGGCTGACCCTTTTCGCCTCGGATCGTCGCGTCGAGAATCGCGAGCGGTCGCAACCTTGCCATGGCTTCAATCCGGCGACGCTGGCCGGGGCGAAGCAGTTTCTTGATCTCTGACACCTCCGATTCAAAGAGGGTTGCCAGCTCGGTCGGCGGTGACGTTGATACTGGGAGCACTCGAGTTGGAAGACGCCCGGCGAGTTCCTGCTTGAACACAGTCTTAAGCAGATCGCGGAATAGCGTAACTCCAGATTGAACGTGGACGTAGAACTGGGCCTCGGAGATATCGAGTAAATGATGCTGTGAGGCATCCCGCAGGCCATTGATAGTTTGGAGAACCAAGGCTTGTTCATCCGTGAGGAACTTGATCTTTCCATCATTCAGGGATCGCCTTACACAAGCGTCGAAGCCGATGGTCTCCTTCGCGCGCTTGTCACGAATCCGCCCGCCGCGATGGACAATTGCGGCTTTGAGCAGCATTTCGAATGCATGATCGAGCTGAATGAGCGTGCTACTCACGCGTCCTCGGTCGCTAGGCCTGTTGAACAACTCGATACTCAGGACCAGCGAGTCACACGCTTTTCCGAGTAACAGTTTCGCCTCACGTTTCATACGACGTAATCTGTCACCATGCGCTCAGCATCATTGATCCGTAGCTCACCAGAGATAAGCCTCGGGAGAAGCGTGTCGCGCAGTAAGGTGAGTACGCGATTCTGTTGGATAGCCACTCTCGCCTTGGAGAAAAACGGTCTGACCGCTGTGCCGAACGCAGCCGCGACTTCCTTCGATGGCGCCGCCAAGAGATAGTGGGATAGTGATTCGACTGCGACTCGTTGGCGGCCGCTCGATCCCGTCATGCTCTGAATCGCAAATTCGCGGAATTCGTCGCTGCGCGCCAAGCAATAGGCAAACTCCTCCGGCAAACGGCCCTTGGGCCGAAAGACAATGAATTCCGTGGAACCCCATCCGACTTGTCCTGCCTCTAGGAAATCGACGTATGCAGTCTTCCCATTTTCCAGGCATGGTGTAATCCGCGCCACCAATGTATCGCCGTTGATGAAACGCATCCCAGAACCAAACGGGCGTCCAACGACGACATCCGGTGAATGACCTCGCGTCGGCATGTTCGACATATCGAGATATGGTGAGACTTGTCCCTTTCGCAACGAACGTCTGGGATTCACATCGATTAGATCTGGCAAAGACGCAACCCACCATCCAGCCGGAATTTCTCCCAGTTCGGATTCTTCCAAGCGGTCGGGGAAGAGGTCGACGAGGGGCTTGGGCAGGCCGGAGTCACGGCCCTCCGCCTTGGCGCGGACGGGATCGAAGTCCACGAACCACGACTTGAAGAGAGCCCGCGCCATCGCTTCCAGCGTCTGGTTCATCCGCCGGTTCAGTTCGATCTTGTCGTCCAGCGTGCCGAGGATGTGGGCAATGGCTCGCTGTTCTGTAGGGTTCTCAGGAGCCAACACTTCCAGAGATTCGATCATGCCCTTTGTTAAAGCGTTTCTAGTTCCTCCGGAGCCTGCCCAGGACAATAGCTTGCTTTGCATCTCCGGTGTGACAAGAAGATAGCGGAGAAACCGCGAATCGAGCTTTTTTGGATCGGGACGGACTATAGCAACGTGCTGATTCACGCGCGCCGGCAGGACTTTAGGATCGACTTGACATACGCGCGCAACCGAGTCGCCGGTGATATTCAAAAGCACGTCCCCGAGGCAAACCTCGACGTTTGTTAGCTGAGAAGCGTGCTGTTCGTCGATATACGCTAAGCCATCGTGATGGAAACCGTCGTTGTATACATTTTGACTTCGTATTAAGGCGTACCGCCCCTTCTCAACATAAACCCCACTTCCGCCTCTCGGTGTTGCACCGCTTCCGATCTTCATGCAAACATCGCCGAGGCGTATTGAGATCCAACTGCCGCCACATCCACGGTCCTTCCGGTACGTCTCTTTGGTTGGCGAAGTAGCCTCGTTGCTGGATCGTTTTCGATTCACGCGTGCTTCTCCTCCGGCTCCTCGAACAGCCGCAGATATGGGTCGAAGCGGAAACGGCGGTTTCGGGCGTAGCCGGTGATTTCGCGTAAGAGCCCGGCGTCCACCAGCCGGTTGACGATGTTGTTGGCAGCCTGCATTGTGATGCCGAGCCACTTGCGGACTCTCGCTACGTTAACGATTGGGTGATCGAAGAGTTGATCCATCACACGATGTCCGTTGGCTGCGGCCTGGCCAAGCGGGCCGTGATGCGGGCCCGGTATTCTTCGCGCATGCGAAGAATGGCGGCGGCGGTTTCAGTGGACTCGCGGTTCACTTCGACGACGCCGCGCAGGAAAAACGCAAGCCAGCTTTCCCAGTCTCCGAGGGCGCGCACCGCCTGCAAGCGCTCGTAATACTCGGCGCGGCGCTGCCTAAAGTAATGCGACAGATACAGCACGAGACGCGCGAGGAGCTTCTTCTCGGTCAGCAGGAACGTGATGAGCAGCCGGCCATTGCGTCCGCTGCCATCGAGGAAAGGATGAATGGTTTCGAACTGGGCATGTGCGAGTCCGACCTGAATCAACGCCGGTGGAGCGTTCTCCATGTGCAGGAAGCGCTCCAAATCCGACAGCGCCTGCGGCACTTCGTGCGCCGGAGGAGGGACGAATATAGCATCACGCAGCGAGCAGCCGCCCGGCCCGATCCAGTTCTGCGTCGTGCGCAATTCACCGGGGGTAAGCCGGCCGCCGCGCGCGCCCTGCATCAGTTTGGCGTGAATCTCGCAGAGGAGACGCGCAGAAACGGGAATCCCGGCGAGACATTCGAGGCCGTGATTCATGGCGCTGACGTAATTGACCACATCGCCCACGTCGGAAGGGGCGTCCGGATCGTTCAGGCTGGCCTCGGCGGCAAGCAGATTCTGCAACGAACTTTGCGTTCCCTCGATCTGGCTCGAGAGCACAGCTTCCTTGCGCACGTACATATAGACAAACAAATCGGGATTCGGTAGGGTCACGACCGCGCCGTCCAGACGGCCGAGGGCGTAGTCGGCTTCCGAAAGCAAATCGCGCAACGGCAGCCCCAGGTCTATTGGAGGATCCGGCGGGAGAGGCGACGGGATGAAGGCGCGATACCCTCTGGACTGCACCACATAACGACCTGCGCGTCCTTCGTTTCCTCCGGCAGGATGGATCATGGCTGGGATCTCGCTTCCATAGTAAAGAACCCGTTTATTATGGACGCGACTCTGTCCCATAGTAAACGTCGCGTTTAATATGCGTGCGATTTAGTTCCATAGTATACGCTGCGTACACTATGGACGCGATTGGACTCCATACTGCACGCAGCATTCACTATGGGTGCTTCGCCGCAACCCTTATTCTTCTCCAATCGTTTAATAGGGAAACCGCTTATTAAACGGAAAGCCGCCAGCCGTTAATAAGAAGCTTCACTCCCCAAAGCCGAGTTCCTTCAGGTTTGCCGCGATGGAGGCGTCCAGCTTCGCACCTTCCGCCTGCTGCTCGCGGAGTTGCTTTGCAAGCCGGCGCATCTTTTGAGCAAACGGCTCCCCATCGTCTTCCGCCGCCTGTGCGCCGACGTAACGGCCGGGCGTGAGCACATGGCCGTGCTTGCGGATCTCCTCGATGCCGGCATCGAAGCAAAAACCGGGGACGTCTGCGTATTCCCCGGCGTTTCGGTCGCCCCGCCACGCATGATACGTCCCGGCGATTTTTGCGATCTCCTCGTCGGTCAGTTCCCGGTGAACGCGATCGATGAGCGTTCCCATCTTGCGGGCATCGATGAACAGCGTTCGGCCGCGGCGGTCACGAAACCGGCCATTCCGCTTGTTGCGGGCGAGAAACCACAGACAGACGGGAATCTGCGTCGAATAAAAAAGCTGACCCGGCAGGGCGACCATGCAATCCACAAGGTCGGCTTCGATAATCTTCTTCCGGATTTCGCCTTCGCCCGATTGGTTTGACGACATCGATCCATTGGCAAGCACGAAGCCCGCAATTCCCGCCGGGGCGAGGTGATAAATGAAATGCTGGACCCAGGCGAAATTGGCGTTGCCGGCCGGAGGCGCGCCGTAGACCCAGCGTTTGTCGTCTTTCAGGAGATCGCCGCGCCAGTCGCTGTCGTTGAATGGCGGATTGGCCAGCACGTAATCCGCCTTGAGATCGGGATGCCGGTCGTTGTGAAACGTGTCGCCGTGCGCGATCTGAGCGTCGATGCCCCGGATTGCGAGATTCATTTTCGCCAGACGCCAGGTCGTGTAGTTCGATTCTTGCCCGTAGATGGAAATGTCGCCGAGCCTGCCGCTGTGGGCTTCGATGAACTTCTCGCTCGACACAAACATTCCGCCGGAACCGCAGCAAGGGTCGTAAACCCGTCCCTTGTATGGCGCGAGCATCTCGACCAACACACGCACCACGCGGGAAGGCGTATAGAACTGTCCGCCCTTCTTGCCTTCGGCGCTTGCGAATTGGGAGAGGAAGTATTCGTAGACGCGTCCGAGAATGTCCTTCGCGCGGTCGGCGGGGCTGCCGAGTCCGATATCGCTCACGAGATTGATGAGTTGACCGAGCCGCTGCTTGTCCAGCCCTGGCCGGGCGTAATCCTTCGGTAGGACGCCCTTCAGCGACGGGTTATCGCGCTCGATGGCAGCCATGCCGTCATCGACGATCTGGCCGATTTCCGGTTGCGGCGCCTTTGCCTTCAGATGCGCCCATCGCGCTTCCTTCGGAACCCAGAAGATGCTGGCGGCCCGGTACTCGTCCGGGTCCTCCGGATCGGCGCCCTGGGCCTTTTGCGTGACGAGTTCTTCGCGCTTCGCTTCAAAGGCGTCCGAGATGTACTTCAAAAAAATCAGGCCGAGGACGACATGCTTGTATTCCGCCGCGTCCGTATTGTTGCGAAGCGCGTCGGCGGCTTGCCAAAGCTTGGCTTCGAAACCGAGGTTCGCTCCGGTGTCGTTTGCGTTTTCTCGTTTTTTGGCTCTTACTTTCGACATCATCTCGATCACCATTCTTCAAGTCCCAGCCCTGCCCGCTGCTGCATGATTATGCATTTCAGTAGCCTGGAGTAATCGGGTTTTAACGTATGTCATTCCGACGGTGGTTTGGCTTGCCACAACCCGGTGGGGGAAATCGTCCACGGCAGCACCGTATCGACCATCGATCCTGGCGCCCACAGCGAACCTGCTATACGCTGCACACCCGGCTTGCCGTAATCCCATCCGGCGAGCGCTTCCCGCTGGCCGCGAAGTCCGGCCGGCACGGTCTCGCCCTGGGCATGAGCGAGCAGGAACTTCGATTCAACGGAGGGCTCGGTGTCCGCAAGCCTCGTAACGCATCGGAAAACATCCGATACGGGAGTCCATTCGATACGTCGCAAACGGCCAAGGCCGTAACGCGTATCGCCACCAGCTGCAATGTTCTGGACCGCATCGAGGCCCGGCGCGTCCTGCCTCAAAAACACATAGCCGCTGAGGGCGACCGCGCCGCCGGAGTTCCCATCACGTTCACGCCAACATGTGTTCATGCACTCCGTCTCGCGCAACGAGCCTTCGGCTGCCGTATCCGACGATGGATCAATAGCAGTTGACGGGCGCGTGCCAAGAAGCCGCATGCGCATCGTCCGCTCGTCGATATCTTTCCGGTTTGCAGTATTATCTTCCCTCCGCCAGACGAGCCCTTTCGACGTTTCGAATCTCGGCAGCCACACGCGCCAGGATTTTCCGTCAGGTTCAGCCGGGTAGAAGTATGTAAATCGGGCTCTTTCCTGAAGAATTCGGCCCAAGGATTCATACTCGGGAAATGCTCCGGCCTGACGTTGTGCAAGATCTGCCGTCACCGCACCCCAGAAGGCGCGAGCGGTGAGGTACAAGCGGCAGCGGTTTAGACTTCCGGCAGGCGAGGTCCCCACGTAGAGCGGCGCTTCGAGAAGCCAGGTCCACCGGAAGAGCGACCAACTCACGCCTTTCCTCCGTTGGAGCTTTTGGCGTGGTAGCGGCCGTAAACCAAAGACTGTCGAAGCAAGTCCCATGCGAAGAGGAGCTTGTCGAGATCTTCGGCAAGCTTGTGAAGGGTTGTAAGCGGCTTACCCGCTTCGAGGAGAGCCATGTTTTCAAGGAATTGGGCGCATCTGCTGCTCACTTTCTTTCCGTTATCGCCGGCGCGCGCCTCCAGGAAAAGGAAGAATGCGTAGACGCCCTGCTCTTCGAGCACAGAAAGCCCATCCGTCAGCGTTTTCTCCCCCACGTTGTCACCAGCCAATGCGCTACCGAGTTCCGCGCACTTGAGGTCGAGATTGTCCATCACTTCTCTCCGGATTAGGAAGTGGCCGGCGTGGCCGAGCTAGGCGTTGGGAGCACTCGGAGCCGACCCATGCCGCGAGTTCCCATACCGCCGATACCAAGATGCTCGAAATAGGTATGCGTCGCGCTCACAACGGTGAACACCTCATCGAATGTCTTGACAGTCGTTGCTTTCGAACCGCCAACTTTGAAATGGGCCGGATTGCGGCACGTGACGTCCCACATCAGAATCGTTGAGCGCGGCAGCGCTTCGTAGGTGAAGAGGGCTCCCTTCTCAGCATCCGCCGCGCCTGTTGCCGGATCGATCGAAACGGACGTTCGCGTTTCGAGGTTGCTGTTCACGACGTGGCTGAATAACTTGTCGGAAAGGATTCCCATGCGTTCTGCGACGTACGCAGGCGCCGCAATGTTTTGGATCGCTTGCTGCGCTTTGTTCCATTCATTGGATTGCTCCACCGGGAGCAGAAGCCAGCCAAGGTTCAACGGCTGCGACGGTTGACCGCGGTAAAGCACATTGTCAGAAAGGTCGGTCTCCATTCCGGCAAGCCGTAGGGCTGTAGGACACGTCAGCCACACAGGGCCTTCCCGCGTGGCAACCGGAAAAAGCAGGACGTGCGCATCGCTGAATGCGGCAAGACCCGCGAATCCCCCCTGTCCTCCCCTGGCAAAGCCGAATACCGTGCAGATTCGACAATCGGCGGAGCCGCAGTGTCCGCCGGTTCCTCCGTTCGAAGACGCCTGCCCTTGACCCGCGCAGTCCGGATACTTGCTGTATTCCATAGCTGCGTACGCACGGCAGACCCCAGCAAGACTGGAACCCGGAATTTTAGGAATCCGTGTCACCGGATCCCGCACAATCGAGAGGTCCACGCGTCCGAGACGCGCGCCACCCGTACCCACATGGATGGGATCGACGGCGAGTCCACAAACCGGATAGCGCTGGAAGCTATTCGCCATGGTTCACCTCCACTTTCTCTTTGAGCAGCGACAGATGCCACTCCAGGGACCACCGCAACGTTCCGCCTGCTGCGGCTTCCACGAGCGTCTCCAGCGCGGCTCCGGAAATCCCTAGACGTCGCCCAAGCACGGCCCGTGCAAGATCAGTCCACGCTGCTTGGCCGCCGTCGAGCCAGCGGCCTTCCGAATCGCGCCATGCCGATTCGCGCTGGTCAAGCTCCGACCATGCGTCGCGCAGCGCCGACAGACTTGGAACCCGGCGCGTTAACAGAGTCCATGTGTCCTGCATGCGCTGGAAATCCGAAAGCGGCCGTACCTGCGCAGGCTCGAACCGGCGGGCCGCCGTGTCCATAAACACCCACGCAACATCACTGGGTTCGACGAGCACGCCGTCACCCCGGCGCAGATCAAGGGCGTGCCGGTACACCTGACCTGCTGGATGTTGAAAATCGCGCGGATTGCGAAGAGTGCGGTCTTCCACTCGGAAATAAGCGTAGAAGACGTCATCCCTCCCGTCAGGAAGCGACGTCGGAACCAGCACGATCTCGCTGCCGCTGCGGTGACGCTCCAAGCCGAGGGCCGTAACGCCGTTTCTTGTGTGTGATTCGGAGACGCGCCACGTCTCGCCCTTTCTCTCGTGTAAAGCTGCCTCCAGGTTGCGCGCGGATTCGACTACGGCCTGAAACGGCATCATGCGCGGAAATGCAACGATGCCCACCCGGAGAGGCATTCGGTCCCAAACCGCGCCAAACTCACTCCGCCATTTCTTGATGGCGGACTCAACGCAAAGTGTCGCGCAATCGAGGGGCACGAGGATGCGGAAGCGCTCGGGACTGCGATCCAGCGGGACGACTGGAGAATATGCTCCAAGCCCGCCAGGCGTTTCGACATCCTGAATGGCGAGCGTTTGCGCCGGCCCATTGTCTCCAATCAACAACAGCTCTTTCCCCTTGAGCTCATTCCCCTCCTCCTCCGCATCAAAACAACGGGCGAGATTGGAGATCGTCACGAACGAGCCGTCGTGATCGCGATACAGAAGGTCGATGGGCTTGCCACGCCAGACCGAGGAATAGGTCTCCCGGTCGAGCCATTTCTTTGCTATCGAAGCGGAATCCGGAGTTACTACCAGCCGCCGGGTGCGCCAGCGATTCGGATGGGCCGCGCTCAACTCCCGGAAGCAAATCAGAAGTTGGTCGAAGAACTCCTCGGCAGTCCGCCAGAAACGATAAACGCGACCAGGCGACGGGAGCTTTCGAAAGAGCTGGTGAACGATCCACCGCGCCCGCTGAGAGTCGTCAAGGGCATTCCATGCGGGCGCTTCGGCGCGATCCTCGACAATCTTTGAGAAGAATTCAGGCCAGTTGGTCTCATGCCGGTATCCTTCCTGAAGGCTCGAAAGCAAAGGATCATTTCTGTTGAACCTCGCGACCTTCGATTCGACGGACGCCGTCAGCGTTTGAAACGGGTCATCCGGTTTGACCGGATTGTCCTGATTGCCAAGCACAGGGTTAAACCGCCGCCATTCCGCGATGCTCTGGGCGCGCAATGTGTCGACATGACTTCCTCCGAGCCACGGTTCCAGGTCGAAGCTGAAAGACAGCAGCGCAACGCGGTCGTTGCCGTCGGCGACCTCAGAAATCCAGATGGTATCGTTCCCGGAGAGAAGCCAATCATCAAGACGCCCTTTGCGCCGCCTGGCACAGACGCTGCAAACGCTTTGCTTTCTTGCATTGTCTGAAAGGGGGGAACGCGTGTTGCCGTTGAACCGCACCCCACATACGGGGCACACATGCCCTTTCTGTTCCGATCCGCTCCCCATTTGCCAGACCCGGTGCAGCGGAATGACGAGTTCCTCGCGGACCTGCCGCAGTCCAGCAGTCATGCCGACAAACGAACGCGTTGATTTCGACGACAGGTGACAGATCGGAGGAGTTTCAAAATCGTGGCTTCTGGCCAGTTCATCGACACACTTCTCGATCTCCGCATGCAACGCCTCGGCATGGGTATCGTCGAGACTGCCCTTGGAATCGCTTTGCGTCGCATCCTGGCGGCGTCCTGGAAAGGTGAATGCCAGCGTCTCATCGTCGCGATAGACGAGCGCGCCAACGGCTAGATCCACCTCAATAAAACGCTGTACTTCTATGAAGAAAGCATTGATGTCCCGCCGGGCGCCGGCCCAGTCTCCGATCTTGACGGCGCGCGCTTCATAGTGGCTCGATCCGAATCCGACAATCAGAATCCGCCACTGCGTCCGCCGCTTCAGGTCCTGCCAGTTTGTTGCTCCGACGAGTGCTGCCCCAGCAACAGCCGCCTTGAAAAGCGCCGCGGCGACATAGGACTGATCCCACAGCGTGACGTCATTGTTAGGCAGCCGAGTCTCAGCGAGTGTGCAGAGGAACAATTCCCGCAACCAACCGTTCTCGCCAATCGCATTCTCACGCCACGTCCACCAAGGCTCAGCGTCACCGGGTGGTGTCGAGCCCAGCCTTCCAAGTTCATCCAGAAGGCGTCCGACTCGATCGAGCAGCATCTCCCGGCCGCGAGAGCCATGCAGCGGCGGCGGATCGGCGACGAGATTGCGCACCGGATGACCAAAAGGCGAGACGAGCCACATGTGTGTGGCATCCTGCCCGAGATAGTCCGAAATAGATTTAGGAAGGTTCTTCTCGATTCCCGAAGCCATCGCGTGTGCTGCTTGAAGCAGTCCGACCGTACTTGCCTGTGACGATCCTTCATCGTATTTCGTCAGAAACTCCACAAGCGCATGAGGCCAAGTCAGATTGCCGGCGCCAGACCGAACCCAGCCGATGCGAGTGCTCCAGTCCGGCGAGAGTGCCTGGTGCCAGTCGTTCGGGTCGTAGTTCACGCCAATACCGCCATGGTGGAGCAGAAAGGCCTGGTTGGCCTTACCAGTCATGTGAAGCCAGCCGATCGCCTCGCAGGCAAGCAATACAGGCCGCGCCTGACGAAGACTCCTAACCAGCCTTGCGCCGTCCGGGTTCGTCGTCATCGGTACTCCGGCTGGAAGAGGGTACCAATCGCAGTCTTCATATCGGCCACTGTTTTGGTGTTCTTGTTGGTTGTCCGGGTAACTAATTCACACGACGTGATCTTGGCAATACCCCAACCGGATGTCCTTTTGGCAGAGAAGCCGTAGACAGTAAGAAGTTGTTCGGCACTGTCGAGCAGCTTCTGCAAGACGTCGGCGCGATCGATATTCGCGCTCATGGGGGAATCGGGCAACGGCGCGTAGAGAAGATCAAGCGTCCCCGGGGTTCCCACCGGGACAACTTCGTAAGTAATCGGTTGCGTGCCAGCTCGCGTCTTGCGGCTATGGGGATTGATCACCTCGAACCCGATTTTCGAGAACCATGTTGGACGGAAGGCGAGAGCGGCGCGCTGAAATTCGCCCTGCTCTTTATCATTGCCGAACAAGTGAGTAACCCAGTCGGGATCATTCCACCCGTCGAATCGTCCGCCTGTTCTTTCGAGGTGCTTTGGCAGGTGCTCTGGCAATCCTTCTTGCATGCGGCAGGCCCAACGCAACAGTCCCTTCCAACTGGCGGCCGACATGTAGGGCGCTGCGAAAACACGGTCCTTACGAACGGGGTTGTCAAGAACATGGAACGAACGGTCATCCTTGGAATACCAGGGCGCACACAACGTGAAACCGATCCGGAGAGCAACCCAATTGTTTTTGAGCGGCTGGGGGCTATTCGCATCCAGATTGAGTTCCCTCGGAAGCCGCAACTCGTCCGCTTGTGCCCGTTTGGAATAACAGTCGCGCGCACTGTTCTTGTGATCGGCGCCTCGCGTAGCGAAAACGGTGCATCCATCGACGAATCCTGACGCGAGTCCTGCCGGAAGAGGGCCAGTCGTCGGACATGCGTTTGCAGACGCGAGATCAGCATAGAAGTCGAATTTCATGGCGTTTTCTCTGCGCCAGTGTTCAGAAGTTCCGACAGAATCGCCGGACCCTTGATGAACTCCTCGTCTTTCAAATCAGGCCAGACTACTCTCAGCCGCGTACGCATCTCGGCGAATGTCACGACGCCAGCTTTCACAAACCCGAAAGTGCGGGGCGGGTCTTTGAAGCTGAAAACCTTCTTGCTCACGCGTTGGTTTCCGGCGAGCCACTTGTCTGCGGTACTGGCGCTGTTGCGGAGGTACTGACCTTGGTTTTTGGGTTCCTTGCGGCCAACAACCCGGTTGAAGGTGCTCCCGTTATTATTCTGTCGTGCGAGATAGCGACGTCGGACTACCCACAACTGCTGTGCTGAAGCCCACGAAAACTCCGCATCATCTACCTTTCGCCACCGTTCGCTGCGGGCGTGTGCGCGAATTGTGTCGGCGGTCATTGCGCGAAGCTTGGGACGTTCCCTAATTTCAAAAATGCCGTAGTCCTTATGATTCGGCCTGTCTTTCCTGTTGGGTTCGTCGGATGGTTTAAAGACTGTCCTGGCGCCAATCGCGCCGTAATCTGCGATCAACCGAAGCGTGACATCGAGTAGAGCCCATTCTTCGTCCCGGACCGGACGCAGACGCGTAAAACGCAAAGAAAAGATGTCGCCAGTCTTGACCCGTTTTTCTTGGATGTCACCGTTGGCCGCCAAGACGTCGAACCGGAACTTACGGGCCCATCCTGTGCAGCCGAAAAGCTCGCAGACGGCGCAATGTTTAATATCCTGACACTTCGTCTCGCTCGGATCACAAGCCCAGCCTCCGAGACCTCGCACGACCACTTCGAACCATGAGCGTATGGAACCCAAGAGCCCCGTCGTGATGAGCCGCTCCTCTTTCCCGTTTGCATCGCCCGTCCAAATCGAAGTGTGCGCCTTGCAGCGCCATATGTATGTTTTGACAAAGGTCATAGCGTAACTCGCAGGAGTTTCTTTCGGCCGGAACTAGTCATCCTGTATTTGATCTTCAAGAATCCGGCGGATCGAGGACGAATCAGGTCCACTTTGTACAGGTCCAGCGCGAAGAGTTCGCGGCGGTTTCCGGTTTTGTTGAATCCTTTCATTCGTTACGATCTTCCGCGATGGAACAGGGATTCTTGTTCGAGCCGAGCGCGATGCTTCATGCGGAATTGCGCCTGGCGATTGAGCGGCTGGATTTCGCCGCAGCGAGCCGGAAGATCGAAGAACTGCGGCGACTCTGGCCGGGAGTGCTGCTGACCTGGGAGCCGGAATTGGTGCGCATGGGACTGAAACTGTCTCGGCGGCGTCCCGACCTCGACACTGGATATGGGTTCTGGAGGACGCTCGAATCCACCTCGGATTCACTTGGCGTTCCCCGTTCTCACACGCGCGCGATGCGCCGGCACTTTTTCTCGCGCCTTCTGGCAGCGAATCGGAGTTTATTTGAGGATTTGCGAACGCCGGAAGGCCGGCCAGTCGGAGATTTCTATCTGCTGGCGGAGCAGCCGAACAACGCGCGACGCCGGTACGAGAAGCAGATTCGGCAGGAGGACGACGGCTGGCAGATCCGTCTGAGCCTGGGGAATTGCGACTTTCGGCTGGGACATGTCCGCGTGGCTCGCTCCAATTATCACTGGTCTTATGTGATGGGACTCCCAGAGGAATCGTGGGATGTCATTGAAGACGGTGAGTTCCTGGCCAGGCTTCGCGATGCCGAAGATCGCGCGTGGGCTTTCCCCGAGCTATGCGCCGACGGCGCCGTGCCGTCGGCTCGGTTCTCCACGAATGCCGAGTTCCTGCAATTCAAGTCCCGATTCGCAGAAGCGCTGACCGAATCGTCTGGCCCCCAACGCTTTTGTCTTTACTGGATCATCAGCGAAAACAAACCCTGGTGCACGGGCGACGAATTGCTTCGGGCGCGGCGGGAAATGAAGGCGCTGCATCCGCAAGTTCACTCCCGATACATGCAACGCCTGGCGTAAGCTGCGGCGGCGTGGGGACGTCCACCAGCCTTTCTTACTGCCGGCGCTCGAACGGCCAGATCGATGCTGCAAGTCCTCTCGTGAGCATCTTGTTCAGCGCTTTTTGTGAAAAAACTCAAACAAACCGTGAACAACCCCGGGGCCAAAGGGAATATCTCAGTACAGGCGAAAGGATTGAGCATGTACCTGAGAGATGTTCTTGGACCAGCTTTGGCGCTCCTTCTGGCATTCGCGAGTCTGGCCACACCTGCCGCAGCTTACGGTCAAGTGATGGAGGGCGAGCTTCGCGTGAGCGTCACGGATCCGGATGGACGGCCAGTGACGGCCCAAGTGGAGCTAATCGGGCGGAATCCGCAATTTTCTTTTGCAATTCGCGCGGACGGCTCCGGTTTGGCGCGGCTTGAACGATTGCCGCTTGGCGCTTACCGCCTTTTGGTGCGTCAGAGTGGATTTCAGGATGTCGATGAAGCGGTCGAGATCCGGTCGGCCGTTCCCCAAGTCCGTGACGTTCGACTGAGGATCGCCGGCGTCGCCACAGAGGTCACCGTGACCGAATCCGCGCCGCTTCTCGATACGGCGCAGCCCGCAGTCGTCCTGCAGGTGGGCCGCGGGCGCCTCGACGAAACTCCGGGGACGACGCTCGGCCGCAGCACGATCGATGTCGTCACCACCATGCCGGGGTGGCTGCTGGAGGCCAACGCCGTTCTCCATCCCCGCGGGTCCGAGTACGACACGCAATACGTGGTCGACGGCATGCCCGTGTACGACAACCGCTCGATCGGATTCGCTCCCGCTTTTGAAAACTCAGAGTTTGAGGCGGTGAACATCCTGACGGCCGGCATGCCCGCGGAATACGGCCGGCGCTTGGGCGGCGTGATCGCTCTGGACACCCGCCGGATCGGAGCTCGCGGCAGCAGCTCCGAAGCCGCATTTCAAACCGGCAGCTTCGGCAATCATGCGGGTTCACTGCTGCATCAGTATCGATCGGAGAAGACCGCATTCTCATTTGGCGCCCACGCCGGGCGGACAGACCGATACCTCGACCCACCCTCGCTGGAAAACTTCACGAACGAGGCGAGCGCCGGCGGCCTCAGTGCGCGCTTCGAGCGCGACCTGTCGGATCAAGATCGGTTGACGCTCTACTTCCGCTCGAACCGGACGAACTTCTTAGCGCCTAACGATCTTGTCCAACAGGCGGCCAGCCAGCGGCAGGACCGCCGCTCAAGCGAGACGGCGGGGCAGATTCACTATCAACACGTCTTTTCTTCACGCGCGCTCATGACCATGCGCGGGATGGTCCGCGACCTGACAGCGCAGCTCTGGAGCAACCCACAGTCCACGCCGGTCTTCGTCGAACAGGATCGCGGATTCCGGGAAGGCGCCCTCATCGGCGGCGTGACCATTGAAGACGAGCGGCATACGCTGAAATTTGGCGGCGACCTTCGGGTGAATCGGATCCGCGAGCGGTTCCTGCTTGCGGAACCCGATGAGCTTCCGGAATTCGATGTGAGCTTCGACGACCGGGAACGAAGCACGGAAACGTCTCTGTTCATTCAGGACAACCTGCGGCTCGGGAACTTCTCTGCGGGCGCCGGCCTGCGATTTGATCACTACAACCTTTTGATCGAAGACAACGCATTCAGCCCGCGTGTGGCGCTGGGCTACTACATCCCGCGCGCGGATTTGATGCTGCGCGCCTCCTACGACCGCATCTTTCAGCCGCCGCCGATGGAAAACCTCCTGCTGAGCAGCGCCGCGGAATCGCTCGACATCGACGAAGTGGAAGAAGCCGCGCCGGTTCCCGCGAGCCGCGCCAATTTTTTCGAGGTCGGGTTGCGGAAGCCGCTCTGGAACATCTTCCGGCTGGACGTGAGCCACTACTGGCGGACATTCCGAAATTACATCGACGACGATGTGTTCCTGAATACCGGCGTGTCCTTCCCGATCACGTTCGACACGGCTCGAATCGAAGGCACAGAAGTGCGGCTGGAGATGCCGCGGTGGAAGCGCTTCTCATCGTTCGTGAGCTATTCCAATATGATCGGGCGCGCCGGTTCTCCGGTGACGGGTGGTCTCTTTATCCGAGGAGGAGAGGCTGAAGAGTTGCGAGACGTCGTCGAGCATTTTCCCATCAGCCAGGACCAGCGCAATACCGTCGCGGCCCAGGTTCGATTCGAACCGCATCGGCGCGTCTGGCTCGCCGTGGACACACGCTACGGGAGCGGATTGCCTGTCGAGCTGGAAGATGACGATGACGAAGCTCAGCCTATCGCACAGTCCATTCTGGACAAGGTAAACTTCGAGCGCGGCCGGATTCGTCCCAACTTCAATCTCAACTTCTCCGCAGGCGTCCGGATGTGGGAACAGGAAGCGCGCTCTGCGACGCTCCAGTTCGACGTTCGAAACGCGATCGACAGATTGAACGTCATTAACTTCACCGGCCTGTTTTCGGGGACGGCGCTGGCGCCGGGCCGTCAGATGACGCTCCAGGCGCGCGTACGTTTTTGATTGCTGACACGTGGTGAACAAAATAAGGCCGGAAGGAATATTCAAGTAAACGGTGATGGACTCTTTCGGAAAGCGACGATGCTAGCTCGGCCTGGCGATTCATCGGTCGAAGGCGTGTTGCTGCGGTCCATTGAAGGAGAACGCGGCTTACGGCCGTCCAGTCTTGAGGACGAGGTCACTGAACTTTTCGACCACCTGCGAAACCCGCTCCTGCGCTACCTGCTCTCGTTTGGCCTGCCTCTTCAGGACGCCGAGGAAGTGGTCCAGGAAGTCTTTCTGGCGCTTTTTCAGCACTTGAGTCTGGGCAAGCCCCGGTCGAACATTCGGGGGTGGATCTTCCGCGTGGCTCACAACCAAGGGTTGAAACGGTGTCAGGTGAACCGGAGAAACGAGCGGATGGCGGCGGCATGCGGCGCGGACCCGGCGGAAAAGAAGCTCGATCCCGCCCCAGATCCGGAAGAAGCGATTGCGAATTGGCAGCGGCACCAGCGGTTGCTCGCTGTCGTACGCGCGCTGCCGGAGCAGGATCGGCGCTGCTTGTACTTGCGGGCGGAGGGCCTCCGTTACCGAGAAATTCGGGATGTGCTGGGCATCTCTCTGGGGTCTGTAGCGCTTTCGATCCAGCGCGCGCTCGCTCGTCTCATTCATGCCGACGAACGGTGACTTCATGAGGTACAAAGATTCTCACGTGCCTGAACAAGATCTCATGCTGGCGGCGGACGGCGAGCTGCCGCATCGCCGCGCCGCCCAGGTTCAGGCGCACCTGGCCGCCTGCTGGTCGTGCCGGACCAGGATGAAAGAAATCGAGAGCGCGATCGCCGACTTCATCCATTGGCATCGCGCGTCGGATCCGGAACTGCCTCCGGCCGATGGCCCTCGCGCCCTGCTGAAGGCGCGGCTGGCTCAAATGGCTGCGGAGCCTCACCCGCCTCGATGGTTTGGCCGAGTCCGTTCAGCGATGATGTGGACTCGTCCCGCGTATATCGGCGCTGTGATTCTTGGTCTGGTCCTTGTGGGCGTGATCGCCCATCGCGTCGTTGCGGACCGAACCAACGAGCCGCGTGAATCCGCAGGATGGCTTTTCCCTCGCCGGGATCTCGTCTTACCCGACCACAGGCTGACGCCGGGCGCCACCGTTCGGCTGTCGACAGAAGAACTCTGTTCTGCAGGAGACGTGGACAGATCTCACACAGTCGACGCCTCGTTGGCTCGCGAAACGTTCAGGCTGTATGGAATCCGGCCGCAGCCCGGCGCCTACGAAGTGGATTATCTGATCACGCCCGCGCTGGGAGGCGCCGATGATGTCCGCAATCTCTGGCCCCAGCCCTACTCCACGGGTATCTGGAACTCGCGCCACAAGGACGCGTTGGAGGATCATCTTCAGCAGCTCGTGTGCACAAACAGACTCAGTCTTGCCATTGCACAGCACGACATCGCGGCCAATTGGATTGCCGCGTATAAGAAATACTTCCAGACCGAGGTTCCGATCCCAGAACATGTTGCCTTCGTCAAAGACCAAGCCTGGAGAGACTGAGGGATGGAAGCCCGACGCCGGCCGGTATGTCTGGCATTACTAGACGAAGCCCGGCGATAACTGGGACTACACGTCGCTCCCCAACAACATCCCCGCACAGTAATTCCAGCCCCCGTACCGCAGACCTTTAAGGGACGGGGGCATTCGCGCGGCGGAGTCGAGTCCAGTTTCCAGTCGATCTACTTCTGGATCTCGTGCCGATCGATAATCCGGCCATCTGCGTCGAGGGCCTGGACCTGCATCGACGAGTTTTTGGTTTGCACGATCAAGAAGGAATGCCTGGAGTCCTCTCCAGCGGCAAAGTAGGGACTGGCCCGGTCCAGGTCGTGAGGGCGGAGTTTCGAGGCGGCGCCCTGCGTGAAATACTGCACGCGATGTCCGGTTGCGGAATCGGGCGGCTGCGGCTTGGTGCGCTCGTAAACGTGATCATGGCCGCCGAAAACGACGTCGACCTTGTTTTCAAGCAGAATCGGCTCGAGCATCGCGCGAATTCTGAGGACTCGTGGCGATTTCCCGTGGCCTCCCTTGCGGTATGCCGATGAATAGATGGAATGATGCATGAAGACAACCTTCCATCGAGCGCGAGAGTCGGCCAGTTCCTCCTTGAGCCATGGAAGCTGCGCCGCGGCGATCGCCTTTCGGCGCGCCAGGAACGCCTCGCTCTCCTCAATCTCGTTTTCGATGGCTTGAAGATCGGCCGTTTGCTTGTCTGAAAGCTTCTTCTGCGCCCGCAGCTTGTGCAGTTTCTTCTGGTTTTTCTTCAGCCGGTGAATCTCGGCCTGTTCGAGGCTGTCGATCTCGTTGTCGAGCACCGTCGAGTTGAGAGCAAAGAATTCGATCAGGCCGTCTCCCTTGACGAACGAGTAATAGTTCCTTCCATTCATGTTGAACTTGTCGTAGCCGAGTTGTAGTTCCTCGCCGCGGCGGACGTCATGGTTGCCCAGGACAGCATAGAACTCGACGCCATCGGCGAGGAGCGCCCCGAAAGGCTCCTCGAAATGTGCGCGACCATCCAATGCCTGGCGAGGCATACTCGAAGTCTGGGAAGTCCCGCCAGTGGTCTCGGCTGACGCGCTGCGACCGGTCGTTTTCGAAGTGGACCTCATTCGCATGGATGTCGTTGAGGCGCTGCACGAAGCTGTAGCGATGAGCCTCCGCCTTCTGTTGAAAGTCGTCGTAGTCTGCGAAGCTGCTGTTCGAAAGTGCTTGCGAAACGTGTCTCATCGCCAGATATGGATCGAGGAGGCCCGCCCACTCCGAAATGCGGTTTTGCTTCGCAAACGTCTCCATCAGGTTCGTGTAATGTCGCGAGAACAGTTGAGCGCCCAGAACCTCCGCTTCGCGCATCACAATGCCGCCCCAGTTGACGGGCAGGTTCTCGACGCTGTCCGATCCATACTGGGCAAGGATGCGCTGCTTCAGGTGATCAAAATGAGGATCTGCGGGGTTGTGGCTGTCTCCAGTCTCGCGGATCTCACGCTCGAGCGCTGCGTCAAACTCCGCCTTGCTCGGCACCGGATGCCACTGGGCGGCCAGACTCGGCAGCGTGCGAGGGATGACCACATACAAAAGCGTCCAAAGGCCCAAGAGGGCGACCAGACTGAAGCGTGACGTGCGGCTGGAATACGAAATCAGAACGACGCCCATCGTCAGACTCGCGTAATAGGCGACATGGGCCGCGGCCAACAGGACCGTCCGGAACAGTACTCCGGCTGGCTGCGAACCAATGACGGTTGCAAGCAACGGCGTCGACAACGCCAGCGCCGGGACCAACGCGAGGACCATGACCGCCAGAAGACCAAGGGACTTGCCGAGCAACAATTCCCTTCGGGTCACTCCCTGACCGAGCAGCATGGGCAAGGTTCCATCCTCTCGCTCGCGGCTTACCGATCCGAATCCGATGAACACGATGAACAGCGGGACGATCTGCTGCAGTACGATTGCCATCGTCAATTCTCCGAAGCGAAGCACGCCTTCCGATTGCCTGGCTTCGCTGAAGTTGGAAACATTCTGACGATGCGGCTCCAAGTAGAGAGAAACGCCTGCAAAGCTGTTCACCCCAAAGTCGAAATAACTGAGCGGCGACTCGGGCCGGAAGACAACCTGGCCGTAATGCGAAACGCGGTGAGGATGCCGGTCCGGCTGATTCAGCCATTGTTCCCGCATCACCGCCGCGTATGCCGAACGCGCGGAATTCAGCGTTGCGTGCTTTTGCCAGCCCAAGACTGCCGAGACCAGCAGGATCGCCGTCAGCATTGCGCCTGCCGGCAGAACCATTCGCGTCTGCAGCACTGAAACAACCTCCTGGCGTGCGATGGCGACGATGCGGCGCATGCGCTAACGCCGCTCGAGGAGTGAGGTCAGCGCCAGCGTCACACTCAGGGTCCGCGGCTGGCCCGGAAAATTGCCGGCGCGCGCCGCAAACAGAGAGCTTGTCGCGTAACGCTTATCGAACACGTTATCCATACGGATCTTGATTTCTGCGCGTTCGTTCAGATGATGTGCGTAAAAGAGATCCCATACGCTGTACCGCGGCGCCGCGATGCCCGCGTACACGTGCGTCCGGTCCCCGACGAATTGGCTGCTCAGTCCGATTCGGGATCCCGTGCTCAAGATGTATTGAGTGAAGAAACCGGCGGAGTGCCGGGCGGCGTTGGGAAGCGGCTTCCCTACGGCCGCCTGCAAGTTGTCATCGCGCGTGATCTCTGAATCCAGAAAGGCATAGTTCGCGACGACGTTCCACGCTCGCGTAATAGATCCAGTCATGTCGATCTCGATCCCCCGATTACGCGCCGCTCCCGTCGCCAATACGGCCGACGGATTTGTCCCCAGCGGGCCTAGGGCCGGATCCGGCCTGAGAATGTTCGTCTTTCGAACCTGATAGGCGGAGCCCGTTAAAAGGAGACGCCGCCCCAGCAATTCCGTCTTTGCGCCCACTTCAAAGGCGATGCTCTTTGAGGGATCAAAGGGGCCGTTTGCGCTTGCAGTCTGGACTATGGGATCCGGACGCACAAAGCCGTTTGAGACGTTTCCGTACAAGGACAGCGCCGGTGTAAGTTTGAAAACAATGCCGCCGCGTCCGGTCAAGGCGCGATGGGTGGCGTTGAACCCTTCGCCGGCGATGGCGCCTTCGTCGTCGTAACGGTCGTAGCGCCCGCCAACGACGAGGCGCCAGTTCTCACCGAGGACGATCTGATCCTGGAGATAGATTCCGACTGTCCCGGAATCTACATTCTGCTGCGTGAAGTTCGCTGCAGTCAGCCCGTAATCCGATCCTCGGGTTCTGCCGTAGACAGGCGTGAACAGATCCAGGTCGGGGACGGGACCGCCAAGATTGGACTGGCGTGCGGTCGCAAAGCGGAACAACCATTCCTGGGAAATGTAGACCGCGCCGGCAAGCAGCCGATGAATTCCTGCGCCGCCAAGCGCCAGCGGCTTACTGATGTTCGCGTCCAGGGTCCAGTCATCGTTGCCGCGCACCTGATCGCGAAATTCCCGCCGCATGACACGGCCTGCGACGCCGCGGGGTTCGTGATAGTTCTCGTATCGAAGGTAATCCACCAATCGAAATGTCGCGTCGATCAGGAGTTCATTGTCGCCGCGATAGTCCGCTCGAGTTTGAAAAACACGGCCGAGAAGGTTCGTGAAGTCCGTGGGCTCGGTGGCAGTCCAAGAGATGTCCGTGAGGAAGCGTCCGTCGCTATCGACAGGTATTCCGCGAAGGCGGCTTCCCGGAAGGTCCTGGTCAATGTATTCGTACTCCGGCGTGAAACTCCAGCGTTCGGACGGCTTCCAGGTAAATGCGCTTGCTACATGAAGATTGCGGCTCTTTGCATTGTTTCGAAAGCTGTCCTTGTGTTCGAGGTAGCCGGCGAGCCGGTAGAACAGGCCGTTCGAACTCGCGACAGATCCGGTTACTTCCATGCTGCCGCCCACAAGGCCGTACTCTCCAAATGAGAAGCTGCCTCGTGAATCCGGAGTCTCTTTGGGCTTCTTCGTGACGAAATTGACGACTCCGCCCGGCTCGTTGCTCCCGTAAAGAACGGACGCAGGGCCCTTCAACACCTCGACTCGCTCGATGTTCGTCATGCGCGACTGGCTCGTACTGAAGCCGCTTTCATCCATGCTGCCGTGAAAGCTTCCGTAAGGGTTGCCGCGCACGCCGTTGAAAAGGATCTCGCGCTGCTCGAACCCGCGGACGATTGCGGCGGTGTAGTTCGAGTCGGTGATTCCGCTGATGTGCCGATAGATTTCCTTGGCGTCGTTTGCGTTGCGATCTTCGAGCAGCGTGTTGGAAACCACCTGAATCGACGCCGGAGTATCGAGGACTGCGGCAGGAGCCTTCATGCCGACGTCTGCTTCGCGCGTCCGGTACTCTTCGAGCCGCGTCGTGACCTCGACGTCTGTGCGAAGAATGCCCATGATGAAGTCCACCGCGGCCGGCTCGTTTGCGGCAACAGTCACAACGCGGTCCTGCGGGAGATATCCGCCGCCGGAGGCGACAACGGTGTAGGCGCCGGGCGCGACGCCGTCAATGACGTAGGCTCCTTCGGTTGTTGTGAGGGCGCTCAAGGAGAGTGAAGCAATCGTGATGCGGATGTCCTTGAGCGGCGCGCCCTGTTCATTGATGACCCGCCCCCTGATGCTTCCCATGCCTCCGGCATCCTGGGCGAGAAGCGAGCAACACGAACTTAAGAGCAAAATAGTCAGACGAGCAACGAGCGGTTTCAAAAGCGAATCCTCCTCGGACGTTTGAAGCCGCGATGTATATGCCGCGCGGGATAATTGTTGAAGCGCTTTTCAATGGATGGCAGCAGCAAACAACGAATGGTCTTCTAGGGACGGTCTATGAAACGCCCCACGTTCGTCGTATGGAAAATCGCGCTCAAAGACCGCCCCTACGGTGTGCGCTCCGGAGTTTTCCAACCCTCTTTGAGGGGCGGTTCCCGTCCCTACGCCGCGTGGCGCGTCTGCATGGCTCGCGTGACCTGTTCTTTGACGGCATCAAGGTTGAAGGATGCCGGCGCCTGCATCGGCGGAAATTCGACGAAGCTCTCGGCGAACTTCGATACAGCCTGCTGGACAAAGACGAAGCGCCAGAATTCGTAGACGAACCATTGATAGTTGTTAATCGATTTACCGATACCTGCGCGCTCGAATGGATCCAGGCGGAGGTTAGTCAAGATCGGCATGTCGGGCTTGACTGTGCCACCCATCCACCCGCCGGGCTGGTCGATAAACCGATACTTGTAGTCGCCGATGCGCACGGCGCCAAGCGTTGCTTCGGCGAAGTAGATGATCTCGTTCCTCTTCGAGGGGCCTTTTCCGGTGATGAGATCCATTTGGTTGTAGCCGTCGAGGTGGACTCTGTAGGTCCGGTCGCCGAGTCGCTTGCCCTTCTTAAGCTCCTCGACGATGTTGGGGTTGCCCGCGGCAGCGGCGAAGGTCGGCAGCCAATCGAGTCCTGAGATGATCGCGTTTTCGACCTTATTCGGCGGAACCTTGCCAGGCCAGCGAATGATGCACGGCACACGGAAACCGCCCTCGAGCACCATTCCCTTTTCCCCCGCAAATGGAGTCATGCCGCCATCGGGCCAGGTGATGCACTCCGAGCCATTATCCGTGCTGACAATGAGAATGGTGTTGTTGTCGAGCCCCGCGTCTTTCAGTTTCTTCATAACTTCGCCGACAATGTCGTCGAACTGCGCCATTCCGGCCTCATACACGCCCCAGCCGTTCTCAGGCGTGCGCATCTTCTCGTATTTTTCTGACAGGTGCGTCACGACGTGCATGCGCGTGGGATTGAGCCAGACAAAAAACGGCTTACCTCCGCTCTTGGCCTTGTCAATGAACGCGAAGGTATGGTTGAGGATCTCGTCATCGACGGTCTTCATGCGCTCCGGGTGCAGCGCGCCGGCGTCTTCGATGCGCTGTTTGCCGACCTTGCCCCACCGCATGTCCACGGTCGGATCGTCCTTGTCGGTCGCCCAGCAGTGCAGCATGTTGCGCGGTCCCACCTTGTCTTTCAACTCGGACGGGTAGTTGGGATGAGCAGGATCTTCCATCGCGTCCAGATGGTAGAGGTATCCGAAGAACTCATCGAATCCGTGTAGAGTGGGGAGGTACTCGTTCCGGTCGCCAAAGTGATTCTTGCCGAACTGACCAGTGGCATATCCCATCGACTTGAGAACTGTCGCGATGGTAGGCGCCTCGGCCGGCATGCCAATCGCGGCCCCGGCCTGTCCGACGGTCGTCAGACCCGTACGGATCGGGAGCTGGCCTGTGATGAAGTTCGCGCGGCCTGCGGTGCAACTCGCTTCTGCGTAATAGTCGGTAAAAAGCATGCCTTCGGCGGCAAGCCGGTCGATATTCGGCGTCCGGCCCGCCATCATGCCGCGGTGATAAGCGCCGATGTTGAACCATCCGATGTCGTCGCCCATGATGAAAACGATATTGGGCTGTTGCTGCGCTGCAGAGGTGTTTTGTTTCGGCATTCTTGTAACTCCTGTCGGTTAATGGCGCCTGATCCGGAGGTTCTCACGCTCAGGCCGCCCAGCGGCGATTCGGACCTCGACCTCTGACCACCTTTGCAACCCGGTTAATCGGACCGCGGAGCAGAAGTCGAGCGACCAGGTCATCCATGCGCGCCTCTGGCCCATTCACCTGAGGCTATGCGGCGGGCATCCAGCTTGCAACCCGGAGAAGTACGCAGTCTGGCGACATTCGCTATGGCGAACTAATCGAGGTCCAGGAAGCCAGCCGCAATTCGATAACGAGAGGGCAGCCCCGCAAGACCACGCGGGGCGCCCAGTTGGGCCGCTTTCAGTCGTGCATGTGTTCGAGGTAGATCCGTTCGAGGTCGGCGTGACCGATCTCCGCAGTAGAAAGGGTAGCAACGAGAGTTCCGTGCTTCATGATTCCTACGCGAGTACCGGTTTCCTTGGCGCGAAACAGGTCGTGGGTCGCCATCAGCACAGCAACGCCCGCGGCGCTCATTTTCTTGAGCAGTTCGGAGAATTCGTTGGAGGCTTTTGGGTCAAGGCCGGACGTCGGCTCGTCCAGCAGGAGCGCTTCGGCCTTCTTGGCCAGAGCGATCGCGATCGCCGCCTTCTGACGCATGCCCTTCGAATACGTCGACATACGCTGGAGCGCGGCGCGCCGCGGCAGCGCCACTTCGTCGAAGAACGTCATCAGTTGCTCTCGGCTGTAGTCCCCCACGCCGGCCAGCGCTGTGAAGTACTCCAGGTTTTCCTGACCTGTCAGGTTCCGATAGAGCATGACCTGCTCGGGAATGTAGGCGATGTACTTCTTGGTTTCGATCGAATGCCGCGTCACGTCGAGGCCTTTGATCTTCGCCACGCCGGACGTGGGCTCAATGAAGTTCATAAAAAGATTGATGGTCGTCGTCTTGCCGGCCCCATTGGCGCCCAGCAGGCAGAACACTTCTCCAGGCTCGACGCGCAGATTGAGGCTCTTCAGCGCAATGCTGCCGTTATAGCTTTTGGTGAGCTCGATGGCCTCCAGCATATCGGCCCATCTTTTACTCCGGAGGGGCCAAGAACCGAAGCTGTTTCCAATGATTGGCTGCAATCGGGCAATGAATGGCAGCAGGTTCGCAGATGAACCTGGGCGGCTACTCGTAAAAATCTACAAACGCCTGGTTGAGATCAAGCGAAAGTACGATCCTGACAACATCCTGCATCTCAACCAAAACATCAAACCCGGACGGCCGTCAGTATAATGACGCCGGATGACTTCCCGGCTATGACGTTCTCGGTTGGCTCGAAGCTTGGTTGGTACGAGATTCTTGCGCCCGTCGGGTCGGGCGGCATGGGGAAAGTGTGGCGGGCCCGCGATAACAAACTGGGCCGAGAGGTTGCGCTGAAGGTGCTTCCGGAGTCCTTTTCCAGCGACAGGGACCGGATTGCGCGCTTCCGGCGGGAAGCCCAGGTCCTTGCCGCGCTCAATCATCCCAATATCGCCGCCATCTATGGACTTGAAGACACGGCCGGGGCGCCGGCGCTTGTGCTGGAGCTGGTCGAAGGCGTGACTCTGGATGCGATCATCACGGAGGGCCCGATGCCGTGGAAGCAAGCCTTCTTGATCGGCCGGCAGATCGCCGACGCACTAGAAGCCGCACACGAGCGGGGCATCGTGCATCGCGACCTCAAGCCTTCCAACATCAAAGTGCGCAGCGACGGAGTCGTGAAGGTGCTGGATTTCGGGTTGGCCAAGCCTCTCGACCTTTCCGAAACGCCCGATCGTTCGGATTCTCCCACGCGGGCGAGCTTCGCCGATATGACGCGCGCCGGCGCAGTCGTCGGCACGGCGGCGTACATGAGTCCCGAACAGGCGCGCGGCAGACCCGTCGACAAACGCTCCGACATCTGGGCGTTCGGATGCGTCCTCTACGAGATGCTGACCGGCGCGCCCGCGTTCCGCCGCGATACGGAGGCCGATACGCTGGCGGCTGTGCTCGAGCGTGAACCCGGCTGGCAGCGTCTTCCGCCGGCTTGTCCTGGCGAAGCCCGCCGCCTGTTGCGACGATGTCTGGAGAAGGACGTGCGGCAGCGCATCCGAGACATTGGCGACGTCCGCCTCGAAATCGAAGAGCGGCTGGCCATCGGTGACGCGGTCCCGGCTGCACGGGCCCGTGCAGTGGAAGTTGAGTTTCAGCGTCTCACGGATTTCTCCGGCGCCAAGGAATCCCCGGCGCTCTCGCCGGATGGAAAGCTGGCGGCCTTTGTGGCGGTCGCGGACGGACGCCGCCAGATATTTGTTCGTCTGATTGCCGGCGGCTCTTCGCTTCAAATTACGCGCGACAACCACGACCACGAGCACCCCCGTTGGGCGCCGGATTCCAACACGCTCGTCTACTACACGCGCCCGGCGACGCCCGAAGGGGAAGGCGCCATATGGGAAATCAGCGCCCTGGGCGGCGCCCCGCGCAGGATCGCCACGGCGGTCAGCGGCGCCGACGTCAGCCATGACGGCCGTTCTCTGGCCGTGTTCCAATCGGCCGGCGGTCATGTGGAGCTGGCCGTCGTCGCACGAGACGGCTCGCGCCGAACTGTTGTGACTTCCCTGCCGCCCGGTTATCTCTACAGCTCGCCGCGCTGGTCGCCCGATGACCGTTCGATAGCGTTCCAGCGCGCCGGCAGCGGCGGATTCGACGTATGTTTCGAGGTCGTGTCCGTCGGCGGGACCGGCCGGCGCGAGATCGCGCGCGGAGACTGGCTGCAGGGATTCTCTTGGCTCCCCGACGGTTCCGGCCTCGCCTATAGTTCGTCGCAGGGCAGCACGCTGCTGTATCCAGCGACTTTCAATCTTCGCGTCGCGCGAGTCGACGCGGACGAAGACCGGCAGTTGACGTTCGGCGACGTCTCCTGGGTGGAGCCCGACGTCCATTCGTCGGGGAAGCTGATTGCGAACCGGATTCGGGCGCAATCCGACATATGGAAGTTGCCCGTCGATGGCTCGGCGGAGGATAACACGCGAAATGCAATACGTGTGACGCGGCAGACCGGCCAAGTCCAGACGCCGTCGGTCAGTCCAAACGGAGCTGAAGTTGTTTATCTCTCCGACAGCGGCGGCCACGCCAACTTGTGGATTACACAAGTGGATGGCTCCGGCGCGCGCCAGCTCACGTTCGAACGGGACCCTGCAGTCGCGATCGGCGTGCCGATGTGGTCGCCTGCCGGAGACTGGATTGCGTTCCTTACGACGCAACATGGGCGGCCAAGCCTTTGGCTGATACGGCCCGACGGCAGCGATTTGCGGCAGGCCGCGCAAGGATGGTATCCATCGTGGTCCAGCGACGGGCGATGGCTGTACTACACGCCGGCTCGAATCGACGCGGTCTCCCTGGAGAGAGTTTCCGTCAACGGCGGGCCCACGGAGGTTGCACGATCGGGCGCCGCGTTGGGCGCGGTGTTCAGCCCTGACGGCGCGGCTGTTTACTACGTGCATCGGTTGAGGTCCGAGATTTTTGGGTTTCGCGCCGATTCTGAAATTCGACGGGCGCCGGCCGAAGGCGACGCCTTCCAAACAATGGCTGCCATCCCCGGTTCACGCGTCCCCGTGTCGCCGCTGTGTCTCCAGGCGTTCCTGTCTCCCGATGGCAAATGGCTGGCAATGCCCCTCCTGGACGACGCGACCACCAATCTGTGGGCGCTTCCAACCGCAGGCGGCCCCTTGAAAAAGCTGACGGATTTCGGCCGCCGCTCCATCCTGATTGGCCGCAGCGTTTCGTGGTCGGCCGACAGCCGGTTTCTGTTCGCGGCCGTCGCTGAAACCGAAACCGACGTCGTCCTGCTCAACGGACTGATTTAGGGTTCGCGGATAGAACTCGCGCGATAGATCTCATCGACCGACAGATCGGCGCCGATGCTGCTCAGAGCGACCCGGCCTCCGGCGATGGCCACTGTTGTGACCCACGTGTCTTCCTCCTGTCGGCTGTGGACGGTAATTCGCCGTTCCCGGTGCGAGACGATAATGTAATCGCCCAGCGTGGGAATCGTCCGATAACACTCGAGCTTGACGGTGTTGTCGTATTCCTCGGAGGAATCGCTCGTAATTTCCAGAAGCACCGTCGGATTCAACGCGGTCGCCTTGGGACTGGGTTCATGCTGTTGCAGCGGGCCGCAGATGACTGCTCCGTCAGGGAACGTTGCAAGGCCGGCCGCCTCGACATAGATCCTTAAATCGGACGTGTGCACGCGGCAGGGCTTGTCTCGAACCGCGGCCGTCAGCGCGTATAGTACTTCGGCAGCGAGTGCGGAATGCTCCTCCGTTCCGCGGCCCATTGCATAAATTTCGCCGTCGAAGAATTCGTGCTTGGTTGGGCTGTCCTGTTCGAGCGCGACATAATCGCTATAGGTGTACCGGTGAATCCGCCTTGCCATTGCGCCCAGTTTATATCGCCGGCTGTGAGTTTCTATCAGGAACGCATACTCCCCCATCTCGTCCACATGGCGATGCGCCAGGAGACTCTCACGGCGTACCGGCGCCGCGCGATTCCCGCCGCCGCGGGCCGGATTCTCGAAGTCGGGATCGGTTCCGGTCTCAACCTCAAGCACTATGGTCCAGCCGCCAAAGAAGTGATCGGGCTGGATCCTTCGTCGAAGCTGCTGTCCATGGCCGGCCTGACGGCAAGCCGCGCCGCGCCTCCGCTGGCGCTTCTGAACGGTTCGGCGGAAGACATTCCGCTGGAAGACCACAGCGTGGATACAGTCGTGACGACCTGGACGCTCTGCACCATACCCGACGTTGAGCGCGCATTAAGGGACATGAGCCGCGTCCTGAAACCGGGCGGACGCCTGCTCTTTGTGGAGCACGGCCGCTCGCCGGACGCGCGGGTATGCCGCTGGCAGGATCGTCTCACGCCGATCTGGAGACGCATCGGCGGGGGCTGTCACCTGAATCGGCCCATCAGCCGCCTCATCGAGGATGCAGGTTTCAGGATCGAACGACTCGAGACAGGCTATATGAAAGGTCCGAAGCCCATGACCTACATGTACGAAGGCTCCGCCTTTCCAGCGTAGCCTCGCGGCAGTCTCGCGGCGCAAGTCGAAGTTTGCCCCGGCCGGTTTTCGATGGCGCTCACAACTTGCCCTTCGCCATGGCCCAAAAGCTCGGCCCGCCATCCGAAATGCGTCCGGCGCCTACAATCCGAAAACCACTTGCGTCGTAAAGCGGCAAGTTATTTTCGCTGAAGGTTTCAATATAACAACTCGTCATCTCCGACTCCGCTCGCGCCAGCACGGGCTCGATTAAAGCTTCGCGGATAGCCCGTTGCGATACGTCCCCGACGAGCATCATCAGATACCAGTGCGGGCGGTGCGCCAGGCGGCGTCGCGCTTCCTCGACGCTCGCATACAGATTCGTATACCGCGCGGCGAACTCCCGTCCCTGATTGAGGGTCGCCAGCATCGGTTCCAACTGCATCAGGCGGCGAAAGGGCGCCGCGTTTTCGGGGCGGATCCAGATAGCTATGCCGTCCAGATTCTCAGTCGCACAGATTTCCCCGTAGAGGTGACCGGCGCGAGTCGCGGACCGAAAATATAAAGGCAGCATAGCCCGTCGGTCCTGCTCATTGGAAAACAGATATTCGAAGTCCGGCTCGCGGCGAAGAGCTTCGCTCAAATGCGCTGCCAATGAATCGACCGGCCATGCCTGAAGCGCCGCCGGATCTCGTTGCGGTGGGTTGTCCTGCCTTCGTATGTACATCTCGATGCCTGCCAAGCGGTCGCGGGTAAGCTGTCGGCGTTCAGCCATCACGCCTCTGCCGGCTGATCGCTGAAAACTGACGAGTGATCTAACGCTCATAGAACGGTGGAGGCTCGATGCCGAGAGCGCGCAGGTAAACGTATCCCTGTCCGCGGTGATGGATCTCGTTATCGAACACGTAGAACAGCAGCTCGTAGACGCGGCCGGGGTATTGTCCGAACGCCGTCAAGGTCTCCTGAAAACGCTCCGGCGGAATCTGCGGCCAGAGAGTGTTGATCTTTTCGGTGCTTTCGTCCCATAGCCGGAGGACCTCCTGCTTTGGACGCGGATCGCGAGTGATCGTCTGGTCCCAATTTCCTGTAACAATTCCGCGGACCATCGGCTCGGCCATGCTGATCATCTCCAGGGCCATCGATCCGAAGGGCCGCATCGAACCAATCGAGAAGCTGAAGAGGCGGTCTTCAGGGAACGCCTCGATCACGCGACGAGTGAGCCGCCGATGTCCCTGCCAATGCTCCAACAGAGCTGCGGACGGAACAACCAAGGGAGTCTGAACATTTTCCGACATAACACCTCGCAATAAATTGATGCAACTTACAACAGAGGGTAGCGGCCCATATATGACAGCCTGTGTCATAATTTCGGCCGCATCATTTTTATTCATGAGAGCTGATCGGCTGCTATCCGCATTGCTGCTGCTTCAGGCGCACGGCCGGCTTACGAGCCGCGAGTTGGCGAAGCGGCTGGAGGTCTCGGAGCGAACGATGCATCGGGATATGGAGGCCCTGAGCGCATCCGGCGTGCCGGTCTTCGCGCTGCGCGGTTCTCGCGGCGGCTGGCAGTTGGAGGAAAGCTGGCGTACGCAGGTTCCGGGACTCGACGAAGCGGAATTGCGGGCGTTCCTGATGGCCCAGCCGCAGGTCGTTGGCGATGAACGGCTCGTCCGGGCGGCCGACCGCGCGTTGGCGAAGCTGACGGCCGCGCTCCCGGTATCGCTTCGAGAAAAGGCCGCCTCGATTCGGCAGCGATTGCACGTGGACACGACGCGTTGGTATGGCGCGACCGAAAACCTTTCGATGCTGCCCGTCGTTCAGGACGCCGTATCACGCGATCGCAAACTTAAGATCATCTATGCAAGTCCAGGATCCGAGCCTCGAGAACGGACCATCGATCCTCTGGGTCTCGTCGCCAAGGGCAGCACATGGTACCTCGTGGCGGACACGCCTCGCGGATTGCGAACCTACCGCGTGTCGCGCATCGAAAAAGCAGCGATGCTCGATCAGCCGTGCGAGCGGCCGGCGGACTTCGATCTGGCTGCTTACTGGAAAACCTCTACCGCACAATTCCGCGAACGGCCGCGCTATTGCGCGAGGCTCCGGATGGCGCCACGCACGGCCGAAACGATGAAGACATGGGGATGTTTCTCGAGGGCTGAGGATGTGAAGGACGAAAACAATCCTGATCCGAAGGGATGGGTCACGATCCACGCTCAGTTTGAAGACGAAGACCAGGCCTGCTTCGTCGTTTTGGGTCTGGGTTCGCGTGCGGAGGTAATCGAACCCGCAGCGCTGCGTGAGCGCGTGGCGGCCGACATCGCCGTCACCGCGAAGCGCTTTGCTTGACTGCCGCGCTCGGCGGCTTGCACTATCCACTCGAGTCGCAAAGACAGGCAGTCAGCAACTACCGGACCGCGATGGGATTGCCCGGCGATCCGGTCGCGCCCTTCAACCGAAGCGGCGTAAAGATATAGGCGAATTCATAGACGCCGTCACGCGCGAGTTCCTCTGTGTTGAGGTTTTCGTGCAGATAGACGCCGTTGCGCGTGATCAGCAACTGATGAACAGGAGCGCCGAGATTTGAGTCTGGATTCGGGGATACCTCCACGCCCCAGTTGTCGGATCCCGCCACGGTGATTTCCTCATCGATAAGAAACTGCGCCGCTCCGACGCCGATGCCAGGGGAACTCTGGAGATAGCGCGCATTATCCTTCATCCATAGCGATCCCCAGCCGGTGTGAATCAACACCACGTCTCCCGGCCGGATGTCGAGGCCTTGCCGTTGAAGCGCGCCTTTGAGGTCTGCGGCGGTGATTTCGTAACTCGGCTGAAGCTGCTGCACGCCTTTATATCGCGCCACATCGATGAGCACGCCGCGCGTCACGATGGGTCCGACATTTTCGATTCCCAGCCTGGTGAGCCCTTCAGGTTGAGCAAAGTCAGAACGGTCATTGCCGTTGTAAAAGAGGTCTCCGATTCCAATGTGCCCAAGACCGTCGAACTGCGTGCCTACCTGTCCTAGTTCTGCGCTGACGATCTCGTCATGATAGGTGGCCTGGTTTGCGCCGGGGATCTTGAATACCTGCGGTATCCGCAAGCTGTAATGCCGCGTTCCGAACATCGGCATTCCGCCTTCATAAAGCCGGCCAAGCTGATAGACGATACCGCGCGTGATGAGCGTCTTCGCCTCAAGGACTTTTTCTGGAGTGATCCGGTTGGCGGCGCCGCGTTGATCCTCGGCGCCCCAACGTGAAGGATGCCAGCGATCCGCCTGTCCGCCTGTGGACGTACTGCAGGCTGCGAGAGCCGTTAAGATCACCATTAAACGCATATTCGCGTACCGCATGTTCGCCTCTATCGAATCGTGTAATCCGGCCAGCACGCCGTGGGCGGCCGAAGAAACGGATCATTTTCGTAATCGAATCGGGACGAGGAATCCAGCATCCTCAAGGAATCCACAATGCCGCCCCGCGTTGCAGCCGGCGCGGTCCCTCCGCGAGCGCGCATGGCGCGAGGATCGAGAATCTCGTCGATGGCGTCGCGGGAATCCTCCAAATGCAGGCGCGACGCGCGGTCGGATGTGCGCCGGATTGCCGCAACAATTTCCTCGCGCAGCGCGCGGAGCTCTCCTTTCAGCAGAGCGCGCACTTCGCCGGATGGCTCGGCCGCGCCGTTGAGCCGGTTGTCGATCGTATCGAGATAGATGCGATGCGTGTTGCGTCGATAGGGATCGATGGGCCGCCCCGGCGACTCCAACTCGCTCCAGACGCCGGCGCGCACATCGGACAGGAATTGCACCGGCGTGTAGGCCGCCTGGCCATCCATGGCCGCTTGCTCGATTAAGCGCTCGATGCGCGCCGTCTGCAGCAAGGAATTCATCACGGAATTCTGCGCCGTGCGAACCCGCGCCATAGCGCCGGCCGGCTGAATCAACCGCACGACGTCCGGCCGGATCATGAATTCCGGCGCCTTGAAAGCATGCTCGAGCAGGAATTGCACAGCCTCGATCTGCTTGGCTTTTGGAACCGGCGTGAAGCGAGGGCCAGGCTGTCCGATATGCTTTTGTTGAGACAGAAAGCCGCCGATCAGTTGCGTGACATGATTCATCTCGGTCGTCCACTGGCCGGCCAGCCGGCCGTAAACTTCGGCCAGCTCATCGTAAGGATCTCCGGTTTGGGTGGTTGTCGCCGGAATCAGCAAGTCGGCCACGCGCTGCAGGTTTTTCAAGCCGAGAGCGGTCGCCGCAACGGCGTCGGCGTCGCCGACGGCTTCTGTATTTTCACCGGGATCTGAGCCGGAGGCGCCGGCGGTGGAAAAGCGCAGTTGCGGTTTCGAATCCTGTTCTTTCGCCCACTCGTCCAGTTGAGGCTTTTCATCGTCCGGCGTTCTCGCGCCGGGAATCGGAGCGTATCCCCATCGCGTCGCCCACTTATCGTATTCGCCGATCTTCGGAATGAGATCCTGGGGCGGCACTCCGTCTTCGGGCTGTACTACATAATTGAACCGAGAGTAATCCATCAACGTTGGAGTGTGTCCGTGCTGACGCAGGAAGTTCTTGTCGCGAATCTGTTCCAGCGTGTACGCGGAGCTGGCTTTCATGTTGTGCTGAAAGCCGAGCGTGTGTCCCACCTCATGAGCGACGACGTAGCGCAGCAGCTCTCCCATCAATTCATCGGGCAGCGGCAGCTTTTGCGCGCGGGGATCGAGCGGACCGGCCTGCACGAAGTACCAGTTTTTCTGCAGGTTTTGAACGTTGTGATGCATCTGAATGTCCGCTTCGATGATCTCGCCGCTTCGCGGGTCATGGATGTGCGGACCGGACGCATTTTCCGTCGTTGAAGGCAGCCATCGGATCACCGAGTAGCGCGCATCTTCTGCACTCCAATCCGGATCGTCGCGAGGCGCTTCCCGCGCGACGATCGCGTTGCGGAAACCGGCGGCTTCGAACGCGGGAAGCCAATCCTCGACTCCCTTCTTGACATACGGAACCCACTTCGAAGGCGTAGCGGGATCGATGTAGTAAACGATGGGCTTGACGGGCTCGGATACGGCGGCATTCGGGTCCTTCTTCTCCAGACGGTATCGCGTGATAAACGCCCGCCGTTTGGCGCGATGGTCGTCGCGGCTGTAGTCGATCATAGACGTGGTGAAGTAGCCGACGCGTTCGTCGAAGAGTCGGCCCATCATGGGCTTCTCAGGCAACTTGACCATGCTGTAGGACGTCAGGACCGTGAAGCTGTTGCCGCGTCCACGGCCTCGCGGGGCCGCGCCGTCCGCCGCCGCGCCTCCATCAAGGGGCGCAGTATATGTCTGCGTCACCTCCACGTTGATGTTTTCCGGAAACGATACGACCTTCTCGATGAAGGTCCTGGCGGCATCGAAACCGCGCGCGCCGATCCGCGGTCGCACGGACAACTCCGGCACTTCGGTCGTGAACAATGGCGTGACATCGATCACCGGATCGCCGTCCGGACTGAATGCCGCAACGTTATAAGAGCGGATGATCGAAGGATTGTTTGCAGCCGCCACCGCAAGCGCGATCGGCGCGGCCGGATCGGCCACGATGCTGTAGTTGACCACTTTCAAAAGAACGCGATTGTTGTAGAGCTCCCAGCGTACGATTCGATCGTCCGCTTCCTGGCTGCCCTGCCCGGCGCCGGTCACCGTGCGCTTGATCCGGTTCACCCACAGGAAGTCCTTGCCCAGCTCTTTCTTTGGTATTTCGTAGTAGAGCTGCTCGTTGACGCGGTGGACCTTAAAGACGCCGTCATCCGTACGCGCATTCGATGTGATGACCTGGTTGTAAGGGCGAGGCTGCGGCGGCTGGCCGCGGCCGCCGCCCGCATTGCCGCGCCCGCCGGCAGGCTGTGCAGGAGCGTCTGCATCGTCAGGCGCGGGCGCCGGGGGGTCCTGCGCCGCCCAAATCGGATCCTGTGGAGTCACCACGCCCTGCGATATCGCTCGAATCACCTGTTGCGCCGAAGCTCCCGCGATAAAGGCGGCGCATGCGCCACAAGCGAAAGCCCAGCGGGCCAACGCACGCTTTCCAACCATACAAACGCTCCTTAGAAGAATTTGCGTTTGATTATAAGGTGCAATTTGGGGACAGAGACCAATTTCCTGCGCGTGACGGACGCTTCAAGGCTTCACCGGCGTCTCACGCGCAGGAAATTGGTCTCTGTCCCCAAATTGCACTACCGATATAGCCGAAGGTTGTGGAAGGCGGATTCGATAGTGGGAGCGCGGCGCGCGGCGTAGCCGGCCCAGTCCCGGTACTTCTCGAGAAGTATCGTCTCCTGGAGTTCCCCGAGACTCTTACCCTGCGCCATGCCCGCCGACACCGCCGCCGCAAGATCCTCAAAGAATTCGCGGACCGCGGCGACATCGGTCTTTGCGGCTAACGCGCCATGGCCTCCGGCAAAGACGTCGAAATCGAGCGCTTCTACTGTGCGATAGGAACGGATCCACTCCGAGAGTGGACTTCCGTCGAACGGCCCGCACGCGCTGGGGAACGCTCGTGGGCTGCCGTTGGCGGGAAGAGCCACATCGCTGATGAACTCCGTCGCAAACACGACGCGTTCGGCGGGGAAGTACGCCACTGTGGCATCGTCGGAGTGATTCTTTCCCGGATGAATCAGCTCCACCTTCTTCCCGGCCAATAGGAGCTGCATGCGATCGGAATACAGAATGTCCGGCGGCCGTATGTTCGCCTGCAGCTCGGCCGGCGTGATCGAACCGTCGCCGTTGCGGTCTGTCGCCTTGAAGAAGGCCGCAGGCATGCCGCAGCGTCCGGCATTGTTGGTCAGCGGGCCGACGATTTCATCCAGCTCGAAACGGCCATTGTTGTTGCGGTCCAGCATGTCGCCGGGCATCTGGGGGATGCGCCCGTCCATATTGCGCGCCATGTTTTCATGCGCAATGAACCGGGCGGTATCGGCGAATACCGCGCCGCCCTCGGCGTGATCCCAGTGGCTGTGGCTGTAAATCACGTAGCGGACCGGCGCGCGAAAGCGCTCCTCAAACTGCTGCTTCAGCCATTCTGCGAATGCAGTGTTGATGGGGTCCACGAGGATGATGCCTTCCGGCGTCACAAGAAAAATGGAGAAGTAATTGTTGTTCCGCGCCCGGTACAGATCGCCCTTGATGTGGACAATCTCCCGCGCCGGACCGCGCGGCGGCTGCTGTGCGACTGCCGCGGCCGCAAGCAGCACAGCCAGAAGAGCAATTGAAACTTGTCGCATAGGCCACCATAGTTGGCTGCGACGTCACGCGATGTCAAGCTCGGCGTATTTGGCGATCAGCTTCTTGAGGCCGTGAGAAACAAAACTGACAGTGAGCTTCATGTCGTCGCCGTCGCCTTCGGTTCGAAGGATTGTCCCGTGGCCGTATTTGGGATGCTTCACGCGCGTCCCCATGGTCCAACGGCCGGCGGATTTGCGCGGAGGCGCCGGTTTGGAGGGAGCAGACGACGGCGCGCGGCCGCTAAGGACTTTGCGGACGGCTTCGGCGGTATTGTAGGCCGAACCTTCGTACACGGCGGCAGGCTGCCGCCGGCGCTCGCCTGAGGCCCCTAAAGCATCAATCAGCTCTTCCGGAATTTCCGCCAGGAACCGCGAGCGCTCGGAACTCTGCTGTTCCATATTTCCGAAGTACCGGCGGTAGCGAGCCGACGTCAGGTAGAGCTTCTCTTCGGCGCGCGTCATTCCAACGTAAAACAGGCGCCGCTCTTCCTCGAGTTGTCCTGCCTCCAGGATCGACCTGCTGTGAGGAAACAAGCCGTCTTCAAGACCGATAATAAAGACCACAGGAAACTCCAGTCCCTTGGCCGTGTGCAGCGTCATCAGCGTGACCGGCGCGGACTCATCGTAGGCGTCCTGGTCCGACACGAGCGCGGCGTGATCGAGAAACTCGCGAAGGCTTTCGCCGCGCTCGTGACTTTCTTCCGCGGCGGTGAGAAGTTCGCGGATGTTTTCGATTCGGCTCTCGGCTTCTTCCGTGCCTTCGTCGCGCAGCACATCGGCGTATCGCGTCAAAACGACAATCTTCTCCAACAGCCGGGAGTTCGATAGTTCGTCGGCGTTTTGAATGAATTCAGCGACCATGCCGTGGAACGCTTCCAGCGCCTTCAGCGTCCGCATTGGAAAGCGTTGTTCGCGGACTGCAATTTCGATCGCGCCCCAGATTGAAGTTCCGCGCTCAACGGCCAGATCCTGCAACGCGTCCGTCGTCGTCTTGCCGATTCCGCGCGGCGGAGTATTGATGATCCGGAGCAGGTGCTCGGAATCGTGCGGGTTGAGGCACACGGTGAGATAGCTGATCAGGTCCTTCACCTCGGCGCGCTCGTAGAAGCTAAAACCTCCGACGATCCGATACTTCATGTTGTAACGGCGCAGCTTCTCTTCCAGCACGCGCGACAGGAAGTTCGTCCGGTAAAGCACCACAATGCGCGAACCGTGCGCGGCGCGTTGGTGGTGCAGAATGCGGTCGGCGACGTACATCGCTTCTTCATCCGCGTCGGACGCTTCCATGTAGGTGATCCGTTCTCCCTGCGGATTCTGCGTCCACAATGTCTTCCCTTTCCGCATCTGATTGTTCGCGACCACGGCGCCGGCGGCCGCCAGAATCGTTTTCGTCGAACGGTAGTTCTGTTCAAGCCGGATGATGCGCACGCGCGGAAAGTCCTTTTCGAAAGACAAGATGTTCTGGATGTCGGCGCCGCGCCAGCTATAGATGGACTGATCCTCGTCGCCGACGACGCAGACGTTGTCATGCACGCACGTGAGATGGCGCACCAGCCGGTACTGCTGCTGGTTCGTGTCCTGATACTCGTCGACCATGATGTGGGGAAAGCGCGTACTGTACTTTTCGGCGGCGCGTGGAAATTTGTCGAAGAGCTCGACGGTCTTGATCAGCAGGTCGTCGAAATCGAGCGCATTCGACTTCTTCAAGCGCTTTTCGTATTCGTTCAGGACGTTTGCAGTGATCTCCCAGGACGGCTCCCATGATTCGTCAAGAATCTGCTGCGCAGTCCTGCCGTGCGTCTTGGCGTGGCTGATTCGCGACTGCACCGTCTTGGGGGGCGCCATGCGCTCGTCGGCCTTGAGGTCCTTCATCACGGCCTTGATGACCTGAAGCTGGTCGTCTTCGTCGTAGATCGTGAAGTCGCGGCCGTAGCCGAGCGCATCGATCTCCCGTCGAAGCAGCCGCACACAGAATGAGTGGAACGTTGAAATCACCGGCTCTCCCGAACGCACTCCCTGAAGCAGGTTCCTGACGCGGAATTTCATCTGGTCCGCCGCCTTGTTGGTAAACGTGACCGCGAGAATCGACTCCGGGCGCACGCCGAGATCCTCAATCAAGTGCGCCACGCGAAACGTGATCACGCGCGTCTTGCCGCTGCCCGCCCCGGCCAGCACCAACACGGGTCCTTCTGTGGCTTGAACTGCTTCCAGTTGCTGCGGATTCAGGAGTTTTGTGAGATCCATGAAGTTTGATTTCGGATTTCGGACTTCGGATTTCGGATTGCGGCCCAACAAATCCGCAATCCGAAATCCGAAATCCGAAATCGAATTCCTATTCTACTGTAACGCTCTTAGCGAGATTTCTCGGCTGATCGATGTCGCAGCCGCGACGGACCGCCACGTGGTAGGCGAGAAGCTGGAGCGGAATGACTTCCAGAATCGGGAGCAAAAATTCGTTCGTGGGCGGAATCGCGATGTAGTGTGCGGAATTCTCTTTCAATTCGGCGTCGCCCTCGATTCCAACAGAAACGATGATTCCGTCGCGTGACTTTACTTCCTTCACATTGTTCAGAACCTTCTCATAGCGAACGCGAGAATCTTCGGAGTCCGGATCATAGGCGGCCACGAACACGACGGGCAGATTTTCGTCGATGAGCGCGTTCGGCCCGTGCTTCATTTCGCCGGCGGGATACCCTTCGGCGTGGATATAGGACAGTTCCTTCAGCTTAAGCGCCCCTTCCAGCGCAATGGGGAAATGCACGCCGCGAGCCAGGAACAGGAAATCCTGAGCGCGAAAGAGCGCCTTCGCGATGTCTTCCACGTCCTTGGCGGATGCGAGAATCGCTTCCATTTTTTGCGGCAGCGCCGTCAGGTCTTCCAGCCGCCGGCGCACCTCGGCGTTGCTGAGTCTTCCATGAAGCTTGCCCAGATGCACCGCCATCAGGTACAGGCAAACGAGCTGCGTCGTGAACGCCTTCGTCGACGCCACGCCGATTTCCGGACCCGCGCGCGTGTACAGCACCGCATCCGCCACTCGCGTGGTCATCGAGCCGACGACGTTGGTAATCGATAGAATCTTGCCGCCGGATTGCCGCACGAGCCGCTGCGCCGCGACGGTGTCGGCCGTTTCGCCGGACTGTGTAATAAAGACGAAGAGGCTGTCGTCGAGTATGACGGGACTGCGATACCGGAACTCGCTGGCGTAGTCCACTTCCACCGGCAGCCGCGCCATCGACTCGATCATGTGCTTTCCGGCCAATGCCGCGTGCCAGCTCGTGCCGCACGCCAGAATGCGCACATGTTTGAAACTCTTCCACTCGTCATCTGAGAAAGCGGCGTCTTCGAGATGAACCGTGTTCGTGTCCAGGGAAATCCTGCCCAGCACGGTGTTTCCGATCGCGGCCGGCTGCTCGTAGATTTCCTTGAGCATGAAATGCTTGTAGCCGCCTTTTTCGGCCTGAATCGGATCCCAGGCAATGTGCTGAAATTGCGCTTCGCGCGCGCGGCCCGATGAATCGATGAGGCGAATGCCGTTGCGCGCCACAACGGCGACTTCATGTTCGTCGAGAAAGAGAATCGATCGCGTGTGCGGAAGCACGGCCGGAATGTCTGAAGCGACAAAGCCTTCCCCGTCTACGGCGCCCACAATAATAGGAGCGCCCTCGCGGACTGCAATGATCTTCTGCGGATCGTCGGCGGAAATGACCGTGAAGGCGTAGAGCCCTTTCAGCTCCTTCAGCGTCGCCAGGACGGCGTTTTCCAGATTGTCCCGGAAGTGGGCTTCGATGAGATGCGCAATGACTTCCGTATCGGTTTCGGTTGTGAACCGATGTCCTTCCTCGCGCAAACGCCGCTTCAAGGCGACATAGTTTTCAATGATGCCGTTGTGCGCGACGACGATTCGTCCTTTGCAGTCCCGATGCGGATGGGCGTTCTCTTCCGTCGGCCTTCCGTGCGTGGCCCAACGCGTATGACCAAGGCCAAATTGACCCGTAACGGGCTCCTTCGAAAGAAGCTCCTCGAGGTTTTTGAGCTTGCCGGAGCAGCGCCGCACCGTGAGCTTGCCGTCCTGAACGATGGCAATGCCGGCGGAGTCATATCACCGATACTCGAGCGACTTCAGGCCGCCCATGATGATTGGGACAGGATCGCGTGGGCCAACGTAGCCAAATATGCCGCACATAGGAGGGACAGGATATCAGGAGTGCGCTGCAAAAGAGATTGCGAATTGCGAAATGCGAATTGCGAATTGGCGGAAAGCGGTTTTCCCCCAAATTCGCAATTCGCATTTCGCATTTCGCAATCTCTGCCGCCTATTCCCCGCTTCTCTTCTTCCTGTGAGGCGCCCGGCCTTCCTTCACAACCTGCCGGCCGCGGGCGATGGCAAGGCCGTCGGCGGGAACGTCATCGGTGATGGTGGAGCCGGCCGCTACAAACGCGCCCTTGTGGACGCGGATCGGAGCGATGAGCTGGCTATCGCTGCCGATGAACGCCTCGTCTTCGATGTGGGTGGGATGTTTGGCGAGGCCGTCGTAATTGACGGTGATCACGCCGGCGCCGATGTTCACGTTATCGCCCACCGTGGCGTCGCCGACGTACGCCAGATGCATGGACTTGCTGCCCTTGCCGAGCGAGGACTTCTTCATCTCGACAAAATTGCCGACCTTCGCCCCATCGGCCAGGACCACGTCGGTCCGGAGGTGTGCATACGGTCCGACGGAAACATCCTCGCCGATCGTGCTGTTAATGATGACGCAGCCCTCAAGAATCGTCGAGCGCGCCCCAATCCGCGAATTCGTGATTCGAGAAAACGAGCGAACCGTCACGTCTTCCGCAATGACGGCGCGGCCTTCAATCTGGACCGAAGGATGGACCACCGTGTCGGCGCCGATCTGGACGTCGGCGTCTATGAATGTGCTGTCGGGGTCCATGATGCTCACCCCTTCGGCCATCAACTGTTCACACTTCCGCCGCCGCATCAGCTTGTCGACCGCCGCCATCTCCTGTCGGGTATTGACGCCGAGGATCTCGTCTGCAACGGCTGCAGTGCACGCGCCGATTTTCTTCCCCTGGCTGACGAGGATGCCGATGACGTCGGTCAGGTAGTATTCCGACTGCGCGTTGACGTTGCCGATCTTCGACAGCGCTTCGAAGAGCGCAGGAGCATCGAAAACATAAATTCCGGAATTGATTTCCTGGATTTTCAGAATATCCGGCGCCGCATCGCGATGCTCGACGATTGCCTGCACTTCACCCTCTCCCGCAGAAGGACCCGCTGAAGGTTGGCTGCGGCGAACGATGCGGCCGTAGCCCTCGGGATTCGCGACCACGGCCGTCAATATGGACGCCGCGTATTGTCCCTTTCGATGGAAGCCGACGAGTTCTTCCAACGTCCGCGTCCGCACCAGCGGAACGTCTCCGGGAAGCACAAGCACATCTCCGCGATATCCCGCAAATCGTTCTCGCGCCGCCATCACCGCGTGACCGGTTCCAAGCTGAGTCTTCTGATCGATAAAAGCAGCTTCCGACAGCAACGCTTGAACCTTGCCCGCCTGATGACCGACCACCACAAACAGTTCGGTGGATAGCGGACGCGCGGCGCGCACGACGTGTTCGACCAGGCTGGATCCGCCGACCTGATGAAGCACCTTGGCGCTCTTCGATTTCATCCGGGTCCCTTTGCCGGCGGCAAGAATCAGGACGCGTACGTTTTCCATGGGGTTCCCTCTGGATTCAAGCCCAATGCACAGATAACTTTCCCCAAGCGATCCGGATCGTGGCGAATCACATGATCCTGCGCCAGCAGATCCTCTTCCACACATTCCATACCTAAAGACTCGAGACGCTTGCGGTCTGTCACAACCAGTTCGGCGCCTTCCGCCCGATACTTCGCCAGCATCTCGGCGGAAGGCTGAGCCGTGTTGAGCAGGATCCTGGGAAAGAGCAATTCGCCCGAACAATGGCGGATCAGGGCCTCCACGTGGTCTGCCGCCGACAGGCCATCGGTCTCTCCCGGCTGCGTCATGATGTTCTGAATGTAGATCTTGACGGCCGCCGATCGGCGGATCGCATCGACGATTCTGCTCACGAGAAGGTTGGGGATCAGGCTCGTGTAAAGCGAGCCTGGGCCGAGCGTGATCACGTCCGCCCCGGCAATGGCTTCAAGCGCCTCGGGCAGCGGTTCAGCGCCGGCCGGTTCCAGGAAAATGCGGCGGATGGGTTGGCGAGACGCCGTGATGCGCGTCTCACCCTCGACCCAACTGCCGTCATGCAGCTCGGCTCGCAACGAGACATGAGAATTCGTAGACGGATAGATGACGCCCTTGATTGCGAGTACTTCAGAAGTCAGCCGCACGGCTTCGGCAAAGTCACCCGTCACCCCGGCCATGGCAGTCAGGAACAGATTTCCGAAGCTGTGGTCGTGAAGGTCGCCTTTGCTGTTGAACCGGAAACGAAACAACCGGGACATCAGGTTTTCGTCTTCGGAAAGGGCGATCATGCAGTTGCGGATGTCGCCGGGAGGCATCACTCCAAGTTCCTCCCGAAGCCGTCCGGAACTGCCTCCGTCGTCGGTGACGGTCACGATAACAGAGAGCTGGGCCGGCCCGCCCTTAAGACCGCGGAGCAAGGTCGATAAACCCGTGCCTCCGCCAATGGAGAGAATTCTGAGTTTCTTCGCGCTCAATGAATTACTTCGTTGCGGGCGCGAGTAATTCCTGAAATTCCGGATCCTCCGCTAAACCAGCGAAATCACGATCCCGCGCCGCCTGAAATCGATTCTCGGATCGAAACTGAATCGACTGCCTCAAATAAGATAACGCTTGGTCCTTATTTCCTAGCAACGCATTCGCCGCAGCCAGCGCATAGAGGATATGGTCGGATTTTGGAGCAAGCTTTTCAGCTTGCCGGAGATGATGGACCGCAGACTCCGGATCCCCGCCATTTAGCAGTGCAACTGCCATGTTGTAGTGATCCTCGGCGGAGCGGAAGACGGTTCGTGCACGTTCCTGGAGCTTTTTTTCGCAGGCCTGAATTCGCGCCCTGGCGCTGGCCTGGATCTCGGGTTCGTCCAGATAGTCCGATAAGAGACTTGTAAAGCACTTAATGGCCTTTTGATACTCCTCCGCAAACATCAGCTGAACGCCGGATTCATAGGCCCGGATTGCTGCTGTCCTGGCAGGCGCAGACTTGGCGGCGCCGGCCGTCGTGTATCCCGGGGATTGGGGTCCGGCCGGCTTCGCGCGAAGAGTCCGCCGAACATCCGGCATCGCGGCCGGCTTCGTCCCTTTCCTCTTCGATTTGGCCTTTAGTTGCCGGGACTTAGTGAGCCTAACGTTCCGGCTGGCCGATTTAGAGGCGGCTTTACCTGTCTTCTTCAGCTTCGCTTTCGCGGCCATCCCTTTAACCTGACTCGATTAGATGGAGTCAGCCACTTATATGAAATGCTTGATACAAAGTCAAGCCGAGGGGCGCCGCAGCGCCGCGGTCAGACCTTTCCAACCGGCTCGGGGAGTTCCAGATCGGCGAAAGCGGACGCGTGGGCGGCGGGCAGGCTCTTCAGGCGGGTTTGAATCGACACATGCTTTGGAGCTTTGATGCCGAAGCGGACTCGATTGCGGCCGACATCGAGTATGGTGATCTCGATTTCACCCGCAACTATGATTTTCTGTTCCCGCTTACGACTAATAATGAGCATGTCACACGCTTCCTTCCCAAAGTTGTCCTGTTCTTAAGAAGCGCCAAGCGGGTTCAAAAATACACCGAAGAATTCGCGCCTTTTTCTCAGGAAATTTTTCTGGCAAAATTTCCGCGTCCGCTTGGTATCTAACTTCTTGCGCATGAAGAAGCCGCTCGTGCTCGTTCTCATATCGCTCGTCTCGATGTTGTGGCCAACTCAGGCGCAAGAAGGCGCTCCGCCCGTCTTGGCGCCGTTCGCGTCGCCGGCGCGGCTCAATCTCGTTGCGGAAGCGAATTATCTGACCGAGCTTGTCCGCCGGAGGCTAGACCCGGACAAACAGGGTCTGCGCATGGAATCGCTCGATGGAAAGATGGTGTTTGCAGACCACCACGGCGACGCGGCGTTCAATCCGGCTTCAGTCATCAAGATCGCAACTTCCTTTGCAGCGCTTGAGCGCTTTGGACCCGATTACAAATTTGAGACGACGTTCCTGATCAACGGCGCGGTCAATGCCAAGACCAAGACCCTCAAGGGGGATCTGATTCTCCAGGCCACCGGCGATCCGCTTCTCACGACCGCCACCCTGAACGGGCTCATCCGCCAGATTGCCCGCCTGAAGATCAGCCGCGTAAACGGGGACTTGTTGATCGCCGGCCCATTCACTTTCGGCTCCCATTACAAGACGGACCGCGCCGCCTCTCGGCTTGCGCCGGCGCTCCGAAAACTTGGCGTCCGAATCACGGGAAAGACAAGGAAGGCAGCAGCCGCCCCGCAAGGCAAAGTCGTAGCGACGCATACTTCCCCGGCCCTTTTGGACATCGTGTTCGACCAGAACGCCCACAGTACGAATTCAACGGCCGAGCGTCTGGGCGAGGTATTGGGCGGACCGAAAGCGGTCGAGGAATTCCTCGTACGCCGAGTTGGAATTGCGGCGTCCGACGTCCGTGTCGGGCGGACCTCCGGACTTGATTTCAACCGAATCACTCCTCGCGCCACCGTTCAACTGTTGCGTCAGTTTGCCTTTTGGCTCGACCGGAAAAACCTGCGGCTTGAAGATGTCATGCCCGTGGCCGGCATCGATCCGGGAACCCTGAGGACGCGATTCAGATCCGAAGAATTCCGGGGTGCAGTGGTCGGCAAAACAGGAACGCTGCCGGCGACCGAAGGCGGAGTCAGCACGCTGGCCGGCATGGTCTACACGCGAAATTACGGTCCTGTCTTGTTTGCGATCTTCAATACGAAGGGATCGGTCAACACCTACCGCCAACTCCAGGACGAGCTGCTGATGAACTTCATCATGGAGTGCGGGGGAATGCCGGGGCTCAATGCGTCATTGCATAGATCAGATAATTGACGCCGAATTGAAACGACTGGACGGCTTCCTTTAGCGGTCGGTCGCCGTTATCGACCCACTCCCAAATTTCGCCGAAGTCGTTGTTGTGGTTGGCCACCAGAATCAGACGGCCTTCTTCGTCGCTCATCCCCCAGAACTCCGGCTCGCCGCTGTCTTCATTGATATAGGGCGGCGTCATTTCCAGCGTCCGGATGTCATAGAACGTATGGAACACGGGATGGGACAGATCCAAGCGGACCATCTCCCGGTTGGGGAATACCTTCTTCATCATGAATTGCAGGTTGTATAGATCCCGCCCGCGGAAGTCGTCGAACATTGCAAAGCCGCCGCGATTGAAGTATTCGCGAAAGTTCTCGGTCTCTTCATCAGTCAGATCCATGAAGCCCGGCTCGGAAAAGTAGAGAAACGGATACTTGAAAATGTCGGGACTGTCGAGCTGAACGATTTGATACGCCTCCGGGCCGGTGTAGACGCCGGTGACCTCGGTGAGCATTGTCAGAAAAAGATGCTCGGAGTTCGGATAGTCGTGCGCCCAAGGAGGAAGGCGCTGACCGAATCGGAACGCCCGCTCTGTGATCGGCATGTTGAACTCCACGCGCGCGAAAACGTATTCGGCTTCTCTCTGACCGACGTCTGAAAGGCCGTGCAAGCCGAACACCGCGAGAAATACCAACACCCCGGCCAGCTTCTTTTTCATAATTGACAAGAAGTATACGCCCATGAGCGCCATGGATCGAGCAATTGCATACGCGCTGCCCCTTGTTCCAAAGGCGATCGTGCGGCGGATCGCCAGCCGGTACATCGCCGGCGAGACGCCGGAGGACGCCCTCCGGACCGCCGAGCGATTAAACCAGGAGGGCTTCCGCGCGACCATGGATATTTTGGGCGAGGACGTATGGGACTTCGAACAGGCCCGCAAGGCCGCGGAAGGCTATGGGAGTCTGTTGGAAGAAATCCATCGGCGCAGGGTGGACTCGAACGTGTCCATCAAGCTGACGCAGTTCGGTCTGAAGGTGGATAAGTCGCTGTGCTGCCGGCTGGCGGTGGAGATTGTGCAGAAGGCGCGAGATCTTGGCAACTTCATCCGCATCGACATGGAGGATTCCTCATGTACGTCCGATACGCTGGACGTATTTCGGAGCCTGAGGATGCGCTTCACTAACGTTGGAGTCGCCGTTCAAGCCTACTTGCGGCGGACAGCCGACGACGTCGAGAGTCTCGACGACTTGAATCCGAATTTCCGGCTCTGCAAAGGCGTTTATGTCGAACCTCGCGAGATTGCGTACCGCGACATGGAGATCATCAACCGGAACTACCTGTTCCTTCTGGAAGGCATGCTGCGCCGCGGCCGCTACGTCGGCATCGCAACGCACGACGAGCGTCTGGTGTGGGAAGCAATGCGATTGATCCGGGAGCTGCGGCTGCCTACCTCCGCTTATGAATTCCAGATGCTGCTCGGCGTCGACGAACAGCTTCGCGACATCATCCGCGGCGCCGGACATCCCGTTCGCATTTACATCCCATTCGGCCGGGACTGGTACGCGTATTCCGTGCGTCGTCTGCGGGAGAATCCACGGATTGCCGGCTATGTGCTGAAACAAGTTTTGAGTTCTTGAGTTTTGAGTTCTGACATGAAGATCGTCCTGCTAGGCACCAGTTCCGCCGTACCAACGCTGACGCGCGGCCTCTCGGCGACGGCCGTTATCCGCGAAGGCGACGTGTTCCTTTTTGATTGCGGAGAGGGAACGCAGCTGCAGCTCATGCGGGCGGGAGTCAAGCGCAGCCGCATTCACAGCATCTTCATCGGGCACCTGCACGGCGATCATCTGTACGGAATCGCAGGATTGCTCAGCACGCTGCATCTGGACGGACGGGAGGAACCCATCAACGTCTTCGGTCCGGAGGGGTTGCGTCACTATCTCAACGCGTCATTCCGGACGACCGAGATCCAATTCCGGTACCGGCTGAACGTGCGCGAATTCCCACGCGGTTTTCGTGGGCGCGTCCTGGAGGGGCCTGACTTCTATGTGGATGCTCTTCCGCTGGATCATTCGATCTTTTGCCTCGGCTGGCGGCTGCAGGAAAAGACCAGGCCCGGAATCTTTCATGTCGAGAAGGCGGAGGCGTTAGGAATTCCGCGCGGCCCGCTCTATGGCCGGCTTCAGCATGGTGAAACGATCACGCTGCCGGACGGACGCGTTGTTTCCCCTGACATGGTTCTCGGACCTCCGCGTCCCGGCAAATCCGTAGTCTATTGCCTGGATACTCAATTTTCCGAGAGGTCCATCGAACTGGCGCATGAATGCACGGCCTTGATTCATGAAACGACGTTCGGCCCTGACGCCGTAGACATGGCTCGGGAACGGAAGCATTCCACCATGGAAGACGCCGCCTGCGTCGCGAAGGAAGCCGGCGTCCAACAATTGATCGCCACTCACTTCAGCTCACGCTACGACGGCCGCCAAATCGCGAAGATCGGCGATGAAGCCCGCGCGGTATTTGAACGGATTGTGCTCGGGCGTGATTTATTAGAAGTCGAAATCTGAATGCTGGACCCCCTGCCGCCTTCGGCGCGAAGCACTTCCTCCCCCTTCAAGGGGGAGAGCCGCCGAAGGCGGCAGGGGGTCGGGTCCCCTCACCTCAGTTCCAGGAACTTATCCAAACCCTCCGCGGCATTTCCAATCGCGCGCGCGAGCGCCAGTTTTCCGACGTTATGGGCGAAGACGCTGTTGATGTAGTCGAGCTGCGCGGCGGCGACGGATTCCTGCGATTGGACGACAGCCACGTTGTCGCTCACGCCGGCGTCGAAGCGTTGGCGTGTGAGATCGAGGTTTTCCTGGGCGACCTGGATGTTCGTCATCGCCACATCGACCTGACGGGCGGCGGATTCCAGATCGAGGTACGCATTGCGGACGTCGCTTTCGACCCGGCCCATCGTGTCTTCAAGTTCGGCCTCTCGCTGCGCCAGCGCCGCTTCCGCTTGTTGGATGTCTCCTTCGGCGCGGCCTCCTTCCCAGATCGGAAAGCGGAGCGTGCCGACAACTGCGAACGTTCCGTGCGACTGAGCGGGATTCGTGCCGATCACGCCGTAGTCGCCTCTGACCGACAGCGACGGAAGCCGCTCCGCCCGCGCGGCGGCCAGAGCGCGTTCCGCGGCCCGCACCTGGGCTTGAGCGGCTCTTAAATCACTGCGCAGCTCGAACGCCTGCTTCAGCGCATTCTCGAGAGTGATGGCAGGAGCAGGCGAGAAAGGAACGGGGTCTGCAAGCTGCAAAGGCTCGCCGAGCGGCAAGCCGATCATGCGCGCCAGATTGAGTTTCTGCCTGGCCAGATCGTTCTCGAGAGACAGCAGCCGTTGCCGCTCGGTCAACGCCTGAATCTGACTTCGATTGACGTCGGTCTGCGCCACAAGCCCTACGTTCCGCTGCTGCAACGCCTGGTCGTACAGCGCGTCGGCGGTCGCAAGCTGGGCTCGCGAAGCGTCGACCCGTGCCTGCGCTGCGATCACCTGCAGGTACGCTCCTCCCACGGCGAGAGCCACGAGATCGCGCGCGTCTTCGGCAAACAGTTCGTTGGCGCGCAGCGTCTCTTTGGAGGATCTGTAGTTGTTCAGCGCGGTAAAGTCGAGGACGGTCTGCGCCAAAGTGGCGCGCAAATCGAAAAAGTTGAAAGGCCCGACAATCGTGGGAATCGTGAAGCCGGGAATCGGTTGTTGCACGCGGAAGCCGAGCGCCTTCAGGTTGATCTGTTGAACAGTCTCAGAAAGCGTCCCGACGACGTTGGGAAGCAGGACGCTTCGTGCAACTCTGCTCTGCCCCTGCGCCTGACGCGCCGCCTGCGTCTGGCCGACGGCGCCAAGGTTGTATTCGAGCCCCCTCTGAACGGCTTCTCGCAGCGAAAGCGAGCCAGGAAGTTTTGCCGCCTCCGCGCTTCCGGTATACGGGCCTTGTGCTTGAATCACGGGATTGATCGTAGTGACGCTTGTTGTAGTACCCGGTATGGCAGCTTGCCCCGCAGTCACGGACCCTGTTTGACTCGTGCGTCCCGAAACGGGCAACTGTACTGCCTGGGGTCTGTCCGCCGGCGCCGCAGGCCGGCTGAACTGAGCATGCAATGCGTTTGCGGACAACACACAGGCGACAAGAATGGCGGCCCGCCGGCCGGTAATCACCGATTCCATAGATTCCCTTTCTGTGCAAAGTCGACCGTACCGGACGATCCAGCGACGCAAACTCCCCTCCTAGCTCAGGGCGTCAACATACTTGACGAATCCTGCGCCCCGCCAAGGAGGAAATCGGAGATTGGACGATTCCTGCATCTCAGATCCGAAATCTGAAATCTCAAACCGAACGAGAGCTATACTCCCTGCCCGGCAAACGCGCGTACAATTTGCGATTTCGGATTTCGGATTTGAGATGCAAGGAATCGTCCAATTTCAAAATCCCCTGCCGGATTCTGGTGATGATTTGTCAAGTATGTCATTGCCCTCTACAGTCCTCTCGTGCTAACTGAGCTGCTTCCTGAAACGCCAGACGCTCAAAGAAAACAGAACGAACGCAAACGCCGCCAGGGCTGCCAGGTGCGGCCACAGCGCTGCGATCCCGCCGCCTTTGAGCGTGCTCGCCCGCATGATCGTCGCGAAGTGATGGATTGGATTGAATGCAACGACGGGCTGCAGCCAGTGCGGCATCGCCTCAACCGGATTCAGAGCGCCGGATAATGTCGCCAGGGGCGGATTGACAAAGAAACTTGTGAGCTGCGCCTGCTGCGCCGATTTGCTGAATGTGGCAATCACCGTGCCCAGGCCGATGCCTGCGAGGATGCAGAGCGCCCCTCCGAACAGCACGAGCGCGAGGCCCCCATGGAAGGGCACGCCGAATACGAGCCGGACCACCAGGATCGCGAAGAGCATCATGGCGCACAACAAGAGAAACAACGGCGCGATCTTCGCGATGATGATTTCCGTTCCGCTCGCCGGCGACATGAGGAGTTGCTCGATCGTCCCGGCTTCCCTTTCCTTGACCATCGCGCCCGAGGCCACCAGCGAGCTGTTCAAGATCAGCAGCAGGCCGAAAACGCCGGTCGCGATGAACCACGAATCGACCAGGCCCGGGTTGTAAAGAAACGCCGGCTGCAGGAGAACCTGCCCCGAGCGAGCCGCGGCCGAGCCGTTCTCGCCGGCCCGGCGTGTGAGAAGTCCTCGATTGTGAATCTGAATAATGGCTTCGGCGTAACCTTGCGCGATCGCGGCCGTGTTGGCGTTCATCGCATTCAGGAGAAACTGCACCGAAGTCGTGCGGCCGCGCTCCAGGTCCCGCGCAAACTGGTACGGTATCGCGACGCCGGCGTCGAGATCGCCGCGGTTCATCGCGGCGGCCAGCTCTTCCGACGAGAAGTAGTAGCCCTCAAGACGGAAGCTGCCGCTTTCGCTCAAAGCTGCGATCAGCTCGCGGCTTTCGGGCGTCTTGCTGTCGTCGAGGACTCCTAAGCGAAGATTTGTGACGTCCGCGCTCAACGCGAAACCGAAGAGGACCAATTGCACAGTCGGCGGCAGGATCAGCGATATCGCCAGGCGGCGGTCGCGCCGGATCTGGTTGAACTCTTTTCGCATTAAGGCCCGCAGCCGATTGTTGAAGAGTCGTCTCAAGCGGCGTCCCATATGGCTACGCTCGCACTTGCATCCGCCGCATCGTCCGCCACGCCAGGAAATAGAACACGGCTCCAATGCCGGCAATAATTAGAACTTTGTACCATGTGGCGGGCCAGCCGCCGCCCTGCAGCAGGGCGTCCCGCACAATCTCGATGTAGTACCGCCCCCAAACGAAATGAGAGATCCACCGCAGACCCGCGGGAATGTTTTCCACCGGGAACAAGAGGCCCGAAAGAAGAAAGACCAGCAGAAACCCTCCAAGCGCCACCGCTTGCATCGCCGCTGCTTGATGAGGAATCGCGGCGCCCACCATCGTGCCGAACGCCGCGACGCAGAATGCGTACAGCACCGTGGCTGCGATGAAGGGGGTCGGATCGCCGGCCAGGTTCAGCTCGAAATACGTCAGCAGCATGACAAGCCCGAACAGAGACTCCATCAGCGCGATCACCATGAAGGCGAAAATCTTTCCCAGCAGAAACTCCGTAGCCGATATGTTCGAGACGTAGACCTGAAGAATGGTCTGGTGCTCCCCCTCCTTCGCCATCGCGAGCGATGCCAGCAAGGGCGGAAACATCGAAATGCCGAGAACAAAGATGCCGGGTCCGAAAAATTTCTTGGAGGAGCGTCCAGGGTTGTACCAGAGACGGACTTCCGTCCGGATGGGCTCAGGACGCGCCCCTTGCGCGATCCTCTCGTTGTAGGCTCTGGTAATTTGCGCGGCGTAACCCGCGATCAGCTTGGCCGTGTTTGCGTCCGAAGCGTCGATCAATAATTGAACGGGCGTGCTTGCGCCGCGGGCGACGTCTCGACCGAAGTGAGCGGGGATGATCAGCGACGCATACGCAGCGTCGGAGGCGAACGCCTCTTCGGGCTTCCCGTCGATGGGGAAAGGCGTCACGTAGAAAGTGACCGACGCGCGGAAGGCGTCGATGAACGCGCGCGACGCCGGCGAGCTGTCGAAGTCCTGCACGATGATCGGCATGTCGCTCACCGTAAGCGATATCGCGGAGCCGTTGATCACGAGGAGAATCAGCGGAAGCACAATCGCCAACCCGAACGTCCGCCAGTCTCGAACAATCTGGATGAGTTCTTTTCGAGTCTGCGCAAAGATTCGTCGCATGAGCTTACGTGGCATTGCGAATTTCGAATTGCGAATTCGCAATTCGCAATTCGCATTTCGCAATTCGCAATTTCCCCTACTCCTCCACCGCCGCCTTTCCTTCCAGCCGCGCCTTTTCAACCACGCTGATGAACACGTCTTCCATGGAAAAGGGCGCTTCGCGCATGCTGATCAAGCCGATGCCTTCGGATTTCAGTTTTGCCGCCAGCGCCTGCTCGCACGCCTTCACGTCTTCGCCTGTGATCAGATGAATTCGATTGCCGAACAGTGAAACCTGCCATCGCTCCGCCTCGCGCTTGAGCACGCCGGCCGCGCGCTGCGGCTGATCCACGATCAGCTCCAGCAAATGGCCCGTCTGCCGGCGCTTGATGGCGCTTGGCGAGTCTTCGACCACCAACTCGCCGGCGACCATCAGCCCCAGACGGTTGCATTGCTCCGACTCTTCAAGGTAGTGGGTCGTGACGAGGATCGCTGTCCCGCGGTCCGCAAGCCGGTTGATCATCTGCCAGAACGCACGCCGCGCGAGGGGGTCGACTCCCGAAGTGGGTTCGTCCAGAAACAGAACCTCCGGTTCGTGCATGATGGCCGCGCCGAAGGCCACACGCTGCTTCCACCCTCCGGGAAGACTCCCGGTAACCTGATCTTGTTTGTCTTCCAGTCCCGCAAACGAGAGCACCCAACGCGTCTTTTCCTCACGTTCGCCTTCCGGAACGCCATAAACGCCTGCAAAGAAATCCAGGTTTTCCCGCACCGTCAGATCGTTGTAGAGCGAGAATTTTTGCGACATATAGCCCACGCGCTGGCGAACGTCTCCAAGACGTATGTTCCCCGTTTCCCCAGCGAGCTGAACGTCGCCGTCGGTAGGATCCAGAAGGCCGCACAGCATCTTGATGGTTGTCGTCTTGCCGGCGCCGTTGGCCCCGAGCAATCCGTAGATCTCGCCGTATTGAACATGCAGGCTGACATCCTTGACGGCGGTAAACGCGCCGAACTGTTTCGTCAGACGCGCCGCGCCAATTGCGATTTGGCCGCGGAGACGTTCGTGATCGTGGCGTCCGGGAAACGGGGTCTCATGAATTTCCTCTCCAAGCGAACGCAGTGCGGCGACGAAGGTATTTTCCAGCGTGGGCTCGTCGACGCGAACGTCGTCAATGCGAAGTCCGGCGGCGCCCATGGCTTCGCGCACGCGCTGATGCGCCTCGTCGGGATTACGGGCAAGGAGATCGAGCCGGTCGCCGAACCGCTGGACGTCCATAACCGGCGCGCCGTCGCCGCTGATCTTGGTTAACAACATTTCGGCCGCGCTCAACGACGGCGTCCGAAGCTCGAGTCGCTTGGCGCCGACGCCGGCGCGCAGTTCAGCGGGCGGTCCGCTTTGATGAATTCTGCCTTGATGCATGAGCGCCACGCGGTGACATCTCTCGGCTTCATCCAGATACGGCGTGGCGACGAGAATGGTGAGTCCTTCTGAGGAGAGATGCGCCAGCGCATCCCAGAATTCGCGGCGCGACACCGGGTCCACTCCGGTCGTCGGTTCATCCAGAAGCAGCACGCGCGGCTCCGGAACGAGGACGCAGGCCAGGGAGAGCTTCTGCTTCATTCCCCCGCTCAGCCGGCCCGCAAGCCGATTCTCAAAGCGCTCCATGCCGAACATCTGCAGGTAGCGGCGGCCGCGCCGAATGATTTCGGCGCGCGGAACGCGGCGGAGATCGCCGACGTAGCGTATGTTTTCAGCGACGGTAAGGTCCGGATAAAGGCTGAAGGTTTGAGTGAGGTAACCTGTCTCGGACCGCATGTCTCGGGCCGCGCGGCCGAAAACTTCCGTTGCGCCGCGCGTCGCTTCCATGACGCCCGCAAGAATCTGGAAAGTGGATGTCTTGCCGGCGCCGTCGGGTCCGATGAGTCCGAAGATTTCGCCCTCGTCCACATCGAGGCTGACGCCGCGCACCGCTTCGACCGGACCGTAGCGTTTCCAGAGATCCTTAATACGAATCGCCGTTTTGTCCATCCGGCCAGACGTCGCCGCGAACCAGGATTTCGCCGTCGGCCGGCATGCCCGGTTTCGCGTAGCCTGTCGCGCCTTTCAACTGCAGCTTGACGCCCACAACCTGCTTCACGCGTTCATCGCGAAAGTACGTGTTTTCGGGCGTGAATGTAGCTTCCGGATCGACTCGAGAGACGTAGGCCGGAATCGGCCGTTCCGGATCCGAGTCCAGGTAGACCCGCGCCTTCTGGCCCAGCTTCACGAGACCGATCTGCCCCTCCGGAACGAAGCCCCGCAGATAAACTTTGCTCAAGTCGAGCAGCGTGACGATGGCGGTTCCGGCCGTCACGACTTCGCCGGGTTCGGCGGCGCGCGTCGTTATGACGCCGTCGAAGGGGGCGACAACGATGAGATCTGCGCGGTTGGCCTGCGCCTCGCGCAAAGAGGCGCGCGCCTGCTCCGCTCGCGCATTCGCGCTGGCAATGGATGCGCGCTGTTGCCCGATCTGCCGTTCCACGGCCGCGGCGCCGGCGCTGCGTATGCTGGGGTTGGCAAGGTTCGCCTTTGCCGTCGTCAGCGCGCCTCGCGCTGCTTCCACGCGACGTTTTGCAGCAGCAACCGCGGCGGCGCGCTGGGACGCCGTCGCCGCCGCTTCCCTTCCCTGCCGTTCCGAAACCGCTCCAGTCTTGGCCAGCCGCGTGTATGCTTCTCTGTCAAATTCAGCAATCTGATAGGCCGCTTCCTGCTCCGCGAGGTCTGCCTCGGCCGCCGCCAGATCCGCTTCCGCCTGACTGACGCGTCCCGCGGCATCGACCTTGGCCTGTTCGGTTTCCAGTTCGTTTTGCCGCAGTTGCTCCTGCAAGACGCTGATTTGATCCCGCGCCGACCGCACGTTAGCCTCCGCTTCCATAAGCGCGGCTCGCGCCTGATCCTCACGCGCGCGGACTTGTTCGTCGTCGAGGATGGCAATCGTCTCTCCGGCTTTTACCTCGTCTCCTTCCCTGAACCGGACTTCCAGAATGCGGCCGGCTGTTTTCGGGGCGATCGCAGAATCGTCTCCTTCGATTCTGCCGCTTAAGGTGACGATGTCCTCGGATATACGCTCTGCGAAAAAGACTTTCCAGGCCAGGAACGATCCCGCCGCAACAACAAGAAGCAGAATCAATGGAAGCAAGAAACGTCGCATTCCAATTCCAAAGTTTAGCCTGATCGGGAATTTGGGGACAGAGACCAATTTCCTGCGCGCAGGTCGCGGTGAAGCCTGACGGGTCCGTCACGCGCAGGAAATTGGTCTCTGTCCCCAAATTCCCGATCATTCCTTGAGTGGATTCCCGCAGTCCGGGCAATGCGACCAGCCGGGCTCGACGGCGCGCCGGCAATGGGGGCATGACGGCGCGAGACTGGTTCCACAGTATTGGCAGAAGGCGAATTTTTGACGCGCCAGGCCGCCGCAATTGGGACAGGAGATCATCAGCGGCTCGCGCAGGATGAAATACAGGATGAATCCGATCGCGTTTGGAATCAGCAGCGCCAGCAGCGTCCACATGACATAACGCATGCCGCGGCGCTTCGCGTCTCCATAGACGTAGCCGGCCAAGAGCACGTAGGCGCCGAATACCAGCCCGATGCAGTATGCGATCAGGTACAGGCCAGGCGGCCGGGATGCTTGATCTGGCGGTCCTATAACCGCCGGCAAGAAGACGGCGAATCCTATGGCGGCGGCAATCGCGATAATCCACGCCGCTCGCGGGATCACGCCTATTTCGCTGCGAAAGCCGCTCATACCACGTTCCTCCATTCTCGCCGTCTTGAAAGCACAAGCGCTGCGACCGCCGCGCTGGACCACGCAAGCGCCGTCGACGCTACAAACCAAGGCCGGCCGCCGAGCAGGTTTGTCCCGATGACGACCAAGTCGCCGCCGGCGAGCATCCGCAGTAGAAACCAGACCGTCAGCCCCGTCAGCCAGGCGAACACGGCAAGGAATACGAGCACCCGCTCGTTCCAACGCCGTTCGGCGGCCTCGGCTCTCTCTTTCAAGATTCGCGCATGCGTCCGTTCCATCAATCGAGGTGGAACAGCCGGCTGGGGAAGCCGGCCCAGCCCATACGAGTACGCGCGCCAGATCTCCATATCCCGCCGGCACGATTCGCACTCACGAAGATGCCGCTCGACGCGAAGTTGCTCGCGGTCTTCCAGGGCGTCCGCCGCCGCCAGCATCAAGATCTCCCGGATTGCTTCATGCTCGTTCATCGTGGGGTCGCCTCCATTCTCGCGCGCAAACCTTCCAACGCTCGCGATAACCGGCTCTTTACCGTGGACAAGGGAATCGCGACGACTTCAGCGATTTCCTCCAGCTTCATGCCTTCCTCGAAGCGCAGCGTCAGCACTTCTCGATGGATGGCCGGCAAACGTTCCATGCAAGCGGCAAGCATAGTTCCCCGTTCGAAGTCCAGCAGTTGGGCAAGCACGTCCGGCTGCGACGAAGTAAGCCGTTCCGCGCGGGTTGTCCCTGTTTCGGACGGCTCGTCCAGACTTTCGAGGCGGCGGCGCCGAAAATGATCCACTGCCAGATTGTGCGCCACGGAAAACAGCCACGCCTCGAAGTTTCTTCTAGCGTCGAATCGTTGGATTTTTTCGATCACGCGCAGCCATGTCTGCTGAAACAGGTCGTCCGCCAAAGCGGAATCTTTGGTCAGCCGGAGCAAGTACCGGTACAGGCGATGCTGGTAGCGAGAAATCATTTCCGCCATCGCGTCGGGGTCGCCCCGCCGGACCCGGTCCAGGGCGTCCGGCAAGCTGCTGAGTTCTTCTGGATTCATCGCCGTCAGGATCATACGCGTCCATTTGGTGTACGAGCGGAGGGGACAAAAAGACCCACTAAATCGATCCGGCGAGGTAGACTTCGTTGCCTATGATTCAGGGCCAGGCTGAGTACGAGCGGGCGACTGGTTGGAAGCGCGCTTCGAAGAACTCCGCAGGCGGGCGGGACTCATTCTCGCGCCTGTTCTGTTTGCTCTAACGCTCGCCATCGGAATCCCCGGACTATCCGGCCCCGCAAACCGGCTGGCGGCAATTCTGCTTGCGGTCATCACACTATGGGTGACCGAAGCGATTCCGTTGGCTGCTACGGCCCTTCTGGGGCCGGCCGTCGCCGTCATGTTGGGGCTGGCCCCGGTGCGCACCGTTCTTGCTCCGTTTGCAGATCCCATCATCTTTGTCTTCATCGGCAGCTTCATTCTGGCCGAAGCGATTTTTGTGCATCGGCTTAACGAACGGATCGCTTTCGGAGTCATGTCCTGGCGCTGGGTCGGCGCACGGCCTGCACGCATCCTGCTGGCCTACGGCGCCATCGCCGCGGGCGTGTCCATGTGGATCAGCAACACGGCGACGGCGGCGATGCTGCTGCCGATCGGGTTGTCCCTGCTGGCGTTCATGGAAAAAGAGACGCGCATCAGCAAGAGCTACGGAACGGCTCTGATGCTGATGACCAGCTATGCCGCCACCTGGGGCGGCGTGGGAACGCCTGTAGGAACTCCGCCGAACTTGATCGGCATTGCCATGCTGGAGCGCTACGCGGGCGTTCGGATTGATTTCCTGCAGTGGATGATGCTTGGAACTCCGCTGGCCGCTGTCATGATGGTAGTGATCTTCTTGTACCTCAACCGCGCCGGCCGGGCCGGAGTAAAGGAAGCGCCCGGCTCGGAACAATTGATCCGGAGCCGCAAGGCGGCGCTGGGCCCGTGGCGCCGCGGCGAAAAGAATGCCTTGATTGCGTTCGCGGTCACGGCAGTCTTGTGGATCGTTCCCGGATTGGCGCCTTTGATTCTCGGAAGCCAGCACGCCGTAAGTCAGGCCCTGACGGCCCGGCTGCCGGAGTCCGTGGCTGCTCTCGCCGGCGCCGGCTTGTTATTCCTTCTGCCGGTGAGCCGCCATGAACGCTCGACCATCACATGGAAGCAGGCGTCGAACATTGACTGGGGGACGATCCTGCTATTCGGCGGCGGGCTCGCTTTAGGCGAGCTGACGTTTTCAACAGGTCTTGCCGAAACCATGGGCAAAGCCATCACCGGCCTGTTTCCCGTCTCGTCCCTGGCGGCTCTGACGTTCGCCGCGGCGCTGTTTGCGGTTGTTCTGTCCGAGGCCATGTCCAACACCGCGGCGACCAACATAGCCGTCCCCATCATTATCGCGATTGCTCAAGCCGCCGGCGTCAGTCCTGTCGCGCCCGCGCTCGCGGTGACGTTCGCCGCGTCCGCCGGATTCGCACTGCCTGTTTCAACGCCGCCGAATGCGCTCGTATATGGGTCAGGTAAGATCCCGATTCTCCACATGGTCCGGTACGGCTTGCTGCTGGACGCCCTGGCTGTCATCTTGATACCGGCAATGATCCTGTTGCTGGCCCCGTGGGTCCTGTAGCGCGGCCTACGTCCACAACGCGCGGAGCCCATAATAGGCGATGTCCTTGAATCGCCGGCCTGCGCACTTGACGAACGTCGACGTTGGATCGGTAGTGAACGTCATGCTGAGGATCACTCTGCGTTCGTTCTCGCCTAGCGGCGTAACCTTGTGACAAACATAAGCGCCTTCGAAAAGGATCAGCGTGTTCGGCGGAGTAGGAACACGGAATTCGCTGGAACGGACGCGAGCCATCAACTCCGCCGAAGACAGCCGCGGCTGAAGCGCGTGTTCGTTAATCAGCGGAAGCAGAGCAGTGAAATGGCGGCCGTTGTAAAAGTTGTAATCAAAGTGCCATTGGATGTGGTCCTGCGGCCTGTCGTAGAAAAGAAGCGAGCAGGAGCTTTGATCGTTCAAAGGAGTCGGACCGATCGTTTCGCCGATGACTTTCGAGAACCACACGTGTAAGTCCGCTGAAAGATAGAAGGCGACGATCTCCGGCGCTGCAGCATGCAGAGCGGCGTAAGAAACCGTCGCGCCGCGCTTATGGCGAGGAAGGTGCACTCGCTCCGGCTCGAATCGATGTAAAGCTGCGCTTCGCAGGAATGAGAACATCCCTGAAGGAAGAAAAGACGGAACGGACGCGATTTTGTCCCGTGAGAATACTCCACGCAGTAAATCAGGATCAGGAAGCGGCAGTGGCCGCCCGTAGGCTTGAAGGATCTGCTTCTGCGCCTGCGCGAGCATCTGATACGTACGTCGCACGCGGCGAGCTTAGGAACCCGGTGTTTCAACGTCATTACAACAGCGATGATTTGGCGTCATTCGCGGCTATTTGATCTGCGTAATCTGCGGCTGAATCATGGTTGAATTTAGGAGGAGAGTTTTCGCACAGTCGTCAAAGGAAGCGCTGATGGGACTCAAGCAGAGTCTGTTGCGTTTATCCGCTTCGATCGCTGGAGCGGCAATCCTGACGTGGGTGATGTATGCCGTGACGCCCGTCAACGCAACGACGGCTGGATTCGCATACTTGCTGCTCGTGCTCGTGATTGCAGGCGCGTGGGGATTCCGTGAGGCTGCTGTATGTTCCGTTCTCGCGACGCTCGCATTCAATTTCTTTTTCTTTGAACCAAAACTCACGTTCACGATCGCAGATCCGCAAAACTGGGTCGCGTTGTTTTCCTTCCTGGCGACGGCGCTCATCGCCAGCCGTCTGTCCACCAAAGCCCGGCGTCGAACTCTGGATGCTTTAGAAAGGCAGCAGGACCTCGAGCGCCTTTACACGTTCGGCAGGGCGATACTGTTGATCGACGACGGCGAACCTTTTGCGAAACAGTTGGCCAACCGGCTGGCGGACGCCTTTGAACTGAACGCGGTAGCCGTATATGAACGCCGTTCTGGAGAGATTTACCACGCCGGCCCGTTGGATTTCGACGGAATAGACAGCCAGCTTCGGGAAGCCGCCTTGCAGGGAACCGCGTTCGCAGATCCGAAACGTCAGCTCGCGATAACAGCGGTTCGGCTTGGTTCGGAGCCTATCGCCAGTCTCGCGCTGCAAGGCAGACAATTGTCGGATTCCGTACTTCAAAGCATCGCTAATCTGGTGGCCATCGGTCTGGAGCGGTCAAAGGCGCAGGATCTTGCGCACGAAGTTGAAGCAGCCAGGCGCAGCGAGCGGCTCCGGACTACGCTCATCGACGCGATGGCTCATGAGTTCAAGACGCCGTTGACTTCGATCCGGGCGGCGACGACGGCGCTGTTGGCTAACCCCGACCCCAAACAGCCCAGCGCCGCGCGGATGCTCAAGATTGCCGATGAGGAGGCTGCACATCTGGAGGAACTGATCGATAATGCGCTGGACTTGGCGCAGTTGAACAGCGACCGTATTGACGTGAATCTGGAAATCTCCGGTCTCACCGACGTTGTTCGTGAAGTCGTCGACTCCATGAAGGTCGAAATCGGGGACCGCCCACTCGAATTCAAAGCCCACGATCCACTGCCTTCGATCGCCGTAGATCGCCGGCTCATGAAAGTCGCCGTCAAGCAGATTCTCGACAATGCGCTGAAGTATTCACCGTCGGACAAGCCGGTCTCGATTCACGTTTTTTCCAGCAATGGCGCGGTGGCGTTGGAGATCACGGATCACGGCAAAGGAATATCGGAGGAGGAACAGGCTCGTATTTTCGACCGATTTTATCGGGGTCCGCTCGTGCGCGATCAGATTCCCGGATCCGGGCTTGGCTTGAGCATCGCCCACCGAATTCTTCAGGCGCATGGCGGCGACCTCACCGTGAGGAGCAGTCCGGGAGAAACGACGTTTCGTGTCGTTTTGCCGGTCCAGCCCAATGGAGCAAAAAATTGAGCGCGGGCCGAATTCTCGTGATCGATGACGAGCCGCAAATCCGGCGGATTATGCGTGAAACCCTCACCAGCGCCGGCTACGAAGTCGATGACGCCAAGAGCGGCGCAGACGGTCTTGAGAAAGTCCGTCAATTTCGGCCCGATGCAGTTCTGCTCGATATCAACATGCCGGAGATGGGCGGCGTGGAGGTCTGCAGGGCGATCCGAACCCATTCCAATGTCGCCATCATCATGCTTACCGTCCGGAAGTCCGAGGCCGACAAAGTCGCCGCGCTCGATGCGGGCGCCGACGATTTTGTGACAAAGCCGTTCAGCACGCCGGAGCTGCTTGCCCGCGTGCGGGCTGCTCTGAGGCGGATTCCGACTGCGGGAAGTTCAGCGAAACTGCACTACGGCAAGTTGACGATCGACTTTGCTGCGCGGACAGTGTCACGCGGCAGTACGAGCGCCCACCTCACTCCGAAGGAGCTGGAGGTGCTCCGCTGTCTCACCCAACGACCCAATGAGGCCATATCCCATCGAGAGCTGCTGCAATCGGTATGGGGGCCAGACTATGGCGACCAAGTGGACTATCTTCGAGTCGTGATCAAGAACTTGCGAAAGAAGATTGAGTTGGATCCGGAGCATCCTCAGTACATCAAAACCGAGCCATGGGTTGGGTACCGTTTCGTCAAATAGGGACGGTTGTGAAATGTCAGATGGCTTGTTGTGCGATGTCCAATGTAGTTGGCTAATTGATCCACTGACCCAATGACGGGCAATTTGGTAACGTCAATCTGCGCCATCTGCCATCCGCGGCCCCTTCATAAATTCCTCATGCCTTTTCTATGACTTCTTCAGGCCTTTCTTCCTACTGTCGGGTTGTGAAGGTGATTCTCAGGGAAGGTGACTGAGTTCGATGCTGTACCTCGTGATGGTTGCGCTTGCGTTGGCTGTATTCGCCGTTTTCTTAGGCTTCATCCAGTTCTGCGACCGGGTGTAGCCATGAACGAGTTGATGCTTCTGCTCAGCTTGCTTGTGGGCGCCTACGTCTTTTATGCGATGGTGCGGCCTGAGCGCTTCTGAACAGATGGACGTCTATGGAAACTGAGATCCTGGCGGTTGTCCTGACGATCGCGATCCCTATTGCAACGAGTATTCCGATGGGCCGGTATATGGCGCGCGTCTTTTCCGGCGGCAGGACCTGGCTCGATCCGATCTTTGCGCCCATTGAACGGCTCGTGCTTCGTCTGTCGTCGGTTGATCCGGATGAGCAACAAGATTGGAAAGCCTACTCGCGTTCCCTGATCGTCTCGAACGCGTGCATGTGGCTCGCGACTTTTTTCATTGTGATCTCCCAGGCGAGGCTCTTTCTGAATCCGGATGGAATCGCCAACATGGCGCCGACGCTGGCATTCAACACGATCTCCAGCTTCACGACAAACACGAATCTCCAGCATTACAGCGGCGAGACGGGCCTGTCGTACTTGTCTCAGATGATCGCGATCACCTTCCTGCAGTTCGTTACTGCGGCGACAGGCATGGCGGCTCTCGTTGCTGTCATTCGCGCACTTGGCGGAAACCGGCTGACGAGGCTCGGAAACTTTTATGTCGATCTGACCCGTGCAGCCGTCCGAGTTCTTCTGCCGCTGGCGATTTTGGTCGCAACGATTCTGATCTGGCAGGGATCGCCGGTGACATTTGAGCCGGCCGCGCGAGTAACAACGTTGGAGGGCGGAGAACAGACGATCGCTCGGGGCGTCACTGCTCCGGAGGTCGCGATCAAACAGCTCGGAACCAACGGCGGCGGTTACTTCGGACCAAACTCTGCGCATCCATATGAGAATCCGACGCCGATTTCCAATCTCGTAGAAAACTGGTCCATCCTCATTATTCCGATGGGGATGGTGTGGACGTTGGGTGAAATGCTCCATCGCCGCCGGCTGGCCCGCGTGTTCTTTGCGACAATGCTGGCCTTGTACCTGCCTCTGGTCGCCGTGGCGGTCCAACAGGAATTGAGTGGGAATCCCGCAATTAGCCGCATGGGAGTCGATCAATCGACCGGCTCTATGGAAGGCAAGGAGGTGCGGTTCGGCGCGGGACTGACGGCCCTCTGGGCGGTATCGACGACTTCGACCTCCAACGGTTCCGTCAACGGCATGCACGACTCATTGATGCCGGTCGCGGGACTTATGGCGATGTTCGGCATGTGGGTCAATAACATCTTTGGCGGCGTCGGAGTCGGCTTCATCAACATGTTCATCTTCGTCATCGTTACCGTCTTCGTGTCGGGAATGATGGTTGGCCGCACGCCGGAGTTTTTAGGCAAAAAAGTCGAAGGAAGAGAGATGAAGCTGGCCAGCCTGGTGCTTGTTCTCCATCCATTGCTGGTTCTAGCAGGCACAGCCATCGCCTGCTACGTGTGGGCGACCACGACCGATCCCGGGACGGCGCTGGGCTGGTTGAAGAATCCCGGACCGCACGGGTTCTCGGAGATGCTCTACGAGTTCAGCTCCTCGGCCGCCAACAACGGTTCAGGTTTCGAAGGTCTGGGCGACAACACGCCATTTTGGAACATCCTGACCGGCCTGGCGATGCTGTTTGGCCGCTACGCGCCGATCATTGCGCCGCTGGCGCTCGCGGCGTCTTTAGCCGCCAAACCGGCGGCGCCTGAGACGGTTGGCTCGCTACAGGCGGACTCTGCGACCTTTGGAGCGGCGCTCTGGTCGGTGGTGGTTGTTCTTGGCTTGTTGATGTTCATGCCGGTCGCCGTGCTCGGTCCGATTGCCGAATATCTAGCGATGCGGTGAAAGACTCTCATGCGCAACGAACTCAAACGCGGCGTGCTCTTTACGATTGTGACGATGGCTCTCTTCGGAGGCGTCTATCCTCTGTTGATGTGGGGCGTCGGGCGAGTCCTGTTTCCCGGCCAGGCAGAGGGCAGTTTCATCCGGCGGCCAGACGGCGCGTTGATCGGGTCGTCGCTAATTGCGCAGCCGTTTACGCGCCCCGAATACTTCCATCCACGACCGTCCGGCGTAGATTACAACGCCGCGTCGGCCGGCGGCGCGAATTACGGTCCCTCGAATCCAGATTATCTAAAGGCTGTCGCCGAACGCCTGGACGCGGTGACGAGGGCGGAAGGCGTTTCCGCCGGGCAAGTCCCTTCGGAAATGCTGACGGCGAGCGGTGGAGGACTCGATCCGCACATTCCGCCGAATGCGGCCGAGTTGCAACTGGCGCGTGTTGCGCGTGCTCGCAACACAGACCCAGAACAAATTCGTGAAGTCGTTCGGGCTCATACCGAGGGTCCGTTCTTGGGAGTGTTCGGCCGCGATCGCATCAACGTACTCGAACTCAACCTCTCCCTGGATGAAAGATTCGGCCGGCCGAAGCAGTAAGACGCGAGAGAAACATCTATGACTACGAAAGCTAAGCAGCTCTCCCTTTGGGACGGCAGGATCCTGCGCCGCGCGGTGATGGACTCGTTCAAGAAACTCGATCCGCGGATTCAGTTCAAGAATCCTGTGATGTTCATCGTCGAGATCGGAAGCGCATTGACGACTGCAGTCTTCTTCCAGCAGATGGCTTCAGGCGCCGGAAATCCGCTATTCGCAGGGCAGGTCGCTTTCTGGCTCTGGTTTACCGTAGTCTTTGCGAATTTCGCCGAGGCCATGGCCGAAGGCCGTGGAAAGGCGCAAGCGGAGACCCTGCGGAAGACACGGACGGAGACCGTCGCCAATCGGGTGATCTCCGACAGCCGGATCGAAAAAGTGCCGGCGGGAGTGCTGCGCAAAGATGACGTGGTGATAGTGCGCGCCGGCGAACTCATCCCGGGCGACGGTGAAATCATCGACGGCATGGCATCGGTTGACGAATCGGCCATTACCGGTGAATCGGCCCCGGTGATTCGAGAATCCGGCGGCGATCGATCGGCGGTGACTGGAGGAACACGCGTCATTTCCGACTGGATCAAGGTCCGCATCACGTCGAATCCGGGGCAGACTTTCCTGGATCGAATGATCGCGCTGGTCGAAGGCGCAGAACGCCAGAAGACGCCAAACGAGATCGCACTGAATATTCTGCTCGCGGTATTGACGCTCGTGTTTCTCCTGGTCGTGGTTACGCTTCAGCCCTTTGCGTGGTATGCGAACACGTCGATGCCGGCGCCGGCGCTGATTGCGTTGCTCGTGTGCTTGATTCCCACTACGATCGGAGCTCTGATTTCGGCCATCGGTATTGCCGGTATGGACCGTCTGGTCCAACATAACGTTCTGGCGATGTCCGGCAGGTCGGTGGAAGCTGCAGGCGACGTAGATACTCTGCTGTTGGACAAGACCGGCACGATTACGATGGGCAACCGCCAGGCAACCGAGTTTTTGCCGCTGAGCGGCGTGACTGAAGGCGAGCTGGCTGACGCGGCGCAGTTGGCCTCGCTGGCGGACGAAACGCCGGAAGGGCGATCCATCGTGGTGCTGGCCAAAGAGAAACACCGCATCCGCGGCCGGGCGCTTGCCGACAAAGAAGCAGTCTTCATGCCATTTACTGCGCAGACGCGGATGTCTGGCGTTAACCTCAATGGCCGGGAGATCCGGAAAGGCGCCGCCGACGCGATTGGACGTTACGTGGCCGGCAATGGCGGCGTGGTCGCGCCTGAACTGCAATCGATTGTCGATCGCGTCTCACGCTCCGGCGGCACTCCCCTGGTTGTTGCAGAACGCAACCGGCCTCTCGGCGTCGTCCACCTCAAGGATATCGTGAAAGGCGGCATGCGGGAGCGGTTCGCCGAGCTGCGCGCGATGGGCATCAAGACCGTGATGATTACCGGCGACAATCCGTTGACGGCGGCATCCATAGCCGCTGAGGCGGGCGTCGACGACTTTCTTGCGGAAGCGACGCCAGAACAGAAAATGAAACTCATCCGGGAAGAACAGCGAAAAGGGAAATTGGTGGCGATGACCGGCGACGGCACGAACGATGCGCCCGCTCTCGCTCAAGCGGATGTCGGCGTCGCCATGAATACGGGCACTACTGCCGCTAAGGAAGCCGGCAACATGGTCGATCTCGACTCGAACCCGACCAAACTCATCGAGATTGTCGAGATCGGCAAGCAGCTTCTAATGACGCGCGGCGCCCTGACGACTTTTTCCATTGCCAACGACATTGCCAAATACTTCGCCATCATCCCGGCGATGTTTATTCTTACGTTTCCGCAATTGACGGTCCTGAACGTGATGCGGCTGGCGACGCCGGAGTCCGCGATTCTCTCCGCGGTCATTTTCAATGCGATTATCATCATCGCTTTGATTCCGCTCGCTCTGAGGGGCGTCCCATACAAGCCCCTCGGCGCGGCCGCAATCCTGCGCCGGAATATGTTCATTTATGGTCTAGGCGGCATTGTGGCGCCGTTTATCGGCATCAAGGTCATCGATGTCGTGCTTGTCGCCGCCGGACTCGCGTAGCCGCTGTGCGCTCCAAACACGCCGGCCGCTTCAAACGTCTACTCGCGTTGGCTACGGTCGTTGCTTTCGAACAAGCGGCCGCAGCGCAGTCGACGATATTCAATGTTCCGACCACGGACACGGTCGCCAAAGGCAAGGCGTATTTCGAGTTTAACTATCTTGTCCAGACGCCGAAACCTGAGGATTTGCCCAGTGGAAGCCCGGCCCGCCGCCTCCACGTGTTGACCCCGCGCGTCGTTATAGGGGTCAGGGAAAATGTCGAAGCCGGCGCCAACGTTGCAACGTTGCACTTCGGTCCAATGCATAGCGTATTCTTGCAGCCCAACGTTAAGTGGAAATTCCTCAGCAGCAATGGCGGAACAGCGGCGGCGGCCGGCGCCATACTCTATACGCCGCTGAATCATCGCGACGGCATGGACACATTCCCCCTGGTCTATGCGAATGTGAGCAAGAGCATCGATCATGCCTACGGTCCGCGATTCACCATCGGTCCTTACGGCATTCTTGGAACCGACGCCGTATTAGGAATTGCCGGACCGAGAGCCGGCGTCATCGCGGGCTACGAACAGCCGGTTCACTCGAAGGCCAAGATCGTGGCGGAGTGGTTCAGCGGCAAGAACGCCTTCGGCTACTTCACTCCTGGAGTCTCAATCACGCTGCCGGGCAACGGCGTGTTTAATGCGGGCTACAGCATCGGCAACGATAGTTGGGAAAACAGCAACGCGACGCGCAACAGGCTGCTGTTTCTCTACTACGGCGTCACATTCTAGTTTCCGTTGCGCTTACCATAAAGACCATGGACGCAGAGTACCGCCGAGATCCGGACAGAATCCTCGCGGAAATCCAGCGCACGGAGCAGCGGAAGGGGCGTGGGCGCCTCAAGATCTTTCTTGGCTACGCCTCGGGCGTCGGCAAATCCACAAAGATGCTCGATGAAGGACGGCGGCGCCGGCAGCGCGGAGAGGATGTGGTAGTGGGCGCCACTCAGCTCCAGTCCACTCCTGAGATCGATCGTCTTCTGGCCCTTCATGAAATCATTCCCACCTTGAAGCTGTCGGGAAAGGACGTCATCGACGTTGAGCGCATCCTGCAACGCCGGCCGCAGGTCGTCTTGATTGACGGGCTCGCCTATGACAATCCACCCGGGAGCCGCCACGCCCATCGATGGCAGGAGATCGACGAGCTTCTGCGGGCGAATATCTCCGTAGTCACGTCGATCAACCTGCAATACATCGAGGAGATGCAGGATGAAGTGGCCTGCATCACCGGAAAGCGCCCACCGGAAACTGTTCCGCTTGACTTCCTCAAGAGCGCAGACGACATCGAAATCGTCGATGCGCCGGCGCACGAACAACAGTCTTCGCGCCTGCGTGAAATGGCCTTGCTGGTTGCTGCGGAAGTCGTGGAATCTGAGCTCAGGGCCTATCTGGAAGCTCACGGGATTGTAGAGAATTGGGGCATCCAGGAGCGCATCCTCGTTGGCATCACTCCGAGGTCCGACGCCCGGCCAATCCTTGAAAGCGGCCGACGCAACGCCGACCGCTTTCACGGCGACCTGTTGGTCGCATATGTCCGGCAGCCCGATTTGTCGCCGCAAGACCAGACCTCGCTCGACCAAAATCTCGCGATTGCGCGGGAACTGGGCGCTTCCATCCACGTTCTCGAGGGGCATGACCCGGTTCGCGCCCTTATCGAGTTCGCAAGAAAACAAGGAGTCACGCAAATCTTCATCGGTCACAGCCAGCGGCGCGGCTGGCGCCATCGCTTGCGCGGCAATCCGGTGGACCGCCTCATCGACTTCGCCGAGGGGATCGACGTCCGCGTATTTCCGCAACGGACTGCGACGTGAGTCACGCGCACGGCCCTGTACGCGGCCGCCTCAAAGTCTTCCTGAGCTACGCGGCCGGGGCGGGAAAGACCTATCGGATGCTCGAAGAAGCTCAGGACCTGAAGCAGCGCGGCGTGGACATCGTTATCGGATACTTCGAACCGCATGGCCGAAAGGACACCATCGCCAAGACGGAAGGACTGGAAACGGTTCCGCGGCGGCGCCTGGAGTATCGAGGGAGAGTTTTCGAAGAGATGGACGCGGACGCCATTCTCAAACGCGCGCCGGCGATGTGCCTCGTCGATGAGTTTGCTCATACCAACGTCCCTGGAGCGGAGCGCGCAAAACGGTGGGAGGACGTGATGATGCTGCTCGACGCCGGCATCGATGTATTGACCACCATGAACCTTCAGCATCTGGAAAGCCTCAACGACCAGATCTGGCAGATCACCGGCGTCCGCGTTCGCGAGACTGTTCCGGACTGGGTCATTAAGCAGGCGGATGAAGTCGTGATGGTGGATGTCACGCCGGAAGCTCTCATCAACCGGCTGAAAAGGGGCGTTGTTTACGAGCCGGAAAAGGCGGCTCAAGCGTTAGAGAATTTTTTCCGGGAGCAATCGCTGGCGGGATTGCGCGAATTGGCGCTGCGGCAAGCCGCCCATGAAGTCGAAGTTCGCCAGGAGACCCCACGATCCAATGATCGCCTTCTGATTCACATTACCGGCGAGCCCACAACTGCAATGCTCATCCGGCGCGGGCGGCGCGTGGCGGACTATCTGCGCGCCGAGTGCTTCGCTATATACATTGCCGAGACCGGCGACCTCCGAAGCTTGCCGATCCTGGAACGGGAAGCCGTTGAGCGGCATCTGAATTTTGCGCGCAGTCTCCGTATCGAAACGCGGATACTGCAAGGACAGAATGCGGCCGTCGTCCTTGTGGATTTCGCGCGCCGCGAGCGAATCACGCAGATATTTCTGATGCGTACGGAACGCCGCCGATGGTGGATCTTCAGAAGCCGTCGTCTGGCTTCCGAGATTCTGCGGCTCGCTCAAGACATGCAGGTGACCGTTGTGGCCGAACGCGGCCCGACGCCAGGTAGAGCAGTCTGATAAGCGCCGCGGCAACAGGGAATTCACAGACTATCCACCGAATCGTCATGCAAATCAGGCACGCTGGTTGCCGGAAGGACCAAGGCTGCACAGGAGGCCGCATGAAGCCCGTAGGGTTGTTTCCTCGCGTGGCGTACTTCACGGATTGCTATCACGAGATTAACGGCATCGCCACCACCAGCCGCCAACTCGCCGAATACGCCCGCCGCGGCCGGCGGCCGATGATGATTGTGAATTGCGGTCCCGAGAAACGCGTGCGGGCGCGCGGCAGCGTAATGAATCTGGAGCTGCGGCGGGGTTGGGCGGCGTTTTCGGTGGAACGCGACTTCGGTTTCGACCTGGCGCTGTGGCGCCACTACAGTTACGTGAAGCGCGCGCTGCAGGCGTTTCAGCCGGATGTCATACACGTCACCAGCCCGGGCGATTTCGGACTTCTGGGTCTCTACATGGCGCACCGGCTGCATCTGCCGCTCGTGGCTTCCTGGCACACGAATCTGCACGAATTCGCGGGACGCCGGCTGAAGAAACTTGCGCCCTGGGCGCCCGCCGCCGGCGTCGAAGACTGGTCGCTCCGGCTGCTGCGATTGTTCTACGGCTGCGCGCGCGTGACGCTTGCGCCGAATCCGGAATGGGTGCGCTGGCTCAGCGATAAGACGGGAAAACCATGTTTGCTAATGCACCGCGGCGTCGATTCTGCGCTTTTCGATCCTTCGCGGCGGCGGGTGAAAGACGGCGTGGTCCGGCTCGGCTTCGTCGGACGCATATCCCCCGAGAAGAATGTGCGCTTCCTCGCTCAAATTGAAAGCGGTCTCGTTCAGGGCGGCTATAAAAACTTCCGTTTCGTGATTGTCGGCGACGGCGCCGAGATTCCCTGGCTGAAGCAGAACCTCCAACACGCCGAGTTCCGGGGCGTCCTTCGAGGAGAAGATCTCGCGCAGGCCTATGCGGACATGGACATCTTCGTCTTTCCTTCTCACACGGATACATTCGGCAACGTCGTCCTCGAAGCGATGGCGTCCGGCGTCGCCCCTGTGGTCTCGTCGCGTGGAGGGCCGAAATATCTCGTTCAGGCTGGAGTCAGCGGTTTGATCGCGGAACAGGAAAGCGACTTCATCACGCACGTTGCGATGCTCCTGGAGCGTCCGGAACGGCTGCTGGCGATGCGGCAGGCCGCGCGGGAGCACGCAATACGATCGACTTGGGACGAAGCCTTTGAGCCGGTTTACGAGGCCTATAAGCTAGCCCTCGCGAATAGGCGCTCAGTTCACGCCGGCGGAGTCGCAGCGGTCGCTGGATGGAACTGAGCGGGCGCTCATAGAGCGCCCACGCTGTAGGGGCGGTCTATGACCGCCCGCCCGGAACCGGAACCGTTGGCTTAAATCCTCCGCCCGCCCCCGGTCCGGGTTTACATAGAGCCTTTATGCGACATTCGCGACTCGGTTCTTTGCCCGGCGCCGTAACACATCACGCTTGAATTGCCGATCCGCTTGCTAACCGCTTAGCAGCAAGGCAAAAGCGGGCGCAAAAGGTCCAAAAGGTCGGTAAAAGCTAATCGTTCCGAAGTGCGGACGCAGGGGGGATGCGTGTGATGCGGTAGGCCGGAAGCGATCCAGCCAGCAAGGCCACAATCATTATTCCAATGAAGGCCGATCCAAGCATGGCGGGATCGGTCGTCGTGACGTTGTAAAGAAGACCGACGTGAGCGCCCGGCACAAGATAGAGCGCGTCGCCAAGGATGCCGGCGAGCGCAAGGGCGCCCACCAGTCCGAATGCTCCGCCGACGATGCCGAATCGCGCCGCATACCACAACGCAGAGCCGATCAGTTTTGCCGAACGTGCGCCGAGTGCGAGACGAACGCCGATCTCCTGAGTGCGCGACTGTACGTTGTACGCGACGACGCCGTAAATGCCAATAGTCGAGAGGACCAAGGCGACACACGCGAATCCGCTAATCAGAAGGACATTGAATCGGTCGCCCTGAAGTGCGTTGGATACCCGTTGTTCGAACGATGTCACTACACCGACGGGCGCCTCAGGATCCAGCTTCGCCGCAACGTTTCGCAGTGGCTCGCTGATGCCAGACAACGGCACGCTGCTGCGAACAATCAATTCGAGGAAGGGCGCGGGAGCCTGTGAGAACGGAACATGAATATCGGAGATCTCCACTTCGTTCAGGCCTACCTGCTTGACGTTCGAGGCAACCCCAATGATGGTCATAGGCTCAGTCCTGTTCATCCAGGGCAAACGGGCGCGCGGCGCCAGTTGAATCACTCGGCCGATCGGGTCCTCCGTACCGAATGTGGACCGAGCCAGAGACTCGTTCACTATCGCGACGCGTTCCGAGCCGACCGTGTCGGCGTCTGTGAAGTTCCGGCCGCGCAATATCCGAATACCAAGCGTTTCGAAGTACGACGGGCTGACGGTGTGGAACAGCGCTCGTGCGGGTTCGGTTGCCGACGACGAAGACTTTGCGACCGTGAATTGAACGAGTGGACCGCTGCCGAGTGGAGAACTGCTCGCGATAGCCGTAAGTTGCACGCCGGGAATCGAACGGGACGCGGCCAGGAGTTGATTCGCGTACAAGCGCACGGCTGCATCCGTCGAGTATTTGGGGCCGCTCAGAGAGACCCGTATGGCTGCAGTGTTCAGCGGATCGAATCCAAGCGGAACGTTTGTCAGCGAAACAAAGCTTTTGAGAAAAATTCCCGCGCCAGCCAACAGAACGACCGTCAGGCTGATTTGCACAATCAGCAACACGTCGCGCATGCATCCCTGCCCACGCGGCCGTCCTGTGCGCGAGCCGTGGCCGATGGATCTGGAGAGATCGGCAATCCGAAGCGGCGCCAGAGGCGTCAGCACAAAAGCGATTGTGACCGCCCCGACAATTCCAAGTACAAAGACGCCGACTCGAAAATCGAGCGGAATATCTCTCCCGCGAAGCAATGCATCCGCTGGAAGTTGTGTCGTGAGAAAACGGAGAGCAGCAATCGTGGCCAAGAATCCGACTGCGGCGCTCGCCGTCGCCAGCAAAGCGCCTTCGACACCGAGTTGACGCACAAGCGCGCCTTGTCCTCCGCCGAGTGCTCCTCGAACCGCAAACTCTCTCACACGGCTGAATGCACGACTCAGAACCAACGTGGCGACGTTAACAATGCTGAGGAGCAGCACGATCAGGGAAGCGCCGAGAAAGAAATACAACGGCCGCCAGTTGGAGCCGGTGTAGTAATCGCGAAGATCCTCCACATGGATGAGATGGCCTTTGCGCGCCTCTGTCGCAATTTCCGGACGCGCCGCGAACGCCTCTAATTGAGCACGTGCGGCGCCGACATTCGCAGCAGGCTGGAGACGGCCGATGACGTTGCGAAACATCGGCTGTGTTCGATCGAGAAACGCCGGCGACGCCTCATCGAGCGCCAGGAACAGGTCCGGGTCCGGACCAAGCGAGTCGTCTGCCTGAACAATGCCGGTAATCAGAACGCGATTACTGCCGATCGTCTGACTGCTTCCAATGATGCTCGGACTTGCGTCGAAGAGACGTTTCCAGGCGCGGTCCGTCAAGACCGCTACTCGAGACTTCTTCGCTTCAGTAGCAGTGAACCCCGAGCCGGCAAGGATCGGTCGTCCCAGCATCGAAAGGTAGTTGGGAGTCACTTCCGTAACGGTTACGGCCTGCGCCGTATCCAGCCGGAGAATCTGACGCGCGGTAGCACCCACGGCAGCGATCCCTGAAAGAGCTGGAGCGGCGGCACGCCAGTCCAGGAGTTCCGCACCGGAGATGCCATCCGGCATGGCGCTTTTCGCCGTGCCGCGAGAATAGATCGCGACCAGTTGATCCGGCGCCGAAAATGGCAGAGGTTTCCACAACTCGGCGTCCGCCACGCTGAACGCGGTTGTGCTTGTCGCGATTCCCAAGGCCAGAGTGATTACAGCGGTGAACGCGAATGTCGGCTCGCGCCTAAGGATTCTTAACGCATAGCGGAATTGACGGTAGAGGTCGTCAAGCCAGTTCCAGCCCCATTGATCGCGCGACGCTTCGAGAAGGCGCAGCGTGTTTCCAAAGCGAGCCGGCTGTTGCATCATTTCCCGGTGAGCTTCCATTTCTTCCTGAAGCGAGCGTTCGAGGCTTCGACGATTCACCAGATAACGCAGTCGACGGAACCATTCGCCGATGATCATGTGAAGCGCCCTCAGGCGTTCTCAAGCAGCGTTGTAATCGCGTGAGTAACGCGTCTGTATTCGTTCAATTCCAGCTCCAGTTGCTTCTTGCCCAACGCAGTTATCCGGTACTCGCGTACCTGCCGGCCCGTTTCTGAGATCGCTGCGGTCGATTTCACCCAGCCTTTTAACAGCAGCTTCTGAAGCGCTGGATACAGCGATCCTTCTTCCACGGTGAGCTCTTCCTGAGAAAGCATGCGAATGCGTTGCGCAATCGCGTATCCGTGAAGAGGTTCGCTCGTGAGAACACGTAAGATGAGCATGTCGAGTGTGCCGGGCGGTAGCCCAGAGTCCCTACGCATAGGCTACCTATGCCTGAGTATGGCGTCGAATGTCAAGAGGTGTGTGGAGCAGTTTCATAGCATCGGGATTCGCCAGGATTTCGAGAGTCTCGACGATTGCATCCATTTGCTCTCGCGAAAGAATGAAGGCCGCCGCCTCCGGGCGCCTTGTAATGCGAATTGGATGTTCTTCTGCTTCTTTCAGGACACGCGTGAAGTTCTGCTGGGCTCATGGCCGCCGCCCTCCTCGAAACATAAATCAGCGATATGCGTTACTTCTGCGCGCTCCCTAAGCCTCTCGAACCGACAAACCGATAGTAGCTCCACAATCCGCCGAACGCCGGCGTTGTGACGCAACGCACGGGATGAAACCTGGCGGCCAGCTCCTCGCGATATGGCCGGTCCACCTGGACGTGATTGATCTCGAGCCAACGCGCGAACTGCGCCGTTCGAACCGTCCGCTCATTCATGCAGAAGTCCACCACGCCGATGCGGCCGCCCGGCTTCAGTTCGTAGGCGGCGCATTCGAGCGCACTCTTCCACCCCGGGATCATCGACAGCGCATACGACATCAGAACCGCATCGGCGCTTCCTCCCGTAACGGGCGCGCGGCCATATTGCTGGTCCATGAGCCGCACGTTTCTCCACGCGCGCTTGCGGATTCGGCGGCGGCATCGCGCAATCATGGGCTCGGAGCAATCGACGCCGATCAGTTCGCCGCGCTCGCCAATCGAGTCCAGGACGCGTTGGAAGTTATGTCCGGTTCCGCAGCCGATCTCCACTACTGTCTCGCCCGGACGGAGAGCCAGGTCTTCCAGAATCGCGTTCCGGCCGAACAGGAACGTCCAGCGCGTCGCATCGTAGACGGGCGCATGCCACGCGTAGTAACGGGACATGGTTTCGCGGTGACCGGCGGTCATGCGCGCACCCAGGCGAGGTGAAACGATCCATAGGTGCCCACGCGATCGCGCTCGTGGAGGGCGCCGGCGATGTCCGGCCGGTATTCGATCCGCCGCCGGGCGAAGGCGGGAACGTGATCAAACGAGGCGCCCCCGGATCGATAAATGATGCGCGCCCCGGGCCGCGCGGTTTCGAGAATACGCCTCCATTCACGGTAAAGGAGTTTCTTCGAGTTTGTCAGCCAATCCATGTGGTCCAGCAGGACGTACACGCTGAATGGTCCTCTGTTCTGCGCCAGGAAGTCGGCCAGCGACATCGAGTGCAAGCGAATTCGGCTGCAGCGCTCGCGCAGCCGTTCGAAGTTTTCCTCTTTGAGATAGTTTGGGCAGCATTCCGGCGAATATCTGCCGTTCATGTAGACGCGCCAAAAGTAGTTGTCGGCGATCGGAATCGTGGTGAACACGCGATCCACGCGCGACCGTATGAATGCGCTCAGATCCTGGCGCGCCGTGCTCCGGATCTGCTTCACCTGCGCCTCGGGCACGCCCAGCAGCGCCATCGAGACATGACGCCGGAGCAGCCACCGCACCGCGGGCGTCCACAACTGGGGCGCGATGCGGCTGTGATAAAACGCCGCCTGTTCTTCAACGTCGCGGATGGTCTGCATGTGATCGATTTCCGCACGAAGCGGCGCGCGATGGTCGATATACCAGGCGAACGCGCGCGCCACGAAACCCGAAGAGCCGTGAAAGTACAACCCCCGACCGGCCGGATCGAAATAGCGGATTCGCGAGTCCCAGGTACGGCGGCCGCCGCAGCTTAAGAGCGGCCGGAGACGGCGGCGATAGACCTCCTGATGGTCCTGGATTCGGCCGGTTCCGAACATCTCGAAGAACTCTGCGTAACTCAGCGTCTTAAGAGCCGCGAGCTTAAGTTCCAGAAGGGCCGTCTGGTGCGGATTGAGATCGACGCAGTCAATCCAGTCCGGATCGCTGAGCAGATAATCCAGCGCATTGCAACCGGCGCTGGTAATCATGACAATCCGGTCTCCGGGAACGATTTTCAGGGCTTCCCGGTCGATGACGGGATCCTCCCAACATTGGTTGTAAATCAGGTGGCGCTTATGAACCTGGTTGAAGAGCCAGCGCTGCATATGGCGTAGAAATTGCGGTCATTTGGGGACAGAGACCAATTTCCTGCCGTGAGGCGGCTGTGCGCCTGAGAAATCCGTGGCAGGAAATTGGTCTCTGTCCCCAAATAACGACGTTACAAAGCTACCGGACCAATTCGTCGATTCTGTGAGACTTTGGTGAAATTATTGAAACATTCGATCGCTGATGGACCTGACGTGTCGTATTCAGGTTTACACTGCCCGAGATGCCATCCAATTTCGCCGTGATTGACGCCGGAAGCAACGCGATCCGCTTCCAGGTTGCGTCCGTGGAACAGCCTGGAACGTACCGGATCGTCGAGCAGGATCGTCGTTCCGTGCGCCTCGGTCATAAGGTGTTCGAGACAGGGTCATTGGACCCGGAAAGCCGCAATGAGGCGCTGGAAGCGTTCCGGCGCTTCCGGAGTGCGGCCGACCGCTATGGAGTGGTCGCCGTCCGCGCGGCGGCCACGAGCGCACTGCGGGAAGCTTCCGACGGACCGGCATTCGTCCTGGAGGTCGCGTCGCTTGGGATCTCGGTCGACGTCCTTTCGGAGGAAGAAGAAGCCAAGCTCATCAGTCTGGGCATCTTGAGCGGCCTCAAGTTCGATCCCCCGCTCGGCCTGTTCATGGATATCGGCGGCGGCAGCGTGGAGCTTGCCGTTGCGAATCGCTCGAATACGTTTGTCTTGTTCAGCGTACCGCTGGGCGCCGTCCGGCTCACGGAGCGCTTTCTCAAGCACGATCCTCCCGCGGAGCGCGAGCTGGCTGCCCTGGCGCGCTTCGCCAAGCAGAAGCTGGACCCAGCGGTTCGCCGGCTCGAGCGGGAGAAGTTCACGATGGCGTTTGGCAGCGGCGGCACGATGACGTCACTGGCCGACATGGACGCGCGCCTGACCGGCGAGCCGCACCAGGAATCCCTGTATGTGCTCCGGAAGGGACGCCTCAAGAGTCTGTTCGAGCTGCTGAGAAGCCAGCATCTGAAGGAACGCTCCGCTTCGATCGTCGGAGACCCCAAGCGGGCCGATATCCTGGTGGCGGGCGCCGCGGTCTTGCACTCGTTGTTGACGGAACTCGGTTTGGATTACGTCTTTGTGTCCCGTCGCGGGCTGCGGGACGGTCTGATGGTGGACTTGCTGCGCAAGAACTATCCGCTCTATTCCGGCATGTGGAGCCAGGAAGACGGCAGGTCGGAATCCCTGGAAGAGGTTGGCGAAAAGTACAATTACGACAAAGCCCACAGCCAGCAGGTAGCGCGTCTCGCGCTTTTGCTGTTTGATCAGATGCGAGATTTGCATGGCCTGTCCGACCGGTACGCCAACCTGCTGCACGCCGCCGCTATGCTGCACGATATCGGACTTTTTATCGCCTATGAAAAGCATCACAAACACTCGTACTACCTGATCAAGAGCTCCGGTCCGAATTCGTTCGATCCGATCGAGCTGGACCTCATCGCCAACATTGCCCGCTATCACAGGAAGGCGCATCCGAGCCCAAAACACCTGCCGTTCAGCCAGCTGTCGGCCGTGCAGCAGGACGCCGTGCGGAAACTGAGCGCCATTCTGCGCGTCGCCGACGCTCTCGACTACGGCCGGCAGTCGAAGGTCCAGAGCGTCGAATGTGTACGACCGCTGCCGCGCGTCCTGTCGATCCGACTTCAAGGCGCGGGCGACATGAGCGACGAGATTCGTTCGGCTCAGGACAAGGCTTTGCTTTTGAATGAAGTCTACGGCCTGGAAACAATATTCGAATGAATGCCATCCAACTCTGCTTCTTCCGGCACGGCATCGCTGTGGAACGCGGCGACCCCAGCGTTTCCTCCGACGCAGATCGGCCTCTGACCGAACAAGGCATCCGGAAGACGCGCGCGGCGGCCGCAGGCCTCGAACGCCTCGGAGTTGGATTCGACAAGATCCTCACCAGTCCGTGGCTGCGCGCCAGTCAGACTGCAGACATCCTGGCGCAAACGCTTGGATTGAGCCGCGTGGAGACCTTGCCGGAGCTGGCCGGAGACTGCAGCGTGGACGAATTGCTGGATGCGCTGGCAGGGCGGCATGGGCGGGCGACCCTGCTGGTCGGGCATCAGCCGCTGCTGGGCGCCGCGGCGGGGGAACTTCTTGCTCCGGGAGCGGACATCGAGATCGACCTCAAGAAAAGCGGCGCGTGCGCCGTCGAAGTAGATGCGCTTCCGCCGCGTTCCCGCGCGACGTTGCTGTGGCTGCTCACGTCGAAGCAGTTGCGGAGGATTGGGAAGTAAGGCCTGGGTCATGCGCGGTCATAAGAAAGTGCGAACGAATGCCGTGGCGGAGTTTGACCCCCTGCCGCCTTCGGCGGCTCTCCCCCTCAAAGGGGGAGTAAAACGCTTCCCAAGCAAGGCCTCTACTCCCCCTTCGAGGGGGAGAGCCGCCGAAGGCGGCAGGGGGTCAGAATGCGCCGCGTCAATTTGTTCACGACATGCGCGGATGAGGGCTAAGTTCCTACGCGGCTCCGCAGGTGGGGCAGTTGCAGCAGCGGCTCGACGCTGCGCTTCACCTGTTCGAAGACTTCCTCGATACTCGGCGACGTCTCGATGACTTGAAAGTTGTACTGGCCGGCCATGTTGTCGAATTCACGCAGCAGCCGGCTCTGGTACTCGACGAAGCTCTCGTACATGTCTTCGCCGAGATGCAGGTCCATGCCGGATTCCCAGTAATTGAACCCAACGTTCTGGATAACCCGGGTGATCAGATCTTCGATCTTGACGCGCAGATAAATGATCACGTCCGGCTTCAGCGCGAACTCGTAAACCTGCCGGATCCATTCCGGATCAGCGCCGCGGACCAGAGCGCGGGCCATCAATGAAAAGATGTACCGGTCGGTCAGGACGATGAAGCCGGCGCGCAAGGCGGGAATCATTTCGTTTTCGAGGCGGTCGGCGAAATCGGTCGCATAAAAAAGCGTCATTGTGATCCAGCCGAGCGTGTGTCCTTCCTTGGCCGCCTTCAGGCCTTCGCCGGCCAAGGCCGAACGCGTCATGCCGGTATCGAGCACAGCGTGGCCGTTGTTTTCCAACCAGCGTTTCAAAAGGCCGATGTGCGTAGATCGGCCGACCCCGTCGGTTCCCTCGATGACGATAAGCTTGCCTTTCAGCTCATCGAGATTTACATCCGGGAGTCCCTTTGCACCATAGAACTCAAATCGAGCCATTTACGAATCCTTATCTTTTTCGCCCCCGTCAGGGCTTCCGACACTATCTGACGCATCTGCGCTTGCTGTTCTTCAATCGACAGGCTGGCGTCAATGACGATCAACGCGAACTCCGCCACCATCTTTTCATATTCGTCGATAATCCGGCTTTGAAAGAGGCGAAAGCTCTCTTCGATGTCATCGCTGAGTCTCAGGTCCATTCCAGCTTCGTAGTACTTCAGCGCATCGCGTCCGCCCAAAATGCGCTTCATCGCCTCATCCAGAGAAATTCGGAAATAGAAGCCCAACGTCGGTTTGACGGCGAACTGGTATAGCGATCGGACCCAGCGCGCATCGACGCCGCGCGCGACGTCTCGCGCGAAGGCCGTATAGATGTAACGATCCGCAAGCACCAGGGCGCCGGACTTCAGCGGGGGCATGATGTGATGTTCGGTGCGATCGGCGAAATCCGTCGCGTGGATAAGGCTGAACGTCGTAGGCGTGAGCATGCGCTTCTTCTTGCCCCTCCGCGTCACGCCGCGGACGAGAGGAGAGGAATTCCATTCGCTGAAAAACGTGACGTATCCTTCCGATTCCAACCACTTCTGCAGAAGCGCTATCTGCGTGCTTTTCCCCGAACCGTCAATTCCTTCAACAATGAACAGCTTGCCGGGAAACCGATGCTTGCCATACATCTTCATGATCGGCGTCATGATGAAACAAAACCTCCAGCGCACGGCTCATGAGCCATTGTGTGGCGTCAGATCAAGGATACATTACAGGATTGTTAACAGTCTGTTACAACCGCCCCAGTCACCCCCCCTCTACAGAGCCGCGGCTGTGAGGATCAGCGCTCCGTTCTCAACGTGAGCTTCGGCGGTAAGCGCGTTGATCGATGCAGGCAGGTTCAGGGTCCGAAAGATCTTAGGATAGGAGCAGCTTTTCAGGGAATGGATCAGCAGCGTCCGGCCGGCAATCACGACCTCCACGGAACGCGGAAGGGACGCGCCCGCGAGATCCGCTGTGATGCGAACGCGACCGCATTGCTGAACGAACTCTATTTCCGGCTTGTAGAGGAGCTCGCGTTCAGCCGATAACCAATCTTCGACATCGAGGGCCGCTTGACCTTGCCGGCGCCCTTGAAACAGTTCATAGGCCCGGCGCGTAATCTCGTCGTAGACCGCTTCGATCTCATCCAATATCGAATCAGCAATCCGGACGGCGGCGCCGCTTTCAATAGCAGCACTCAAAGGCCACCTCCTGAGGAGGCGATATTTACCGATGACGCCACATTGGCGCGTTCGAGTTGCAATTTTGTAAACCGGTTATGAAATGTTCGGCATCAACTTAGAAGGAATGGCAGCACGATCGACACTGCGATCAGGACGATGATGATCCATTCCAAGACTTCCATGCGCCGGCTCGCCACCCGATCGGAGATCTTGCCGTAGATGCTGTTGAGCGTCTCCAGCTTTCGAATCAACGTCGCGTCCCACTCCGCCAGATGGAAACGCTCTGCGGCGGCGCGGTACAGCCGCGCGAGATATTGATCTCCCATCAGCTTGAGGGCGTTGTTCACTCCTTCGAAGAGCATGGCGCTGTCGACCTGCCACTGTGCGACGCGCTGCAGATCGCTGGAACTCCATCGAAAGGCGAAACGGTCCCAGGTCGGGCGCGATAAAGCGTCATAGGCCAGGCTGAGAGCCCGATCCAAACGATTATCCAGGTAGCGCATCTCCATCAACTCAACGTTGGCGAACTCCAGGACCGCGAGGATGTCGGCAAATTCCTGATCGAAGACAACCGCCGCATTCCAATCCACGATCGTTACGTCATCGACCGTGAACGAAATGCGGTGAGCCAGCGAATCCCGGCGTTCTTCATCCGACAGCGTCCTTGTTTCTGCGCGAAGAATCTGGGCGAGCTCGGCGGAATACTGCGAGGCGAGTTCCCTCGCCGCAACGGGTGGATCGAATCCTTCGATTTGAAAGATGACATAGTCTTCGACGAACGTGGAGATGCTCGGCTTCGACAGCGCGGGTCCGAGCGACTCCAGCAGCCGCTCCACGCGGCCTCTGGAATCGTCCAGGAGCACCGGGTTTTCGTAAAGCTCATAGCTCAGCTCGAGCAGGTTCGAAAGCGGGCCTTGCAGCGGAATCGCGTACTCCACGGAAATTCCGCCGAAGTCATAGAGAACATGCTCCACGCTGGGATTGGTCCGGCAGCCTGCAACGGCGAGCGGTTCAGCAGCCTGGCTGAACCGCACCGGCGCGGGCTCATATCGAAAATATTTCGGCGCCCGGCGGCGGTGGCTCAATGCGCCGCGCTGCGTTTCACGGATTCGCGTTTCTACTTGGTTGAGATTGATCGAAAAGGCCACGTCGTACGCGAACAGGACGTGGCACACGCCGCCGCTGATATTGGGCATGCCGCCAGCTTAGCAAGAATTGGACGCTGTCTTTCAATCTGTCCGTTGAGGTCCGGATACCCCGGTGAGGCCGGGGTATCCAAACATGGAAGAGAATCTATTGTTGGAAGGAATGACAATAAGGTCGGTCTATAAGATGGTGGGGTCGTGGGAGGAATGGTCGCGTCTCTTTTAGACGCAGCAATCCAAAATTGTTAGCTCCGGAGTTCTCTCTCTGCCTCATGCGGAACCCTCTCTTTGTATCTCGTCCACAATCGTCCGCGTCAAACAATCTGTCGCGATAAATCGAGCGCCCCTTTTGCACATCGCGGCGAGAAGCACGCGGCCGGGGTTGTCGATGAAGGTCACGGAGCTCAAATCGACGACATAGCGCCGCTCCGAATCCGTCGCCGTTCTGGCCCACACATGGCGCACCTCGCGAACCCAAGGGCCAACCAGCTTGCCTTCAAGCTTCAGCGTAATCGTCTGCGCTTCGTCTGTCGTCGTGACTCTCAGCATTTCGATTCGGCCATCCGGTTATTGCACTCCGGTAACCAAACCATAAACATTTGAAACGAATGGAAATTCGTAAGGCGTGCGGGCGATCGCCTGATGTTATTTCGGCGCCGGCGCCGTTCGATCGGCGCCGGAAGGACGCGTGATGCCGAGTTTCTTCATTCGGGACTGAAGCGTGGTGCGCTTCATGCCGAGCCTGGCGGCGGCGCCGGAAGGTCCGCCGATCGTCCAGTTCGCGTCTTCAAGCGCGCGAAGAATATGCTCGCGCTCGGCTTCTTCGAGGGTTTTCAACTCCCGTTGTTCAGTCCTGCCGGCTGTTTCGACTGGACGATCCTGCCGAAGCTCCCACACCGGCGCCTCGAGCGTCGTTCCCTTGGAGAGAATGACCGCGCGCTCAACGAAGTTTTCGAGTTCACGGATATTGCCTGGCCAGTGATAGCGCGCCATTGCATCCATGACGTCGTTGGGAATGGACTCGATGCGCTTCTTCATGCGGCGAGACAGGGATTGCGCGAAATACCTCACGAGCAGCGGTATGTCTTCTTTCCGGTCGCGCAGGGGAGGTACGACAATCGGGAAGACGTTCAACCGGTAATACAGGTCGCTGCGAAACTCGCGCGTCGCGACCATTGCTGGAAGATCCCGATTCGTCGCGGCTACCAGACGAGCGTCGGTGTGGATCGTACGCGAACCGCCGAGCCGTTCGAACTGCTGCTCCTGAAGAACGCGCAGCAGTTTGGGCTGCAGTTCCAGCGGAATATCCCCGATTTCGTCCAGGAAGAGCGTTCCCCGATGGGCCAGCTCGAATCGGCCGATCTTTTGTGCAATGGCGCCCGTGAACGCTCCGCGCTCATGCCCAAAGAGTTCGCTTTCCAGGAGGCCCGTTGGAATGGCCGAGCAATTCAGCTTGACGAACGTATGCGAGCGGCGGGAGCTCAAATTGTGGATGGCGCGGGCGACCAGCTCTTTTCCGGTTCCGGTTTCTCCGAGTATCAGGACGGTCGAATCGGTTGCAGCGACCGTCTCCACGTGTTGCAAGATCTCGCGCAACGCAGGGCTCTCTCCCACGATTTCGTCGAAGTTGAATTCCGTGCGGATTTCGTCTTCGAGATAGAGCTTTTCTTCGGCAAGCTGGTTCTTGAGCTCGGCGATCTGCTGGAACGCCATCGCGTTCTCGACGGCCAGCGCCGCCTGAACCGCGATCTGGACCATCAACTCGACGTCGGACTCTGTGAACGCATTATCGCGACGGCTGGCGAGCGTCATCGTTGCGATTGGGCCCTGGTTCGAGATGAGCGGCAAGGAAATGCCGGACCGAAGGCCTTCCTGTGAAAACCGGCGAGAAACTTCGGAATAGAATTCTTCCGAGTCGAAGTCTCTCAGCAGAATCGGCCGTCTTTCGAGAAACGCCTTTCCGGCGCGCGATCCTTCTAGAGGCATGTCCATGGCCTCCCTGATAAGTCCGGAGCCGGTCGGGAAATCCAGAGCGTAGATCTTCAGCCGGTTGCGTTCTGCGTCGTGGAGCGCAAGGCTTGTGTAGTCGTGATGTAAGACTTCCCGAAGAGATTCGGAAATCGCCAGAAACAAGCTCTTCAAATCGCGATTCGAAACCAGTGCATTGTTGATCCTTAACAGGAGCCTCAGCCGGTCGCGCTCCTTGGCCAGCGCTCTCTCATAGGTTCGGGAATCTTGATCGTGGAGCGCGTTATCGACGGCGACCGCGACCTGCCTTGCGACCTGCTGGAGGAATTCAACGTCCTCGCGCGGATAGGCGTCGCGAATCAGGCTTCCGAATGACAGCGCTCCCAGGCGCCGCACTGGCGTCGTGAGCGGCAGGCAGCAATACGCTTTGATGTTGTGATCGCGCAGGATCTGGAAGATATGCGGAAAGCGCATCTCGCGATCTACGTCGCCGACGATCATCGGCTGCTGCGTCTTCCAAACATGGCCGGCGGGGCTGTCGTCAACCGGCATTTCGAAACCCGTGACGATGGACGTCTGCAGCGGCGTTTCCAGAATCTGAACTCTCAAAACATCGCGCTCGGGATCGTGCAGCAGCAGATTGATGTAGTCGAACTGGACGGCGTCGCGCAACCGGACGGCGAGATCGCGGATGAGCTCCGGGAGGTGGCGGTGTACCGAAATCGACTCCGAAACCTGCAGCAGTGCACGGTATTGATCCAGTCGCAACTGAACCAGGTCTGCGGCCCTTTGTTGCTGTGCCATGCTGTGGGATGAAGAATAGCACATGTCGGCGGGAGCGGGATTCCCCGCACTTGACACAAGATACTCCCCGGTATTTGATATTGAGTTTGTGGCGCCGAACTCAGTCGAGGCGGGGGAACCCTCATCGTGGGGCGAAGCGGAGAGGAGGAATGATGCACTCCGCGGAGTACTTTCGAGCTCTAGCCCGTCAGCTAACCTCGTAGGCGGAAGCGAAAGCGCGCGATCGAGCGCGAGAAGGAGACCGTAAGCTCTTGTCCAGCCACCAGCGGTCCACGGCGACCAAGGTCGTAGTCGCCAGCACCGTCATGCTGTCGTTCATCTCCTTTTGGAGAGCGGCGGCCATCGTTCTTAGCGACCTTGCATCATCCGCCTTTTACGCCGGCGGCATCGCCGAGCAGGCCGTCGGGCGAAGCGCTCCGTGGTTCATCCTCGGCGTCATGTTGTTCAGCTACGCCGTACGCGCGGTCTACCTGGAAAGCTGCAGCATGTTTGTGCGCGGCGGCGTGTACGTCGTGGTGCGCGACGCGATGGGGCCGTTCATGGCGCGCCTCTCTGTGTCGGCGCTGATTTTCGACTATATCCTGACCGGGCCGATTTCCAGCGTCAGCGCGGGCCAATACCTGGGACGCCTGCTCAACGAGATCGCTGAATTGATCCGCGCGGATCTCAGAGTCGACCCCGACCTTTTCGCCGTCCTGTTTGCAGTGGCGATCACCGCCTATTTCTGGTGGAACAACATCAAGGGAATCCACGAATCCAGCGCCAAAGCGCTGCGCATTATGCAAATCACGAGCGTCATGGTCGTTATGTTCCTTGTATGGTGCTCGCTGACATTGCTAATCGGCGGCCCCGCGCAAATTCCTCCCGCGCCCATCCCTTCAAACCTGGAGTTTGGGGAAGAAGGTCTTGGCTGGTTCGAAGGAACCACGATCATTCAGATTGGAGTCGTGGCGACGATTGTCGCGTTCGGCCACTCGCTGCTCGCCATGAGCGGTTTTGAGACGCTCGCCCAGGTTTATCGCGAGATCGAAACGCCGAAGCTCAAGAACTTGAAGCGCACGGGCGTGATTGTATGCACCTTTGCGCTCTTTGGCACGGGCGTCATTACGTTGTTCTCGGGCATGATTATTCCGGATGGCGAACGTCTGCAGTATGTCGACAACCTGCTGGGCGGCCTGGCGATGCATCTGTCGGGCCCGTATCTGCTGCGGCTCGCGTTTCACGTCTTCGTCGTCGTCGTGGGAGTACTGATTCTTTCCGGCGCCGTCAACACATCCATGATCGGGGCCAATGGCGTGCTCAATCGAGTGGCCGAAGACGGCGTGCTCACGCCTTGGTTTCGCAAGCCGCACAAGCGGTTTGGCACCAGTTACCGCCTGATCAACCTTATTACAGGTCTCCAGACCGCGACTATTTTGGCCAGCCGCGGCAATGTGTACCTGCTGAGCGAAGCCTACGCGTTCGGCGTCGTCTGGAGTTTTTTTCTGAAAGCTCTTGGCGTTCTCTTCCTTCGATTCCGCCGGACCGACCAGGAATACAAAACGCCGGTCAACATCACAATCGGCGGGCGGGAAATTCCGGTCGGGCTGATGGCGACGACTCTTGTTCTGTTGTTTGTAGCTGTGGCTAACCTGTTCTCCAAACGGGTCGCCACGATCTCCGGCGTGGGATTTACGATCTTGCTGTTTATTGTGTTCACAGTTTCCGAGAGGCTCAACGCAATACACCGGCGCGCGGCGCGTCGAGCCCTGGAGGAATTCAACCTCGACGTTCAGCCTGAGATCGCCGGCGAAGTCATTCATGCGCGTCCGGGTTGCATCCTTGTGGCGGTCCGCGATTACAACCGCATGACGCATCTGAAGAATGTGCTGGAAAAGACCAGTCTGAGGCGGCACGACATCGTCGTGATGACCGTGCGCAGCGTGTCGACGGGCGCCGGGGAATATGAACTGGGTGAGAACCAGTTGTTCGCCGATTACGAACGTGAACTATTTTCGAGAGTCGTGACCATGGCGGAAAAGGAAGGCAAGACCGTGGATTTGGTCGTCGTTCCCGGCGTCAATCCGTTCGACGCGATGGTTCAAACCGCGGCGAAGCTTCAGGCGTCGCTGCTGGTCACAGGAGTATCGGCTCGTATGGCGTCAGAGGAGCTGGCCCGGCGTATTGGGCAGGCATGGGAACGTCTTCCCGAGCCTCGTCATGCGTTCTCGCTGGAAATCATTACGCCCGGCAGACCCTCGGTGTTCGTCAATCTCGGGCCGCATCCGCCGCGGCTCTGGCCCGAAGACGTCGACCTTGTCCATAAGATGTGGCTCGAAGTCAGCGACAAATACGCGGGCGCCAAAGTGCATCACCGCGACATCGTCGGCGTTGCGCTTCGCCGCATGTATGAAGATCTGAATTCCGCCGAACGCGACGAGGTGGTGCGGGACATTCTTGAAGAGTTGTCACACCGGAGAGAAGAGGCCGGCCAACCCGTTCCCCCAATCCGAAATCCGAAATCCGAAATCCGAAATCTTCCTTAGTTTCCGGCGCGGGCTTTTCCCGCGTCCTGCGCAGTTGGCCGCAACGGCAGTTTCACCGTGAAGGTTGCGCCTTTGTGGCGACCAGAACTATCCGCTTGGATGGCCCCGCCATGGGACTCCACGAGATGACGCACGATGGCGAGGCCCAAGCCGAGTCCGCCGTGGGGTCGCGTCTGGGAGCCATCCGCCTGCCGGAAGCGGTCGAAGACGTGGGGCAGGAATTCCGGCCCGATCCCGACGCCGGTATCACTGACGCGCAATTGCGCGTACACGCCGGATTCATCCAGGTCGACAGTAATCCTGCCGCCGCTTGGAGTGAATTTGACGGAATTCGCCAGAAGATTCCACACGACCTGCTGGAGCCTGCCGGCGTCGCCGTAGACGACGCCGCGCAGAGGCCGTAGTGACAACTCCATCGCAATGTTTTTGGCTTCGCTCGCCGGCCGAACGGTTTCCGCCGCGGCGCTGACCACTGCGTGCAGATCGACGGTCTCCATATTCAGCCGCAGCTTGCCGCTAATGATTCGGGAGACGTCCAGGAGATCCTCGACGATCTTCGACTGGGCCTTCGCATTGCGCTCGATGAGATCGAGCGAGCGGTGAAGGATCGTCATGTTGCCGGGATCATTTCGCACCATATAGACAGCGCCGAGGATCGGCGTGAGCGGCGTACGCAATTCGTGAGACACCATCGCGACGAATTCGTCTTTCAGCCGGCTCGCCTCCTGGACGCTCTCGTAGAGCCGCGCGTGCTCAAGCGCGAGTCCGGCGCGGCGTCCGATCTCTTCGAACAGATTCATGTCGGGACCGTCCTGTCGCGTGCGCTGGACCCCGGTCAACACAAGAACGCAAGCGATCTTAGAGCGCCCCGGCCCTGGCACGATTGCCGAGACGGGCGCCCCGGCGCGGCTTGGCGCCCATTCGGAACGGCCGGATCGAAGAACGCGCTTCATGACGTCTGTGTTGATTGCATCGGCGAAGGGGACGCGGGCGGCGTCTGACCTTGCCGCCGCGATCTGATGAAACTCGTTGTCCTCGTAAGTGAAGATTGCGCAGTGCTCGCAGAAGTTCGCGGCCATGAACTTAGCCAATTCATTAAACGTCTTCTCGTAATCGAGCGAGGATTCCAGGATGCGGCTGGCGTCGGCAATGCCTTGCATCCGGCGCAAGGCGAGCATCCGTTGGGTCAAATCGATAACGAGTCCAATGACTTCAAGTGGAGCGTCCGAGACCGGTATCGCCATCATAAGCGCCGGTACTGGCCGGCCTCCCCGCCGGATCAAATCGATCTCAACCGGCGTCTTGACGCCGTCGCCGACGGCCCGCTCCAACTCGAAGCCGCCCGCGATGTCTTTCCACCGCGCCTGCCGCTTCATGACGTCGTCCTTTGTGTACCCGGTCATCGCAAGAAATGCGGCATTGGCTTCGGTGATGAACTCGCGATCCGTTACGAACACTCCGAGGACGCCGGAATCCATCAGCTTCTGGAACCGCTCTTCGCCCGCGCGAAGCGCGTTCTGCAGACGCCGGCTTGCCGTTACGTCTCGCGCGACGACCGCGACGCCGCCGTCTCGCCTGCCGTAAGACTGCACGTCGAACCAGCGATTAAGAGCGCCATGAAAATATTCCAGGCCGCCCGTCGCGCTTTCACGGGCGGCGGTTTCAAGGCTCGCCGACAGGTCGGCGCCGGCCGTTCGAATGATGTGCGACCCGGCCTCGTTGGCAAACACGAGGCGGGCTTGCTTGTCGAACGCCAGCAAACCGTCTTCGATGCTCGAGAGAATGCGAGATAAACGACGCCGTCTCGCCGCCAACACGGCGAGCAGGAGACATGCGGTCAAAAACACGATGATCGTCGCTGTCATGAAGTTCCCGGCAGTCGTTATGGAGGCTTCACATCTTAACATTCGCAATTCCCAATTTCGAAATTCACAATTCGGTATGGTATGTTTACGGGCGTTTTTCAGTCTTTGTGGAGCGGCGGAACGTGCGATGAAGAGGCGGAACAGGCTGAAGCTGAAGTGGCGGGAATTTCGGATGATCGCACGCGGGCTTTTGTCCACGAAACTCGTGCTGCTCGCCCACATCATTCCCACGCGCCGGTGCAACCTCGCATGCGGTTACTGCAACGAATATGACGACTACTCGGCGCCTGTGCCCACCGACGTCATGCTGCGGCGCATCGATCTGCTCGCGGGGCTGTCCACTCAAATCGTGACGATCAGCGGCGGCGAACCATTGCTGCATCCTGAGATCGAACGCATCATTGAGCAAATTCGGCGCCACGGCATGATCGCCGGCATGATCACCAACGGGTACCTGCTGACGCCTAAGAAAATCGTCGCCCTCAACGACGCCGGACTCGAACACCTCCAAATCAGCATCGACAACATCATGCCCGACGACGTGTCGATGAAAAGCCTGAAGGTTCTGGACAAAAAGCTCGAGTATCTGGCGGAGTTGGCCGAATTCGACGTCAACATCAATTCCGTCATCGGCGGCGGAATCCGCAATCCCGAAGACGCCGAGGCGATTACGAATCGCGCAGTCCAGTTGGGATTTTCAAGCTCTCTCGGCATCATCCACGACCACAACGGCTCGGTAAAGCCGTTGACGCCCCGGGAAGAGCGCGTTTACCGCGAAATCAAAAACTTCGGTAAACGCGGATACACGCGACTGAACTGGTTTCAAGAAAATCTGGCGCGCGGCAAACCAAACGACTGGAGATGCCGAGCCGGGGCGCGCTACCTGTACATATGCGAGGACGGCCTCGTCCATCACTGCTCGCAGCAACGAGGCTATCCCGGCATCCCCCTCGAACAATACACGCACGCTGACATGGAGCGGGAGTACTTCACCAGAAAGCCCTGCGCGCCTACCTGCACGGTCGGCTGCGTCCAAAAAGTCTCTGTCATCGATCATTGGCGGGACCCGCAGTTCGATCCTCCGGAAATGCCGGCTAAAATGCCGGTCCACGAAACAGTCTGATCCCTCTCCCTCGGGGAGATGGCCGTATTTCGGCGCCCGACTTGCATGCCTACCGATCGTGGCGGCACGTACGATGAGAGTAGAACCCGTCGAATCAACAGATTGGGCGCCCGATCCGTCGCAAGCCTTATTCAAGTTGATGGATTCATGTAAACAGTGTGCAACGATCTTTCGCGCCGCCCGCCAAGATACTCCTCCTGGCGTTCAGGAGACCTTGGATCGTTTTGGGTTCGAGCTTGAAACGGAGATCCGGCGCATTGGCGGACGCTCGGCGGCCGCGCACGTAAGGACGGCGGACAACGATGAAGCGACTTCCGTCCTGCAGTGCGAAACGGCGTTGCTTGCGACTGTTCGACAGTACGAGAAAACGCTAGGGCTTCAGATGCCCGCTCATGCTCGCGCCATGGTCCAGAGGCAGCTTCAGACCCTGCGCCGTTTCATGACGGAATCAGAGTAGCTTCAAACGCCGAGAATGTGATATCCGCCATCGACGTAGATTACGTCTCCGGTCACTCCGCGAGACAGGGGGCTCACGAGAAACAACGCGACGTCTCCGACTTCGTCGATGTCGACGGGCTTGCGCAAAGGGGCCCGTTCCGCGTGCAGTTTGATCATGTTGGAAATGCCGCCGACGGCTGAAGACGCCAGCGTCTTGATCGGTCCGGCGGAGATGGCGTTGACTCGGACGCCGTGAGGACCAAGGTCATTGGCAAGATAACGCACCGACGCTTCCAGCGCCGCTTTGGCAACCCCCATTACGTTGTAGTTTGGAACCGCCCGCTGGCTGCCGATGTAAGTCAAGGTCACGATGCTCGACTGCCGCCCTTGCATCAGCGGCAGCGCTGCGTGCGCCAGGCTGACCAGGGAATAGGCGCTGATGTCGAGCGCCGTCTTGAAATCTTCGCGCCGCGTAGCGACGTATGAGCCCGTCAGCGCCTCACGCGGAGCGAAGGCCAGCGCATGAACAAGAAAGTCCAGACCGCCGGCCTCTTCGCGAACGCGCGACATCATGGTCTGAACCTGCTCATCGTCGGCGACGTCGCATGGCAGCAAGAGCGGATTGCCGAGTTCCGGCGCGAGCTCGCGGACGTTTTCGCCGAGCCGCTCGTTTTGATACGTCAGGACCAGACGCGCGCCGGCCCGATGGAGAGAGGTCGCCGCCCCCCATGCAATCGAGCGCTTGTTCGCTACGCCCATCACGATTCCGGTTTTCCCTTCTAGCAGCATAGGGTGGGATTATTACCACAGATTGCGAATTTCGAATTGCGAATTGCGAATTGATTGAGGGGTATACTTCCAGGCATGTCTGGTGATCTTGAAGAACTGAAGGAGATCATCCGAAAGAAGTCTGTTCGAGTCGGCGACTTCGTTCTGAGCTCGGGCAAAAAAGCAGGCTACTACCTGGATTGCCGCATGACCACCCTGGATCCGCGCGGCGCTCTTCTGATCGGACGGTTGCTGTTGAAGAAAATGCGGGAAATGAAGCTGCGGCCCGACGCGATTGGCGGAATGACTTTAGGAGCGGACCCGATTGCGGCGGCCGTCGCCGTTGTCAGCGAATTGGAAGGAAGTCCCCTTCAGGCGTTCATTGTTCGCAAGGAACCAAAGGTGCATGGAATGCGGCGGTTCATAGAAGGCTGGGACCCCGCCGCCGGCTCGACCGTGGTCATCATTGATGACGTCTGCACGACCGGCGAATCCATCCTGCGCGCGTGCCAGGCCGCCGAGGAAGCCGGGTGCCGCGTCATCGCCGCGCTCTGTGTTGTGGATCGGGAAGAGGGCGGCTCGCAAACCATTTCCGCGCGATATCCCTTTTACCCTCTGCTTACCGCCAATGACATTCTCCGTCGCTGACGACCGGATTGTACGTCTCGCCTTTGTAGCAGCCGTGAGCATCGCGGCCGCAGCGGTTTTCGCAACGCTGTCGCTCAAAGCTCCCGAGTATTTCTTCAGAACCCAGCCTGCTGCGCTTCAGGGCGGCGCGGAGACGCTGTACTACATTCGGGACGGCCGCGGCGTTCCCGGCTACGACCCGTCCGATCCAGAGCTTGCAAGACTGGCGCTGGACGCCTGGTCGCGCGAAAGCGGTGGAAAACTGAAGTTCACGCCCGCCCGATCGGAATCCGAAGCCCTGTTACGGCTTCACTGGATTTCCGCGAATCAGGGACGATTCGGCGAGATGCAGCGCATCGACGTCGACGGAAAGCCCGGAGCCATTGTCTTCGTCTCACCCGCCACAGACGGCCTGAGCGCAGCGCTGGCCGACATGGCCTCGCGCGACCGGCTTCTGCGCGACGCTATCGTCTACCTGACGTGCGTTCACGAAATCGGCCACGCCGTCGGACTCCCGCACACGCGGGACTTCGAAGACATCATGTATTCCTTCGGCTATGGAGGAGACATTACCGCGTACTTCATGCGGTATCGCAAAAGGCTGAAGTCGCGCGACGACATTCGGCTCTTTTCGGGACTCTCGCCGAATGATGTGACCGCGCTGCGGATGCTGTTTTTGAATTGAAATTGGGGACAGAGACCAATTTCCTGCGATAGCCCGCGTCAAGCCTTGATGCCGCCGTCGCGCAGGAAATTGGTCTCTGTCCCCAATTTCAATTCAAAACACGAACCGCAAACCAAACTGCATCACCCGCGGTCCGCCGACGGTGTTGGTGATTTGTCCGAAGTCCGTCGTGTCCTGCATTTCGTTGGCCGGGAGTGCGAAGTTGACGTTGTTGAACACGTTGAAGACTTCCCAACGAAGCTCCAGTCCCGTGCTCTCCGTGATGGCCGTGTTCTTCGACAGGCTCATGTCGAAACGCTTCTGAGCCGACCCACGCAGGACGTTCCGGCCGAGGTTTCCGAAACCGCCCATGGGATTTCCCAGCACGCTGGCATTGAAGAACTGCTCCGTGGGATCTTCTCCTTGTTGACGCAGCTCGTCCAGCGTTCCGTTGAGGTTCGGCCTGCCGAACCCTAACCGGAACAGGCCGCCTGAGCCGCGCCCCCGATTTCGCAGGTGGGGAAACGTGGTAGCTTCCGGCTCCGCCGAGAATATCGAAAACGGAACGCCCGACTGGGCCTGCACGAATCCTGCAAGCTGCCAGCCGCGGACCCAGCGCGAGTTGGAGCCGAAGGAGGGCATTTCGTAGACGAAGCTCGCGCTGAACCGGTGCGTCCGGTCGAAATCGGAAACCGCGCGGTTCGATCTAAGATTTCTCTGATCTCCCTGCACCACAAAACCCGTATTGGGGACGTCGGGCTTTCCGCTGCCTGCCGTGCTTCCCGGATCGGTGGAACTGTTGTCGATGCTCTTCGACCATGTGTACGACGTGTTGAACTGCAGTCCGCGGGACATGCGCTTCGTGAAGTTGAGCTGCAGCGCGTGGTAGATGGAATTCGCTGAAGACTGCAGCAGAATTGCTTCTGGAACATTGAAGCCCAGGATCGGACCTCTCGCTTCAAACGGGATAATCACGTTGGTCGTTGAAGTGGGCGTTTGAGCCGCGGACGACAGCGCTGATGGCATAAGGTTGTAATCCACCTGATTGCCCGTGACGATGTTCGGGAAGCCGAAAGCGACGCCGACGCCGCGCGCGCGTTCCGTCGTTGCGTTGGCGTTCAGCGGGCCGCGCAAGGCGTTGACGTTGCCCGTTCGGGCGACTTCGGCGTTATAGGCGGCCAGATAGGCGCTATTGAGCCGGCCAAAAACATGATCCGGAGTTGCAGGATCGTTCAAGTCGTAGCCTTGATTGAATGCCACGGCCTGCAGAAGCTTGGTTCCCTTCGTTCCGTTGTATCGGGCTTCAATAAGGGCGTCTTTGCTCAGCTCCACCTGAAATCCGAAATTCCATTGCTGCACGTAGGGCGTCCTGAGACTGCGGTCAATCGCGCGAAACTCAAACGTCTCTGCAATGTTCCCGAGAGCCGGCTGCCCCGTGACGAGATCCGTCGGGTTCAGAGTTCCGTCGGCGCCGCGGGTCACCGGCGTTCCATCGCGAATCACGAAGGTCCCGTCGCTTTGATAAACAAGACGGTTCGGAAGATATCCGACGAAAGGATAGTTTGGATCCTGCTGGGAGTAGGCCGTCGCCAGCGGCACGCCGCGGCTCGGGAACGTCACTTCCACTTCGCGCAGGAAGGGGTAGTTGCTGAACACTGTATTGATGAACGCGGCTGAAGGCCGGTCGTAAAAGATGCCGTAGCCGCCGCGCAGAACCAGCCGCGAACCAAAAGGAGAGTAGGCGAATCCAAACCGCGGCGCGAAGTTGTTGAGGTCCTGCCCGTTCAGCGTGTGCTTGTTATTCGCACGCGCCGTGGCTGCAATTGTCGTATCGATGGCGTTGAAGCCCGTGTTTTGAACGTTGTTCGGCACAATGAAGCCGGAGACGGGGCTCTCTGTGTTCTGCATCGCTTCGAAATCGAAGTTCCCGATGCGGCCATTCTCTTCCCACGGCCAGCCGAACCAATCCCAGCGCAGTCCGAGATTCAGCGTCAGGCTGCGGCTGACCTTCCAGTCGTCGGCGATGAACCAGCTCAGGTCGGTCATCCGGAATCGTTTGTCGGTGATGCCAAATTGGGTGTCGGCTTCCGTCGCCAACCCGCGTAAGAACTGCGTAAAGTTGTCCCACTTTTCAAACTCGGTCGCCTGCTCTTCCGGAAGATTCGTCGCGAAGCGGTGATTCTTGAATTCGCCGCCGATGCGAATGACATGGGACTCTTTGACCCACGACAGCGTGTCGGCAAAGCTCAGGCTCTTCTGCTCGCGCAAATTGAAGGAATCGTTCGGGCCTCCGAATGAGAGATTCGAAAGCTGATTGCGAAACACGTAATGGCCCAGGCGCGTCGCCGCCGTGCTGCTGTCGTAGAAATTGGCGGGATTCGGAACGCCGATGCCTTCGTTTGTCAACGCGAGAAACGAGTCTTCCTGCTTCCGCGTGTTGTTCAGATAGAAAAATCCAAACCGCGCATCGTTGACGAGGGTGGAACTGAACGTATGCACATCTGAAATCGCAAGGGTTCGGTTGCGGTCGTTGCGCTGCAGCGTAACTGGCGATGCAAGGCTCGATGGATCCGGGAATGGGTCGAATCCCGGGAAGTTCGCGAACAGGAACGTACCGCTCAACCGATTGGCGGCGGAGAATTGATGGTCGGTCTTGATCGTAAACTGATCCTGCTGGAAGTCGGCCGGGAACACGTTGCGCTGCCGTACCAAAGGATTGCCGCCCACGTGGCTTCCGGCCGTAACGTCCGGATCGACCGGTTCGGCGTCCGCTCTCGGAGCAGGAATCAGGAAGTCGCCGGTGACGGGATTTCGCAGATTCAACAGGTTCAACGACACGGGAGAAATCTGCGCGGGGGTGAGGTTGAATGCGGGATTCAGAGCCGAGAACGCAGAAACGATGTTATCCGCCGTCCGCGGGCCGTTGATCAGGCGCAGCGCCGCAGGGAGCACTGTGATGCTCTGCGCCGTCGGCACAAACGCAGTGCTGGCCTCCGTCCTTTGATATCCGCCGAAGAAGAATGTCTTGTCACGCACCAGCGGTCCGCCAAAGGTAAACCCGCCCTCATTACGCCGCGCGCGGGGCTTCTCGATGCCGTCCTTGTTAAAGAAGAAGTCGTTGGCATTGAATCTTTCGTTCTGCACGAACCAGTAGGCCGAGCCGTGAAATGCATTGGTTCCGCTGCGTGTAATGAGCTGGAAGTTGCCTCCTCCGGAGCGCCCTGTAGATGCGTCATAGAGGCTGGTTTGCAGTTTGACCTCCTGCAACGTTTCCGGCGCCGGCGATACGTTGTCGGAGAGCGATCCTTCGTTGGACGTCAAGTTCGTTGCGTCGACGCCGTTGAACTGCACGCTTGTGGCAGTCGTGCGCGTGCCGTTCACGGATGGAGAGATATTTCCATTGTTGTTGCCCAGGACGGGAGGAAGATCGGCGCTGACGCCGGCTTCGGCGGACAACAAGTGCGTGAAGCTGCGCGTTGAAGTGGGGACTTGGAGGAGCTCGGCGGCTGAGATCTGACGAGACGTCGCTGCGGTATCCGGCTGAATGAGAATTGCGTTTTCTACGACGAAGACTTCTTCCCCCTGCGCCGACCCGACTTCAAGCGTCGCGTCAACGGTCCTCGCCACGGCGGCCTCCACCGCGACGCCTTCCTTCCGGTGCTTCTTGAAGCCGCTGAGTTCAAACGTCACTTCGTACGTTCCAACGGGAAGAGCGGGCGCCGTCCAATGTCCGATGTCATCGGTCAGCGCGTCGCGAGTCAAACCCGTTCCCATGTTTTTGATCCGCACCGCCACGCCCGGCAAGAGCGCTCCAGTCGGATCTGCGACAACGCCGGTCAGACTGCCGGTCGGACCCGACTGCGCCAGAACGACAGCCGGCAGGACCGCCAACGCCACGGCCAACCCAATCAACCCCTTCTTCAAATGCATGTCTCTCCTCCCCAAGCGAGTTCCACCTACTGTGTACATAACCCCCGAAACAAAGCTGGCTTGAACCCGTTGAGCGTAGGGAGGCCCGGTGAGGCGTCTGTAACAGAAATGTTAAAGTTTTGTTACAGACCTCCTTGAGAAATCCGGCAAGACGCGGAATTTGAAATTGGACGAATCCTGCATCTGAAATCCGAAATCCGAGATTTCAGACTGGACCGCGCAGACCCGGAATAAGTGCGCTTCGCCGAAAAAGTCCAATCTGCAGTTTCAGATTTCGGATTTTGAGATGCAGGATTCGTCCAATTTCAAAATTCCCCGGCGTTAGTCCCCCACGGGAGAGGGCGCCCGAAGGGCCGGGTGAGGGCTTCAGCAGTGTACAATCTCGGCAACTCTATGAACTGGGATGCCGTTGCAACAACGCTGAAGCTCGCCCTGACAACCTCGATTGTCCTGCTGATCCTTGGACTTCCGTTAAGCTATTGGGTCGCCTTTTCACGACAGCGATGGAAGTTTCTGGTGGAAGCCGTCGTAGCGCTGCCGCTCGTTCTGCCTCCCACCGTGCTGGGTTTCTACGTCCTGGTCGGGATGGGTCCGCAGAGTCCGCTGGGCCGCTGGTACAGCGGCCTGGCCGGGCGCGGGCTGCCGTTCACGTTCGAGGGGTTGGTTGTCGCGTCGACGTTGTACAGTCTGCCGTTCGCCGTGCAACCCTTTGCCGCCGCGTTCCGTAGCGTGGATCGGCGCCTGATCGAGGCGGCTTGGACGCTTGGAACCTCAGCGTGGGAGACATTCTTTCGCGTGATCATCCCGCAGTCCTGGGCGGGCCTGATTACGGGATTTGTTCTGAGCTTTGCACACACGATCGGAGAGTTCGGCGTTGTATTAATGGTGGGCGGAAATATTCCCGGCGTTACCCGCACGCTGTCCATCGACATTTACGACAACGTTCAATCGCTGAACTACAGCGCCGCGGCAACCACCTCACTCGCGTTGCTCATATTTTCATTCCTGACGCTTGGCCTCGTGTACGGGCTTGGCGCAGGCTGGAAGTCGCCCACGCCGCGCAAGAGTTGATCTGTGCTCGCAGCGGATATCGAAAAGACCTTTGCCAGCGGCGCTCGGGTCCGTGCGGCGTTCCGGCTGGAATCGGACGTCACGGTTCTTTTCGGTCCTTCAGGTTCGGGAAAGACCACCATTCTTCGTTGCATAGCAGGTCTGGAACGCCTTTCAGCCGGACGCATTGCTTTCAAAGATCGGGCGTGGTCGGACGCGTCCAAAGGCATTCACTTGCCGCCGCAGCAGCGGCCAATCGGCTATCTGTTTCAAGACTACGCGCTGTTTCCGCATTTGAGCGCTCGAGAGAACATCGGCTTCGGCGTCCGGCGTCTGCCTCGCAAGGAGCGGGAAGATCGCATCGCGCGCGCGGCGGCCGATTTGCAGATCGCGGATCTTCTGGATCGCAAGCCGGCTGAGCTGTCCGGAGGGCAGCAACAACGAACGGCGCTGGCCAGAGCGCTCGTTCGCGAGCCGGAACTGCTGTTGCTCGACGAACCGCTCTCCGCCCTGGACGGCCCCACTCGCGACCACGTCCGCGGCCAGCTCGGACGCTTGCTCCGGCGGCTGCGCATGCCGGCCGTGCTCGTGTCGCACGATTGGGTCGACGCGCTCAGCCTCGGCGACCGCCTCATCGTTCTTCACCGCGGAGAAATCCTTCAAGTGGGAACCCCGCATGAAGTATTCGCCCGGCCCCGGCATCCGGAAGTGGCGGCTGCGGTCGGCATGGAAACCGTAGCCGTCGGGCGAGTCCAGGAACGGCGCGGCGACGTCGTCGGACTGCAGGTTGGAAGCGCTGGGCTGGTCGCGGCCGATCCGCTCGACGGGGGCGCGGAGTACTTCGTGTGCATTCGAGCCGAAAACGTAACGCTCGAAGAAGCTCCGGCAGCGTCCAGCAGCGCACGAAATCATTTGCAGGGAGTGGTCCGCGACGTCTCGCCGGCCGGAACCTTGCTCAAAGTCACTGTCGACGTGGGTTTTGAGATAGCGGCTCTCGTCACGCGGCAGGCCGTCGCCGACATGGGACTCACAACGGGAAGCCCGGTCTTCGCTGTCTTCAAGGCCTCCGCCGTGCATCTGATACCGAAACTGTGACCTCCATCTGCGTAATCTGCGGCTGCAATGTGCCCCCCGCCTTGCAGGGTCGTAACAAAAAACGCTAGCATTCCCTTTCTTCGAGGGTCTAATGATCCCCTGTGAGGCTCCCAAACATGGTTCGACTGGTTTTGTCCGCCCTGATCGTTTGTTTTGCCGTTCTGCCGCTTTCCGCTGAAACTTCCGATGACGCCTTCGGAAAACTTCCCCTGATTTTCGAGCCAAACCTCGGCCAAGCGAATCGGTCCGTGCGTTTTATTGCTCGGGGAAATGGTTACGGACTCGCTTTAAGTGATACCGAGGCGATTCTGTCCCTGCTGGGCTCTGAACCTGCCGCCGTGCACATGAAGCTTCGAGGGGCGCGCAAGGCGGCAAGGATTTATGGAGTCGATCCGCAACCCGGCGCAAGCCGGTACTTCTTCGGGTCCACCGAAAAGTGGATTGAGCCCGTTCCGCACTTTTCGAAGGTGCGTTACGAAAGCGTCTATCCGGGCGTCGATCTGATCTACTACGGAAATCAGAGGCGCCTCGAATTTGATTTTGTCGTGGCGCCGCGGGCGAACGCGCGTTCCATTGAACTGGATTTCTCGGGAGTTCAGGGCGCTTCAATCGATCCCCATGGCGACCTGATCCTCGACACGGCCGCGGGACCGATCCGATATCTGCGGCCCGTAGCGTATCAAGAACGGAACGGAGTCCGCGAGTTTGTAAGCGCGGATTTCGTCCTCCGCGGAAAGCGGCGAGCGGGCTTCAAGCTGGGCGCCTACGACCGGGATCTTCCGCTCGTGATCGATCCGATTCTCGTGTACTCCAGCTACTTCGGCGGGAGCGCGGCAGCCGGCAGCGGCGATCTTGGCTATGACGTCGTCGTGGATGGCGCCGGAAATACCTACGTCACCGGCGTCACGGCTTCCACGGACTTTTTGTCGGTGGATCCTGTCCAGCCATCTCCCGGGGGCGGCCTCGACGCGTTCATCATGAAGATCGATTCCACCGGCAAAACCATCCTGACGGCTTCGTATCTCGGCGGCTCAGGCGCCGACGAAAGCCTCAACATCGCTCTCGATCAGAGCGGGAACATCTACATCGCCGGATACACGGCCTCGACGAACTTTCCGATTGTGAACGGTCATCAACGTCAGAACGGCGGAGGAAAAGACGCGTTCCTTGTGAAACTCAACAGCGCCGGAAGCGAAATTCTGTACGCCACGTACTTGGGCGGCGCGCGCGACGACACGGCGTTTGGTCTGGCCTTGGGGCCGGATGGAACTGTGTTCATTTCCGGAGAGACGGCTTCCGCAAACTTCCCGTTGGTGGCGCCGCTGCAATCCCAGATGGCAGGCGGCTTCGCCGACGCGTTTCTGGCGAAACTGTCGCCGGGCGGAGCGCTGGTCTACTCGACGTTTCTCGGCGGGCGCGGAAACGATCGCGCGTACGACGTGGCGTCGGACGCCGACGGCGCCGCCTACCTCACGGGCTTCACAAGCTCGGTAGACTTTCCAACCGCCAACGCCATTATTCCGTTCATCAACCGCGGCAATCCTTTCCCGGGGCTGCAAGCTACGGATGCATTTGTTGCAAAAGTCAACCCGGTGGGAAACGGTCTCGTGTTCTCGACGTACTGGGGCGGGGTCGGTTCTGAGAACGGCGTGCGCTTGACCGTCGATTCCGACCGCAATGTCTACGTCACCGGTAACACGCAATCTCTGGATTTCCCCATCAAGAACGCGCTGCAGCCGCTGCACGCCGGCCCCTTCGACGCGAACGGCGCTCCTGCGCCGGGCGATGGCTACGACGGTTTTCTTATCAAATTCAATCCCGACGGCAGCGACGTCGCATTCTCAACATTCCTTGGCGGCGAGGGAGTGGACAGCGGCGCCGGCATTGCGCTCGATTCGGCCGGCGCCATCTACGTCACCGGGTACACCGGATCTTTCATCTACCACGTCGTCAACTCCGCTCAGGGCTTTAAGCGCGGCGGCCTCGATGGATTCGTGACGAAACTGACTTCGGACGGGTCACAGATTATCTATTCCACTTACCACGGCGGCGACGGCGACGACGCCGTGATCGGCCTCGCCGTGGACGCAAGCGCGAACGCCTATGTAGTGGGGCGCACGAGATCCACGTCCTCGTTCACCGTCGTCAATGCGTTTCAGGAAACCAACGCCGGCGGGCAGGATGGCTTCATATCGAAAATCAACGCCGATGACGTCAGGACCAGCGCGCCGTTCAACATCGGCGGACAGAACGTCAGCCTGCTGACCACCACAGCCGGCACGTCCAGCACGACGTTCGGATACGTCACAGCCGAAGTTACGAGCGGCGCCGGGCGGCCATCGGGACTGGCCGTCATCGATCTGCGGCAGAGCGGCCAGTTGATTACGGAAGCCGCCTTCCCGCTGAGCCCTTTTCTTTCGAACGGCCGCTTCTTCGTTGAACAGACCACGAGCGTGAATACGGCCGTGTCGTTCGTGAATCCTTCGAGCGAGGAGATCGAGGTTGCGTTCGATTTCACGAATCTCAGCGGCGAGGTCTCAAACTCCGGCAGCTTCAAGTTGCCGGCGGGAGGCTATCTGTCGGGCATCGTCAGCCAGGACCCGTTTCGCTTTCCAACCGAAGTTCTAGGAACGCTTTCGTTCAGTTCAAGCGCCCCTGTTGCAGTTGCGGCGTTTCGGAGCTTTACCGGCGGAGGGACTCGCCTGCTCGTCACGCCTCTTCCAATTTCCAACAGTGGCGGCGGCTCGCAGAACACTCCGGTGACAGTCCCTCAGTTCGCCGATTCGCTGGGCTGGACGACTCAAATCGTTCTGGTCAACCCGACTGAAGATCCAATGAGCGGCGAAATCCGGTTCTTCCGCACGACGGGTCTCGATAGACCAGGCGAACCCATCGAGGTCGGACTTCAGGAAGGCGCCGGCTCGGTTTTTCAATATGAGATCCCCGGCCGCAGCGCCAAGCGTTTTTCGACGACGGGACTCGGAGAATCGCTGATGACCGGCTACGTCGACGTTGTCGCCGCCTCCGGCTCCAATACTCCCGACGCGTTCGCCCTCGCAACGTTCACCTTCAATGGCGTGACGACGACGGATTCTACGATCGAAGCGTTAAGACCAGGATCGGACTTCAGGATATACGCCGAGGCGTCGGGAAACTTCAACCAACTGGAAAGTCTGTCGACGCGGCCGGGCGTCGCAATCGCCAATCCGTCGGACCAGGACGCCACAGTGAGGCTGGAACTCACAGACCTTAATGGGAACGCCGTCGGGTCGCCGGCCACATTTACTCTGCCGCGCCGAGGACACATCGCCCGGTTTCTGCACGAACTGGATGGCTTTCAAAATATGCCGGTTCCTTTCAAGGGCCTCCTCAGGGTGCGCGCCTTGCCGCCGGGACCCGGGATCGTCGTGGTCGGCGTGCGCGGCCGATTCAACGAATTTCAGAACTTTCTTCTGACCGCTACCGGCCCGATCAAGAGCAACGCCGGGAGCGGATCGATCGTTGTCTTTCCGCATCTGGTCAACGGCGGCGGCTTCGCGACCCAACTGATTCTGGTAAGCGAATCGGGCGGCGCCGCCGCCGGCCAGCTCCGCTTTTCCAATCAAGCGGGACAGCCGCTGTATATGGGCGTTCAGTGAGGGTCTAGGGTATCGATTTTCCCCGTAAGCGATCTGCGCTTAAAGCGCCGCCGCCGGCCGCCGACAAGTAAAGGAATAGAAAACAGAACAGGACGGTGATTTCTCCGTTGTTGAGAATCGGCCAGAAGTTCCGCGGATGGTGGGCCATGAAATAAGCGAACGCCATCTCGCCCGACAGAATGAACGCGACGGGACGCGTAAACAATCCCAGAAGCAGCAGCGCCCCGCCGGCGACTTCGATGATTCCCGCCGTCCACATCAATGAAAACGGCCTCGCCAGAGGCTGAGGCTCGTCGACGGGAAAGCCGAAGAGCTTCTGGGTCCCGTGCGCCATGAACAAGAACGCTGCCGCTATCCTCAATATGCTCAAGAGCAAGGATGCCATCGACGTGTTCGGATTCCGCATCCGCAAAAGATATCACAGCGCGAGCGGCCGCATCTTCTCCGCAGTGGTTGCAGCCTCAGAAGCCCGTTGTCAATTACGCTGCCCGGCGTTACCCTATTTGGCGTTACGCCATTTAGCGTAATAGACATGGAAAATCCCTTTATCTTCGGCGAGATCATCGGGCAGCAGCACTTCGTAGACCGGGAGCGGGAGCTTGCCCAACTCATCCGGGATCTTTCCGATGGACAAAAGGTCTTTCTGCTGTCGCCGCGCCGCTTTGGAAAGAGTTCGCTCGTGGCGGTGACGTTTCTACAGTTGCAGAAACGCTATGTCCGCACCGCCCTCGTTCCGGTCAGCAGCTACTCCAGCTATGCGCAGTTCCTGGAAAAATTTTCGGAGAAGGTGCTGCGCGCCGCCGGGCCCTGGGAGCGCGTCAAGGGTTTCATCGGAGGATTTCTGAAAAACGTGCGCCCGCGGATCGGCTTGAATCCGCCGACGGGTGAAATCGTCGTCGGACTGGACGTGCGCGCGCGATCCGAGCCGGCGGCCGTCGCCCCGGAAATCTTCGCCATGCCGGAAGAACTGTCAAGAAAGGGCGGATTCCGCATGGCCATCTGCCTGGACGAATTCCAGCAGATTTCGGTTTTCGACGGCGAAACGGTGGAAAACGCCATTCGCAACGAAATACAGCGGCAGCGCCACGTCGGTTACGTGTTCGCGGGGTCGCAGCCTTCCGTCATGGAAGAAATGCTGTCATCCGGCCGGCCGTTCCACAAAGCCGGCCCGGCGGTGTTCCTGGACAAAATTCCAGCGGAAGCGTGGACGGAGTTCATCACCGCGCGTTTCCGCGCCGTTCGAACGAAGATCAGCGCCGCCGCCGTCGATCATCTGCTTGCGGCGGCCGATCTGATTCCCTACGACATTCAGCGCATCGCGCATGAGCTTTGGGATTACGCACAACTGAAAAAGAAGACGCACCTGGATCTTGGAGACGTCGAAGTCGTTCTGGACGATCTGGTCAAAGGACAGGCGCACTACTTCGAGCGGCTTTGGGAACAGCTTTCTTCAAGACAGCGCGCCCTGCTTCAAGCGCTCGCGCAGCGAGGGCCCGGCGCATTGCTCTCGCAGTCGGTCCGCGAGGCTTACAGTTTGGGTCCGGCGTCGACGGTTCAAAAGGCTCTCCAGGCCCTGGACGCGCAAGACATCATCGACCGCTACCGCTCGGCTTACTTCTTTCTGGACCCGCTGTTTGCCATCTGGATCCGGCGGAGCATGCAGTAGAGGACCAGCGCGTCAAACGCTCGGTCTTTTCGAGACTAATTCGACGTTGCGGCGCCCGATCCTCGTCGGCCTCCTCCCAGGGTCACAAACAGATGATCCCGGATCGCTTCGATCTGGGCTTTCACGTCCCCATTGAGGAATTCGGGGAACTGGCTCTGAGGGACTCCGCGGTCGTCTTTGCTAAAGAAGGTCGGCATCCGCGTATTGGGCACGATTTCCTGCGGATCCTCAAGCCACTTCAGCACCCAGTCCGGTCGCAGCCGTTGCGAGGCCAGCATGAGATTCGGCGCGAGTTCGCCTGGATCGCGGCCGGGAGGAGGCGTGGAACTGGTCGGATGGCATTTTGCGCACTGCATCGCCGTGAAGAGCTGCTCGCCTGCGCGAAGTTTTTCGGGCGTGGTCTGAATATCGGTGGTGATCAGGGGATAATCGACGCCGTCGACAGCCGAAAAGTAGCGGGCGATGACAGCCGTTTCCCGTTCGGTGAAATGGAAGGTCGGCATCCGCGCATTCAGCCACGGCCGCAGAGTGTTTCGTCCCGGATCTTTCAAGAATGGATGCAGCCATCCAGGCTGCGTCTTGAAGCCTTGAGTCGCGAGATTCGGAGGATATTGCGCCTGGCCTGCGGGACTCGTTCCCAAGAACGCACGGATATCCCCGCCGGCGCCTTCGATGAGGTGACAGCCTTTGCAGTTCTTCTCCGCGATGAGCAGGCGGCCCTCTTGGACGGCGTCGGGCGTCCGGTCCCGCATCTCGAGCGGGACGCGGTCTCGCACGAGGCTGCTCAAGACCATCGTCAACGATTGAACCTGGCTGTCACTGAAGCCGAAGTTCGGCATGCGGAGCAATTCTTCAGGACGTTTCACGCGTCCTACGTCGAAGATCCGCGGATCCTTGAGCTTCTGCGCATACCAATCGGCGCGCGAATGCTCGATGGGCAGGAACCCGAAATCGAGCTGAGAAACAAGCTTGCTGCCCGCCTCCGTCAGCTCGGTCCCGATAGGCTGAGCATTTTCGAAGCCCGGTATGACGTGGCATCCGAAGCAGCCGTAGCGTCCGATGAGGCGTTCGCCGGCGAAAAGATTCTTCTGCTCGGGCGTCATGCCGGCGATTTTCTGGCGGGCTTCGACATCCGTCGAACCGGAACGCAGGAATTCCAACACGACTTCATCCAACGCCGCGGCGTCAACGGGCGGGAGCGTTTTCTTCTCAAACTCCGGATTCCGCAGCGACGAGAGGTAGGCTGCAACGTCGGCCGCTTCCGAATCCGTGAGGCGAAGGCTCGGCATCTTGGACTCCGACCAGACCTGGCGCGGATCCTTCACCCAGTTGTACAACCAGGAAGCGCTGACTTTGCTTCCTTGACTCGCGAGATTGTAGCCATGACGACGCCGCGTTTGCGTCCGGTTCGGCGTCTCCTCGATGGGACCGACGGAGTGGCAGCCGAAACAGCCGACGGTCTCGACGATCTGCTTGCCGCGGGCGGGATCCCCGCCGCCGCGTCCCTGCGGAAGAGTCTTCGGCTTCGACTTCGACCAGAGAAATTCCGTGATGGCGTTGATCTCCGCTTCGTTCCGCTTTTCCCACTCCGGGCCGCTGTTGTTGCTCGTGTACCAGAACTTCGGCATGCGCGCTTCGGACTTGAACGCCTTCGGGTCGGCGAGCCACTTGCGCACCCAATCCTTCGTCAACTTGCCCGAGACCGTAGACAGATCCGGCCCAACCTTTCGGACGTTCTCGTATCCCGGAATCTTGTGGCATCCAAAACAGCCGTAGATGCGGATGAGATCCCGGCCGTTGTTGAGCGCCGCGGCCTGTGGGGCTTCGCCCGCGCTGCTATGACATTTGAAGCATCCGGCTTCGATGTTGTTCATCGAGAGCATCGGCGTTTCCAGATAGTGCTCGACGTGCCAGCCGTACTTTTCCTGCCATTCTTTCTTCTGTTCTTCGTTGCGCGGCGTATGTCCGGCGGTTTGGAAGTCCACAGCCCGGTCTAAGCCGCTGTGACAGGACGTGCAGCCGAATTGCTCCATCGGATGCGGAGAATTGGCCGACAGAAAGAGATCCAGCCGCGGATGCGTCTTGAACGGCTGCTGCCGGTCTTTCCATGCCTCCTGATCGATTCCCAAATGGCAGGTGGTGCAGCGATCAACGCGAGGAATCTGCTTGAACGGGTGTTCGTAATAGAGATTGGGAATGAGAATCTGATTGATCCGTTCCGACGGATTCATGAAATCGAATACAGGCGCATTTCGGAATGACGTGACAATCAAGCCGGGGTCCAAGGAACTCATTCGCACCTGCAGCCGGTTGTAGTCCGACAGCATCGCGTCGATTTCCTTCTGCGTCTCGTCGCGCCTGCCGACGTACTTCGCGAGTTCGTCCCGCGCGTTGCGGAGCTCGATCGTAAGGCGATCGAGCTCCGCCTTGTGTTCGTTCATCCTCTTTTCCGTCGCCAGCGTCTGTTCACGAAGACGATCGACATTAGGCCTTTTGTAGGCGAGCGCTTCCTCGTATTCGTATTTCTCGACGTCGTAGGTGGCCTTTGCAAACTGGAAGTTCTGATTGACGGCGTAAAACTCGGCGTCGAGATCGTCGATGCGCTCCTGAATTTCCCTTATTTGCGCTTCGTTCTGCCGCTGCTCGGCGCGGGCCTGCTCGAGCTGCTTCTGAAGCTGATCGTATTTGGAGCGATCCACGGCGCCGGCGGCGTTCTGCAGCTCCTGCTGGGTCCGCTCGATGCTCAGCCGGTTGAACTCGCGCTGGTATCGCTTCCATTCGCGGGAGTAATCCTGAAGCACCATCGCGACTGTAAACGCGAACAAGAGCAGACTTGAAATCGCAAACCACTTATGAAGGCTGTTGATTTCGTAAAGGCGGTCGCCTCGCTTCTCGATGTTGAACGCCGGAATTTTCTTGGCCGGCGTGGGAATCGGCGGTTTCTTGTGTCCGCCGTTCGGTTGTTCACTGCTCACGACTCTCTCCGTGTGCGCCTCAGGCGTTTGAATAACTAAATGTTAAAAAAGTACTCCGGTATGCCGACGATGTACTTCAGATTGAAAAGCCATCGCAGCACCATTTTGATCGGCAACGCCGCCATGCTCAGCAGCAGGAACATCATCACGTGATAACGGATCGGGCCCAGCGTGTTGTAAAAGCCGTTGAACCATTTCTTCGCGAATAAGGGGGGAAGAAGGAGAAAGTACGCAAAGATGAGAATGAATCCGAAAATCTCACGAACGAATGGATTCGTCGGCAGCCCCATGCCGAGCGCCTTCACCCAGATGTACTCCGACAGATTCACGTTGACCAGGGCTTCGAGCTTATGCAGATCCCAATATTCGTACGGCCCGAAGAAGTTCCAGTTGGGCCCGCGAAGGAATGTGCCTAGGATGACGAGCAGAATCCACAGGATCAGGAACCCGAACAGGAACGTTCCAATCTCCCATTTGCGGTCTTTCAACGTGTAGTAGCCGTTTCCCTTTGGATTGGTATCGATATAAGGAATGGCGCCCAGACCCACAATGATCAGGCTTGGAAAAACGACTCCGGCCAGCCATGGATCGAAATAGACCAGCATCTCCTGGAGTCCCAGAAAGTACCACGGCGCCTTGGACGGATTCGGCGACGCCGAAGGATTCGCAGCTTCTTCGAGCGGAGCTTTCAGCACGATCGACCAGCCGATCAGAATGACCGTCAGCACGACCATGCAGATCAGTTCCGTGTAGACGAGATCCGGCCAGGTCAGAACTTTTTCCGACGTCTCTTCCTGCTCGACCAGCGGCTTCCCTTCCGTCATGCGGCGGTCGTTGCGGACGGCCTCCCGCAGCGAATACCACGTGAAGAACGGCACGAGGAACAGCATCCCTACGATCGGCACGTTGTCCGGCTTTGTCACGATGAGACGAAAATCTTCATCCAAGATGCTGACGCCAAGGAACAGAAACATGAACCCGAATACGACGATCGCCGAGCGGTTCGTGTAGAACTTTTCAGGGTAGCGGAGCGAGACGAACAGCAGGGCCGTCGAGATCACGATCAGGTATTTCGGATCCGAAAGAAAATTGACGATGTCTTTTAAGAATTCCATGGTCGCGTCTCTATAACGGTCCAGAAATGCCGCCGTCGCGGCGGATGCGCCAGAAGTGAATCGCCATCAGGAACCCCGCCACCAGCGGAATTCCAACGCAGTGCAGCACGTAAAACCGCAGCAGCGCGCCTTCGCCCACAAATCGGCCGCCCAGCAACGCGAAACGCGCATCGCTCGCGTTGTTGACGAGAGGAATCCCGTCCCCGAGCGTCAGCAGCGCCGCGCCCGGGCCCTCGTGTCCCAGGAACGGCGTAGCCCGCGCCATGTTGCTGCCGACGGTGATGGCCCAGATGGCCAACTGATCCCACGGCAGCAGGTAGCCGGTAAAGCTCAGCAGCAGCGTCAGCACGAGCAGCAGAACTCCAACGTTCCAGTTGAATTCGCGCGGCGGCTTATAAGAACCGGTCATGAACACTCGAAACATGTGCAGCCACACCGCGATAACCATCGCATGCGCGCCCCAGCGGTGGATTTCGCGCATGATTCCGAGCGGCACCTGTTCGCGCAGGTCGATGATGTCGACGTATGCGTATTCCAGCGTCGGACGGTAGTAGAACATCAACAGCAGACCCGTGAAGGTCAGCACGAGGAAAAGAAAAAACGTAATGCCGCCCATGCACCACGTGTACCGCATGCGGATGCCGGATTTCCGGACTTTCACCGGATGCAGATGCAGGAAAACGCTGCCCAACATGACCAACATGCGTTTGCGGTCCGAATCCGGAACGCCCACGCGGAAGATCGATCGGTAGACCTGCGACTCCTGAATGGATTGCGCGATCTTGTCGGGCGACGCGTTCTTGACTGCGTTCGTGAGCTGATCGATAAGTTTCGCCATCGTCGCTTCTATGTACTCGAATGATGAAAGATTAAAGTTTCAAGAAGGACTGAGGATTGGCCCACTCCTTCTTCTCGTATTGGAACTTCCTGTTCTTATCCACAAGGATCTGGCCGTCATCGGCCAGCGAAATGGCAAAGCGCTCCAACGGACGCGGCGTGGGTCCTTCGAAATTGATGCCGTTCTTGTAATAGCCGCTGCCGTGACAAGGGCACTTGTATTTCTGTTCCGCCTCCAGCCAGTTTGGCGTGCAACCCAGATGCGTACACACCGTCGACAGGGCGAAGACGCCCAACGCGCCGGTGACCGGATCTATGTCTTTCACCAGCCAGACGCCGAAGCGCTGCTTGAAGCGTTCGTCAACCTGGCCGACCTGAATTTCGCTGGGCAGGCCCGCTTTGAACGTCGCTGGAGGTTCGAACAGCACGTTCGGAAACATGAAACGCGCCGTCGCCGTCAGCGTGGCCGCGATCGACGCGGCGAAGGCCGCCCACGCCACGGTCATCCACGAAAGGAACGATCGTCGCGGCATGGCGTTCTTTGCAGCCGCGGCCGGCGCGGCTGGGGCGGCGGGCTTGGGGGCCGCGGGCTTTGGAGGAGCCGCAGGAGCGGCGGTTGTCGTCGCTTTATTAGAAGCAGGACTGACGGATTCCTCTTTGCTCATGGAATCTCCTGTATGATTTCCAACATCGAATATATCGAATCAAAACTTGGCCAAAGCCTCCAGTGACGCATTGCGCACGGTCAGGCTCGGATCGCTCCGGCTGAGCTCCGCAATCAGGTCGCGCGCGGGCTCGTGTTTGAGCATCGCCAGGCATTTTACGGCATTGACGCGAAGCTGGTCCTTCTGCTGCGGCGTCATGTCCGGAGCGGCTTCCACGTATTCACGGTCCAGAAGCTTCATCAGCAGATCCGAACCGGCGGGGTCGTTCATTTGAGCCAGAGCCATCGCGGCATTCCAGCGCACCTCGTTCCGCGCGTCATTAAGCGCGATCTGGAGATCTCGCGACGCGCTGGGATCCTTGAGTGCGCCTAGAACGTACGCCGCAACTTTCCGGACTGCCGGATCGCCGTGCTTCAGTTGCTTGACGACTCCCGGAACCGCGGCGTTGTCCCCAATCAGTCCCAACGCCCACAACGTCGAAATGAGACTCTCCGCTTCCCGCGGCTGCTGACCTGGCGGAAACACGTCGTTCAGACTGTCGACAAGAGCCGGGACGGCGCGCTTGTCGCCAATGTGTCCTAAGGTCAACGCCAAATACTGCCGGATGCGCGGGTCTTCATTCCGCGCGCTGCGAAACACTGCAATAACGTCGCGGACGAATTCCGGATCCCGAACTCTTTCTTTGTCCGTCGCCACAACGCTCGCAAGCTCGACCGCCGCCTGCCAGCGCCGCTCGTCCGCAAAGCCGCCGCCCACGCGGATTTCGTTGAGGTACTCCCGAAGGCTCTTTTGATCGTAGGTGAGATATCCGAACAAGAGGAAAACGCCGACGCAGATCGCAATGATAATCAAAGGAAACAGAAAAAACTGCGCAATGAGCAGCGACGTGGGCTTCCGCACCTCGACCAATTCCTCGCCAAAAGGCGGCGTCGGGGGATTCGTCCCGGAAGTTTCCATAAGGCCAACTCAACCCTTCTAGAATCGAACACTGAAGAATATTTGTTACATTTCGTGAAATCAAGGGGCTCCGGACGGATCTGACGGATATCCTAGCCAGAGCCGAGTGTGGAAGGACAAGAAGTGAGCCCAACGGAATTTGAAATCGCCGAAAAGACTGAAGCAGCGCGGCCGCCCGCGCGTTCCCTTTGGGGAGAACTCAAAGATGCGCTCCGGGGGACGGAGGCGGACTATACGCAGATCCGCATCGGCAGAGCCGTGTTCCTGCTGGCCGTCCCAATGATTCTCGAACTGGTCATGGAGTCCACTTTCGCAGTCGTGGACATCTATTTCGTCGGCTCGCTGGGGGCGTCGGCGGTTGCGACGGTCGGATTGACGGAAACGTACCTGTTTCTTCTCTACTCCCTCGCCATGGGTCTCTCGATGGCCGTGACCGCGATTGTCGGGCGGCGGGTCGGCGAAAAGAACGCCGAGCGGGCGGGCGTTTCGGCGGTTCAGGCTGTTTTCATTGCTTTGATTGCGTCTCTGCCGTTTGCATTCGCCGGCATTTTCTTCTCCAGGGATCTCCTCGCGCTCATGGGCGCCGACGCATGGACGCTCGAACACGGCTACCGGTACACCCAATGGATGCTCGGCGGCAATGCCGTGATCATGCTGATCTTTGTCATGAACGCGATTTTCCGCGGCGCCGGCGATGCTGCGATAGCAATGCGGATTCTCTGGCTCGCGAACGGCTTAAATATCATCCTGGACCCGGTTTTGATCTTTGGATACGGGCCATTCCCGGCGATGGGCGTCGAAGGCGCCGCCATCGCCACCAACATCGGCCGGGGCGTCGGCGTCGCCGCGCAGTTGTGGGTGCTCTTCAAAGGCGGCAAGCACATTCGCGTGCTCCGGTCCCATTGGCGGCTGCATTGGGAAACAATCGTCAACATCGTCCGCACATCGCTGGGCGGAATCGGTCAGATGTTGATCGCCACGACGTCCTGGATTTTCCTGATGCGGATCATTGCGGAGTTTGGAAGCGAAGCCGTCGCGGGCTCCACCATCGCGCTGCGCATCATGATGTTCACGATGATGCCGGCCTGGGGAATGTCGAATGCCGTGGCGACGCTCGTCGGCCAAAACCTCGGCGCTCAAAAGCCGGACCGCGCCGAGCGCTCGGTTTGGGTCACCGGCTTTTGGACCATGCTGTTCCTGATCAGCGTCTCCGTCTTTTATTTTCTCTTCAGCGAGACGCTCGTAGGACTGTTCACGGATGAGCCGGGAGTGATCACGGTCGGCGCCGAGTGGCTCACGATCGTTTCCTATTCCTACTTTGTTTACGCCTGGTGGATGGCGGCCGTGCAAGCGTTCAACGGCGCCGGCGACACGGCGACTCCCACAAAAATCAACTTCGTCTTTTTCTGGCTGATCCAGATCCCCCTTTCGTACGTCATGGCCAAAACTCTCGGAATGGGCCACTCCGGCGTCTTCTGGGCGATCTTTGTTTCAGAGACCGCCGTGGGATTGTTCACGTTGTGGCTATTCAGGAAAGGCCGCTGGAAAACCGCACAGGTGTAGGCGCACATTCAAGCCGTTTAATCCTCCGGCGCAAAGGCCAGCAGGACATTCCCGGGCTGTCCGCCGAAGCGGGAGTATCCGGAATTCACGAACACCATTCCGCCGGCGATCACCGGTCCGGCGCCGTCGAGTGCGCCGCCGTTGGCGGGGACGCCGTTGACGGCGTCATAGGATCGAACGGTGTCGAACTCCCAAAGGACGCTCCCGTCTTCTGCGCTGTAGGCGCGGATGCGGCCATCGACGGAGCCGGAGAAAACGGCGCCCGGAATGGCTGTGACGGCCCCGGGCTGCGCCGGGCTGCAGTTCGGCCGGGATCCGCATGGGACGGCGGACCAATGCCAGACTCGTTGGCCGTCTTCCAGGCGCAAAGCCGTGAGGCCTCCGCCCTGATTGGGGTCGAGCGACGCGGAGATGGGGTCAGACGGATCGGCGTCCGGCCGCCGGACCCGCACGACGTCGGAGACCTGCGCGTAGACCTTTTGTCCGTCGCTCGCCATGCCCCACTGCACGCCGCCCAGCGTACCGCCGTTTCCGACGCGGGCTTCCCAGACGACCTCGCCCTTGCGGTCGGGATCGAGCGCATAGACCATTCCGGATTTTTGGCCGGCAAACAGCAGCTCGCGTCCGTTGGGGAGCCTTTGAAGAATCGCGGGAGAGCCGAAATCGAAATCGGGGCCTGGACATCCTTCGCGTTTCGTCGTGCACGCGCCGCTGAAAATATCGTTCGCCGTGAATTGCCTGGCCCAGAGAATGCGGCCTGTCTTGATGTCCAGCGCGACGACGGCGTCGCTCATGGATGTGCCCGGCGACGAAAAGTTGTCGCCTGTCGTGATATAGAGCGCGCCTCGCTTGAGATCCAGCGTCGGCGACGCCCATACTCCGGCGCCCGACGGGCCCCACGAGCCGACGACGCCGTCGGTCTTTTCGAGCCGTCTTGGTTCCTGCTCGATCGTGTAGGTCTTCCAAACCTGCGATCCGTCCTTGATGCGCAGGGCCATGACGCTGCCGCGGAACGTACAGCACGGATAATCCGGATTCGCTGCGCGGGTCTCCTCCCAGGAAGCGGCAGGAACGAAGATCACGTCTTGATACACGGCCGCGGCGCCCGTCAAGCGCACCGATTCATGAGGCTCGATGCGCTTCCTCCACAGCAGCCGGCCATTGGAGGCGTCGAGCGCGTAATACCAGCCTGTCAGGTCGCTGAACAGGGCCGCGTACTGGCGGGAATTGTTCTCAACAGGCGCAATGAGTATCGCGGAGCGCACCGGCCCGTCGGCCTGAAATATCCAATGGACGCACCCGGTCGCTGTGTCGAGCGCATGCACGACGTCGGCGCTGCCCGTAAACAGATAGGGCCCCAGAACCGAGGCGGCGCCGATGGCGTTCACATCGCCCTCGAATCCGTACGCCCATTTCAGCTTCAGCCGTGGGATCTGCGCGGCGCTCAGACCTGCGGCGCGACCGGTTTGATAGCGCGCATTGTCGGACGCCGGACTCCAGCCGTTCCAGGCGCCCTCTGGAATGGAAGCAATGCGGACGGTGCGGTCTGCGCAATAATTCTTGGGCCGAACCGCGGCGTCTCCGCCGGGAATTCCGAGGAAGTTCGCGACGGCCTCGCGGTCCTCCCGCGTCAACGGGCTCGCCACATTCATCATCACGCCAAAGTCCAGAGACCGCAGGATGCGAGCCGCCGGCATCTTCTGCAGCAGCGCGCGCGGCGGGATGCGCGTGTTTGTGGAATCGTGGCATCCGGCGCACCGTTTCTGGTAGACCTCTTCGCCCGAAGCCGCAGCATCCGCCAGACTGGGCAGCAAGAAAGCCAGGAAGATTGCTCTAACGCAAGACCGCTTCATGGATTGACCCTCGCTAGAACGTCTGAAAATTGCGGGAAGTTTATCAGAGATCTTCGGCGTGTCATCCGACATCCAGAGCGCAAGAAGCCAGGACGGCTTAACCAGCGTCCGAGTTTCCCAAGTCTCGCGCGAACAAACGATCGACAAGAATCGTCAGATTTGTGATGCGTTCTCGCGTTTCTTCGATGAACTCGGCCAAGACCTCTTCCACTCGCGTTAAGACCTTTGACTGGTTAACATGGGCGGTCTCCAAATCGATGTGACTCTCTGCGATCCGCTCTAACAGAGACTCGATCCGGTCCAGGCGGGCTTCGGTGCGATTCAGGCGGTCTTCAGTGCTCACAAAGGGCCCTCCATTCGACTACAGTGTACATTGCAATCGGCTATTGGCATCCCGGCGCACAAGCAACGACGCCGTCGCGAAGGAAGCGCGAGGCGTCTTCCTTCGAATAGCCGAGCATCGACAGGATTGCGGCATTGTGCTCGCCGAAGTACGGCGGCGGACCTTCGACGACTCCGGGAGTGTCCGACAATTTCACAGGAATCCCGAGCAGCCGGATTGGGCCGTAATCGGGATGGGTCAACTCCTGGATCATCCCCCGCGCGTGGATTTGCGGGTCTTCGAGTATCTCGGCCACGCTGTTGATCGGGCCTGCCGGAATGCCCACTTCCGACATCTTGCTCAAGACCTCGCTGCGGCTCATCGCGGCAAGCCGCGGCGCAATGATCTGGCGCAGTGCGTCGTAATGTTCGAGGCGACGGTCCATCGTCTCGAATCGGGGATCCGCCGCGAGTTCCGGAAAACCCAAGACGCCGCAAAAATTCATCCACTGCTTCTGATTTGTCACGCCGATATTGACATAACCATCGCTGGCCTTGAAGGTCTCATAGGGAACGATGGAAGGATGACGCGCCCCCATGCGCCGCGGATTGCGCGCGGTCATCAGATAGATCATGGCCTGATATGTCAGCGCGGACACGATGCTGTCCAGAAGACTGATGTCCACCCACTGCCCTCGATTGGTTCGCTGACGCGCAAGAAGCGCCAGGAGGATTCCCTGAAACGCGTACATTCCCGCAACAATGTCGGCAATCGAAGTCCCGACCTTGGCAGGCGCGCCATCCGGATATCCGGTCAGATCCATCAGGCCGGATTCCCCCTGCGCCACCACGTCGTAACCAGGCTTGGAGCGATAAGGCCCGGTCTGTCCGTATCCCGAGATCGAGCAGTAAACAAGACGAGCATTGCGGCGCGACACGGCGTCGTAACCGAAGCCGAGATTCTCGAGCACTCCCGGCCGGAAATTCTCGACCAGGACGTCGGCGCGGCTAATCAATTCCCAAAGGATGCGCCGGCCGGCGTCAGTCTTGAGATTCAGCCCGATGCTCTTCTTGTTGCGATTGACGGAATGAAAGTACGTGCTGATGCCGCCGACGAAGGGCGGGCCCCAAAGGCGGCTGTCATCGCCCGAGGGCGGCGGCTCGACCTTGACGACCTCCGCCCCCATGTCGGCCAACATCATGGTGCAGACGGGCCCTGAGAGTATCCGGGAAAGATCCACTACAAATACGCCTTCCAGCGGCCGCATGGCCCGGAATCATAGCAAAACGCGGCGGGGCCGACCGGCCGTCCACGAAGTTGATTGGCGCAGATGTGGGGTCGGTCTGCGACCGCCCCCATGGCCGCCCGTATTTCGTTGATTCCATGGAAGGCGCGCGGTTACAGACCGCGCCTACGATGGGCCGGCCTACAAGGTTTCTGAATTGCTTACTTGGGCGAGAGTCTATTTATGCCAGGTGGATTATCCAAGGATGGGAATCACGGGCGTCGGGAGCGGCCTCCCCTCGGCGTCACCGCTCAATACGCCTGGAAGGAACGGATTTATCCGGTTCCAACTCCCTCCCGGAAGGGTTTCCGCTGGAAGGCGTCCGCGCTCCTCAGCCTGGAAAAGCTGCACAAGACCCAGGTTACCGGCCAGCCCGCCACGATCGTCGTTCCCGCGTTGTACAACTTCATGCCCGCCGAGAGCCTGGCTCTGGGGTGGCTCAACGAGATCGACGCGCTTCAGAAAATCCGGCATCGGATCATCGCAGCGGCGCAAGTGACGGGTTGGGATGTCTTCACATTCCACACCCAGCACAATCTGGATCCGTATTTCAATTCGACGATTGCGACCGTGCGGGACACATGGCTGCGCGAGGGCAGCCTGAAAATGAAGTCGATTGCCGAAGCGCAGCGCCGGTTCGGCAAGGTCTATGAGTACCATCGGGTTCAGGCGCGGCTTGTCGAAAACCTGGTGTTCCAGTCTTCGCTGATGGATTGGCTGACGGATCACGCCGACAACGTGCCGCTGCGGTTCCACGTCATTGGCACGGCCCTTTTGTCGGCTCTGGTCTGGTCCAGATCATTGTCGTTCGATGCAGCCGTTGGCGTTGCCATGAAACTGGGGCGCCACTGGGACGAGAGCCTTGCCGCCATTGCCGTGGAGGATCTCAAGCGCCAGCATGCGGACCGATCCGTCGACAACCTGGGCTGGATGCAGTTCGCCCGGATCCGCCAGATTCTCGAAGGCGGCGCGGCTCTCTCGCTGGGGATGTCATCACATGCGCTGGCTGACGCGGATCCGCCGTTGCGGCCCTTCTGGTTTTCTCCCACAGCCAAAGATGAACCAGTCCTTCTTCAAACCGCTCCGGAGATGCGGTCTGCGATGAAGACGCTGAATCTGGCTTCGTGGTCGCCTGGCGGGAAGGCCCCGCCGAACCATCTTATCGGCGGCGGCATGATTCGCGGCTGGCTCGTCAGTCCTCTGCATCCGATGGCGGCCGCGTGCCGGTGGAGCGTCCACAACTACTTGCTAGCGACTCCAAAAGCGGCGCTCCTGTTTCTGGACCACATTGCGTCGCTCGGACGCATTCCGGACGCCGCCCCCGATAGCCTTCAGAAGCGCTTACCCGTGTCGAGGATAAAAGTCACAGGACCCTGATTGGTGAGTTCAATATCCATCATCGCTTGAAACACGCCGGTCGCCACCGGAACCCCGAGCGCCTCCACCTCGCGGACGAACGCCTCATAGAGCGGGCGCGCCGTCTCGGGCGGCGCCGCGTCGTCGAAGGAGGGACGCCGGCCCCTTCGGCAGTCGCCAAGCAGCGTGAACTGTGAAACAACCAGGATCGCGCCGCCGGCCTCCGTGACCGGCCGGTTCATCTTGCCCGCTGCGTCTTCAAATATCCGGAGCTCCACGATTTTCTTTGCGAGCGCAGCGGCGTCCTCGCGGGCGTCCATCTTTTCGATTCCGAGGAGAACGAGAATTCCCGGACCGATGCGCGCGTGCTCGCGGCCTTCGATCATGACGCGGGCCTGCGACACGCGCTGAATAACCGCTCTCACCGTTCGGAACGGAGCGACTTCAAGAACTCGCGCTGAACTTTGCGATCCATCAGGCGCAGATTGCGCGGATCGATATTCCATTTCCGCGTGAATTCCGAAAGAGGGATGATGGCCTTGGCCATCGAGGCGTGTCCTCCGGCGGATCCAATGTCTCCGAAAGCGTCGCGGAGGACCCGGCCCGCCGCACGCACGTATCCGACGTTCCGGACGGAAATGATGTAATTGGAATCGGAAACTCCGCTGACGAAAGCCCATTCGATTCCTTCGAAGGACAAACTGAAGTCCGCCATCTGAGGGATGAGATCGTCGCGTTCGACGCGGCCGAGATGCACAAACGCGACCTTATCGATGACGCGGCGATTCTTAAGGCCGAGGCTCAATGCGTCGAGCGCCGCGGGCGGCAGCTCCGGCCGTTCGATGCGGCGCATGATGTTCTGGTTGGCGAGCGGATAGAGATACGAGAACGCTTCGACGTCCCATTGATTGACTTCCCGTGAGAGAGAAAACGTGTCGCTTTTGATTCCGTACAGCATTGCCGTCGCCAGCCGCGTTCCGATGCTCTCACCGGTGCACAGCAAATACTCCAGCAGGATGCTGGCTGTAGCGCCATAGCCGGGCCGGATGTCTTTGATGCGGCTTTTGTAATTGAACTGCTCAGGGTGATGGTCGATCACAAGATCAATCACTTCAGGCGGACGGGACAAGTGCGGCGGCTGCAAATCCACGACGGCGACTCTGTCGAACTGCTTCAGCTTGGACTCCGTGATCCTCTCGATTTCGACTTCCAGCAGCTTCACCATCGCAATGTTTTCCGGCCGCGTCACGCGGCCAAAAGAACCTAGGGGCGCCGTCTGCTTGTTGCGTCCGAGCACCTGTCGCAGCGCCAGGCCGCTCGCGATCGCATCCGGGTCCGGATCGTCCTGCAGCAGAATCAATACAGACTCGGCGCGATCAAAGTGGTCCAGCACCTCCTCGACGCGGCGCATGGTCTTCGCAAGGCGCACATGCCACCGGAGATGCGACTCCAGCAGCTCCTGCAAAGAAACGAAGTGAGCGAACGATTTGTACTGTGGGGGGACGTCGTCGGCGTGAGAGGTCAGAACCAGCGTGGGGATCTTTCGTTCTTGCTGGCGCACCAACTCGAGAATCTTGGCCAGCCTTTCCGGGTCTTCGGATTGAACAACGAACAGGTCGACGGAAGGTTTCGACAGTTTTTCGGCCAGGTAGCCGTTTGTTCCGCGCCTGGCGAAGTAGGCGGCGTCGCCATTTACAGCCGAGCGTTCTCGAAGCAGATCTGCAACGAAGTCTTCTTCAACGTAAAAGACCGACCTCATAGCAACTTGCGCGGTCCTGCCATCCCGCAAAACGGTCCAGAAAATAGAAATGCACCTTCACTTCCAGAAGGCGCCGGGCTCATGAGGGCGGAACCGAACTGAAACAAGATTTCATTCTAGGCGCCTGTCCGCAGCGGTGTCAACGCGGCGGGCCCTTTCCGTCTCAAATGTGAGTTGTCAAATAGCTTGCTGGGCGATGTCTAATGCAGTTGGTGCGACTACCCAATGACCCAATGGGCAATTTTGAGATCCCCTGCTACCGCAAAACGACCGCGTGAGGCCAGGCGCCTCATTCACACGCGCTGTATCAATCCCGCGACCAGCGCCGCGCGGGAGGGCAGCGACTCGATTTCCACGAATTCGTCCAGCGAATGCGCGCCGTCCCCAACCGCGCCCAAACCGTCCAAAGTGGGAATTCCCATCGCCGCGGTGAAATTTCCGTCGGAGGCGCCTCCTGTGGAACCTTCCTGAAGCGGGAGGGCCATCTCCCGTGCAATCGATTGCGCCAGGGTAAAAAGCCGCTCCGTGGCGGAGGTCCTTTCCATTGGCGGACGGTTGACGCCTCCGCGGATTTCGAGGCGCGATCCCGGCAAGTGCGGTCGCAGGGATCGAATGCCCTGCGTTATCTGCTCGGCCTGCTCAAGCGTCGCAACGCGCACGTCCACTTCAACCATGGCCTCCGCGGGGACGACGTTTGTGCGAGTCCCTCCGCGAATCACTCCGGCGGTTACAGTCGCCTCAGGCGTCGCCTCCGCCAAACGGCGAAGCGCGAGCACCTGATGAGCAATCTCCTCGATGGCATTGATCCCCTTCAACGGATCCACGCCGGCATGTGCGGCGCGGCCAAGCGCTTGGATGGTGAACGTCCCCACGCCCTTTCGCGCTGTTTTCAAAACACCCCCGGGCAGAGAGGGCTCAAGAACTAAAACGGCTTCCGCTCTCTTCCCTTCCGACTCGATGATCGTGCGTGAGGACGGGCTTCCCACTTCTTCGTCGCTTGTCAACAGCACAACGACCGGACGCCGAAGTCCGCCGTCCACGGCAAGCAGCGCGCGCAAGGCCGACAACATGAGGAGAATCCCCGCTTTCATGTCGAAAACGCCCGGGCCCGCCGCCCGCCCGTCCCGGACCGCAAAGGGACGCCTCGCGGCCTCCCCGGCGGAGAAAACCGTGTCGGTGTGCCCTAACAACAGGATCGGCCGCATCGTCCCTCCAGGGAAGAAGACGCGCAGATGGTCGCCGGATTTCTCGGCGGGAATGTAGTCGACGGCGCCGCCGATATCTTCAAACTGCTTCCCGACAAAATGAACGAAGCGGTCGATCAAGGCCTTATCCAGGCTCGGAGAATCCATGTTGACCATCTGTTCGAGGAGGCCGAGGTCGTGGGGGAGATGGTGGTGGAGGTGAGAGAGAAGGTGTTTCATAGGAGCCTTGGGAAATCTCCGCTATCCGGCCCTGGACCCCCTGCCGCCTTCGGCAAGCAAGGCTCTTTCCTCCCCTTCGAGGGGGAGAGCCGCCGAAGGCGGCAGGGGGGCCAGCGCCGTGTGACGTCGTCACCACTATTCTATAATCGCCGCGCGATGAAGCTGGCCATACTGGGAACGCGCGGCATCCCCGCCAACTATGGCGGTTTTGAAACCTTCGCCGAGGAGCTCTCGGTTCGCCTGGCCTCGCGCGGCCACGACGTCACCGTTTACGGCCGCTCGAACAACATCCGGTATTCGGGCCGGACGTACCGCGGCGTACATCTCGTCGTCCTGCCGACGATCGCGACCAAGCATCTCGACACAGTGGTGCATACATTCCTCTCTGTCCTTCATGCCGCGCCGCAGCGTTTCGACTGCATCCTGCTCTGCAACGCCGCCAACGCCGCGTTTTCGATAGTTCCCAGGATGACGGCCGTTCCGGTGGTCCTGAACGTCGACGGCATTGAGCGCAAGCGCAAGAAGTGGGGGCCGGCCGGGCGCCTGTACTATCGGATTTCGGAGTACCTTGCGACCATCCTGCCCAGCGCGATCGTCACGGATGCAGCGATCATTCGCGATTACTACGCGCGGCGTTACGGGGCCGACTCCGTCATGATCGCCTACGGGACCGGCTGCATGCGCGTGGAAACGGCTGAAATTCAGAAGCGTTTGAACGTGCAGCCGCGGGAATATCTGCTGTATGTGAGCCGCCTGGAACCGGAGAACAACGCGCATCTTGTGATTCAGGCGTTCGAGACCGTACGGACGAGCAAGCCGTTGCTCGTCGTCGGCGACGCTCCCTATGCACGCAAGTACATCGAGCGTTTGAAGCAGACCCGAGACCCTCGCGTCCGCTTTCCCGGCGCGATCTACGGAACGGGCTACGGCGAATTGCAATCTCACGCCTACCTTTACATTCACGCCACGGAGGTCGGAGGCACGCACCCCGCTCTTGTTGAGGCGATGGGCGCGGGAAATTGCGTCATCGTCTACGACACGCCCGAAAACCGGGAGGTCGTGGGCGGCGCCGGCTTGTTTTTCAAGGATGCGGCCGAACTCTCGAAGCTGCTTCAGTCGGCGGTCGACGATCCCCGCATGGTCGATGAGTTTCGCCGCAAAGCAAGACAGCGCGCCGAGACCGAGTATTCCTGGGATCGAATCACCGACCAATACGAAAAGTTGTTCAGCGATCTGAAGCGTTCCGGATAAAGTAGCGGATGCAAAAGCTGAAGTTTGTTGGCAAAGGAGAATCGCCTTGAAAGGAATCGTCTTGGCGGGAGGCCTCGGGACCCGCCTCTACCCGCTGACAAAGGTCACCAACAAGCACCTGCTGCCGGTCTACAACCGGCCGATGGTCTACTATCCCATCAAGACTCTGGTGGACGCGGGAATACGGGAGATTCTCATCGTCACCGGCGGCAACAATGCCGGCGACTTTCTGCGGCTCCTTGGCAACGGCAAGGAATTCGGCTTAAGACATCTCGACTACACCTATCAGGAAGGCGAAGGCGGCATCGCAGCAGCGCTCTCTCTGGCGGAGTACTTTGCCGAGGACGATCTGGTCGCCGTCATACTTGGCGACAATGTCTACGAGGAAAGCTTCGCCAGATCGGCGGCCGATTTCATGAAACGGGCGCGCGGCGCGAAGATCCATCTAAAAAAGGTCGAGAAGCCGCAGCGCTTCGGGGTGCCTGTCTTCCAAGGCGACCGCATCGTTCGCATCGAAGAAAAGCCCACATCTCCTCAAACTGAGTACGCTGTCACCGGCCTGTACATGTACGATCCTTCGGTGTTTGAAATCATCAAGACGCTCAAGCCGTCCAGACGGGGGGAGCTGGAGATTACCGACGTCAACAACGCATACATCGATCGGAATGAAATGACCTACGAGATCGTCGAAGGCTGGTGGTCCGACGCGGGAACCTTCGAGTCGCTGCTGCGCACGAACATTCTGGTGGCCAGCCAACATGAAGGAAACCAGGAGGAGTTGCCTCTAGCTGCGCTTCAAACCTCGGCATCGATTTTGAGGCGGCAATGAGGATCCTCGTCACGGGCGGCGCCGGATTCATCGGATCGAGCTTCGTGCGGTACGTTCTAAGAACCCAGCGCAACGTCGAAGTCGTAAATCTCGATCTGCTGACGTACGCCGGCAATTTGCGCAATCTGGATGATGTTGCGTCCGATCCGCGATACCGCTTCGTGCGCGGCGACATCGCCAATCCGCAGCAGGTCGGCCCCGTGTTCGAGCATGGCCGTTTCGATGCGGTAGTGAACTTCGCAGCGGAAACGCATGTGGATCGATCCATTGAGGACGCGGCGCCATTCCTGCGAACCAACGTCGCGGGCGTACTATGCTTGCTCGAACATGCGCGGCGTTACAGGACGGCAAAATTTGTTCACATTTCCACCGACGAGGTGTACGGAAGTCTGGGCCCGGTCGGAGCGTTTCGCGAAGACTCCCCTCTCGATCCCAGCAGTCCGTATTCTGCGAGCAAGACCAGCGCCGACGCTTTCGTCCTGAGCTACTTTAAAACCTATGGCGCGCCGGCTCTCATCACACGCTGCTGCAATAACTACGGTCCGTATCAGTTCCCCGAAAAGCTGCTCCCCGTCCTGATTACGAACGCCATGGAAGACCGCCCGCTTCCCATCTACGGCGACGGGTTGAACGTGCGGGAGTGGATTTTCGCCGATGAGCATTCCAGGGCGGTATGGCTGGCGCTGGAACGGGGTCGTCCTGGCGAGGTCTACAACATTGGAAGCGGCGATGAACGAACCAATCTGGACGTCGCGCGGGAAGTGTTGCGGATCCTTGGCAAGCCGGAGTCGCTGATCCGGTTCGTAAAGGACCGTCCCGGCCACGACCGCCGCTATGCCATGGATTGCTCGAAAATCCGTCGCGAGTGGAACTGGCGCAGCGAAGTCGGCTTCAGCGAAGGCCTGGCCCGGACGATCGAGTGGTACAAAAGCCGGCAGGATTGGGTCCAGGAGATCAAGGACGCTTCGTATCTTTCCTACTACGAGAGAATGTACACGCGCCGCGATGAAACGCTGGCGCGCTACCGCTCATGATGATCGTATTCGCGATTAGGAACGATTGAGCCGGTTGATCAGAAAGCCGATTGCAACCATCGTCAGCATCGTCAAAAGGACCACCAGACCAACATTCAGCGCAATTCGCACTCTTCTACTCCTTGCCAGGAACCGGACCGCGCATCGCGCGATGGATCACGAGGTAATTGACATCGAACTTGTTCGAACATACCATCATCGCAACTATTTTAGAGATATCCGTTTGCACAGGTTTGGAGAGTTCCACGGAATGCGAGTTTCGCTCAAGGGTCTGGTGGGTTTTGCATTAGCTGCAGCGGTTTTTTTGCTGGCTGCGCTTCCAACAACAGCCCAGGCGCCGGCCTACAAAGCGCCGCGAGCACCCGACGGGAAGCCTAATCTGAACGGCATCTGGCAGTCTCTCAGCGACGCGAATTGGGACATCCTGCCGCATTCCGCCGCGCCGGGCCCTCCGGCCCTCGGGGCGCTGGGCGCGATTCCGCCGGGAATGGGCATCGTCGAAGGAGGCGAGTTGCCCTATCTGCCGGAAGCGCTGGCGAAGAAAAAAGAGAATTTTGAGAAGCGCTGGACCGAGGACCCGGAAGCAAGATGTTATCTGCCGGGCGTGCCGCGGATGATGTACATGCCGTTTCCGTTTCAGATCATCCAAAGCCAGAAGCACATCATGATCGTGAGCGCTTACAAGGGCGCGTTGCGCACCATCTACATGGACGATCATAAGGAAGCGCCGGCGGACAGTTGGATGGGCTGGTCCAATGGGCGGTGGGAGGGCGAAACGCTCGTGGTGGACAGTACAGGCTTCAATGACCGATCCTGGTTCGATCGAGCCGGCAACCATCATAGCGATGCGCTGCACGTCGTCGAGCGGTTCACCGCCACGAGTCCGGATCACCTCCTTTACGAGGCGACCATTGAAGACCCCAAGACGTTTTCGCGTCCGTGGAAGATCAGCATGCCCCTCTACAGGCGCCTTGAAAAGAACGTGCAGCTCCTGGAATTCAGATGTGTGGAATATTCGGAAGACTTAATCTACGGGCATCTCCGCAAGCAGCCGACCAAGTGAACACGTGAATAGGAGGTTTCGGATGAATCATCGATTACGTTCGTTATTCAGCGCGCTGGCCGTTGCGGTCCTCGTCGCCGTGCTCGCGCCCGCCTTCGCGGCTGCTCAAGGCTCCACGCCCGCGAAGGCCTGGACTGCTCGTACGCCGGACGGACAGCCGGATCTCCAAGGATATTGGTCGAACGCGACGTATACGCCGCTGGTGCGGCCGAACAACGTAACCAAAGAGTTCTATACCAAAGAAGAGGCGGAGGAAGCCGCCCGCCGCGCCGCGGCGCGTGAAGCCGAGCAAACCGTCCCGGGAACGACCCAAGACGTCCACTACGATTTCACTCAATTCGCGCTCGACCGCAGCCAAACCACGCTGGCGCAGAATCTCCGAACGTCCTTGATCGTGGATCCTCCGGACGGCCGCATTCCGCCTATGACGCCGGAAGGACAGAAACGCGCCGCCGACCGTCAGGCGGCGGCCAGGGTTCCCGGGGGCCAGTATGACTCCGTGCAGAACATGAATATCGGCACGCGTTGCATCATCATGGGCGCCGGACCGCCAATGCTTCCCCAGGGCTATAACAGCAACTATCAAATCGTGCAGGCGCCGGGATACGTCATGATCCTAATCGAGATGATCGGCGACGTCCGCATCATCCCATTGGACGGTCGTCCCGCCCTCAATCCCGCCATCCGGCAGTGGATGGGAGACTCGCGCGGCCGCTGGGAAGGCGACACTCTGATCGTCGAAACGACCAATTTCAACAACAGAGCAGGCAACCAGAATCTTCGCGGAGTAAGCGACAACTTCAAGCTGATCGAACGGTTCCGGCGCGTCGATGAGAATACTCTCATGTACGAATTCACCGTCAACGATCCTACAACGTTCACGAAGCCGTGGACCGCGCAGGTTCCCTTCGCAAAGACCGAGGGACCGATATTCGAAATGGCCTGCCATGAAGGAAACTACGGCGTGGCGAACACGCTGGCCGGCGCGCGCGCCGAAGAACGGAGAGCAGCCGAGGCTGCTGCAAAACAAGGCGGGTCTCAGCAGGACTAAAAGGAGACGAACGGGATGCGAATGAAGCTGCTTGTCATTGTGTTGGGTTTGAGCGTGGGTCTCGTCGGAGCGCCGGCGAAGACGTCGGCGCACCACGCATTCGCCGCCGAGTTCGACGTCAACAAACCGCTCAAGCTTCAAGGCACGCTTGTGAAATGGGAAATGATCAACCCCCATTCGTGGTTTCACATCGAAGTCAAAGGACCTGACGGCAAGCCGGTCACGTGGATGGTCGAGGGTGGAAGCCCGAACCAGTTGATCCGCAACGGCGTGACCAAGCAAACCGTTCCCCCCGGCACCGTCCTTGTCGTCGACGCCTATCAGGCAAGAGACGGCTCGAACAGGGCGGTCGGCCGGGACTTCATACTTGCCGACGGGAAACGCCTGTTCCTCGGCGGGTCTGCCGCCGCCCCCGACGCGCCTAAGAAATAGAGCAGAATTTCGAATTGTGAATTGCGAATTGTGAATTGGATCTTCTCCAATTTCGCAATTCACAATTCGCAATTCCGTCTCGACTCTCCCTTACAATGCATCCGTGCATTTCAGAATCATCCTATCTGCTGTCCTGTCTGTTTTGGCCGGATTGCCGCTTTTTGCGCAACAACCCGAGGACTTCCGCAGCGCGACGTTCGACGGGACGCCGGGACTCTTCAGAACGTGGGACGCCGAACCCATTCTGCCCGGCGAGGTGTTCTTCAGCGGCGGCGTCTTGCGCACGCACCGCGATCCCGGTGAAATCACATTGACGACCGGTTCAGGCGGTCTCGCGATTGGTCTGTTCAAGCGATTCGAGATCTTCGGCTCGTGGGAAATTCAGAAGCGTGTGGAAGCGCCGGGAGTTCTGACCTATCGCATTCCCGCAGGAGAAGTCTCCCGGCCCGCACAAACACTGCTCGGCGACCGGCTCTTCAGCAGTTCCGCTCCGTTTATCGACGTTCCTTCCGCTACGGGGCGCGGGGACATGTACGGCTCGATGAAATTCGGCGTCCTCTCCGAGACCGCCGGCCATCCGTTCGCGCTGAGCGCCGTAGGCCTCGGGAAATTGCCGGGACACAAAACCTTCGGCGGCCTCAATCGGGGGTTGACCAACGGCGATACGGAAGTCGGATTTGGCGTACTGGCATCGAAAAGGCTCAGCGGCGGAACGCACTTCCATGCCAACGGCTTGTGGTATTTCGCCGGCGATCCAACCATTGAGGGCCGCGGCGTGTCGGATCTTCACCATCGCTTTATTTTTCGTGGGGGCGCGGCCATACAAGTGACGGGACCCGTGCAGGTCATAGGGGAAGCCGAGTTGTACCGCTATTTTGGACACGAGGTTCCGGGGCTCGATCCCACACAGCCGGTCGACCTGATCTTCGGACTTCGGGTGCAGCCCAGGCGTTCGGTCTCCATCAGCGGGGGGTATCTTGCGTCCGTCAACCGTATTGAGTCGGACCCGGACCGGGAGATTCGGACAACGCCGGCAGGGGGATTTGTGGTTCAGTTGGGCCTGGCTTTGAAACGTGACTAGCAGTGGAGGTTTCGTTTCAGCGAAGGGCCGCCGCAGATTACGCAGATCCAAGTAGCCGCGTTGGATCTGCGTAATCTGCGGCAGGAGAATCAGATTGCGAATCAAGATTGTTGTCGTCGTAAGCGTCATGCTCGTTGCCTTCCAGCCCGCCTTCAGCCAAGAAGGAGTTTCCGTCGCCGAGGTCTCGGCAGGATATTCATTCCTGAGAGACTTCGACCTCCACAGCAACGGCCACGGCTGGATCGGGGCTCTTGGGCTGAACCTCAACAGTAAGTTCGCTGTTTGGGGAGAAGTCAGCGGGATCCACGGGTTGATCGATGCGCCAAGCGGCTGCATCAGTTGCAGCCCTGGGGATGGCCGCGTCCATTCCTTTATGGGCGGGCCTCAATTCACGCTTCGGACGAACCCGCGCGTGACTCCATTCGTCCATGTCTTCCTGGGCGGCGCCCGCCGGGGTTCCGCCGGACAGAGCGCAACCGACTTGGCCATGCAATTGGGCGGCGGGACCGACTTTTGGCTCCGCTCCGGACTCGGGGTCCGCATCGGCGGAGATTATCGGCACATTTTCGCGGACTTGGATGCAACCGACGCGTTCCGGTTTCAGAGTGGTCTTGTGTTTCGCTTCGGCAGGCGTTAACTCTACTCGATCGCCGTCACAAAGGCGTCAAAGCCCTCACGCCGCAGCTTTCTCGCGACCTGTTCAGCGGCTGCGCGATTCGGAAATCGGCCGACCCGGACATGATGCAGCGTTCGACGATCCTTGGACGAAGTTTCGATAAACGCGTCGGCGTAGTCACGGGCGAGCCGGCGAAGCAGCGCCTCAGCGGACTCTCGATTTCCGAACGCTGCCAATTGGACCGTATAGCCTGCGGTTTGGGCCGAACGCGGCGCCGCTGCAATGACCGGCTGCGATGCCGGCGGCCGGCCGTTCGACGCCTCCAATGTTATGGATGTTATGGAGTCTCCGGGCGGCTGCGCTTCGGTAACTTGGGTTGGGGCGCCAAACGTGACGATGCGGGGGGTCAGCATCACAACGAGTTCCGACTGCCGCCGTCGCTTCGGATCGCCGGAGAACAGGTAACGCAATATCGGGACATTCTTGAGAGCGGGAGTCTTCGCCAATGAGGCCGCCTCGGCGTCATTGATGATGCCGCCCAAGATGCTGGTTTCGCCCTCGACGAGCCGGATCTGATGTTGCACCGTCCGGTTGGAGAAGATGGGCAGCTCGCGTCCGGCTACGTTCCGGTCCCCGGCCACGATTTGCACCTGCGTTCTTGCTGTAAGAAAAACTTCGCGGCTTTTGGAAACGCGGGGCGTCAATTCCACTGTAACGCCGACGTCGATGTATTCAGAGCCGGGCGAGGGCTCGGAATCTCCGGCATTGACCGGCGCGCGCGATCCGATGCGGATCTGCGCGGTCTCGCCGTCCGCCGCGCGCGCCTGCGGTCGTTGCAGGATCGTGGCCCCGGGACTGCTGATCAGCGATCGCGCGGTTTTCTCGGACACGTTCACCAGGAAATTCGAAGGGCTTGCGCTGTTCACTTCCAGAGGAGGCAGGACGCCCGCTTTGCTCAAGACCGCGCTATTGACCTCCAAAACGATCGCCTCGATCGTCACGACGGATTTGGGCGCGTCGACGTCCTGAAGGATCCTCTGCGCTGCAGAGATCACTTCCGGAGCGGCGACAACCAAAAGAGTACTGGCGGGTTCATGGACCGCGATCGCGCCGAGATTCAACAATCCCCGGAGCGCAGCGACGACCTCCGCAATCTCCGTCCGCGAGACGCGATGCGCAAGCCGGATGACTGTGGGATCATGCGACAGGTAGCTGCGGCGTTTTGTTTCATCGTCCGGCGCTACGAGAATGGCGTCTTTCGCAACCGGCTTCCAGAACGCGCGGGTCGCCCGGGCCGCTGCGTCCAGCGCTTCATACAGCCCCACGCTGTCCAGTTCCAAAGAAGCGGGCGCGCCGCCGAAGTCCGCATCGAAAAATACTCGAACGCCGGCAGCCTCTGCGATCATCTCAAACGCGGTACGCGCTTCCAGCTCTTTCCGAATTGAAATGGGCGGGTTTGCCGCAGGTTCCAGGCGCACTCCGCCGGCCTGCGCGCCCTGGGCGGACGCACTCGTTACCAGAAGGCCGATCACGAGCGCGCCGACGGCGCCGATTCTGTGAAACTTGCTCACGGCAATACGGCTCGGAAGACTCGTCTCGCGACGCGAGACCGAAGGGCGTTAATGAGTGTAAACGGAAATCGTATAAAGTATGATCAACTTTTTTGGAACCCGGACCCGTTCTATTTCGTCTATTGAGGTCGAGATGACGACGAAGAAGAAACTTGTGGTGGCAGGTCTGCTGGTCGTAGGGATTTCCGCGACGGTGGGCTATAGCGTTTTCGCCCGGAACCGCGGAGTCGTAACCGTTCAATCCGGAAGGGTTGTCCGCCAGGACCTGAAGCAGACGGTTGCGGCGAACGGAGAGATCAAGCCCAAGAAGTACGTCAATATCAGCTCCAACACGATGGGCCGCATCCTCCATATGCCGGTCAAGGAAGGCGACCACGTGCGCGCGGGACAGCTCCTGATCCGGCTCGAGTCCGTCCAGACCCAAGCGGACCTGCAAGCCGCCGAGGCGGGCTTGGATGCTGCCGGAACGGAGTTAGAGGGAATGTCGGCGTTGATCCGCTCCAACGAAGCCGCCATCCATTCTGCCAAAGCCGACATCACCAGGTCCGAGGCCGAAGTCAACCGGACAAAACAAAATCTGGACCGCGTCGAGCAACTGACCAAAGGCGGCTTGGGCTCCCGCGAACAATATGAACGCGCCAAAGCCGAATACGACGTTGCGGCAGCGCAGCTCAACTCCGCGCACGCGCGCCTGGCTCAAGCCGAAGCTCAGGCCGCCCAAACCTTACAACAGCGGGAAGGAACGGCGCTGCGAATCGCACAGCAGCGCTCTGCCGTGGTGCGCGCGCGCGACCAGCTTTCCAAGACGACGATCACTTCGCCCCTGGACGGCGTTATCACCTACCTACCGGTGAATGAGGGCGAAATCGCGATTGTGGGCGTTCAGAATCAGCCGGGAACCGTCCTGATGACGATCGCCGATCTGTCCGTTATTACTGCGGAAGTAAAAGTCGACGAAACCGACATTGTCAACGTGCGGGTCGGCCAGGAGGCCGAGGTCAAGGTCGATGCCTTGCCGGATCGCGTCCTGAAAGGACATGTCTCCGAAGTAGGAAACAGCGCGCTCACGCGAAGCGGCGCGACCGCGACCACCGCTAACCAGGGAACGGCTCAGGAAGCCAAGGACTTCAAGGTCATCATCACGCTGGACAATCCTCCGCTGGAGCTGCGGCCAGGGCTGTCCTGCACCGTCAGCATCGTTACGGCAACCCGAAATACGGCTCTCACCATTCCGATCCAGGCGCTCACCATCCGGGAATTCGACGACCCGGAAGCCGCCGCGGGCGTTAACGGCGCGAATAACAAGAAGAAGATCGAAAAAGAAGGAGTATTTGTGATCAAGAACGGCGCCGTGTTTTTCCGCCCGGTCAAGACGGGCGTCACCGGCTCCACGGACATCGAGATTCTCGAAGGCCTCTCGGAAAATGACGAGATTGTGATCGGTCCGTATCAAACCCTCCGCACGATCAAAGACGATACCAGGGTCAAGATCGAGCAGACGCAGTGATGCCCGAAAACGACATCCTGATCCGCACCGAGGATCTGTGGAAGACGTACGACATGGGTGGATCCCAGGTGCACGCCCTCCAGGGCGTCACATTCGAGATTCGGCGCAACGAGTACGTCGCCATTATGGGACCTTCGGGGTCCGGCAAGTCGACGCTGATGAACCTGATCGGGTGCCTGGACACCCCGACACAAGGACGGTATTGGCTCAACGGCAGGCTCGTCAGCGAGATGGACGACGACGAGCTGGCGCACATCCGGAACAAGGAAATCGGATTCGTATTTCAGACCTTCAACCTGCTTGCGCGCGCTACGGCGCTCCATAACGTCGAGCTGCCTCTGATCTACAGCGGCGTGCCTTCAAAAGAGCGGACGGAACGGGCGAAGAAGGTGCTGGCACTGGTCGAACTGGCGAACCGTATGGACCACAAGCCCAACGAACTCTCCGGCGGCCAGCGTCAGCGCGTCGCCATTGCACGCGCCCTGATCAACAACCCGTCGATCATCCTGGCCGACGAGCCCACCGGAAATCTGGATTCGGCGACCGGAGAAGAAATTCTGAAACTTTTCGAAAAGCTTCACGCGGACGGCAACACGATCATCCTCGTGACCCACGAGCGCGACATCGCAGCATCCGCGCATCGCATCATCAACATCCGCGACGGAAAGATCGCCGTCGACGAACGCGTCAAAATTCCGCAAGCGGCGCACATCGGCTCAGGAGTTCATACACGAGAGGGAGCGGAAGCCCCATAACGTTGAAGTAGTTCCCTTCGATTTTCGGAATGAAGACGGCGGCAAAGCCCTGGATGGCGTAGGCGCCGGCCTTATCCATCACGTTTTCGCGACGGATGTAATCGCGGATCTGCGCCTCGGTCAGCGACCGAAACCACACCGTTGTTTGATCGAGCCCCTCCAGCGTCTGGCCGGCGGCTTGATTGATGACGCACACGGCGGTGAAGACAAGATGCGGCCGTCCGGAGAGCTTGCGTAGCATGCCGATGGCGGCGGCGGCGTCCGCCGGTTTGCCGAGAATCTCTCCGTCGATCGAGACAACCGTATCCGCGGACAACACGACGGAGTCCGATACGCGAAACGCCACGGCTTCGGCCTTCTCTCGAGCCGCACGCCGGACGAACTGCTCGGGAGATTCGCCGGCGAGCGGCGTTTCCGCGATGTCCGCGGGAACGACGGAGAACGGAACGCCCAGTATCGCGAGAAGCTCCCGGCGTCGCGGCGACTGGGACGCGAGCACAAGCTTTGGCTTCATGCGGCGCCGCTCGCCTCCCGGGCGCGTTGCCGGCGCTTCATGTTGCGGGGGTTATACGCCCAGTGAAATTCCAGCTCGTACGCCAAGGAGCGCGCCAGGCCGTCCAGGTCGGGAAAGAGGGTCGCTTGAGTGATGTTCATCTTGTAGAGTTCCCGCATTGCGGTATCGCGGATCTTTGCGGCCGGCAGGATGAACTTGATCAGAGCGCCGCGCGGATTGGGGTAGGCGGCCAGGATGTCTTCGATCGGCTTGTCCAGAATTGCGGGCACAAGGAATGTGCCCGATTGGGCGATCAGACGGCGGTTCATGGCATACGGCTCGCCGATCCAGACGAACGGCTTCGAACCGGAGAGGAACTGTTCGCGGAAGGCGGCGGGCTTGTTGAGGTCGATCTGCTTCACCCGTTCGATTTCGAATGGATTGCACGCCCATATCACGGCGTCTTCGGTTGCATTGTGCAGCGCGAAGAACGCGGCGACATACGGAGACCACGTAAAATCCAGAAGGCGCGTCGGGGCGCCGTGATCTTGCATCAGCGCGAGCCACTGGAAGTCGTCGTTCCGATCGGGCGGATGGTCTAAAAAGTGAATCGCCTTGCGCTTGAATATCCGAAGAATGCGCTCCTCCTGACCCATCCAGGCGCGGGGATCGATGCGATAGGTCAGGAAATAGCGGGACAGCGCGCTGAACAGCGGCAGCGACGCGTCCCGCTGTCCGCGAAACGCCCAATTGTGATACGGCGATTCGGCCGCCAGCGACAGAAACTCCTGCCAGGACTGAAGCCGAACGACGTCATATGGAGTATTGGATCGAACGTTCTTCAGACAATCACCCCGCCTCTGATCGGTATCTTTTAGGTCATCGGAACCGCGTCCAGACTCTGCTAGACTGCGTCTCCGCTGTATCACTTTTAGCCAGAATGGGTCAAGGAGTCGCTATGCTCGGGACGACCAAATACATCACGCTCGAAGGCGCGCAGAAAATGATGGCCGCCGGTGAAGCGGAAGCGCGCAGAAACAACTGGAACGTCGCGATCGCGATTGTGGACGCGGGAGCAAATCTGATCATGTTTCAGAAAATGGACGGGACGCAGATCGGCAGCGTCCAGGTGGCAATGGGCAAAGCCAGGACGGCTGTAAACTTCAAGCGTCCGACTAAGGCGCTGGAGGACATGATTTCCGGAGGCCGGACGGGGTTTCTTGCTATAGACGGGATCGTTCCGATTCAGGGCGGCGTTCCCGTCGTGATCGATGGAAACGTTGTAGGCGCCGTGGGCGTCAGCGGCGTCATGTCGTCACAAGATGAACAGGTCGCAATGACGGCTGTCCGCGCCGTCGAGGCCTGAAATGGATCCATTCTTTGCATGGATCGAAGGAACCGCGCTCAGCGTGTGGGTGCGCGAGTCGCCGTCGTTGTGGGCGTTTCCGTTCATTCTGATTCTTCATGCAGTCGGCATGGGCTTTCTCATGGGCGCGAATGTCGCAGTAGACCTCCGGGTCCTGGGATTCGCTCCGCGAGTCCCGTTGTCGGTAATGGAGAGATTCTTTCCCATCATGTGGTTTGGATTTGTGGTCAACGCCGTCTCCGGATTCATACTGTTGGCGGGCTATCCGACCAAGGCGCTGACCAGCCCGCTGTTTTACGTCAAGCTGCTGCTCATTGCGCTCGCTTTGCTCCACACGCGTTGGATTCGCGATCATGCGCTGCGCGACGCATCGTTGGAACACCGTGGGGCGCCGGCGAAAATCCGAATGGCCGCCGTCTCCTCGATCGTTTTCTGGGCGGGGGCCGTCACGTCGGGCCGCCTGCTGGCCTACACCTACACGCGGCTGATGGTCGACGGGTAGAGCGGTTAGAGCAAAGGAGACCCTGGTGGAGTCTTTGGTGGAGTCTTTGCGAATCTGGCTTGAAAGCACGGCCCTGGCGAAATTCATGATCGATTCCGACTGGGCGTGGCCGATCGCCGAGAGCATTCATTTCATCGGCCTTTCGCTCTTGATCGGAACCGTAGGCCTGTTTGATTTGCGCTTGTTGGGTCTTGCCAAACGGATTCCCATTGGCGCGCTGCACCGGCTGATCCCCTGGGGCGTTGCAGGGTATTGCATGAACATCGCCACCGGCCTGTCCTTCTTTACCGCGGCGCCGGGCCAGTACATATACAACCCCGCATTTCAGATCAAGATGTTGCTCATGGCCATTGCGGGCTTGAACGTGTTGGCCTTCTATGCCGTCGTCTACCGGCGCGTCGCGGCGCCGGACTCGCCCGACAGCGCCCCGTTTTACGCCAAGATGATCGGGGCCGTCTCGCTATGCGCCTGGATCGGCGTCATCTCATGCGGCCGTCTGCTGACTTTTTTCCGTCCCCCTTGGCATTGGTGCCCCTGGTGTTGACGGCAGGACCGGCCTGAAGCCCCGCAAACACTGGATTTTCAACTCGTCAAGCCGCGGCCGCCGCGGGAATGCAGCGTGCAACGACTTTTGTAGAAATCCGCCTACCGGCATGTCGGCGGGTCACTGACGGCCTACAGAGCTCGGTGGCCGGAGAAGACGTAAGGAGAATGATTCGTCATCATGCTGAACAAAACATTAGTTGTTGGACTCTTTAAGAATATGACCGATGCGGATCGCGTCGTATCCGATCTGGAAGCCGCCAGGTTCTCGAGGGATTCCATTAAGATCGTGGATGCTCATGAGATGGAGACCCACGAACAACTGGCCGGACACAAGAGAGGATGGTTCCGTAGGCTTTTCAGCGCCGAGGAGCCAATTGACGAAACCGTTTATGACGTCGAGCAGTACAGCGATTGGGTTCGCAAGGGCGGCGTCCTGGTGGTTGCGAAAACGGATGAAAGCTCGGCAGACCGGGCCGTCGAAATCATGAAGAGCCGCTCTGCTGCGGAAGCGACCCCCATCACCCATGGCCGAAGAATGACGGACATGCGGACCGAGCCGCTCCATGCAATGCCGAAAGCAACGACCGTCACTGGACCGCAATATGAGCAGACCATCCCCGTGCTGGAAGAAGAACTTCGCGTTGGGAAGCGTCAGGTTCAGAGAAAGTCAGTCCGGGTTGTTTCTCATGTTGTGGAAAAGCCGGTCGAAGAATCGATCAATCTTCATGACGAGAAAGTCATTGTGGAGCGGCATCCGGTGGATCGCATCGCGACAGACTCCGATCTGCGCGCTTTCCATGACTCCACGGTGGAGATGACCGAAACAATCGAAGAACCCGTCGTCTCAAAGGAAGCGCACGTCAAGGAAGAAGTGACGGTCAGCAAGAAGATTACGGAGCATCAGGAAAAAATCCGCGACTCCATCCGCAGTACGGAAGTCGAAATCAAGGACCTGGAAACGGGGCGGCCTTGGGAAAGCGAGTTCCGGCGGCACTTCAACTCCAGGTACGGGAAGCTCGGAAAGAGCTATTCCGACTACTCGCCGGCTTACGAGTTAGGCAGCACGCTGGCCTCTGACGAGCGCTACAGGAATCGCGATTGGAACAGCGTTGAGTCGGAAGCCCGCCGGCAATGGGAGGCGAAACGCAGCGGCGACTGGAACGATTTCCGGGACGCCATCCGTCAAGCTTGGGACACGATTCGCGGTCGTCGCGCAGCGTAAGGCGTTTGCCGCCGATTACGCAGATCCTGGCAGCGCCAATGGCTGCTTGAATCTGCGTAATCCGCGGCTAACCTTTACCTCTTTTGGCCTGTGGCGACGGCGCGCGGCAACGCAAAAACATAGAGCGTTGATCCCGAACGCCGGTAGCGGATGTCCGCATCGGCAGCGGCGTCGGGCTGGACCCGGGTATTTGGACCCAGTTGACTGCCGATAATCGCTATGTACTGGCGGCCGTCGGGGCCCATATAGCTGATCGGCGAACTTCGGAAGTTGCTGCCGGTCCGGAACGACCACACAATTTCCCCAGTACGCGCATTGAATACGCGAAACACGCCTTCATTCGGACCGCCTTGAAAAAGTAGATCCCCTGCGGTGGCCATCACAGGGGCGTTGTTGGCTACTTTCCACGGCACGCGCCACACGGTTTTTCCCGTCACGGGATCATTGGCCTGGAGCTCGCCCGCTGAGGTTGCGCCGGGCGCCATTGGATTTGGGCCGCCCGGACCTGTGCCCTCCCGCAACGTGTAATCGCCCCCGGGCGTGTATTTTCCTTCGATAACCTTTTGAGTTCCGCACTGGTTGGACGTGGGCGTGTACACGAGGCCGGTTCGCGGAGAGTACGCATCCTGGAACCAGTTTCGGGCGGCAATGCCGGGGCACCACGTGACGGTGACATCCGTCGCATCAGGCACGTACTTCTGCCGGTCCTCGAGCCTGGTAAACATGATTTTCCGGATGTCATAGAGAGCCCGGCCGGTCTCCATGTCGACGCCCTTGATGAGGTCGTTGTAGACGAACGGCCAGGGCTTCAGGATCATCTCTCCCGTTGCGCGGTCGAATACGTAGAAAAATCCGTTCCGGGCCGGATGCACAAGCGCTTTCCGAAGACGGCCGCCGATCTGCAGATCCACCAGGATGCCTGCGCTGGGTTCATCAAGATCCCACCCGTCCTGGGGCGTGACGTTATAGGCCCAGACGAGTTCGCCGGTGTCGGCGTCGCGCGCCAGTATGGAGGAGCAATAGTTGTTGCGATAGCTGGCCAGGCCTCCGCGCTCATCCAGGTCGACAACGCCCCATGGTCTCCGGTAATCCGGATTCCAGGGTCCGCAGTTGGACGTGCCGTAGTAGAAAAGATTCAGCTCGGGGTCGAAGGTGTACCATCCCCAAATGGTTCCGCCGCCGCGTTTCCAGGAGTCTCCGTACCAGGAGTCGAGCGCGGGATTGGGAATCTTATCGTCGCGGTAGACCGGCTTGAATCGCGGCCCAATGCCGACCTCGTTGTTGGGGCCCATGCTGTAGAACCGCCAGCGCATGCTGCCGGTATCGATGTTGTAGGCGGTGACGTGTCCCCGAACGCCTTTTTCTCCGCCCATCACGCCGATGATGACCTTGTCGTTCACGACAAGCGGCGGGGCGCTTACGGTTTCGCCCGTCGCGACGTTGCCGTTTTCGGCGCGCCAGACCACCTTCCCGTTCTCGGCGTTCAGCGCAAAGACCTGTCCGTCCAGCGCGGCGTAGAAAATCTTGCCGTCGGCGTAGGCCAACCCGCGCGTCTGCGCCCCACAGCACGCCGCTTTGATCGCGGCTTCCATTTGAGGCATTTCGGGCCGGAATTCCCATTTGATGACGCCGTCGCGCGTGAGATCGAGCGCATAGACGTAGTTCGGCTTCGGGGTGACGATGTACATCGTGTCGCCGATCACGAGCGGGGAAGCTTCATGCGTGTCCATGATGCCGAGTTGGAAGCTCCACGCCATCGTCAGATTCTGGACGTTGGTCAGGTTGATCTGATCCAGCGCGCTATAGTTCCAGCCGGCGTAGTTGCCGTTAGGCATCACCCACTGTTTTGGATCGTTCTGGAGCGACAGCAGGCCTTTGTGCGCCAACGTGACTCTGGAAGCGCCAAAGAGCGCCATGATGGCCGCAAGCGCAATCCACGCGCGGCTGCGATTTGTCGATCTATCCACGTTCGCCTCCCAAGATTTGTTGGGGGCGATTCTACCTTACTTGGCAACTGTAGGCGCGGTCTATGAAAGTGTGAACGAGCGCCGAGTAAACGCTTCCCAAGCGAGGCCTTTTCTCCCCCTTCGAGGGGAGAGCCGCCGAAGGCGGCAGGGGGTCAGAAGGCGTCGTGGCAATTTGTTTACGCCTTCTCATGACCGCGCGCGGTCATAGACCGCGCCTACAGCAGCTTCCGCATCAAGTGCAATTCATCCCGCAACAGACGGGGCGCAAGAAAGTGATGGCGGACGCGCTCCTTTCCGGCGCGACCCAGATGCCGGGCGCGTTCGCGATTTTCGAGAAGGGCCTGTACGGCTGCAGCGCACTGCTCGACGCTATCCACGAGCACGCCGCCTGCGCCGTCGGCCATCTGCAACATGATGCCGCCGGCCCTGCCCGCCACGACCGGCGTGCCTTTCCATAGCGCTTCGGAAACGACGAGGCCGAAGCCCTCGCGGATGGACTTCTGAATTACCACGTTCGACAACCGCTGGAATGCATTGACTTCCACATTGCCCACTCCGATGAAGTTCGTGAAGATATGAACATCCGGGTCGTCCCTGGCGGCCTCTGTCATCTCACGGTACATGGTCCAACCTTCCGGGTCGTCCAGAGCCATCGAGCCGACGAGGGCGAGCTGCAGGTCCGGGAACCGCTTTCTGATAATTCTGTAGGCGGCGATTACGCCCATGGGGTCTTTCCACGGATCGAAGCGCGACACTTGCGTCACCAGCGGCCGATGCGGCTCGATGCCGATCCATTCCAGAATCTGCCAAAGGCTCTCCTCCGGAAGCGGCATGTTTTTGGGGCTGAGCGGGTCAATGGCCGGAGGAATGACCGCGACGTTCGTCACTGGAAGATCCGGCGGTACGAATTCCTGCATGCTGAATATGGCGGCGTTGAAGCCTCGGAGATACGCGCGGAAGAATTCCCACACGCCGGCATTGGGCGCCGATGTGTCGATGTGACACCGCCAGATCCAGCGCGCGCGTCCGGCGCTCCGCATGCTGAGCATGGCGGCCGGCTGGGGGTCGTGGAGAAATACGAAATCGTATTCGCCTCCGAACAGTTCGGCGTTCCGTCGCGATACGCCCATGTAGGCCTCCCGGTCCGTTTCCGTCAGACTGACAGGGCCGCCTTGCAGGCCGTTGTGGATCTTCTTGGTGACTTGAAAGAAGCGGTTGTCGCCGAAAATCGTCCTCCAATGCGCGGTCAGGCCCAGATCGTTGAGGAGCGGAACTGTTGAACGCAACAGTTCGGACACCCCGCCTCCATAGGGCGTCGCGTTGATGTGCGCCACCCGGGCGCCGCGCAGCTCGCGCGCCGCGGCTTCCACTTCATCGAGCAACTCTTCCGGAGCGATTCCCCGGTACGAGTTGAAGGAACGTGGACCGACGTCGACCAGTTGAAGCATAGCGTTCTAGGCCGCGTCGCCGACCAAGCCCGACGCAGCGGCTCGGAAGCGAATGTTGGTTACGGTGTTGATGGATTCTATTTCAAGGCCTTCGTCGGCCCCGCGCTCAGAGAGATACAAGGTGAGATGAGAGGGCCTGAAGAAAATGTGTTTGATTTCCTTCAGCCCGGACCTGACGATCACGTTAATTCTGGGATTCTTTTCATCCTCAGTATCAAAGTCGACGGACTGAAGCTCCATCGACCGCGAAATCACGGTCTCCTCGGTCTTTGCATCGTGGGTCTCGATCCGCACCATGCGGCCGTGATGACGGCGCGTGAATCCATCGAGGAAATCTTTCCAGTCTGAAGCTGGCACTTTGACGCTAGACATATGCCGGGAGTCCGAATTCAAGGCCTTCAATCGGCCCTCCGGGCCGGAGGGCGGCCCGCTAATTGCTCTTGCAACAATCGGACCACCCGGGTCCTCGGAGGCCGACATGACCCAGGTCGAACATCTGGCCAGATTTGTCGTTGAGGCTTCCTTTAAACAACTTACGCCCCCTCAGGCGCATGAACTCAAGATTCGCGTCCTCGACTCCCTCGGCTGCGCCCTTGGCGCTCTCGGACAGGGTCCGATGCCGCTGATCCGGCGCCAAACGGAGGATTTTGGCGGACGCGAGATCTGTTCTCTCATCGGAGGCGGAAAATCCGCGCCGGACCGAGCGGCGTTTTACAACGGGGCCCTTGTGCGGTATCTCGATTTCAACGACAGTTATCTCGCAAAGTCGGAAACCTGTCATCCCAGCGACAACCTCGCGGCGGCGCTGGCCGCGGCCCAATACGCCGAGGCGGGCGGCCGCGATCTGCTGACCGCGCTGGCGGTCGCGTATCAGGTGCAGTGCCGCTTGAGCGAAGCGGCCCCGGTGCGCTCTCGCGGATTCGATCACGTCACTCAAGGCGCCTACGCCGCCGCGGCCGGCGTGTCGAAAGCGCTGAAGCTCGATGCGCGACAAACTGCGCATGCTATCGCGATCAGCGGCGCCGCATTCAACGCGCTCCGCGTGACACGCACAGGAAAGCTGTCCCACTGGAAGGGGCTGGCGTATCCGAACACGGCTTTCGGCGCCAGCCACGCTGCGTTCCTTGCGATGCGCGGCGTCACGGGACCGCTTGAAGTCTTCGAAGGAAACAAAGGCTTCATGGACGCGATCTCGGGACCATTCGAAATCGACTGGGAACGGGAAGGGCTCGATCGCGTGATGAAGACGATCCTGAAACGCCACAACGCCGAAATCCATTCTCAGTCGTGCGTCGAGTGCGTGCTGGATCTCCGCCGCGAAGGAGTCCAGCCCAAGGACCTTCGCAGCCTTGAGATCAGGATTTTCGACGTGGCTTATCACATCATCGGAGGCGGCGAAGAAGGCTCAAAACTGCACGTGTCAACCAAGGAAGAGGCCGATCACAGCCTTCCCTACATTGCAGCCGTGGCGCTGCTGGACGGCGAGGTTGGACCCCCACAATACGCGCCTAAGCGTATTCAGGCGTCGGATGTGCAAACGCTGCTGCCGAAAATATCGGTTCAGCCGGCGCCGGACTACAGCGGGAGATTTCCGGACGAGATGCCGTGCAGCGTCTCCGCCCGGCTTGCCGACGGCCGCGTTCTCGACCGGGAACGGCGGGACTATCCAGGGTTTTTCACGTCGCCGCTCCCGTGGAGCGCCGTCGTTGAAAAGTTCGACCGTCTTGCCGCGCCGCACGTCGCTTCCGAAGTCCGCTCGGATATCGTCGACGCCGTGGCGCAGATCGATCAGATTCCCGTATCGGAGCTGGCAGGGCTGCTCGAGAAAGCGAGGTCCAGATGAACGAACGCGCTTTCCCTTTCATCCGCATCAACGAACGTGAAGCGAAACCTCGCACTCTCGGAGTCACTGAAATTCGCGGCCCGTACTACACGCCGATGGGGAAACGCTATCTGGAAGACGTTCTCGAAACGATGGGGACTTACATCGACTCGCTGAAGTTCGCCGGCGGATCCTTCGTGCTCATGTCCCGGACCGGGTTGCGTGAAATCATCGACCTCGCGCACAGGTACGACGTGTCGGTTTCGACGGGCGGCTTCATGGAGTACGTCCTGACGCAGGGGCCGGACGCCGTATGGAGGTACATCGAGGAGTGCCGCGACATGGGGTTCGACATCGTCGAGATCTCCAGCGGATTCGTCACGCTGCCGATGGACGACTGGCTGCGGCTCGTCGAGCGCGTCCAGAAAACGGGCTTGAAGGCGAAGCCCGAGATCGGAATCCAGTTCGGCGCCGGTGGAGCGAGCCGCGTAGAAGAACTCGAATCAGCCGGAACGAAGGATCCGGAATGGGCCGTTGAGCAAGCCCGCCGGTTTCTCGACGCCGGAGCGGCGATGATCATGGTGGAGTCGGAGGGAATCACGGAAAACGTCCGGGCATGGAGAACCGACGTCATCGCAAAACTCGTTCGCGGCGTCGGCCTGGAAAAGCTGATGTTCGAAGCGGCCGACCCGGCCGTGTTCGCCTGGTATGTCCAAAACTACGGCCCTGACGTGAACCTGTTCGTCGACCACAGCCAGATCGTCCAACTCGAAGCGCTGCGGCGCGGCATCTGGGGAACAAAGGATCTGTGGGGAAGGATCGTCACGTTCAAGTGACGCACGCGGCCTCCAGCGTTGCGTGATCCGTGTTGCGAATGACGACGCGGAACGTCTCGCCCGGCCGCGCCTGTCCTTCGATCCGCACTTTGTAGTTCGTCCTCGTGCGGCCAAAGCCGTCCTCTTCTACGAGCACTTCCTGCACGGTCCCCGACAGCCTGGAGCGCTTCTCCAGCGCGATCCGTTCCATCAGCGCCAGACATTCCTGATGGCGCTCCTCGATAAGTTCCAAAGGCAAGCATGGAAGATCGGCAGCCGGCGTGCCTTCACGCGGGGAGTACTTGAAAATGAAGCCCCAATCGAACTGAGCTTCTTCGATAAGCGACAGGGTCGCGCGGAAATCGGAATCCGTTTCTCCCGGAAAGCCGACGATGACGTCGGTGCTGATCGTCATGCCGGGCATGGCGCGGCGCAGTTTTTCAAGTAGAGCCAGATACTGCTCACGCGTGTAGTTCCTCAGCATCTTGCGCAGGATCGGCGTGGATCCGGACTGCACGGGCAGGTGCAGCGATTCGCAGACTTGCGGTATTTCCGCCATGGCGGCAATGACGCGATCGGTCATGTAGTAGGGATGGGGGCTGATGAATCGTATACGCTCGACGCCGTCCACTTCCGCTACGGCCTCGAGCAGGTCCGCGAAATCCGTGTTCCGGCCGCGCGTTCCGTCACGATGATACGAGTTCACAGTCTGACCAAGCAGCGTGATTTCACGCGCGCCTTCACTGACGCGGCTTCTCACCTCGCCGAGAACCCGGTCGATCGGATGATAGCTTTCGCGGCCGCGGACATAGGGAACGATGCAGTACGTGCAGGAGTAGTTGCACCCCCGCATGATCGTAACGAACGCGGAAACCGCGTCGCCCGAAGCCGGCGCCGCATATTGCAGATCGTCGTCTGTAGAACGGCGCTCGAGCAGCTTCTCTACTAGCGTTCCAAAGTCCTCGATGGACTTCGCGCCAACAACCATGTCGATGTGCGGAAATCTGTCCTCGAGATACTCCTTGGTCCGTTCAGCAGCGCATCCGGTCACGACGACTTTGCGTCCCGGCTCACGCGCCTTCCAGCGTTTGAGCCGGCCGATCTCCGAAAATGCGCGGTCTTCCGCGTGCTGGCGCACTGTGCACGTATTGACAAGGAATATCGAGGCTTCTTCAGGATCGTCGGCGACCCCGATTCCCCTTGCCTGAAGACTCCGCGCCATCTCGTCCGAATCCGCGACGTTCATCTGGCACCCATAAGTGCGGACGTAAAACTTCATGATGAGGCCATTATACTGGGAGCTGATGCATCGCATACCGATCGAAGACAGCATCGATCTCCACACGTTTCAGCCAAAGGAGATAAGGATTGTCGTCGAAGAGTACCTCGAGCAGGCCGTCCAGAAAGGTTTCCGGGAAGTCCGCATTATTCACGGCCGTGGGATCGGCGTGCAGCGCGAAATTGTCCATTCCCTCCTGCGCGAGAACCCGCATGTTCGCTCCTTCTATGACTCCGCCGACCGCGGCTCAACCATTGTGCTGTTTACTTCAGTAACGTGATTGCGTGGGCGGGCGCAATCTTGACCCATGCCGCCTTCGGCGTGCGAAGCGTTTACTCCCCCTTTGAGGGCTGATCTGCGCACACACTTGACACCGTCGGCGACGATGAAAAATGAGAACTGATTGATGATTAATGAGTAATGCAATTGGTAGATGAGCTGGAGCCCT